>Ga0209487_1002364_pt1 | contig 15376 bp, 17 predicted proteins | sample Poulit2012_FD_187524 | JGI IMG/M metagenome (GOLD analysis project Ga0209487, IMG submission 187524) | Agricultural soil microbial communities from Georgia to study Nitrogen management - Poultry litter 2012 (SPAdes) (version 2) | ecosystem: Environmental > Terrestrial > Soil > Agricultural land... | reverse complement strand
TTGCTGAAGAAACAGCCTCTAAAATGGTTAAAGTTGCTAAAGTTTAAAGATTTAGTTTTTTCATTTAATTTTTTGGATCCTTGCTTATCGCTATAGCTGTGGTAAGTAAGGATTTTTTGTAAAAGAGCATTATAAAATGAATATTGAAATGAAATGTAAAACAAAAAAGAGTCCAGCGCACTTAAAAAACAATTATATGTGCACGGTGGTGATCCAGCACACACGAAAAGTGAATTTATGTGCACGGCGGTAATCCAGCACACACGAAAAGCAATTATATGTGCACGGTAGCCTTCTCGCGCACTTAAAAAGCGAATATATGTGTGCGGCACTCACTTCATTCTCATAAATAACAATAATAAATGAGGAAGGCAGAAAATTAGAAGTTTTATATCATTTTTCTTAAAAGAATATAGAAGTCTTTCATAATAGGTTAAGTTTTGTCTGTAGTTATAGTAAAATAGACAGTATGCAAGGAGATGCTAGAATGAAAAATGAAGAAATAAATAAAAATAATCCATATCCTTGGAAAGGATTTTTAGTCTTTTTAGGGATTTACTTAATTGCACTAGCTGCACAATATCCCATGATGCTGGACCAAGCTCGCGCTTATATTGAAATTATGGGTGGCTCTTTTACTTATACGCCGAATGAATTTGCGTTACTCGCGATGATTCAGCCTCTACTCTTAGGAGTTATCGCAATATATGGGGGGCATCGATTTTTTGATCGAGTGAATTTACGTTCACTAACAAATGAAGTGGTAGAAGGTTCACGTACAGTCGAAACCAGAGAAAAAGAATACACCTTAAAAGATAGTATGCCTTTTATTGTTGTATTTGCTGTGGCCTTAGCGATTTTAAATTTAGGGTTTGATGTGATTTTTCAAAACTGGTTACCTGAAATTTATCAACCAAATTTCTCAATTCCAAATGTAAAACAAATCTTATCTAATATTTTTTATAGTGGTATAGGTCAAGAAATCTTATTACGCTGGGGAATCATGACAACGATTATTTATGTATTAAGTTCAAGAGGACGAGATCTAAATCAATGGGTTTATATCATTGGAATAGTCTTTACAGCAATCCTTTATGGCTTTGCCCAATATAATTCAATCGCTTCTTTAACTGATTTTAGTTTTATTTTAGTCTTACGTATTCTTTTGTTAAATGGCTTAGATGGTATTTTATTTGGTTGGTTATATTATAAGTTTCATTTTGAAGCAGCCGTATTGAGCCATGTCTTAGTCAATCTTTTAGTCATTTTAGGCAATGTTTTAATTACATCCATCTTTTAAAAAAACGCCCAAAAAAGAAAGGTGATTTAACGAATGAAAAAAGTACTAAAAATCTTTGGCGTAATTCTATCTATCATTGGTGCAGCATGGTTAGCCATTTTTTTATGGCCAGTAAAAGCACGTCCTGAGCGAGCATTTTACAGACCGGATGATCCAGATGTTTTAGTAATCGCGCATAGAGGCGGCCGAGGCTTAGCGCCGGAAGGAACAATGGCAGCTTTTGATCATGCTGTTTCCTTAGGCGTTCATGTTTTAGAATATGATACGCATATGACAAGTGATGGGCACCTAGTTGTTAGTCATGATGACACAGTCGATCGCACAACAAACGGTACTGGGAAGATTAATGAGATGACACTTGAAGAAGTCCAAATGCTTGATGCAGGCTACCATTTCACTAACGAACAAGGAGAGTATTCATTCCGAGACAAAGGGATTTATATTCCGACCGTTGAAGAAGTATTCCAAGAACATCCAAATATGCGTCATTTGATTGAGTTGAAAGATACGAACGCGCCGGAATTGTATGAAGATGTAATTCAAGAGTTATGGCGATTGATTCAAGAATATAATATGGAAGACCAGGTGATGGTTGGAAGTTTCACACATGAAATAAATGAACGTTTTGAAGAAGTATCTTGGGGGCAGATTCCAGTCGGGGCTGGTGAAGATGCCGTGCGTGATTTCGCAACGAAACACGTCGCCTTTTTAAATGGCTTAGCTGGATCGAATGTCGATTCATTGCAGTTGCCGACCGAAGGAGATGGCTTTGATTTAACGACAAAAAATATTATTCAAAGTGCTAAAGCTCGAAATATGTCTGTTTATTATTGGACGATTAACGATAAAGAAACGATGCGTGAATTGATTGAAAAAAATGTCGATGGAATTATGACAGATTATCCGGATTTATTGATTGAAGTCTTGGATGAAATGAATCATTAATAATATGCTACATAAGCCTTTAAAGGAGAGATTTCTTTTAAGGCTTTTTATTTTATAAATCTTTAATGGTTTTTTAGACTAAGATGTATATTTAGCGATGTCTAATCAATTTAAAATGACTTGAATCATTTAAGATTCGCACGGAAGTATATTATAATGAATACATAGAGAAATAAATGAGGTGAATAGAATGGCAAATTTTGAATATGAAATCATTGAAGAACTTGGCGTTTTATCAACGAATCAAAGCGGATGGACGAAGGAACTGAATTTAATTAGTTGGAACGGTCGTCCACCAAAATTTGATATTCGTGATTGGAGTCCAGACCATGAGAAGATGGGGAAAGGACTCACTTTTTCAAATGAAGAACTACAAGCTCTTCAAGAATTAATCAATGAAATGGAATTCTAAATCAATTATTCAGATGCAGAAGGCGCATTACGAAGTGCGTCTTTCGCAAGCTGATCAGCGAGTTCATTAAACTCAATTCCAGAGTGAGCTTTTACTTTCACAAATTCGACATTAATTTTTGGTGCTAGTTTTTTGTACATTTCGGCATAGTCAATGGAGACCGGTTTATTCGTACGCCATTCCCCTAAGGCCCAACGCTCAATACCCATATAATCATAATAAACAATGATTTTTTTGTATTGATTTTTAATGGCCCAGTGAATAGCATGCAGTGTTCCGAAAACTTCTCCGGCGATTTGCCAACTGTCTTGATATTTTGGATTGTCGCCCGCACGTTGTAGGGTTTCAATGACTTCGCCGTCTTTAATGATTGCGACACCAAAGCTATAGCGGTTGGTTGATTTTTGAAAAGAACCATCCACATAAGCTTCAATTGTATCAGGAGCTAAGGATTGCTCATGGTTCGGTGTAGGGGTAGAGTGTTTAGATGGATTTACATTTTTTTCTGAAGTCCCCTGAACGCCTTCCATGAATTCTTCTGCTTCTTTTAATGTTTTAAATGATTTATAAACGGCATTCGGGTGCCCATGCACTTGTTTTTTCGCTTCGTCCCAAGTGCGATAAATTCCTGGTTTTCGGCCATTTTTAATGGCGTAATACTTTTTGCTCATAGTAACCTCCTGTATGTCCTTTAACTTTAAGCAACAAATTAAAAATTGTCAATTTGAAATCAATCAAAAATTTTACTTACATATATTTTATAAAGGAAAGGAAAATCTAATGATATTAGAATTTTGTGCTGAAAACTTTACAAAAGTCCCCGAAGCCATTAAGCGTGGCGCGCATCGAATCGAACTATGTGATAATCTGGCGGAAGGAGGCACCACGCCTTCTTATGCGGTGATTGAGGACACGGTAAATTATGCCAAAGACCAAAATGCGACAGTGATGACGATGGTCCGCCCGCGTGGAGGAGACTTCGTTTATTCAAAAACCGAACATGAAATGATGAAGAAAGACTTAAAAATTATAAAGCGTTTAGGCGCACAAGGTGTTGTTTTTGGAAGTTTAACCGCAGACAATTTGATTGATCGTGAGAAAACAAAAGAATTAGTGGACCTCAGTGGTGAGATGGAAACAACTTTCCACATGGCTTTCGACGAAATTTCCCGAGAAGATCAAAAAGCAGAGCTTGATTGGCTCATTCAGAATAAAATAACGCGTATTTTAACGCATGGTGGTTTAGAAGGCACCGTGTTTGATAACGCAGACTGGTTAAAAAAATTAATTGAATATGCGGATGGACGGATAGAAATTCTAGTTGGTGGCGGCGTCACTCATGAAAACTGGGAGAAATTAGCTGAAGTAGTCCCGACAAATCAATTCCATGGAACGAAAATTGTAAATTTTGAAAATTAATTTTCAAAAATAAGTATGCGCAGAAGACTCTAGAGAAATTTTTAGAGTCTTTTTTTAATAAAACAACCTATCTAGATCCAAAGAAATCTTCTAAAAGATATGTTAAAATATTACTGTTGGAAATTTAGTAAAGGCGGATTGAAGGAGTAGCTTATGTCGGATGAGAAAATCTATATTTACCACACAAATGATATTCATTCAGATCTAACTTTTTGGCCTCGCATTGCACAAGAGTTACAAGAAAAACGAACGATTCGTGAACAAAACGATGACGATGTTTTTGTTTTTGATATTGGTGATGCGACAGATCGAGTGCATCCTTTAACGGAAGCGACAGATGGCCAAGCCATTACAGAATTACTAAATGAAGGTTTGTATGATGGCGTCACTATCGGCAATAATGAAGGCATTACGAATTCTAAAAATGAATTGAATAACTTATACAATGCTGCAAATTTTCCGGTTATTTTATCTAATTTATTTGAGCTAAAAACTGAAGAAACACCTGAATGGGCTATTCCTTATAAAATATTTAATACAAAGTCAGGCGATCGTATCGGTGTTTTTGGTTTAACGACGCCTTTATATCAGACGTATGAAAAATTAGGTTGGAAAGTGACGAATCCGATAAAACAAACACAAGAATTTTACAAAGAACACGGGGATAAAGCAGATTTTTGGATTCTTCTAAGCCATCTAGGCATTGAAGAAGATCGTCTTATCTCAAAATTATTTCCGATTCCTTTAATTATAGGTGCGCATTCTCATCATGTTTTACTGGATGGTGAACGTTCAGCCGCTTCAATGTTGACAGGGGCTGGCCAATTCGGACATTGGATGGGGGAAGTTGTAATTAGTCGCGCTCACGGAAGATTGCAAGTTGAAACTGCAGAATTAATCAATACTGAAACAGATATTCAACCGGTGGAAGCTGAAGAGCAGATGGTTGAAGAATATACAAACCACGGACACCGCTTATTACAAAATGAAGAGATTGCGGATTTACCAGAAAATTTGCCAGCCAAATGGAACCAACAAACAAAGCTTGCAGATATTGCATTAGATGCAATCGCTGATTTTACGGGCACAGATGCAGCCATTTTAAATGCGGGTTTGTTTATGGGAGACTTGAATCAAGGGCTTGTCACTGCAGATGATCTACACCATAGTCTTCCACATCCCATTCGTGTGATGCACTGTAAAATAAAAGGGAAGCATTTGCTTCGATTTGGAGAAGAGATTCAAAATGTTGACCAAAAAATGATGAATCGAGCGATACGAGGTTTTGGCTTTCGAGGAGAAGTATTTGGAAAGTTATGTCTAAAAGGATTTAGTGTGGATAATGGACACATGCTATGGAAGAATCAGCCCATTGAACCACAAAAGGAATACGAATTAGCAACAATTGACTACTTCTCATTTCTGCCTTTTTTTGATATTCTAAATACTTATGGTACGCAAGAAATTATTTTTCCAGATTTTTTACGGAAAGTCGTTGGCGATTATTTAGCCGAAATTTTTCCATTAACGAACTAACTTACACTTTAAACGAAACAACAAAGAAAGGAGCGATCCCATGGCAGAAGAAAAACAAAAAACGGATGCGAGCGAAGAGTTAAACAAGGCACTAAATGAAATTGATGTTTTACCTGATGCAGATAAAGAAATCGTACGTGTCGATTCAGAACATTTTAAATTTAGTAAGATTGACTATAAATTAATCGAGAACCATCAAGAGGCATTTGACTTAGATATGATGGAAAATCGTTATACAGATTATTTATTAAAATATGATTATATTGTTGGAGATATTTCTTATGAAAAACTGCGTCTCCGTGGTTTTTATGAAGACTATCGAAAAGGTGTTCCGATCGATATGAAAATTTCCAATTTGGAAGATTATTTAGTTGAGTATTGCAGTTTTGGCTGTCAATATTTTGTCTTTGAAAGAGTAGAGAAAGCTGAATCAGATCCAGAATCTTACTTTAAAAATAAAAAATCTAATCGTCCAAATCAATCGAAACGACCAAATAAACGACAAAGTAATCGCAATAATAAAAATCGAAATAAACAAAATAATCGACGAACTCAAAAAAATCAATCAACTAAAAAATCAAACAGTGGTCAAAAAGAAACAAAGAATTTTCAAGTAAAGAAGAAAGAAACACAACAAGACCATAAGAAGACGCAAAGTAGTAATAAGCAACAACCTAAAAATAAAGACAATAAAAACAGAGAAAAAGTTCAATTTAAAATTCGAAAGAAAAAAGACTAGGCGGTAGTAATCAAGATGCACAAAGAATATGCAGGCTATTTAATTGATCTCGATGGAACGATGTATAATGGAAATCAAATCATTGAAGAAGCAGCAGATTTTGTTGAACGCTTAAGAAAGGCAAACAAGCCTTTCTTATTTTTAACAAATAATTCAACAGCAAATCCAACAGCTGTAAGTGAAAAGCTGAAGCAAGTTTCTAATGTAGGAGCTTATCCAGAAGAGGTTTTCACAAGTACGAAAGCAACAATCACTTATCTTCACAAAACAAATGCGAAACGGATTTATGTCATTGGCGAAGCGGGTCTGCTGGAAGGACTTGAAGCGGCAAACTTTGAGTTGGCAGATCATGATGTAGATGCGGTAGTTGTTGGCTTGGACAGCCATGTGGATTATCAAAAACTTGAAAAAGCGACTTTGTTAATTCAAGCAGGTGCAGAATTTATTGGGACGAATCCTGATACAAACATTCCTACCGAACGTGGTCTAGTTCCTGGAAATGGCGCTTTGATTGCCTTTCTAGAGGCATCCACTGGAAAAGAAGCAACGGTTATTGGCAAACCTGAAGCGATTATTATGGAAGCGGCTCTTGAACAGATTGGTTTGAGAAAAGACGAAGTTCTAATGGTCGGAGATAATTATACGACGGATATTCAAGCGGGCATTCGGAATGGAATTGATACATTATTAGTGCTTACAGGTTTTACGCACAAAGATGAGGTGGCGAGTTTGCCAACGCCGGCTACTTATGTGGTGAATACTTTAGATGAATGGGATATTTAGTAGAGGTGAGTTATGGGAGCTAAAATTCGTAATATTTTAGGGCTGACGAGTGTTTTTGTGTTTATTCTTACAATGGCTATTACGCTGACTATTTGGGCGGTGCCTCTCTATCAATTTTCCCTACAACATCTAAATATTCCTGAGCGAGTAGGGCTAACTTTTGATCAAATTATGGAGAACTATTCTGTATTAATGGAATATTTACATCTTCCTTGGATAGATACTTTGTCTTTGCCAGATTTTCCAGTGTCTGCGAGTGGTGCTTTTCATTTTTATGAAGTGAAAATTTTATTCTATATTAATTATATTTTCCTTTTTGTTTCATTGATCGGTTCGTTTTTTTATCTTCATAAATTAAAACAAATCAACGGCTTTTGGCGATTGGTCCAACCATTTAAAATTGCGATCTTTGTACCATTTGTTTTATTAATCATTTTAGCGATGGATTTTGATTGGATGTTTGTGATGTTTCATGAGCTTCTCTTTAATAATGATGCTTGGTTATTTAATGCAGCCACGGATCCAATTATCCTAGTCTTGCCACAAGAATTCTTTATGTATTGTTTTGTATTGGCCTTTATTCTGATTGAAGCTTCCTTTATTGGAGGATACTTTTATTTCAAAAGGAATGCTTATAAATAAAAATAAAACCTGAGAAATCATTTTAAATGAATTTCTCAGGTTTTTTTGATGAAAAATTAGAAGAGCAGGGAGATCGATTAAATGAGAATCAACAACTCAAATTTACTATTGCCTATTCCATTTAGAAAAAAGTATTTCCAATTTATTGGTGTCCAATTCATTTAGGGCCCATTATTCCAGATTTATTGGTGGCTAATCCATTTAGCCACCAGAATCCAACAAAAAAAGCAACCTGAAATGTACTCAGATTGCTTAGATCAAATATTTATTTTAAGTCTTGAAAAAATTAGTCAACGCCTTCTTCAGCTTCAGGCTCAGCATGGGCAATTCGGCTAGCTGCCGCTGCTGCAATTGCTCCAACGATATCGTCTAAGAAAGTATTTACTTCATCTTCTCCTTTAAGAGAATCAAGACGTTCAATAACTTTCGGTTTAACTTTATCTAGGTAGCCAAAGTTTGTAAAACCAATTGAACCATACACATTTACGATTGCGAGGGCTAGTACTTCGTCAATTCCATATAGTCCTTCATCATTTTTGATAATTTCTTGTAGTGGACTCGCTAGTTTTCCTTCCTCTGTTAAAACATCTAACTCAATTCCGGTCAATACAGCATTTTGAACTTCACGTTTCCGTAAGACAGCTTTCACATTATCTAAGCATAATTCCATCGTCAAGTTATCTAAGTAAGGTTCCTGCAGATCATATACTAATTCTGCAATTTCTTCTAATGTCACGTCACGTTCTAACAATCTTTTCATTGCTGCTTTTTCTAATTTTGATGTTGCTTCAACCATATATTTCGTCCTTTCTAATATTCCTATCATTTTTTTATTTTAAAATCTTAATGTTCATCTGTAAAATGATCAGTAAACTTCTCTGCCATATCTGCACTAAGAGGTGCTTGAATAAAACTTTCTGGGTTCAAATATTGAATAATACTATTAATCGCAGTGGGAGCTTCACCGAATCCTGTTGCGATCAATTTCACTTTCCCATCATATGTGGCAACGTCTCCTGCAGCGTAAATGCCTGGAATATTTGATTCCATCCGCTGCGAGACTTTCACATTTGCATGCTCTGTTTCCAAACCCCATTCTTCAAGCTGACGATTATCGGAAACAAAACCATAACTAACAATTAAATGATCAACGGGCAAAGTAATTGTCTCATCACCCCGTGTTTCTTTAAAACGTACCTCATGAATTTTCTCCTTATCTCCAATTAACGCTTCTGGTTTATAAGGAGTGATAATTTCGACAGAAGAGTTTTTCATCAAAGTAACTGGTGCTTCAAGCGCACGAAACTTATCACGGCGATGTACAACATAAACTTTCTTTGCGATATCTTCTAAAGTTAATGCCCAATCAACAGCTGAATCTCCGCCACCACAAATGACAACTGTTTTATCTTTATAAGTATCTAATTGACTCACATAATAATGTAAATTCGTATTTTCGTAAGCTTCGTTGTAATCAAAAGTTAATTTTCTAGGCTCAAAAGATCCTTGACCTGTTGTAATTAAAATCGTTTTAGAATAATGTGTTCCCTTATCTGTTTTCAAAATAAACACATCATCTTCTTTACGGATCTCAAGTACATTTTCTTCCAAACAAATTTCCGTTTCAAAAGGATCCATTTGTTTTGAAAGCTGTTGAATCAAGTCACTTCCTTTAATATAAGGAAACGCCCCGATATCAAAAATGTTTTTCTCAGGATACATAATTTCAATTTGTCCGCCAAGAACAGGTAAAGTTTCAATAATTTTTGTTTTTAACTCACGCATTCCTGCGTAAAAGGCAGCGAACATCCCTGTAGGTCCACCGCCTATAATTGTTACGTCATAAACTTCATTTGTGTGCATTCAAATATAATCCTCCAATATTCAATCGTTCTTATCCTGCATAAAAAATATAATAAGTTAAGATGGATAAAAGGATGCCATATAATATCCCAAAAAGAACTTCGATCGGCTTATGTCCTAAAAATTCACTAGATTGCATTGCTCCATTTTCAATGTCTTCTTGTAAATCTTGGTCTAAATCGCCAAAAGTAATTGATTTTGTTAATAATTGAATTTCTCGAATTAATTCATTGATGATGATTCCATGCTCACCACTTTGTCTGCGAACACCCATGGAATCAAACATCACAAGAATTCCAAACGTCGCAGAAATAGCTGTGAGTGGAGACTCAAATCCGTGTTGGATAATAATTGCCGTAATCAAAGCCGTTACACCAGCTGAATGAGAACTTGGCATCCCTCCAGTAGAGAACATCAATGCAATGGTTACTGGACGCTTTAAAAAATAAGCAACAGGTATTTTTGTGATTTGTGAAATGAAAATAGCAGCCATCGCGGCAACTAATGGATAATTATTAAATATGGACATTTTTTCCATCCCTTTTCTAACCAATGTTGAGATAATCTTAACACTTAACGAGCTGTTTTGTCACTTCTAAGATGATTAGTCTAAAATTAATTTTTCATTTCCACAAACAAATAGACTTGTATAAATTCTTTTTAATGAGATAACTGATCATTATAAAGACTTATTTCTTCATTTATCATAAAATATTATAGAGAATAGAGAATTTAATTTTGAAAGAGCTTTAGAATCGTGTAGAATTAGAGAACATATAAAACTTAATGGAGGAAACTAAAAAATGAATACTTTTCCACAAATTGATGTTGATGGAACAAAAACAATTGAAGCGACTATGCATACGAATCGAGGAGCGATAACCTTAGCGTTATTTCCGGAATTAGCACCTAAAACAGTCGAAAACTTTGTAGATTTAGCAAAAGAGAACTACTATGATGGGATTATTTTTCACCGAGTCATTTCAGATTTTATGATTCAAGGGGGCGATCCAACCGGAACAGGAATGGGCGGCGAAAGCATTTGGGGTGAACAATTTGAAGATGAATTTACACCCCTTTTATTCAATATTCGTGGGGCTTTATCTATGGCAAACTCTGGTCCGAATACAAATGGAAGTCAGTTCTTTATTGTAACAGCTTCACAAGTTCCTGGCCAAATGATTGAGCAAATGGAGGGCGCAGGTTACCCGGAGGAAATCATCGAAGCTTACAAAGAAAACGGTGGAACACCATGGTTAGACCAACGACATACTGTCTTTGGCCATGTGATTGATGGAATGGATATTGTAGAAGCAATCGATCAAACAGAAACGAACCCTTCTGATCGACCATTAGAAGAAGTTGTTATTGAATCAATTGATATCAAAGAATAATTGATTTAAAAGGACTTTAGACCAAAACGCATAGATCAATCATTTAAAGGGTGAGTATTTAAGATGTTAGGTGCAATTGAAGCTGGAGGCACAAAGTTTATTTGTGCTGTTAGTGATGATGAATTAAATATTATTGAAAAAATAACGATTCCAACGACAGAACCAGAAGAAACTTTTGAAAAAGTCTTTGAATTTTTTGACCATTTCGATTTAAAAGCAATCGGTATCGGTTCTTTTGGACCTATTGATACAAACAAAGAATCACCAACTTATGGGTACATTACATCTACCCCAAAACTGAAGTGGCAGAATACTGATTTCCAAAGTGTTTTTGTACGTCGTTATAATGTCCCGGTGGGTTGGAACACAGATGTGAATGCAGCTGCTTTAGGAGAAGTAAGTTTAGGAGCGGCGCGCGAAAAAGATTCTTGTGTGTATATTACAGTAGGCACTGGGATTGGTGGCGGTGCTTTTATTAATGGCGAGCCTTTAACGGGGATCAGTCATCCAGAGATGGGTCATTTTTATCCGCCAAAACACGAAAAAGATACGTATGAGGGATTCTGTGATTTTCACGGAAGTTGTTTAGAAGGCTTAGCTGCTGGTCCTGCAATTGAAGGAAGATTTGGTGTGAGAGCAGAAGAATTACCCAAAGATCATATCGCTTGGGATATTGAAGCTCATTACCTGGCACATGCAGCGATGGCTTACACGACAATTTTAAGTCCATCATGTATTATTTTTGGTGGTGGGGTAATGAACCAACCACACTTAATTGAAAAAGTCCGTCATAAGTTCGATGAACTTTTGAACGATTACTTAGAATTACCAACATTAGATGAATATATTATTTCTCCAGGATTAGGAAATGAAGCGGGAATTAAAGGAAGTCTTCTGTTAGCTCAACGTGCTTTAACTGAATAATTTAATAATAAGAGTAGATGCTTAAATATAAAAAGGCATCTGCTTTTTTATTTTGGATAAATATAGCATCTTATTTATTGTGATAATAATTTATCACTCGTATAAAATTACTACAATTGCACATTGGAATCGTAATCATTTATTAAAAACTTTAAATTTACAAGAATTAAATGTTACAATGAAATTATATTAGTATTCTTGAAAATAGCGATTATAGTTTCGCTACTTAAAGAGGTGAAAGGATGGGCTACAAAGATTATAAAATAGGTGACATTTTAGATGTCACAATTACAGGTATCCAACCATATGGGGTTTTTGCGGCACTTGATGAAGAAACCCAAGGATTAATCCATATTTCCGAAGTTAAACATGGTTATGTAGAAAAACTAAAAGATTTATTTGAAGTAGGGGAAGAAGTAGAAGTTATGGTTTTAGATATTGATGAATTTGATGGAAGAATCAGTTTATCCCTTCGTACGTTACAAAAAACCAAACATCATCCTTTTTCAAATCGAAATAAAAATCCGAGATATGGAAAACAAACGGGTATAGGATTTGAAACCTTAGAGAAAAAGCTACCATATTGGATTGATGTGGCTTTAGATCGAATTGAAGAGAAATATGAAAATTAATGGCTGTTTAAAGTATCATTAGCTAATGATCTTAGTAAAGGAGAGCTATGGAATGTTAGAAAGTAATCCATGCGTAGCATATACAGTTATAACCAAAAGAGAAGATGGGAAATTAATGTTTTTAGTCGAAAAAAACAAAGCTGATTTCGTTTTCCCGCTAACTTCTTACGATAAATTTGGAACTGGCCTTGCTTCTGTACTTGAAGAAATCAAAGTAACATTAAATTTGAACATTGACCAATTAGAATTGGCAGAATTAATTAATACAATTATTGAAGATCAAAGAATCCCTTTGTTTGTGTTTAATTATCAAGATGAGACAATAGAATTAGAAAAATTAGTCGCGCCAAGTTCAGAACTTCAGTGGCAAGTATCTGATAATTTTACAGACACATTAAAGAAATATGAAATCTCTGGCGTACCAAATTTTGACCAAGAATAATTTTAAAAAACGACTCTCTACTATATAGTGTGTAAAAGAGAGTATTTTTTTATGAAGTTTTTCGTAGAATTTTTAAGAAGTAGACGAACCTGTCATTAAATTCTTGAATTCATAGGTACTATTGCTATAAAATGGTTATGACTTAAGAGAGTAATAAATTCAAATAATTTTGGAGGATGTAAAAGATGACACATTTATCATTTGATTATTCAAATGTTGTTGACAAATACGTCAGCAAAGAGGAACTTGAGAACATTCAATCCCAAGTGACTTTAGCAGATAAAGATTTAAGAGAAGGAACAGGACCAGGGAATGATTTCTTAGGTTGGATTGATCTTCCTGAAGATTACGACAAAGAAGAATACGATCGTATCAAGCAAACAGCAGAGAAAATCCAAGACAATTCCGAAGTTTTAATCGTTATTGGAATCGGTGGATCATACTTAGGCGCGCGCGCAGCCATTGACTTTTTATCTCACTCATTCGTTGACCAATTAGACGATGAGACAAGAAAAGCACCTAAAATTTATTACGCTGGAAATAACATCAGTTCAACATACTTAGCTGACCTAGTAGAAGTTGTTAAAGACAAAGATTTCTCAATCAATGTCATTTCAAAATCTGGAACAACAACAGAACCAGCGATTGCTTTCCGTATCTTCAAAGAACTATTAACGGACAAGTATGGAGAAGACCAATTAAAAGACCGTATCTTTATCACAACAGACGCTGAAAAAGGTGCATTAAAATCATTAGCAGATACTGAAAATTACGAAACTTTTGTCATTCCAGATGATATTGGTGGACGTTTCACAGTATTAACAGCTGTTGGTTTATTACCAATTGCCGTAGCAGGTGGAGATGTTGATGAATTAATGCGTGGAGCTCAAGACGCACGTAAAGCTTATTCAAGCTCAGATTTAACAGAAAACGAAGCTTACCAATATGCAGCCATTCGAAATATTTTATATCGTAAAGGCAAAACAATTGAGATGTTAGTAAACTACGAACCACGCTTACGCTTCTTCAATGAATGGTGGCGTCAATTATTCGGAGAGTCTGAAGGAAAAGACCAACGAGGCATTTATCCAACAAGCGGTAACTTCTCAACTGACTTACACTCAGTTGGTCAATACGTACAAGATGGACGTCGCGATTTGATGGAAACAGTTGTAAATATCCAAAAACCAGCACGATCAATCAACATTCCAGAACAAAACGATGATCTAGATGGATTAGGTTACTTAGAAGGAAAAGATGTAGACTTTGTTAATGACAATGCCTTCCAAGGTACATTACTTGCTCACGTTGATGGAGGCGTTCCGACATTTGTATTAAACGCACCAGATACATCGGCCTATACATTGGGACACTTATTCTACTTCTTTGAGATCGCTGTTGGAATTTCAGGTTACCTAAACGCGGTCAATCCATTTGACCAACCAGGAGTAGAAGCTTACAAAGAAAATATGTTTGCTCTATTAGGTAAACCAGGTTTCGAAGAACTATCAAAAGAATTACAAGATCGTTTAAATAAATAAAAAACATTTTAATGAAGCTGTAGATGGAATAACCATTTACAGCTCTTTTTTTATTTTCAAATCCTCGCAAAACCCTCCCTTCGGAAAATGACATCAAGAGTAAAATCATATAAAAAGTATTTGTAATAAGTAGAGAGAGTTTTTATTTGAAACAAACACCCAGTTAGTTTTATAATAATCACCAAAAGAATTTTAAAAGAGAAACCCTTTGTTCATCTGCTTTCTAATATAATTAAAAAATAAAAGAAGAACTTTTTCCGAAAACGTGTTGACATCTTTTTAACTAGATGGTACTATATTCTTCGTTGCTTGATTCCGAGCAAACAAAAAAATATTGGTTCTTTCGACCAGGGTTTTTACGTTTCATGGAGAAGCAAGTAAAATAAAAAGTTTCTAAATTGTAAAATAACTATTGACAAAGAGAAACGAATTAGATATAATATATAAGCTGACTAAAAAGCGCTAAGCGCTTACGGCATGTATATCTAAGGAGTTCTTTTGCCAGACAATTTAGTCAACTTGAAATTATAGATCTTTGAAAACTGAACAAAGTAATACAACCAAAATGTGCAGGGGTCTTCTATCAATGAAGATAGTTAAGACAACACAAGTTAATTTTTTAACAAATGAAATGAGCTAAATCAAACAGCTGACTTCGGTCAGTAAGTTTTAAAACTAAAACTGAGAGTTTGATCCTGGCTCAGGACGAACGCTGGCGGCATGCCTAATACATGCAAGTCGAACGCTGAAGCACTCTGCTTGCAGAGTGCGGATGAGTGGCGAACGGGTGAGTAACACGTGGGA
>Ga0209487_1002363_pt1 | contig 15385 bp, 23 predicted proteins | sample Poulit2012_FD_187524 | JGI IMG/M metagenome (GOLD analysis project Ga0209487, IMG submission 187524) | Agricultural soil microbial communities from Georgia to study Nitrogen management - Poultry litter 2012 (SPAdes) (version 2) | ecosystem: Environmental > Terrestrial > Soil > Agricultural land... | reverse complement strand
GTGTGATAACTTCTATGAAAACCATTTCGTCACCTTATTTCATATTTATTTAACTTTAACATAGTTCATTTACTAATTTAATGATTAAAATTAATGCCTGTTAAATCAAAGTTTGACATGTAATGTTCTACACAAAACTCACATGATTAAACACAACATATGTTGCATTGACTATAAAAAAGTGATTGCCTTGATGGCAACCCTTCAGCCTTTAGGTAAATGGCTTTAATTCTATTTTTACCGCACAGAAAATAATGAATTTAGTTTGTTCAACATAAATTCTTTATTCAGATACAACCTTATGCGATTATCACAACCAATTCTTGAATAATCCTCAAAAGAGGGGTTCTTCCTCATTCGATAGTTCTACAAAAAAAGGATAAGTTATAAAAACCAAAGGAATTAATCCTAAAAGTGAGAATAAGATAATATAGGAAGGACCAAAGAAAAGATTACCTAATAATATTAAGGGAACTATAAAAGGAATAATTGTACTTCTTTTTCTCATACGCGCTGTTGGGTACTGCTTTTCACCACAATAAGGACAAGTCATTCCACCAATTAATATAAAGGACTTTTTAAAAGTCTGTTTCCAGCTCCATTTATTATAGCAATTTTGACAGGTTGGCATTTTAATCACTCCTTAGTCTTTAGGCAATGGTTTTGTTCCACGATCGCGCTCGATTGTTTAACAAAAAAACTATCTTTATTTCAGTCTTGATTATCTGAGTAATCTATAATAACCTTTTTACAATTCTCACACAGATAAGCGTCAACATAATTAATAGAGAAACGATTTTGATTTGATAACAAAACTGATTCCTTATTAAAGCTTGGTTCGACACTCAATTTTGACACTTTTGGAACCCAGGCAAGTTTAGTACCACTTTGTATATAACCTTTTTTCATTTCTTTGTTACAAACTGAACATTTATTATTGAAATTATCACTCATGTTAATCCTCCTTTTAATTTTGTTGAATTGAAGATGTTTTATATCTTAATGAATTTTTACACTTTAAAATATTTAAAAGATTATTGTCAAATAAGGCTTGAGGCAAATGGTTTTATTCAATACTCGCGTTCTATATTTGAATGTCACTGTTTTTTTGCTGAATCAACTATTTCCTTTGCATTAATTAATGATAAATCATACTTTTCTCTCATTAATTTAATAGTTTTTATTTCTGGCGTATCTTTTAATATTTCTTTTGCGTTATTTTTCATTTCTTCATATTCACCAGTTTTCTTCATAAGTCTGTTTTTTTCCTTCTTCAAACGACTATTTTCACGCATCAAACTTATTCCCCAACTTAAAAGTAAGAGCATAATTAATATTGAACTTATTTCTGTCCATTGAATTTTAAACACATCCTTTACTTGATTTTGATTAATTATTATTCATCAAGTTGACTTTGTTTTATACAACATTCGCGCCCTATTGTTTTAAATGCTCTCTTATTTTTACGATTTTCTTGCTTTCCTAGAAACAATAAATCCCAAAGATAAAGTAAGATAATCATTATGATAGAAACTCCTAATATGTCTAAAATCGTTATATCAGTGCCTGTTTTTAAAAAGTTATAAACTATCAATTGCAGTATAAAAAAGACTAGAAAAGTCACAATATACTTTGTTATATTCATTCCTACATCTCCTTACTATTCCGCAAAATGGCCCGTTTGTTAAATTTTTTTAATACAATGATTGGTGTAATAACCATTTTACATTTTTTAGATAACTCCTTAATAATCGCTATCGTTGTTTACTATTAGTTTTTTCAAATATTTTAGGTACAAAGTACGCAATTGTTGCAGTAAAAAAGAATTTTGTTACTTTTCAGGTAAATTATTTTAAATGAATAAGACTAAAAAAAATAAATAACGAGAATATTAAAAGTAAAATAGAATAGAGATTTTTTAATTACTAGATAAAATAAACTAGCTATCCCCAATATTATAGTGTTATAAATCATTGAACGTTCTGTATCAAAACACGTTAAGATTATACAGATTATAGTGATCCACATAACAAAAGTGGGAAAATTTCTAAAGATTTTGGATAATTATTTTTAATTTAAACCAATCCTTTCGATTTTTCAGAAAATATTTTTTGCTATTATGTATGTTAAAAAAGTAAATAAAAAATAATCCTTCACAAAATCACTTTTATCTGCTCATTATAGCTAAAAACTTAACAAACAACTGCCTTTTAAAGGTAGTTGTTTGTTAGTTGAATAACTTGCAATCAAATATAGGGATTTCAAGGTAGAACATAGGGCACTACCTTCTTCCATTCTAAACGATTCAGACTATTTTGAAAATACCTGTTTCAAAAATGACGTTGTAAATTTTTTTGTTTTAGATGATGATAAGTTGATTAGCCCATTCTGAATTGATTTAATGAGATGTTGATTTCATCTTGTCGAATACCGATATTTCGTCTAGTGACACTCGGTGCGGCATGATTAAATATTTCTTGCAAAATGACCACGTCTTTAAATTGTTTATAGTGATGATACCCGAACCTCTTCCGCATCATCACGCCCAGGTAATCAGTGGTATTCGTCAAAATGCGATACACTTAGGTAGTTGAAATGACCTTTGATTCTTTCTGACTGGTAAACAAATAGGCGCCAGGTTATTTATCGGCAATAAAGCGCTGGATTTCAGCCTGCACCATTCTCACATTGATGTCACGTCGCTTACTTTGAGCCGATTCAGACCATTAACACGCAAACCCTTATTAAATAGCGATTAAAAAGATTAAATAATTACTGATAGCCAATTTTAATCGTTTTGGTGTTCCTTTATAACCTTTTTTATTACTAACTCTATTTCTTCGATTTTCTTTACTGTACGAAGTGATTCAATAGAAAAAACATCTATATTTAGATGATATATTAACGGGACTCACTGGACCTCTTAATAATGCGGACAAGGGAAGGTTTATATATAATGTTCTAACTAACATGACACCGAATTGTTCAATCAAACAAAAAAACAACAGACTCATTATATAATTAAATGTCTGCTGCCTTATTTATAAATATCACGTCAATGACTTATTTTTAAATTAAAATATACGATACTATCCAAATTCGTACGTTTTATATAACTAAACAAGTTATGTTAAAATTAAATTACTTTTAATAAAACTATTCTACAAACAAGCTAGATTGTGGCAAAGTTATGTTTTTCGAAGGAAGTGATTATGTGAGTAAAAAAACATTTAACGTGATTGGATTGATTATACTTTTTGGAATGGGTGTTTCGTGGATAGTTTTTGGCTATTCTAATTGGTATTTATTATTACTCCCTATTGCGTCTATTGCTTTTTCAATAAATGATGGGAGCATCAAAAAGTTAGGGAAAATAAAACAGATGTCCTTATTTCAAGTAATTTCAATCTTGATTGCATTTGTTGGGTCAGTGGCTATTTTATTTGGTCTTATTCAATTAGCTAACTACTTAATAAATGATATATTACACTTAACTGGAATAATAAAGACACTTAGCGTGATTATTGCAATAATTCTATCATTGTATTCAGTGAAATTTATTTTTGGCAGTGTTGTTTATAAATTAATGGATGCTACAAGATAAAAGGATTGCGAGTTTTGAGGAACTGATGTAGTTCCATAATAGGGAGCGATTGTTGAATAAAATCATTTGCCTCAAGACAACCTCTTTTTAAACGATCAATATATATTTCATTAAATTGTAATCAACTTTTAAATTACACTGTAAAAGCACACTCTACCCAATGTATAAACTATTCCTGCTTGACTTTCCTTAACTCCTTTTTTAATTAAAAGTTTGTTTCTTGTATATTATTATTAACTAGTATTTTTACTAGTTTTTTTAATCGTTGTACCTTTTCAGGTATAATATATTTAATCAGATAGAGGTTTAAGTTCAGATAATATTCAAGATGTTTTAAATGATTCAACCGCAAAAAATTTTAAAATTAGCATTAAATATGAGAAAGGTACTCGTGGTCAGGATAAATGGTATGAAGCCACCGCGATGAGTGTTAATCCAGCGTAAGTTTTAAAAGGCTGTTCTTGTACTGAACCCCAAAAGTTAGACTAAATAGTTATGCAGCTAATTGGCTGGTATGTTGACGGTATTCAACCGGACTCATGCCAGTCAATTTTGCTTTTATTCTCCTATGGTTATAATAATAAATATATTCTTCTACCGCTTTATTTAATTCATCGAATGAATGATACGTTTCTCCATAATACATTTCTTGCTTCATTAAGCCGAAGAAATTTTCTATAGGGGAGTTATCTAAACAATTGCCCCTTCGGGACATGCTTTGATAAATTTTATTATCTTTAAGTTTCTTCCCAAATATTTTCATCTGATATCCCCAGCCTTGATCAGAATGAATCGTTGTCCGATAAGGACAATGTTTTACTTTTTCAATTGTTTCATCTAATGCATCGATAATTGCTTTGGCATTTGGTTTTTTGGATAATCGATAAGATAGAATCTCACCATTAAACATATCTAAAAAAGAATCTAAATAAGCTTTCTTAATGTTTATTCTTCCATCGGAATCTAAAACATAATATTTAAACTCTGTGGTATCTGTCGTTATTTTCTGAAGTGGAAACTTTGTATTAAACCTACGGTTAATAAGATTTTTGGCAATCTTACCAATCGTCCCTTTATACGTACTAAATTTACGAGATTTACGTGTGAATTTAATACATTTGAGATTAAGTTTTCTCATTAGACGTAATATTTTCTTAGAATTAACCATATAACCACGATTACGTAATTCAGTATTTATCCTACGATAACCATAGTTCCCTTTATGTTCTTCAAAGATTTTTTTGATCAGTTCTTCTATTTCTTTGTCTGGATTATTTTCATTGAACCGTTTTTGCCAGTACATATACGTTGATCGCGGAAACCCTGTTGCTTCAAGAATAACTGCTAATTTAAACTCCTTACGGAGTGAATGAATAATTCTAGATTCTACTTTCGCAGTCGGTTCGGAATATTTATCCCTGAAGCTCGGAGCTTTTTTAAGTACGCATTCTCCGCACGGAGAAGTTCAATTTCCTTCTCTAGTTGTTGTTCCTTAGTTAATTTCTTATCTGTTTTCTTTTTTGGTTTTTTAGACATAGATGGTCGCCCCTTTGGTTTAGAGAGTCCATCTATTCCTTTAACTTGCCATACCTTATGCCAAGAATAAATAAGTGAAGGTTCAGGTATGTCAAAGTGTAAAGCAATATTATTAAAGGATTCTCCTGTTCTTAATTTATATTCTATGACATCTAGCTTAAATTGAACAGGATATTTTTTATTATTACTTTTTCTTTCTAATCCTTTTATTCCATACTTCAAATATAATCTTACCCATTTCTCCAAATTTGCCTTACTTCGCAAACCATATTTTTTAGCTATCGTAAGATAGCCACCTTCTCCAGCTAAATAAGCCTCAACAGTTTTAAGCTTAAACGCAAGATCATATTTGACCATAAAAAATCACCCTTAAAGTTAGATTTTTGGTCTAACTTTAAGGGTGCGGTACATCTCTACAGCCTTTTTTTTATTCAATTTTACTTTCTTAGCTTTTGGCGTCATGAATTTATGCATTAAATGTTTCTCAATTTAATAAAAACTCTAGTATAGATGCAAAAAATATAAACACTGAAAGAAGAACAAGTAAATAACCAGAATATACTTTTTTATCTTGTTGAATTTCTATTATTCCAGTAAGCAAAATGGTTACTCCTGCCGCTGATGCTGTGAAAGGCGTAAAATTAAAGTTTTTATTTATTATGGTCATTCCTGCTAAAGCGATAGTAACGATTAGAAAGATAATTCTTAGTTTCTTCATTTTTTCCTCCTAAAATTGTTGTTCAATTAATGTACTTTATTAAGCATTTGTTCTAATCCCATTATTAGTTAAAATTAACCCTTTTTCCCAAAAACGAAATTATCGCTATAATAAATACTATTATTCTAGCTACAACTATAAGAATTATTTCCATACGTATCCCTTCGTACAATAATATAACCCGTTTGTTGAACAACTTTATTTAATAATATCATCATTCATTTGTGTTATTTCTTCTGTTAAAAAAAACGCTCAATTGCTTGTCGTACTTCATTTCAGAAACATCTTCTCTTTTATCTTCTAAGTAAGCTAAAAAGCTTTCTAGATCTTTATAATTAACGACAGCTTTGCACCCATAAATTTTATTGTTATACTTCATAGTTATTCAACTCTTTCTTTTTGAATAAAATTGTTGATTTTAAAATCTCAAATTTTTCATTTTGAATTAGATTATTTTTTAGATTTAAATTTCTGACATACTCGGTCGATAAAAATATGAATAAAAAATAATCACAGAGTGATGCTAATATTATTCAACCAATCTACTTTAGGTTTAAATCTCCACTGAAAAACAGTAATTAAAATATAAAATGTGATGATAAATGCGATGGCTCTTGCGATCATTTTGTGACACTCCTAGACATCATGTTTTAAATAATATTGCAAAATTGAAAGTAAGGTTGTTTTTGGAGTCAATATTTATTTTGACGTTATAAATGTGGCTTTTAAATACAAACTTTGCATTTATTTTAATTTAGTTTCAGGTATTGGATTGCTTAAAGTGAATCTTTTAAAAGACTCACTTATTTTTAATTTCAATCTTCATTATGTTCGCAATAATACCTATAGTTATAATAAAATAAATAGCATTTAAATTGGGAAAATCAAAAAATAAGACAATAGCTAAAACGATAACACTAGTAACAATTAGAATTAAATAATCTTTATATTTTTTCACACAATCACACCAATCATCTTTTTATTTTTTATTCAAAATTTGATTTAAATGTTTTATTTAAATATATCATTACTCATAGTTATTATTTCTTCTGTTAAAAAACGTTCAATCGCTTGTTGCACTTCTTCTTGATAAAATCTTTTATTTATAAATTTAATAAGAATTATACCATTAATTAGTATTTTAATAGGCTAAATATTACTATAATAATTAAGAAACATACTACATAATAAAACATACGATTATAACACTTTTCATACATTTTAAGTATGAGATTTCTTCAACAATCGCACTAGATTATTTAAAAGACAAAGTAATTTCTGATAAAATGCCAGTACATATGAAATTTTAGGTGGGATGTATCGATGAGTGAAAGAAGTAAAAAAACAACAAAGTACATTTTAATTTTTATAATAGGGTTAATAGTAGGTTTACTTTTACGTAGTATATTTTAGCGTAATTACAGTTGCAGTTTTAATGCCAGATTTTTGTATGACTTATAAAAAGAGGTAGTCTTGGCGTCTAACTCTTAATCTTTAAGTGATGATTTTATATTACAATCGCGCCCGATTTTAGAAGAATTTAGTTTGTCATCTTTTTAACCTTTTCTCTAAATTCTAAATCTGTAGCAATACTTTTAACAAAGTCACTGAATATATTTCTTATCCAATACAGTTCTCCACCTGTATCATCTTTAATGAATAGAGAAACAGCTACAGTGTTATTCTTAGTTTCTTTATATAAGGCAGAAGTTAAAACAAATATAGTAGATCCACCTTTAAACCAAAAATAATCATCTTTCGAATTTTCGCCTATAAGTATTTCACTAAATAATTCCTTTTCTTTTTGAGTTAGGAGTTCTTTTCCTAATCTAAACATTAAATCCGCATATTGTTTTGTGGTTGAAGAAGTTGTTTTATTTGTGAGTAAAAGCTGCATTTTCTGATTCAACATTTTACTCGCTATTCTTTCTAAGCCTGCAGTTTCATTTGCTTTCATCTTCTCAAACAATTCTTGTGATAATTCCTGATAAGATTGTTTATCCATTTGTTCTAGCTTATTTATCGCTACACTTCGTTTATCTGATAAATACCCTGGAATTAAGATTGGTGGTGTTAAATACGTAATTTTATCGTGATTTAGCTTTAACGCTTCAATACTTTGATTAATTACATCAACTCCAATTTCGTTGATTAAATAATCTGTACAGGCGTTGGAACTAAATTGCATCATACCTTTAGCAATTTCTAATAAAGAAGCTTCAGAAGAACTATTCAATGATTTTTTCCAGTTAGGATGAGCGCCGCCATCTGTATTTGGTATATAAAAAATATCAACTTTGTTTAATTCCACAATATTAGTAATAGAAATTTTATTATTCGTTACACTTTTAACGAAAGTAAATGCTATTATTATTTTCAATGTACTTGCTAATGGGAACTCTTTTTCTGAGTTTAAAAGAATAGTATCTTGTCCATTTTCTTTTAAAGTAATAGATAATTTATCTTTATTTTGTTCTAAATAATCTAAGAGATCGTATTTATTTTTCTTCATATTACGCTTGCTTACTGCAATTCCTAAGAAAATAAATATAATAAAAAACATTAAAACTACTGCAATACCTATAAAAATTATCTTCATCTTAGTTCTCCTGACATTACTTTCCTATAGAGTTTTCCAATTAAATAGCCCGTTTGTTGAGTGTATATCGATTATTCTGATCTTATCACAACATGTTTTCACATGTAATGTTCTAGACCAAATCATACGTTTTAAGTATAGAATTGTTTCTACAATCACGGCTTATTGCTAAAAATTTTTGTCTAAAATCAAAAGTAAACCAATCCCTGCCCAAAGTAAAAATGCAACTTGGGTTACGACATAGACGGAGAGTTCTACTAAGGTTAATTTTCTTTCCTTTTTGATTTTTCGAAAGTGAAAGTAGTAATAAACCGCACATATTACAAGCACTATACCTGATATCTGATATATATTATCTAATAAATCAATCAAAAGATCTCTCCTTCGTAAAATCAATCGATTCTAATTCCGTTAAAACATCCTTTTATCATTTTCGCTTAATTTGATTCGAAAAAGAAGAAAAAGAATAAATAAAAGATTTAAATATCCCAATGTAAAGAATCTTTGCGTTACAGACAAAATATATTGTCTATACCCATAATTAGAACAATCTTTTCCGTTCTTTGAAAATCCGAGCGAAAAAATTTCTTTGAACTTCTTTTTGTACTTACAGTTGGTGCATCGTGCTATAAAGTCACTTTCTATACTGAAGTAAAAAATAATGAAAAAGCAAAATTAACTAGTTTTATTGCTATAAAGCTTGCGGTCATTAAAATAATTAACTCAATACCAAAATACAATATATTTTTATCGGTAAATACTAGTGGATTTTGATTCATACTCATGACAAAAGCTATCGTAAATGACATAACCAAGGAAATCCAATTACTATTTAAAAACCTCACAAATATCACCTCGCCTGTAATAATAAATTTTGTTTGTTCAACATAATAGCCCATTAATCGAATAACTTTGTTTTTATACTTAGAATGGAATTTCTTTCTCATTACTTAACTTTATAGAAAAAGGAAAAAGAATAAAGATAATAATGACGACTAATAAAGGAAATAAGCTAAATAAAATAACGATTGGTACATCAAAGAAAAATTTAATAAAAACTGGCAATGACATAATTGGAACTATAAAAGGAATTATATTTTTAGATTTATTTGATCGATATTGTTTCTCTCCGCAATAAGGACAAAACATCTCATTATTTAAATGTCGCAATTTTTTAACTGTCTGCTTCCAGCTCCATTTATTATGGCAATTTTGACAGGTTGGCATTTTAATCACTCCTTAGTCTTTAGGCAATGGTTTTATGCAACAATTGCGCTCGATCGTGTTATAAGGTTAACCAGTCATTTCTGGTACCCTTTCTTCTTCCTGAATAAAAAGAATATTATTATTAAATATGCAAATATACCACCTATCATAAATGACAGCCATTGACTCCAATCAAATTCATCTATCCAAAATCCTCTTACGACAAATGTTATTGTAAAACCAGTTAAAGTACCGAAAAACATTAAGAGTAATGATTTAAAGCTTATTTTCATTAATTTCACATCCTGTCACACTCAATTAAATGACAATACAGACACAAAGTTATTAAATAATTACGCCCGATTGTAGAACTATCAAAATATCTTCTTCATTAAGAAAAATAACTTGTTATCAATCCGTTTAGGATAATAGCCCATGCGATTGATTAAGAGCTGTTCTATGATGTTCTTTTGCGCTGTAAGTTACACGATACATACGTTGACCATCTTGGTTAATTTCCGTTGTATAAAAGAGGCTGCCTTGGTGGTAACTCCTATGCCTTCAGGCAAATGGTTTTATTTTCATTTTTACCGCACAGAAAATAATGAAAAAGCAAAATTAACTAGTTTTATGGCTATAAAGCTTACGGTCATTAAAATAATTAACTCAATACCAAAATACAATATATTTTTATCGGTAAATACTAGTGGATTTTGATTCATACTCATGACAAAAGCTATCGTAAATGACATAACCAAGGAAAACCAATTACTATTTAAAAACCTCACAAATATCACCTTGCCTGTAATAATAAATTTTATTCATTCAACTTAATGGCCCGATAATAGTATAACTTTATGCAACAATAGAAAATTTTGTTCTGAAGTAAAATTAATCAGTTTTCTGACACTTTTCTGGAATTTTATTTGTGTATAATATCCAACCCATTCCCGCACCAGAAATTCCAAAAATAAAGGGTGAAACTATATTCTCAAATAGAAAAAAACCAGCAATTATAAAGCCTATAAAAAATAGAAAGACCCCATACCAATTGGTTGTCATCATTGAACCTCCTTTTGAATTTGTTGAATTGTAGATGTTTATTTCATTTATAATTATGTTTATTTAACCTTAACATAATTTAATAAACAATTTAAAGACTATTAAATAAATGTGTGACATGTAAAATTACATTAATTTTCATACATTTACTAGATAGAATTTCAAAGAATTAGGTGTATGGTTCGATGTTTTATGTTAATCAGCGTACATCAGACTAGGAAGTCATTCTATTGAGTTATTTTTAAAAATTAAAGATATGAAACTATCTTATACAAAAGATTTAACACGAAAGAATATATTTTATAGGACATTTTTTAAGCTTTTTAATTAGAATATTCAAAGCCAGTTAAATTAAGGTTTGAGATATCATACTTAAGACAAACATTATATTAAATAGTGAAAAAATCTATTTTTAAAAAACAGACCTCTCACTAAATAATCGCGTCTACGACTATATTACTGTTCTTAAACTCATTAATTCTTATCCTCAATTCGTCGCTTAAAAAGATCGATTCATCCGTCTAGTCTTCTTTTTTGTTTCAGTCTTATTTATAATCAAATTAATGCTAGTAAATACAATAATAAATTTTAAAATAACTGAAAAGAGGTGGTTTTATGGAATTAAAAATTGAATATGATCAGACACTACCTGCAAACTTAACAATCGTACAAACTAAAAAACATCATTCGTTTGTAGATAAAATTCGTCTTTTGTTTGAAAATCCTTACCCATCAAACGTCATTATTTCACAAGATAAAACAGGTTTTAAACCTATTAAATTAGAAAACATTTATTATTTTTTTACCGAAAGCAAAGCAGTTTATATTAAATCTGAAGAAGGACAACACAAGATTAAGGAAAGGTTATACGAAATGGAAACTTATTTACCAAACCATTTTATAAGAATATCAAGATTTGAAATTATTAATTTACACTGGGTTAAGCGCTTTGAATACACTTTTGGAGGTAAAATTATTCTTCATTTACGGAATAAAGAGAAACTTTATACAACAAGATCTTATACAAAGGAAATCAAAAAAATACTATGGAGAAAATGAGGGATTATGATGACTCGAAAAAACATTTTATCTTTACTACTTAATATTTCTTTATCAGCTAATTTGATGGTCCTTGTAACTTGGATGATGACAACTTATTTAGGTTATAGCTTGATTGATCCCACTTACTTGTTTAAAAATGTGATGGCAGCTGTTGCAATTGTCGCTGTAAGTACAATATTTGGCTGATTTTATTCAAAAACAATTAGCTCTATAATAATTGGTAGTCTACATTTTATAACGACTTTAACTACCTTTTTAATTATCGGTATATGGGCTAATTGGTTTCCTTTAGACTTGAAAGTTATTTTAACAGGTCTTTCAATTTTTATTTTTATTTTCTTTATCATCTGGATTTCACATTATGTTTATTGGAAAAAACAAATAAAAAAAATTAACACTAAACTTAATTAAAGTTTAGTGTTTGTGTAATCTTTTAATCCTTTTCATACATTTATAAAGAGTCATTCCAAAGAATAAAGCGTATGGTTTCGATGTTTTATCTCGGTTACCATATATCAAACCAGGAAGTTATTTTATAACGTTGATTTAATGGAATTTTACATTTAACGTATTAACAAAACATTACATCGAACAGCAAAAGAGTCTCTCTTTTTAGATAGGCTTTTATTCTGCTTCTTTTTCATTATCCCAACTACCTGTAATTGCCGAAAGGATGAGCCATGGTTCAATAAATAAATTAATTATAATGTGTGCCACAATGGGTGCTAATAAATTCCGATCTGCAACAATATATAAAACGGCTAATAAACCACCAAGCACCATTGTAGATAATATAACAGGCAAAGCAATTTTAATTTCACCACGTAAAAGAACCCACGCACCATGAGCTACACCAAAAATAATAGCTGAAGCTAAGATTTGTATAATAATTCCGTAATTTAAACTCATTAACCAATTCATTAAAATCTGTCTGAATAGAATTTCCTCAACAATACTCGACGCAAATGCTACCCATATGCCAATTATCTTTAACCACGAAAATGTAAATAAATGTTCGCGCACAAAAGGAATTGCTTTTAAAGTATAGATTATATATCCCACTATAATAATAAGAGTAAATAACCAAACCCATAAACTATTAAATGCATTAGAGTTAATACCTAAACGATACTTTATAAATTGTGTCGGATTACCTAAATACCAAAAAACGATACTAATAGTAAATGCAAAAGCCCCTCCCGATAATATCCAAGCAGTTTTTCTTTCTGCTTGTAAAGAATAACTATCCCCCATATGCTTAACTCCTTTCACTCTATAATAATTTAATCTGTTTATTGAGTAAATATTAATTACACTAATGCTATCAGAAGATGCTTTTCAGATATAACCTTTTAACAAAACATTACATATTTGTTCAATGAAACCAAAAATCCGTCTGATTAGACAGACTTCTTATTAAAACGTACGATTATAACCCTGATCGTACACTTTATTGTTTTGTAATTTTTATGTTGTTTTGCTCTTTTATATTAAAATAGATCCCTTTTCCAACACTTTCAGCACTTAGAATAATTTCTGTTTTATATTTCTTATTAGTTGGGATCACATACGTCAAATTTATTTTGAATTCCTTAAATACTTTGATGTCAGTAATGGTTCTGTATCGTTATTATCTATAAAAACTTTTGAATCTATAAGTGTTACGTTTGCAATCACACTAGTGTTGAGGTTTACAATACTAAGTATAGTGGCTTCTTCATACTCTAATCTTCCATAATAATCTAATGCTTCATCTAATGTTTTGTGGTCTCGTACGATATCAAAAAGAGGCAATAACCTTTGCTCTTCAACTTTTGACTTTGTACAAATATTGATTTATTTACTTTTATTGCCTTATAAGAAAAAAGACTGTTAAAACAGCTGCTATTGATGAAATTGAAGTTAAAATTATTGAGATTGCTAAATTCATAGCCATAAACTCCTTAATTATCACATTTTACTCACATATTAATACATTAACATTACATATTTAGCAAGTAAAAATGTACTAATACATCTCTTATCGTACGTGTTTAGAATGATGCTTGCTTGATATTCGTCCATATTTTTTAAAGTTTTTTATACACTTTATACATAAATATGAAACCAATGCTAGCTAAAATGATTCCACCAGTTACAATTAAAGCAATAATTAAACCACTAGACATGTTACCCCTCCGTTCGTTCAAGTGATATTTATCATTCTTAGTATGCTGTTTTATTGCTGAGATTCTTATATAATCCAAATATGCTTTCGCCAGCAAATACAATACCTAGTATTAGATAAAGCAACGACCGATTCATTTCATTCCATCCTGTAATCGCAGCAATAATTAAACCAATAGCGAAAGTTAATATAAATGAGTGAAATTTTATCTTGAACTTTATAGAACTCTTACTATTATTCATTGTATTTTCCCACCTTTTCAAGTAAAGCTTAATCAACTAAATGGACCGATTGCTGAAAACAATAAACACTATTCTGATTTAAAAATTAATATATTTCAGACCAAGCACTAAATAAGTTAAACCCCCATAATAGCTACTCCTGAAAAAACTAATCCTATTTGAAGTTTTGACCATTTTCTTATCCATCCCCATCTCTTTCCATAGCTATCAAACCAAAGGATATCGAGTGTTACGCTTACAGCTATGATTATAAATGCTAAAAAAGGATTCAATTTACACCCTCCTTAGATAAATGGTTAGCTCTTAGATGTATCTATAATTAAATTGTCTGTTTCTTGAATAAATTTATTTAAAATATATTATCTAAATATTAACATAATTCTTTAAATTATTTAATGGAAGATATAACTTCCCGACAAAAATGCCATCGAATCGTTCAATCAAACAAAAAAGCAACAGACTCATCATATAATTCAATGTCTGCTGCCTTATTTATAATTATCACGTTATATGACTCAATTCTAAAATTAACATCGTAACAGTCTCATCATCAATCTGGGCAATTAATCGATAAGCTCCTATTATGAAATAATTTAAGTTGACTAAGATTATATTTTGGAGTTAAAATTATTTAATTCATTCTCTTTGATTGAGTTTACTATAGATTAGATAACTGTAAATATATTTTTTCCATCCAATGATTTTGCACACCCTATGTTTCTTTTAGCACTTTAATTACTAAGGTTTTCTGTGCTAATCTTATTTTGTCTATAGTATATTTTTTAGATAAAGTTTTAAGATAGCACTTACGTTATTATCTCAAAATGTGGTAAGTAAAATCTATATATAATATCGCATTACAATTATCGCTAAGAAATGATGATAGTTAGGAGTATTATTATGGTTGTAAAAAGTTTAAAATTTACGTTTTTCTTTTTAATCGCTCTCATTGCTATGCAATGGATATTTAGACCGACAATTAATTGGTTAGAAATTATTAGTATGTCGTTTATAGCATTTTTATTTTATTTATTATTTGAATGGATTGATCAACGACATTCAAGATAATGTAAATTCTAATACTATTATTTAAATAAATGAGCCTCCTTTTTATATAGGATGACCCTTAATTAATTTGCTTATAAATAACTTTCTAAGGTAATCATTTATTAAAAGTTTATAAATTGAA
>Ga0209487_1002362_pt1 | contig 15386 bp, 10 predicted proteins | sample Poulit2012_FD_187524 | JGI IMG/M metagenome (GOLD analysis project Ga0209487, IMG submission 187524) | Agricultural soil microbial communities from Georgia to study Nitrogen management - Poultry litter 2012 (SPAdes) (version 2) | ecosystem: Environmental > Terrestrial > Soil > Agricultural land... | reverse complement strand
TGGAAGTCCAAGCTCAGCGGCGCGTCTGGCAGGAACACTGCCCGGCGGGGGCGTGGCCGCGCATTCCCACCGGCCTATTGCAGATCGAAGCGCAGCAACGCGAACTGTCCGCGCAACTGGAAATCGTTGACGCGGCGCTCGCCACCACCCCGGACGGGGCGGGGCTAAATGACGCGGATTGGGACCGGCTGCTCAGCCGATTGCAGCGGCTGGAAAATTCGCACGCGTCACTGCAGGATCTCCCGGCGCGCACCGCGCTGTTGCGCGAACTGCAAGACCAGGGACTGGGTGAACTGCTCACGGATTTGGCCAACCGGAAAGTCCCAGCCGACCGCGTCGAATTTGAACTCCAATTGGCATGGTGGTCTTCAGTATTTGAAGAAATCGTGCGCTCGCAACCCGAATTGGCGCAATTTGATGGCGAGCGGCTCGCCAACCTCACACGCAAATTGCGGGACCTGGATCTCGCGCATCTGCACTGCCAACTCAAGCCCGTGCGCGCCGCCCACGAAGCGGCCCTGCACCAGGCCCTGACCCAGCACGCCGATCAGGCGGTCGCCCTCGGCGACGAGTTCGCGGCCGGCCGGGTAGCGAGCCTGCGCGATGCTCTCGTGCGGTTCCCCGATATTGCGCGCCGCCTGCGTTCGACTTGGATTTCAAGCCCCGCCTTGATCCCGCAAATCTTGCCGCAGGGGCGCCGCGTAGACCTGGTCATCATCGATGACGCGCACTCAATTTCCACCGCCGAGGCCATGGGCGCCATCGCCCGCGCGCGCCAGTTGGTCGTGCTGGGGGATCGGGCTCGCGCCGGAGAGAGCGGAAATCTATTCGCGGATTTGGACGGCGTGCTGCCGCAGATTGAGATCTCCGGCGCCGCGGTCCAGCGTCCTGTTGAGGTCGCGAAATTCCTTGCGGCGCACGACTTCCTCCGCGGCGATAAGACCCTGCCCAGCCCGCTAAACGATGAGCGGCCCACCTTGCATTTGGTGGACGGACGCGGCATGCCCCCGCCCGGCGAATCCGCGATTGAAGGGGTGGAGGCCGAGGTAAACCAGGTCGTGGACCTGGTTATCGAACACGCCCTGGGGGCTCCCCACGAGTCCTTAGCAATCGTGACGGTCAGCCCTCGCCACGCGATTGCGGTGCGCGAAGCGGTCCTGGCTGAGGCGCGCATGTCGAATGCGATCCAGCGGCTCTTAGAGCCCCCACACGGTGAGGCCCTGGTGATATGCGACATCACCGAAGTGGATGGGATTTGGCGCGATCACGTCATCCTGTCCGTGGGCTATGCCAAGACCCCGCACGGCCGGGTTTTGCACCGCTTCGGACCTGCGGGTGAAGATAACGGCCGCACCGATCTATTGACTGCCGTAGCTGCTTGCCGACGCCGCCTGTCGGTGGTTTCGTGTGTTAGCTCCGATGATCTCGACCCGGAGCGGCTGCGGGCCCCCGGCACGCGAGCCCTGGCCGACCTGCTGGATTTCGCGGCCGGCGCCCCCGCCAACAGCCAGCGCTTCAGCTCTCCGGAAGCATCCGCGAGCGAGGTAGACACGGACGACGAAACAACCGCCCAACCCGACCGCCTGCTGCTCGATGTGGCAGAGCGGATCTGGCGCCGGGGTTACATTGTTGAGCCTGTATATGGCATTACGGACGGCACCACCATCCCACTGGCTATAGCTCACCCCGATGAACCGGAGCGGTTCATCGTTGCGGTGCTCACCGATGATGCGGACTACATTGCCGAGCCTTCCATTCGCACGCGTGATCGCTTACGTGCGACGGAGTTGGAGCGGCTCGGGTGGAAGGTGGTCCACGTGTGGGCGGCCGCCGCGTTCTTGGATCCCGAACGGGAAGTTAATCGGGTGGAACAGGCCGTACTCACGGGTCGTTTCCCTGAAAAGGTGCACGCCGCGGAGGCATTTCGAACCACTGCCCCCACCACGGGGGCGATTCGGGTGCCCCACGTGCCCGTCGCAAGCGAACCGGCAGCGCAAGCGTTTCCAGCGCAAGAATCCGCAGCGCAAGAATCTGCGGCGTCGGCACAGGCGCACCAACCAGTGCAGTCCGCACTGGGAACCGCGGCCGCAAAACCCTCCAAATCCTCTCAGCAGCCTTCCGAACCGGTGGGGGCACCAAATAAGAAATCGGACCGCGGCTCAGGAAAACGTGCAACGCCGCGCCCACCCGTGATGCGGGGATTAAAAATTAGCGAATACGGGGATAACGAACTGGACGCCCTAAGTTCGTGGCTGCAGCAAAGTCAAAATATTGACTCCGTCGACGACCTCGTCGCGGCGCTGCGCAAAGATCTCGGACTTAAACGCCGCGGTGCCCGCGTAGATACGGCCCTTAAGAATGCGGCGCAGCGAGCCCTGCAGTGAGTAAGAAGTCCGAGCCGGGCGAGGAAAAGCCCGCCACCGGCAAGCCACAGCCCCCGCACGCTAAATCGGCGCAGCGCAAATTGCCCAAGGTTTTGCCGAGCAGTCCGGAGCATGATTCTGCCCGCGCCTGGGGCGATACCGATGACTCAAACGATGAGCGGTTGCGGCATGAAAAACCGCCGCACTGGTAAAAACCAGCACGGCGGTTAGTCGAAACCGGATTGCGCCCGCCCCCGTGCGGGACAGGCGATGTCCAGTTGCTTAGTTGCGTGCCTTGAGCAGGTCGCGGATTTCTTCGAGCAGTTCCACCTCGGGAGTGGCTGATTCGGGTTCCGGTTCCAGGCCGGCCTTGCGACGTTCGATCAATTTATTCATCGGCACGACGATCACGAAGTACACAGCTGCAGCAATGATCACGAACGTGATGATGGAATCAATGACGGCACCGATGTGGAAGACGGCATTGTTGATCGTGATGGTTATTGCACCGAGGCTGGGCTGACCGCCGAGCATGGCGATGAGGGGGTTGATGATGCCACTGACGATTCGGTCGATCACAGCGGTGAGGGCAGTGCCCATAACCACCGCGACGGCAAGGTCGATGACGTTGCCGCGCATGATGAACTCTTTGAAGCCCTTGATCACTGATTATTCCTTCCGGAGTTAATACTTAACGTCACACACACTATGGACGAAAACTGTAGGCCGACAAGTCGGTATCGACCAACACCTATTTAACGGTTGTGCATATGAATGTACTGGTTATTCCACCAGCGCGATGGATAACGCGCCCATCTGACTCGCAGCAGCCAAAGCGGCCGCTTGCGCTTCGGGCACCGCGAGAATCACAAAATTACCCGAATTCGTGGGCGTAACCCCCAGTAGCCCGGCCGATTCTTCCTCGGGATTGGGTGTCGCCAAAACGAGGGCGCGGCGGGCCACAACCTCGGCTGTGTCCACCTCGAGGGCGGCCTGGCGGGTGACCAAAACATTGATTCGATCACCCGGGCGCAGTAACTGCACCAATTCGGGATCAGAAAAACGCACCGGTGTTGCCACCGTGCCAGCGGGGACCGAACTGTACAGATCCGGCCCGGCTAGCGCCGCTGGCGTGATAATTAACCCCGCGGGCACGGGTGCTGTAACCGTTTCTCCGGTGATCTGGCTTTTATCGCTCAGCGCGGCCTGCGGCATGATCCCGGGCGGGACCTGCACCATTTTTAAGTCGCTAGCGGCAACAACGGTCCCCACCGCGAGGTCGTGGGCCGCCACAACTGCCCCGGCAGTTTTCGGGGGCGGGGGCTGCAAAACATGCAGGGTGCCAAAAACCGTGACCGCAATGAGGGCAGCAATCGCCAGGCAGCGCTGCGTGCCCAGGGCGCGCCATGATGCCCGAGCTGCCAGATGGTCTAGTGCGGCCGCGAGTTTTGAGAACACATAGGCACCAAAGCGCACCTACGAAACGGGTGCGGTCGGCCGATGCGAAAGCTGTGGATTCCCGAATTACTAGGCAGGCTGTGCGCTACTCGAAGCGGAAGTTTTTGCGCCGCTCGATTTATCCGAACCCTGCGAACCGCCCGCGTTCTTGGAAGCATTTGAATCTTTTGAGCCACCCGAGTCGGACTTCGCCTTCGAACTGTCGCTCTTCACGGCCGCGGAACTCGCCGAGCCGTGGTCCGTGCGGTAGAAGCCCGAACCCTTGAATGTGACTCCAATCGATCCGAAGACTTTGCGCAAGCGGCCCGCGCATTCGGGGCAAATGGTCAGGGCGTCATCAGTGAATTCCTGATGAATATCGAAGCGATGATCACACGCGGTACACGCGTAACTGTAGGTGGGCAAACTTCCTCCAAGAAAACTGTGCCGGGCACTGGTGCACCGGGCCGCTATAAGTTTGGCACTCCGACACGAGAGTGCCAAATATTGCCGCTTTGGTCCGATTTATAGGTACGCTCCTTTTGTGTCCCGCGCATTTAGAAAAATCCTCGCTGCAGTTGCCGCGCTCGTCGTTGTCGTCCTACTAGTGGCCATCGTGGCCGTGGTCGCAATCGTGCGCCGCCCCCTCCCCACCTACGAGGGTTCTGTCAAAGCAGAGAGCCTGACGGACACCGTGCGCGTGCTGCGCGATGAACAGGGCGTTCCCCATATTTACGCTAAAAATTCGCTGGATCTCTTCCGGGCACAAGGCTTCGTCCACGCCCAGGACCGCTTCTTCGAAATGGACTACCGTCGCCACGTCACCGCCGGACGCCTATCGGAACTCACCGGACACAACGTCGAAGCGCTCGCCGCCGATAAAGTCATCCGCACCCTGGGCTGGCGCAAAATCGCGGAGCAGGAATGGGAACTACTTGATGCGGACACCAAAACCTATCTGAGCGCTTACGCCGAGGGCGTCAACGACTACATTGCCGACCGCGCGCCCTCAGAACTTGCGGTGGAATACACGGTCTTAGACCTCCAGGTGAACCTCGATGAGATCGAACCGTGGGACCCGATCGACTCCCTGGCTTGGTTAAAGGCGATGGCCTGGGACCTAAAGAACAACTTCGACCAAGAACTCGACCGCGCCTTGGTGATGGCCGAGGTCAACGACGTGGGCCGCGTGAACGAACTGTTCCCCGTCTACGACGAGCACAATAAAGCGCCCATCATCACCAAAGACAGCGGCTACGCTCCCGAGGCTGATGAAGACGACGAAAGCGACGAAGGCGAAGGGGGCGATGACGACGCCTCGGGCGCCCAGGCCGCGGGGGCAGAAGCAGCCGCTACCATCGCCGCCGCCGCGGAAACCTCACCCGGCCTCAACAGCGCGCCGGCAGACACCGCCCAAGTAGATACCGCCCAGGCGCTCGCGGCCGCGCATGAGGCGCTAAACGCCGTCCCTACGCTTTTTGGAAAAGGTGACGGAATTGGTTCCAACTCGTGGGTCGTGGCGGGGGAACACACCGCTTCGGGCGCACCCCTGCTCGCAAATGATCCGCACCTGGCTTTGGGTGCTCCCAGCATTTGGCACCAGGTCGGGTTGCACTGCGAACCGGTCGGTGCGGCCTGCCCATTTGACCTAACGGGTTTCGATTTTGCCGGTTTCCCGTCAGTAATTATTGGCCATAACGCCGACCTGTCGTGGGGCTTTACCAACCTCGCCGCGGACGTGACGGACTTCTTCCTGGAGCACGTCTCGGATGAGGAATACCTGCGGGACGGCGAATACGAACCGCTGGAAATCCGCACCGAGACCATCAAGGTCGCCAATGCGGAAGACGTGGAAATTGAGATCCGCGAAACCGTCCACGGCCCGATCGTCTCGGAGGTTCTGGATTCCGCGCGGCGCTCGAGTCGCTCCCCGGTCCCGGACGGTTCCCCGTTTGCCGGCTCGGGGCGCGCAGTGTCCCTCGCGTGGACGGCGTTGGAACCCGGAGGAACGGCCAACGCGGTATTTAAACTCGCGGTCGCGAAGGACGCTGCTGATATTGCGCAAGCGGCCTCGGAATTTGAAGTTCCCTCCCAAAATATTGTGTTCGCCACCGTTGCCGGAGATATCGGATATCAAGCTCCGGGACGGATCCCGATCCGCAATGACGTGCCCGGACCCGTGCCCTCCGACGGCAGTTGGCCCCGCCCGGGTTGGGATTCGGCCTATGACTGGCAGGGATGGATTCCCGCCGAAGAGATGCCGGCGGTTGTGAACCCGGAAGAGGGCTTCATCGTGGCCGCAAACCAGTCGGTACAGGGAATCGGGCAAAAGCCCTTCCTGTCTAACGACTGGGACTACGGGCAGCGCTCGGAGCGCATCCGGCGCCAAATCGAGGCGCAAATCGCGGCCGGCACCCCTATTGACGCGCAAATGACTAACGCGCTGCAAAACGACAATCACAGCCCATATTTTGACGTGCTCAAACCGTACTTATTGGACGTGCAAATCTCCGACCAGTTCGTGCGCGAGGGCGTGGACCTGCTGCGTGACTGGGATGGTCAGCAAGACCCGGACTCGGCGGCTGCGGCGTACTTCAACGCCGTGTGGGCGAATGTTTTGCGCCTGAGTTTTTGGGACGAGCTTCCCCCTACCCTGCAACCGAACGGCGGCTCGCGCTGGTTGGCGGTGATGGAAAACCTCCTCGAGGATCCCGATAACGAGTGGTGGGATGACGTCTCGACGCGCAATATTGTCGAATCGCGCGATGAGATTTTGGCTAGCGCCCTGGCGGATGCCCGCGATGAATTGACCGTGAAACTGGGCAAGAATTCTGAGTCCTGGGAGTGGGGACGCCTGCACCATCTCCAGCTGGAACACCCCATCTTGGGTGGCGGCTCAATTCCGGCCCCCGTGCGCACGCTGATGAATCCGTCCGTGGCTGAAGTGGGCGGCGGATCCGCCACGGTTAACGCCCTGGCCTGGGACGCGGGAGCGGAGAACTATTACGTCACTGCCGGCCCGTCGATGCGCATGGTGGTCGACATGGCAGATCTGGACGCTTCGACGTGGGTGAATGTCACCGGCGTTTCAGGGCATCCCGGCTCGGCGCATTACACCGACCAGTTGGAAGCGTGGATTGAAGGGGAAACCTTCGCGTGGCCGTTCACCACAAGCGCGGTAGCCAATGCGGCGACGCGGGAGTTGACGCTAAAGCCCGCGAATTAACGGGCTAGTTCGCGCGCAGATGGATGAGCCGCTGCGGGGTGGCGACCATGTGCACGAGCTGATCGTGGGGCTCTTGCGGTAAAACCACGCCGTCGTCCACGAACTCTTCGTCGAAGACCAGCGCGATGATGAGCGCATCGGACCGCGCGTGTTCCAGCGCCCGGTCGTACCAGCCGCCGCCTTGCCCCAGGCGTACCCCATTGAGGTCGACCGCTAGGGCGGGCGCCAAAATTACGTCCGCTTTCGCCAAAGTCTCTGCGGGCAAATGATCGCCGATGGGCTCGGGGGGACGCCCTGGCGCTGCTTGCTCCCGATTTTCGGGGCCAGAATCATAGGCCCAGCCGCGTTCTAATCCAGTAGTCAAAACGGGGAGCAGGACGTCAATTTCGCGCTCGCGCAGGCGGGTGAGCGTTTCTTCCGTGCCGGGTTCGCCGGGGCGCGCCACATACGCCGCCACGCATTGCGCGGCTTGCAGTTCTGGGACGCCCTCTAAAATGCCAGCCAGCGCCTCGGCCATTTTTTGCTGTTGATTGGCGGAGCGCTGTTTTCTGGTTGCACGAATCTGCCCCCGCAGTTCCAGCTTCTTTTCGGGAACTGACAACGGGGGCAGCGGTGTTTGCTCGAGTCGAGCTGCACTGCTCATGGCCCCATTGTCGCACTTCAGAGTCGAACGTGCTGCCTTGGCTGTCATGTCATGGCTAACCTGGGGGTATGTCTATACGAAAAGCTGTTATCCCCGCTGCTGGGCTTGGCACCCGATTCTTGCCGGCTACGAAAGCAATTCCCAAGGAAATGCTTCCGGTCGTTGATACGCCGGCGATCCAATACGTGGTGGAAGAAGCCGCGGCCGCGGGCCTGTCAGATGTATTGATGATTACCGCACGCGGCAAGGGCGCCCTCGAAGACCACTTCGACCGCGCGTGGGAACTCGAATCGGCTTTAGAAGAAAAGGGCGATGACGACCGCCTCGCAAAGGTGCGCGCTTCGGCCGAACTAGCCGATCTGCACTATGTGCGCCAGCAAAACCCGCAAGGCCTGGGCCACGCGGTGAACTGCGCGCGCGGGCACGTGGGCAATGAACCGTTTGCAGTGCTTCTCGGCGATGACCTAATTGATGCGCGCGATCCCCTGTTGACCGACATGGTCGCCATCCAGGAAGAACTTGGCGGTTCTGTCGTTGCCCTTATCGAGGTCGAGCCGTCCCAGATTTCGCTGTACGGCTGCGCCGTTGCCGAGCCTGCCAGTGCCACGAGCACCGATGTGGACGTGGTGAAGGTTTCGGGCATGGTTGAAAAACCCGCTGTTGACGAGGCCCCGTCGAATTTGGCGATCATTGGCCGCTATGTGCTCCACCCGGCAGTGTTCGACGTGCTCGACAAAACTGCTCCCGGACGCGGCGGCGAAATTCAGCTCACCGATGCGCTCCAGACGCTGGCGCAAATGCCGGCAGATGAGGGTGGGGGAGTCCACGGCGTAGTCTTCCGCGGCCGCCGCTATGACACCGGCGACCAATTGGACTACCTCAAGGCCGTCGTCCAGTTGGCTTCCGAGCGGGAAGATCTGGGCCCGAACCTGCGGGATTGGCTGCGAGACTTTGTGGCGACAATGCCGTGAAAAGCGTCCAAGACCACCTGGGTCTAATTCTGCAAACCGTTAATCCGGCCCCCGAATTGGACCTGGTCCTAAATGACGCGCGCGGTTGTGTCGTAACCCGTGACGTCGTGGCGCAGGAACCCTTACCGCGGTTCACGCACGCAACGCGTGATGGCTATGCCATCCGCGCCGAGGACGTCGCGCGAGCTACGGCAGAAACGCCCGTGCAATTACGCGTCCTGGGAGACGTTCGTGCGGGGGACGAGGATATTCAACGCCTTGTTCCCGGTGCGGCTTTCCGCATCATGAGCGGCGCAATCATGCCGCACGAGGCCAATGCCGTGGTGCCGCTAGAAAGCACCGATCGAGGGCTGGCGGCCACGAATGTCGCCTACCCGGTGGACACGGGCGCAAATGTGCGACCCGTCGGTGCTGAAACCGCGGCGGGAAACGTGGTGGTGCCGGCTGGCACTGAACTTTTGCCCCGCCATTTGGGGGCGCTCGCGGCATTGGGCCACAGCAGTGTTGCGGTGCGCCCGCGCCCGCGCGTGGTCGTGATTTCGATCGGCGATGAGCTCGTCGATCCGGGCAAACCGCTGCGAGGCGGGCAGGTCTGGGACGCAAATTCAATCCTGCTGGCCGAAGCAACACGGCGCGCCGGAGCCGCTCCCTTCCGGATTGGCATCGTGCCCGATAAGACTCGCACTTTGCGGGAGGTCTTAGAAGACCAGTTGGTGCGCGCGGATGTCGTTGTTACAACCGGAGGCGTGAGCGCGGGTGACTTCGACGTGGTGCGCGAGGTTTTGGCCCCGCTCGGGACGGTTCGCTTTGACCACATCGATATGGATCCTGCTTCACAGCAGGGCTTTGGCACCGTCGGCGATGATGTTCCCATCTTCGCGCTGCCCGGCAAACCGGCGGCCGCACTCATCGCGTTTGAGGTATTCGTGCGTCCCGCTTTGCAGCGGATGCGCGGCCTGACCTCGGCCCAGGACCTCTATCGCCCGGTGATTGACGCGCGCGTCACAACCGGCTGGCAAGCCCCGCGCCAGGTACGGCAATTTATGCCGGTCACGCTGGTGCGGGAGGGCCAATTATGGACGGCGACTCCCGTCCCGGGTGTGGATCTCACCACAGCCGGGGGCTCGTTGGGCGCGGGGTCGATCGTGGTGGGGCTCGCAGCGATGAATGGTCTGGCGATCGTCGCGGAGGGCTCGGAGTCGGTGGATACCGGGAGCATGGTGCGGGCAATGCTGTTGGAAGATTGATCAATCACTTCGACACGCCGCAAAACCTCCACCGCGGCGGCGGATAATGGATCTAACGTCTGAGATGTGCCCCTTTCTAGCGCTCTCTTTGCCGCCCTTGTTGGGCTGGTGCTGCTCTACCTGGTGCCGAATCGGGCCCGCACGAAGCAGATATTGCTCGAATCGCGGCAAGACGATCGCTTTTCACCCGAATTGCGGGTCATCGCTCGCGCCTCAAAAAAGAATGGGAACCAGGGGACGAAGAAAACCACGCCCACTGGAGGCGAGATCACCGATCCCGCATCCCGATGCGGGTATGTTTTAACACAAACTAAGCCACCGGAGACCATCATGATGCGACGTCCAAATGTTGTTGCGGACCGCATGGCTGCGCAAAGTGCAGCCGAGCGGGAGCGGCGTCGCGCCCAACTGGTCCGCCGGGCAGCCGCTGCGCGCCGCAGGTTGGCATTGACCATCGCCCTATTATTGGCGACTTTGGGTGGTGGAATTGCCGCCGCCGTGGCCCCGGTGAGCATATTTTTCGTGGCGGTTCCCGCGGTATTGCTCACTTCAGTGTTGATTTTAGGACGGCGAGCCGTCGTTCTTAATGCTCGTTCCGACGCGCGGTACGTGCGTTTGCAACAGGCGCGGGCCGAAGACTTGGCTGCCGCGAACGAACCCGAGGCGGTGCCGGAAGTTGCAGTTGCTGAAGTCGCCGAACCTGCGGTGGCAGATGAACCGGTGGCCGAAGAGGCCGCAGCTGTTGAGGAGAGCGCTGAGGCCGAGACTTGGACACCGGTCCCCGTACCTGCTCCTACTTACACGCTGAAGCCCCCCGCGCCCCGGTGGGAGCCCGCACCGCTGGACCTGCCGGAACAGGATTACTTGGCAGCGAGCGCGCGGGTTGGGCAGGAAAGCGCGAGTCCAGCGGTGGATTCTGATCAGGCGCTCTCTGCGCCTGCGGCCGCCGCATCCCAGGCTCCTGCGCCGGCGGCTGAGTCTGAACTGGACCTCGACGCGATCTTGGATCGCCGCCGCGCGGCTGGAGCCTAGCCCAGTCCAGGGTGGCGTTGAAACCGGTGTAGTATTTCTACCGACCTGGGGCTGTGGCGCAGTTGGTAGCGCGTCTCGTTCGCAACGAGAAGGTCAGGGGTTCGATTCCCCTCAGCTCCACAAATTTTTTGCTTCGTTTGCTGCCGCCGCGACATGCGCGGTGCTGTCTTTCACGGCCACCCGAACCGCCCACAACCACCGGTTGAGACGCTGCGGCACGCATGATCATTTAAAGCGCATGGTCTCGCACGTCAGGAGGGCTTCGAGCGCGCCGCCCTTACCCCTAAATTACGAGCTCATGTTCACTTTGGTGTCCGCCTGCAGCGCTGGCGCACCTCTCGACACGGTGATCTGCTGCATGAGTTTCTATATCATTTTCATTGAGACTTCGCGGCTGAAGTCAGTTCGTGAGAAACATTCCGTTGACAGTCCGTAGTGTTACCGTTAACATCGTGCCCATGCCAGCACCAAAGTTGGCATTTAAATCGTCGGTGTGGATGATTCGGAAGGGATCAACGAGTGTCGAGAAGACTCTTTTCCTCTTTTATGATCTTTGGTGTGGCACTGTCTTTGATGGGAGCGCTGCCGGCATCATCTGCTGAAGCAGCAGAGCAGGAGGAATTCACCTTCACGCCATCAATGACTTCGACAGATAATGATGATGGGACTTATGACATTCCTTTGCTTAAGTCCGATGTTCCCGATGTATCGGTAACACGTGTTCCGGCTGATGAGAATGATGAAGGCCGCGACATTTATTACATGGTCTCTACCACCATGCATTTGAGCCCTGGTGCTCCGATTATGAAGTCTTATGATCTTGTCAATTGGGAAATAGTTAACTATGCCTATGACCGGATAAGCGTGGGGGACGCTTTTTCACTTCGTGATGGAAAGTCTTCCTATGGTGAAGGGCAGTGGGCGACTTCAATTCGCTATCACGATGGCCGAGTGTTTGTCCTTTTCAATACCAATAACTTGAACGGCGCATACATGCTCCACACCGATGATCCCGAAAATGGGGTCTGGGAGCGAGTGGAGTTCGGTCGGTTCATGCACGACCCGACACTCTTCTTTGATGAAGCGAATGATGGCGCGCCGTATGTGTTTTATGGCAACGGGAACCAAACCGCGGTAAAGCTGGATCCAGACGATGACTGGAAGATCGTTGAAGAGTACCCAGAAATCTTCAAGCAGAGCGATTACACCGCGGAATGGACTAAGGGTCTATTCGAAGGTAGCCAACTGGCGTACATCGACGGCATGTATTACATGGTGATGATCACCTCTGGGTCCGGTTGGGCGCGCCAAGTTTTGGTCCTGCGCTCTCCCTATCTCTTGGGTAGGTATGACGAGCGATCCGGTGGGGTCAACACGTATGAGGATCATTCGGGTCTGAATTCCAACGGATATGCCCAGGGCAGCCTCGTAGAGGTTGCAAATGGCGACGGCACAACGACTTGGCACGGGTTCTTCTTTAGAGATACCTATCCTGGCGGGCGGATTCCGGCTTTGATTCCGGTCACCTGGCCGGAAGCGGATGCACCTGGCGACGATGACGGCGCCGGGCCCGCGGGGGAGAACATCATCAGCAACGGTTCCTTCGACGAGTGCTCTATCGACGGCTGGGGTTACGAGTATCAGGCAACGCTCGAAGCTGTGGATCTTGATGGCAACTGCGCACTTTCCGTAAGTGGCCGAGAAAATAATGGGTCCGGGCCGTCGCAAAGCATTGGCGAACACTTGGTTGCCGGCGCGACATATACGTTCAATGCCCGCTTCATGTTTGATTCCGTAAGTTCTGGAGAGGTGCCGGAGAATGCCACCTTCCAGTTGCTCCTGAAGGGATCACCAGACCTTGATGGCCTCGACTCGAACGGCCTGTTGCAGATCGGGGAGGTCTCGGTCGAACAAGGCGAATGGGCGACAGCGCAGGCGACATGGAAAGCCACTGAGGGACTAGCTGGCGAAGCCGTAAAGCTGGTCATCGAGACGCCTTGGTCGCCAGATAACGCGACCGCGCGGATCAATTACTTTGTCGATGACATCTCCGTAGTGGGCGAAACTGTGCACGAAGCCCCGTGGCCCATCTTCGGCAGGGACGGCGTTGTCGGCTACCCCGACACCTTCGATCACCTGATTTCATTGGACGAGGCCGAAGGCAATTTAGCTCGTGCGAAGAGCATCGTTACTTCTGATGATTTCTATAACGACGCCGGAAGGCAGCCCTGGACTTATGAATACGAGCGTTGGGGACTCGACGGCGAAGAGCTAGCCGAAGTTGCCTATAACGGTTCCGATTTGCGTCCCCAGTGGGAGTGGAACCACGCTCCCGACAACCGATACTGGTCGCTGACCGAGCGAGAAGGATGGCTGCGGCTGACAACCCCGGACGTGGTCACCGGTGAGGCCGTCCATCGCGGGAGAAGCGGAGATAATGCCGGCAAACTGACATACCTGGAAGAGGCGCGAAATACTCTCAGCCAGCGGGTAGTCGTGCCAGCGATGTCCGCTGAAACAATGCTCGATTTCAGCCAACTCAAGGACGGCGACACTGCGGGTCTGGCGATTTATAACCGCGCCTTTGCCTATGCCGCCGTGCGGAACGTGGATGGGAAGCCCGTGCTTGGGCTAGTAGAGCGCAGACCCGCCGACGTGGGGCAACAGCTTGGCGACATGGACGCTGCGGCTGTCGAGAGTTTCAAAGAAACTGTCGACGTGCCTGAAGGCCAAGACGCAGTGCATTTGCGCGTGGACACTGAGGCCGTCGATGGCCAGCCGCTGAAGGCCTGGTGGTCCTACTCCTGGGATGGGGAGAACTGGACGGAACTCGGCGGGGAGACCCAGGCCTCGTACGGTGGATATCACCCCACGCACTTCATGGGACCGCGTATCGGCTTGTTCAACTACGCCACAAAGACCCAGGGCGGGGTAGCTGATTTCAACCATCTCTACCTGTCAGATAAGTCCAAGGATGCTCCGGTTTCTGACGAGCGACTGGTCGCCGCGATCGCTTACGCGGAGAACTTAGACCTGAGCGCAAAAGCCTGCGAATATCAGGCGGACGTTCGCTTCTGGCTTGACCGTGCGAACGAGGCTCTCGAACGCGGCGTATTTACACATCCGCAGGCAGACGCCCCGGTGGAAAGACTGCAGCTTGCGCTCGCCGAATTTCTAGCAGCCGATGACGCTCCGGGCGATAACTGCGGCTTTGACGCTGGCTCGGTTGCTATCGACGGTGCTGATGCGGGTGCACCGGGTGTGGGTGACTCTTTGAGCGTGGCTGTTGATGGCTGGCCAGAAGGTACGAATTTTGCGTACCAGTGGCTGGTTAGCGACGCTGCCGATGGCAGCGGCTCTTCAGAAATCGATGGTGCAGTTGGGGCTTCATTCGGTGTCACTGAAGATCTAGTGGACCGCTGGATCGGCGTGCGGGTGACCGCTACGACTCCGGACGGTGCAGAACAGGTTGAAGTTTCATCCTTCGTTGGCCCGGTAACGGAGTCAGCTGAGCCGACGGACCCGACAGATCCCACTGATCCCACGGATCCGACAGACCCAACTGATCCGACAGACCCAACTGATCCGACGGACCCGACAGATCCGAGTGATCCAACAGATCCGAGTGATCCAGCAGATCCAGCGGACCCCACCGAACCGGGCGATGACGGAAAGACCCTTCCGAGAACTGGTGCGAGTGTCGGTATGGCTCTGCTGCTCGCAGCCGTTCTGGTTGGTTCGGGTGTAGCGATTTTCCGGCAAAGAAAAATAACTGCATGAGTTGAAACCAGGGGCTTTAGCGGGTGGCCCGTCACTGCATGAAATTTGTTGCAGCAAATAACTCACTGTGCGAACTAGTGCGCGGAAGACACTGCTAGCTATCCGCGCACTAGTTCCGAATGCCAATCATCGAGAGGCATTCGGAGGGCTAACAATCAACGAGGAGAACGAGTCTCAATGAGTCGAATAGGTAGACGACATCCCAGGTCGCGTAAGTTACTGGGAATTATTGCCACAGCGGCGCTTGGCGCGACAATGGTTGCCGGTGTGACGACTTCCAGCGCTGCCACCGTTAATCTCATCAGAAATGGTGATTTCGAAACCGGAATTGACGGGTGGAGCGCAGAAAAAGGTGGGACATTAGAACATTCAAACGATGGTTTCGGTGACTCGGAACACAGTCTCGCCATTGTCAATAGAACCACAACACAATCGAGTCCTTTTTATAAAGTGACCGATAAAATCAACGAGGGCGACACCGTCCGGATAAACGCGAAATTAAAGTACGACGAAGGCGACGATAATAAATCATTTAGTTTCACGCTTTGTCCTAATAATTTCGACGGCGATGTTTGTGAAGTTATAACCAGTGTAACCGCCAATAAGGGCGAGTGGGCATCGATTGATCATGAGTTTGAGGCCTCGACAAGTGAATGGGATTGGGCATTCTTTGAGAACGGTTGGGCG
>Ga0209487_1002361_pt1 | contig 15386 bp, 14 predicted proteins | sample Poulit2012_FD_187524 | JGI IMG/M metagenome (GOLD analysis project Ga0209487, IMG submission 187524) | Agricultural soil microbial communities from Georgia to study Nitrogen management - Poultry litter 2012 (SPAdes) (version 2) | ecosystem: Environmental > Terrestrial > Soil > Agricultural land... | reverse complement strand
ATTTGTTGAGAGGCTATGCCGTAAGAGCCAATGACTTTTTTTATCAAATCCATACTATTCACCACCATCATCACCATTCAATAAGACCCCTTACGAAGAATGTAAGGGGTACACGAATCTAATCCTTCTTTTTTTTATAGGGAATCGATAAGAGTTGCCCTTCCAATAGATGGTCATCCTCCAACCGGTTTTGTTTTAATAATTGAAGTTTCGGCACTTGATAACGCTCGGCTATCGTTTCAAGCGTGTCTTTCTCTTGAACGATACATAATTGCAAGCGTGTAAATCCCTCACTTTCTTCATCTGTTCTGAACATATCCGCAATATAGTCCATTCCTTTTACTGCCTCATCTCGATCTTCATCATGTGTTTCAATCTCTGCCTCCAGATCGGTTCCAGATTCAGTTGGTTCATCACTTGATTCTGTATTTGTTTCTGGAACATCTTCCGCTTTTGCGTGGACTTCTACCGCTGTTTCTTCAAGCTCTTCATCTTCATCTAATAGATCCGCTTGTTTTAGATCTTCTTGATTATCCGTAAAAAACTCTTTAAATGTTTGTGACTTCGTATTTTGCCAACGCTTCTTATCTTCCTCATTTGTATCTACTTCATCTACTTGATCTACTTGATCTACTTGATCTACTTGATCTACTTGATCTACTTGATCTACTTGATCTACTTCTTCAGCTTGATTGCTTTCTTGATTTGTTTCAAACGATTCATTGTTCACCTCAAATTCGAAGCTTTCTTCTCGTATGGAAGCATCAGCAATCTGCTCATCCCTTGGTAATTCTACTACATTTTTAATTCCGTGGATCGCAATCGTTGATTTTAAATTTAACTCCCGATTATCAGGAATTTCATAATCAAACGTATCGATCCGAACGGTTACATTATTAATATCTGGAATTCGATAGGTTGGAACCGAGATTTCAACTGGAAATCGGTGTAGAAATTCAGCGCGATCAGCAGCTGTATCTGTAATCTTTTCTAAGTACCGATCGGAGTGGTTGTCTTCCAATTCAAGTAAATCAGATTTATCTTCTTCATTCGCAGGTACTTTTTGATATTCCCCATGTAGCTCAATAACTCCCCTAATGGATACATATTCATTAAATTGTTGGATGGAGATGTCAGGTTCTAATGAGACTCCTAACATTTCCGAAACTTCCTGTCCTCTCTCGAAGAATAACGACTCATTAAGTTCAAAACTAAATACTTCCTCATTATTTAACAAATGATTTCCTCCCTTCCACATCACACATCTTGACATGATCTGTTTACCTGTTCTATCCCACTATATGAAAAACTCATGTCGAATATGCTTCGATAAAGGAAAAACCCTATATGAGATTTATAATCGGACTTCTATTGTTTGACCATTTTTCACAAACATAGTTAACTATAAATAGTGTACAGACATGAGGAGGTTCATTTTAAATTAGAAAACAACATTTATTTTCCGCGTACTTATTAATTGGGCTCGGGATTTACTTTCTTGCCCAGCAATTTAACATTCCCGTCCTAGTACCGTTCTATTCTTGGCCAACATTGCTCATGATAACCGGGATTGCATTATTATTGCACAGCTTCTCTACGAAAGATTATCAGCATCTATTCGGCGGGACGTTTATAGCTGGACTTGGTATTCATTTTCATGGTGTGCAACATGTTCTGAATTGGCCTGATCATTGGGCAGTTTATCCACTCCTAGTCGGGATTGCACTTCTCATCCGTTCTTTTTGGACGAAGCGTCAATTGATAATCGGCATCATCCTAACAGGAATCACCGCATTCATTATTTTCTCAGAACGAATTCCTGAATGGCTTCATTGGATCGATTATCCTACAGATGTAATGAACCGCTTTTGGCCAATCATATTAATTTTACTTGGGTTTTATTTATTAAAGAGAAAAAGATAAAAGCATCCCCTTATTCTGAATAAGGGGATGCTTTATAATTTGTTTTCACTATAAATACTTCTTTAATATTGCCCAAGCAATATCTTTACCTTCTCCTGTTTCTGCAGAGAATGGAATAACATTATCTTCTTCTTGTAAGTTGAATGTCTCTTTTGTTCGCTTTAAATACTTCGCTCGTTTACTTCTTGGTACTTTATCCAGTTTCGTAGCAATGATAAGGACTGGTAGGTCAAAATGTTTTAAATACGTATACATTTGGACGTCATCTCGTGTTGGCTCATGACGAATATCTGTGATCAATACAACAACACGGAGTATCTCCCTAGACTGGAAATACTCTTCCATCATGATGCCCCATTTGTCTCGCTCCGTCTTCGATACTTTTGCATATCCATAGCCCGGCACATCAACAAAGTAAAATTGCTCGTTCAACTTATAAAAATTCAACGTTTGTGTCTTGCCTGGTTTTGATGATGTGCGCACTAAATTTTTCCGTTGAATCATTCGATTAATAAAAGATGATTTCCCCACATTGGAGCGACCGGCAAGAGCGATCTCAGGTAAACTGTCTTTCGGATAGTGTTCTTTACGAACCGCACTAATTAATATCTCTGCTTTAGATATCTTCATGCTGAATCACTCACTAACGCATGTTTTAATACTTCGTCTAGATGGCTCACTTCAATAAAGGTAAGTTCTTTCCGGACACTTTCTGGTATATCCTCAATATCCTTCGCATTATCTGCTGGAATGATAATCGTTGTTATTCCTGCTCGATGTGCACTTAAGGATTTTTCCTTTAATCCACCAATCGGTAACACACGACCTCTTAAGGTGATCTCACCAGTCATTCCCACTTCTTTTCTGACCGCATCCCCCGTTAAGGCTGACACAAGTGCTGTCGCTATTGTAATCCCTGCTGAAGGTCCATCTTTAGGTGTTGCTCCCTCAGGAACATGAATATGAATATCTGACGTTTCATGAAAATCAGCGGCAATATGAAGTTCTTTTGCACGTGAACGAATATAGCTAAAGGCGGCCTGTGCGGATTCCTGCATGACGTCACCCAGTTTCCCGGTTAGCGTCAGTTCACCTTTACCTGGATAGACGGATACTTCAATTGATAATGTATCCCCACCTGCTGCTGTATAAGCAAGCCCTGTAGCTGTCCCAATTTGATCTTCTACTTCCATCCTGCCATAGCGATACAATGGTTTACCAAGCAAATCCTCTAATGTGTTTTCGGTAACGATCACACGTTTTTTCTCGCCTGAGACAATGATTTTCGCTGCCTTCCTACATAAGGTAGCGATTTGTCTTTCCAAGCCACGCACACCTGCTTCTCGTGTATACATACGAATTAACTTCATTAATGCCTCATCACGAATTTGTAAGCTTCCTGTTTCCAGGCCGTTTTCCTTTATTTGTTTATCGAATAAGTGATTTTTTGCAATATTTAATTTTTCCACTTCCGTATAGCCTGCAATCGAAATGACTTCCATCCGATCGAGCAACGGACGCGGGATACTCGACACATCATTCGCTGTCGCTACAAATAGAACACTTGATAAATCATAAGATTCTTCAATAAAATGATCACTAAATGCGTTGTTCTGTTCAGGATCTAATACTTCCAGCATAGCGGAAGAAGGATCCCCGCGGAAATCATTTGCCATCTTATCAATTTCGTCTAATAAAAAGACAGGATTAACTGATTCGGCCTTTTTCATTCCTTGAATAATCCTACCTGGCATGGCACCAATATATGTTCGACGATGACCTCTTATCTCAGCTTCATCACGGATTCCACCCAAAGAGACACGGACGAAATTTCGGTTAATCGATCTCGCAATTGATTTTGCTAAAGAAGTCTTTCCAACACCTGGCGGACCTACTAAACAAAGAATCGGACCTTTAATCGAATTCGTTAGCTTTTGAACCGCTAAATATTCCAATATTCGTTCTTTCACTTTTTCTAAGCCATAATGATCTTCATCAAGGATCGTTTGAGCATGATTGATTTCAATCGTATCCTCCGTTTTATGTGACCATGGCAAGGCTATTAACCAATCTAGGTAATTGCGAATGACTGTACTCTCCGCCGAACTCTGGGGTACTTGTTCGAAACGCTTAAGTTCCTTCATCGCAATTTCTAGAATCCGCTCCGGCATTTCTGCCTCTTCGATCTCCGTTGTAAGCAAGTCCACTTCACTTGATTTACCATCTTTATCACCGAGTTCCTTTTGGATCGCCTTTAATTGCTCACGCAGATAATATTCCTTCTGGGTTTGTTCCATGGATGTTTTGACATGTTCACTAATCTTTTTCTCTAAATCAAGTATCTTTTTTTCATCAGACATCAACTGTAATAAATGCGCTACACGTTCTTTTACATGACTGAATTCGAGAATACTTTGTTTATCATTTAGATTTAATGGGAGATGGGAGGTAATGATATCCGCTAAATTACCAGCATCATCAAGATCAGCAACAGTATTGAGTGTTTCTTTCGTAATTTTCCTTGATATTTTTATGTATTGCCCAAATTGTTTTAATAATGAACGCTTAAATGCCTCTTCTTCAAAAGCATCGCCTTTCACTTCTTCTACTTTTCTTACTTCTACAGTGAAGTTATCTTCCGTATCTACAAAACGAAGGATCTCTGCCCGATGGATACCTTCAACATGTACGCGAACCGTTCCATTTGGGAGCCGAACGATTTGTTGATTGATCTTAGCTAATGTGCCGACTTTATAAATTTCTTCCGGTTTAGGATCATCTAAACTTACTTTCTTCTGGGATGCAATAAATATGGTTTTATCATGCTCCATTGCATCTTCTAACGTTTTTATTGATTTTTCTCTACCAACATCGAGGTGTAGCACCATGGATGGAAATACGAGTAATCCACGTAAAGGTAGGAGGGGTAGCTGAATATTATCTTTTGTCATCGTATGTACCTCCATTGTTTTTATAGCTGATCACACATGTAGAACATATACGTGAAGCGAAATATATCCATATTATACCCGCTAATGACTATGTTTACCCTGAATAAAGGCGATATTTCTTATGTAAGTTAATGAAATTCATTCAAGTCATTTAAAAAAACGAGACCGACTAAAGCATTGATAATACTCCCTAACGTGTTCAACGCCTGCAAAGGAGTAATTAAGCCAAGTCAGTCTCTGGTTTTATTAATTAAATATAAAGTGTAATGATTTCATAATACCGGTTTAGCGCCTTACGGATACAACACATAACTTCGTCGAACCATTCTTAACGATATGTTGTATCCGTGTTGCTTGTTTTGGCAATTATGAAATTCATTCAGTAACGTAAATACGCATATGTTCGTACACTTATTTGCTTTTCTTAGGCACTCTCTTTAGGAATTGTTTTATTTCCTTCTTTGACTGTTCCATCTCTAAAGATAAGTTTTGGATAGTTTTCATCATTTATAACCGTATCTTTTGTAATGACACATTTCCCAATATCTTCACGGGATGGTAATTCGAACATGACGTCTAGCATAATCGTTTCAATAATGGAACGTAAACCTCGTGCTCCTGTTTTACGTTCAACAGCTTTTTTAGCGATTTCAATTAAGGCATCATCTTCAAATTCCAGTTCTACATCATCAATTTCAAATAATTTTACATACTGTTTAACGAGCGCATTCTTCGGTGCCGTTAAGATTTCTACTAAAGCTGCTTCATCCAGTGGCTCTAGAGCGCCAATTACTGGAAGTCTTCCGATGAATTCTGGAATTAATCCATAACTTAATAAATCTTCAGGTAATACCATGGACAAGAGTTGACCTAATTCCAGATCCTTTTCTGTCTCATTATCACCAAAACCGATTACTTTTTTACCGATGCGTCGTTTAATAATTTCATCAATTCCATCAAACGCTCCACCGACAATAAATAAGACGTTCGTCGTATCGATTTGGATAAATTCTTGATGTGGATGCTTTCGACCACCTTGTGGCGGTACACTTGCTACCGTACCTTCAAGAATTTTAAGCAATGCTTGCTGAACACCCTCTCCAGATACATCCCTCGTAATGGAAGGATTATCCGATTTACGGGCAACTTTATCGATTTCATCAATATAAATAATCCCTTTTTCGGCCCGATCAATATCATAGTCAGCAGATTGGATAAGTTTTAATAAAATGTTTTCAACATCTTCACCTACATAGCCAGCCTCTGTTAATGATGTTGCGTCAGCCATAGCAAAAGGTACATTAAGGATTCTCGCAAGTGTTTGAGCTAGTAGCGTCTTCCCACTTCCAGTCGGTCCTAACATAGCAATATTACTCTTTGCTAATTCGACGTCATCTGGATTCTTAGGGGAGTTAATCCGTTTATAATGATTATAAACCGCTACAGACAGATTTTTCTTTGCCTTTTCTTGACCAATTACATAATCATCAAGTGTTTCACAAATTTCTTTCGGCTTTGGTATTTCATCGATTACCGTTTCTTCTTCCGTTCCAAGTTCCTCATCGACGATTTCCGTGCATAAATCAATACACTCATCACATATATAAACTCCTGGACCAGCTACAAGCTTACGTACTTGGTCTTGACCTTTTCCACAAAATGAACATTTTAATTGCCCTTTTTCTTCATTGAATTTAGACATTTTTTTCACCCCTAAAAGTTTAACTCTACCCTTATACTTCTAACAAGATCCAACAATCATAGCAATCATATCAGATCAAATTTAGAAAACAAAACAATATACTCGCTATGGTCTTTCTTTATACTGTATGACTCAACCTAATAATTAATCGTAATCTGCAGAACATTCTATAAATCGTGTAAGCGCTTCGTTCCATACTTAGCTTTTCCACTTAGCAAAGAGAATAAACGGTCAACAAGAAATGCAATACTCTTTTTTTCATTTTCTCACCGAACCGAGCAAACTATTGTTCTCTTAAATGCTAACAAGGTGCCATGAAGCTAGCACCTTGTTTTTATTTAAATCCATTAGAATTAATTAGATTGCTTTACTCTGTTCAACTAAGAACTCAATTGCTTTGGTAAACTTCAGATCACCTTTTAGTGAATCTGTCGTACCGCCAAGCATTTGCACCAATTGTTCAGGTTCTGCTCCATACATCGCAGCCATATTTTCAAGTTCCGCCGTTATATCTTCTTCTGAAACTTCGAGCTCTTCAGCGTCAAAGATCGCTTCTAGTGTAAGATTTGTTTTCACACGTTTTTCAGCGTCGCCTCTCATTTGCTCTTTTAGTGCTGCATCATCTTGTCCGGAGAACTGTGTATACATCTCTAACGTCATTCCCTGTGATTGTAAACGTTGCTCAAATTCTTGAGTCATTTGAATAAGCTCTGTTTCAACCATCGCATCTGGAATATCGACTTCAATGTTTTCGGCCGCTTTCCCTACAAGCGTTTCACGTTTTTCATTTTCAATTTCTTGCTCTTTTTCTTTTTCAAGTTCTTCTTTCTTTTTCTCATTCAATTCTGCAAGTGTTTCTACCTCTTCATCAACATCTTTAGCAAAATCATCATCTAGTTCTGGTAATTCTTTTTCTTTAATTTCATGAATTTTCACTTTGAATACAGCATCTTTACCAGCTAAATCTTCTGCATGATACTCTTCAGGAAATGTTAATTCAACCTCGAATTCTTCCCCAGACGTTTTGCCGATTAATTGTTCTTCAAAACCTGGAATAAACTGACCTGAACCAATTTCAAGTGAGTGATTCTCGCCTTTTCCACCTTCAAATGGCTCATCATCTGAAAATCCTTCAAAGTCAATGACTGCCGTATTACCATCTTCTACAGTACCTTCTTCTTTCACAATCAATTCTGCCTGTTGCTCACGCAGATTGTCAATTGCATTGGTAACTTCTTCTTCCGTTACTTCAACCGATTTGTCTTCCACTTCTAACCCTTTGTATTCGCCGAGCTTCACTTCTGGCTTCACTGTAACATTCGCAGTGAATACAACTGGTTTACCAACTTCAATTTCTCCCACATCTACTTCGGGCTGTTCCACTGGCTCGATCCCCGTTTCCTCCACGGCATTCGAATAAGCAGCTGGTAACACGATATCAATCGCATCTTGAAAAAGTGATTCCACACCGAAACGTTGTTCGAATATCTTACGTGGGATCTTCCCTTTACGGAACCCCGGAACTTGCACATCTTTTGCTACCTTTTTAAAGGATTGCTCTAGTGCAACATCAAATTCTTCTGCTGATACCTCAATTGTTAATACTCCATTATTTCCTTCTTGTTTTTCCCATTTTGCTGACATTTATTTCCCTCCAGAATCTATTGCTTCCATTTTAATATGATTGTTTAACTCATGAACGTGCGAATGCCTAACGCTTTATTTTTAACTATTTAATTATAACATACATAACAACCCTTTCAAGCATTTTCAGCTCAATTGGTTTACTCCTCAATAACACTTAGATAAAGTGATTCGCACATTTTAATTTCTTCCATATATGCAAGCACGTTTTTATGAATCTCCTTACTTGATTCAATATGTAAATATTGCTCTCCTAAGTTTTGAACGGCACCTGCTATATTAATAACATCCTCACTAGGCGGCATAAGCGGAAAACGGACATAAGCAAAACGATACAGAAGCTGCTCCAACAAAATAAACAGTGTCGGATTCTCTTGCTCTAACTCACTAATAAAGAACATGACCTGTTTCACCATCTTATGTTGTCTGATCGATTTGATCGCATTCGGTTTTAGGCTTATGTCAAGATTGAATTTATGTACTTCAATAGGAGTTCCGACTTGTTTATCTTGAAGCCATTTAAAGATGGTTGTTTTGATAACAGGATGGATGTTTTTATCAACTAAGTATTGGATGATCGTTTCCGTTGGATCCATTTTCATTTTCCGTAAATTTTCTACTAATTGCCATTGTCTAGTATACTTCTGTTCATTCACTGCTTCTGTTAGTTCAATTATGTATTCAGTAGATTTTTCCTTCACTAGATCAATATTCATTTGTTCGCTCATATTATAGAGCTGTATAAATTGTTCCTCTATGGAAGACGGAACATCTTCATACTCGAGTTCGTATTCGACCTGTTCCATTAATACATCATATTGATTAGTTTGGAATAGGATCGTTAAATAAATATGTACGTAATGATAATAATTGTCATTTCGTAGTTCTAATAATTCTTCGCTCAAGTCCTGTGCCTCTTCATAGCGACCGAGTTCCATTAAACAAATTAATTTTCCTATCAATATTTCATGGTTATTCACTTGATAGCTTAATAATTTATCTAACTTAGATAATGCTTCGGCAAACCTCTTATCTTTCAAGGCTTGTAAGCTTTCTTTTTCCAAACGCATTCTCCAAGTTGGAAAAAGAATGACGTTTTCTTCGTTTTTTTGCACAATTTCACCCTTTCTCTTATTTATTTACAAGCTGAACTCTTCGTTCTTTATTCCCTATTTCATACAAAAATACACCTGTTTTCATGTATTTCTTTAAAAAATAATGCAACAAGCTAAGACGCAACATGTTGACTACAATTTATTGGGTATAAAAAAAGAAACCTATAGATGTTCTACAGGTTTCTATAAGCATGTCCCAGGCAGGATTCGAACCTGCGACTTACGCCTTAGAAGGGCGTTGCTCTATCCAACTGAGCTACTGAGACGGAAATAATATGGAGCGGGTGAAGGGAGTCGAACCCTCGACATCAGCTTGGAAGGCTGGAGTTTTACCACTAAACTACACCCGCATACGTCAACCCAATGAACTGCATCCTTTATTAACGATTGTTCATTCTTATGTATTGTCTTTTAGCGACAAGACTTATTATATGCATTCAGGAGTGATTTGTCAACACCAATGCCTTATTTTTATTTAATTGGACGAATTCATGATTCTTTGAGGCTCTTTTGAACGTCTAGGAATCCCTTCATGTCAGGAATGAAGTTTCATATATAAGCTCTTTAACAGGAACTCCTGATACCGTATAGAATTCAACAAGAACGTCCAGGGAAGAATTCCAACTCAAGATGGCGTACGTCTTTTCTTTTCGATTTCGAGGCATGCGAATGCTTCCCGGGTTAATAAAGAGTTGACCAGCTATTGTTTCAGCCCCGGCAATATGTGTATGCCCATAGCAAATAACTTGAACCTTTTTTTCTTTTGCATAATCAGACAGATTCGCAAGTCCTGTTCGTGATTTAACCTGATGTAAATGTCCATGTGTGACAAGAAATGTTAGATCATCAATGGTCAATACTTTCTCTTCCGGGAAACGTTCATCATGATCACAATTGCCTCGTACCGTATGTAAGCCTTCAAGCACTTGATGATCACCCGCTAATTCAGAATCCCCACAATGAATCATGTTTTGCACGTCATGACGTTCTGTAATAATAGCAATTTCTTTGACCAGCTGATGACTGTCACTTAAGATTAATACTTTATTCATTGTATATCCCTACCTATTTCGTATCATTATCTAGACCAGCTTCTCTAATTTGTGCTGCGATGTGTTTCATTGCCTGACTTCTATGGCTAATCCTACTTTTTTCATCTGCTGAAATTTGCGCCATTGTTTTCGTAAATCCTGCTGGGATAAAGATGGGATCATAGCCAAACCCATTTTCACCCATTGTCGTAAAGGTTATTTCACCCTCACAATAGCCCGTTTGTACAATCGTTTCCTCATGTGGAATGGCAACGGCAAGTACACAAACAAATCGTGCGGTTCTATTTTTATGTGGGGTCTCAGCTAGTTCACCAAGGACTTTCTTGATATTCGCTTCATCGCTTTTATTCTCCCCCGCGTAACGCGCAGAATAGATTCCCGGGCGGCCATCTAGTGCATCAATGATGAGCCCAGAATCATCTGCCAGAACAGCTGTATTAAATAGCCTAGCAATTGCTTCCGCCTTTAATATGGCATTCTCCGTAAAGGTCGATCCAGTTTCTTCGATTTCAAGTTCACCGTTTGAATCGGAGTAGTCTAATAAAGATTTAATGTCAATCGCCATATCCTTGAAGAAACGTTCGAATTCGATTGCTTTTCCTTTATTTTTCGTCGCAATGATTAGCTCGTTCACGTCTCTTCACCGGTTACGGTTTTAGTTTCACCAATCCGATCTGCTAATGTACCTAACACTTCTTTTTGTTGGGCAAATATTTCGGACAATCCTGTTTCTGCAAGACTTAACAAGGATTGCAGTTGCACATTTGAAAATGTTGCTTCTTCCCCACTACCTTGGATTTCAACAAATTCACCTGATCCAGTCATCACGATGTTCATATCGACGTCTGCACCAAAGTCTTCTTTATAATCTAAATCAAGAACCGTTTCTCCACCTGGTAATACACCAACAGATGTCGCCCCTAGAAAATCAATCATCGGGAATTTGTCGATTTTTCCTTCATCGATCAATTTGCCAAATGCGAGACTGGCGGCAACAAATGCTCCCGTAATCGAGGCTGTTCGAGTACCACCATCTGCCTGAATGACATCACAATCTATCCATAATGTACGTTCACCGATTTTAGTTAAATCAACAACGGAACGTAATGCTCTACCGATTAAACGCTGTATTTCCATCGTCCTACCACTAACTTTACCGCGAGAGGACTCTCTAATGTTACGTTGATCTGTTGCCCGTGGTAACATCGCATATTCCGCCGTTACCCAACCTGTTCCCTTCCCACGCATAAATGGAGGAACTCTATTTTCAATGCTTGCATTACAAATTACTTTCGTATCTCCCACTTGAATTAAAACAGAGCCTTCCGGATGTTTCACAAAGTCGGTTGTTATTGTAATTGGTCGTAAATCATCTTGTTTACGTTGATCATGTCTTATCAAGATAACGCCTCCTTATTCCACCAATAATCTTACCACATTATTAAATAAAGTGATATATTAATCTTTTTCTTATAATAAACGGAATGAATTTCATAATTACCACAACAAGCATAGTCACTTCACCGCTGAAGTGATGTAGTTATAAATAGGTCTTATGAAATCCATTAATAAATTAGCAAATAAAAATAAAGAAGAGGCTTGCACGAAGCCTCACCATCACATTTTTTTCGCCTGCGTGAATATTTGAGCGGTAACCGGTTCATCATAAACCTCGCCATTCTCATTCAAAATTTCCGGTTTATCTTTTACCCGGACCTCAATCGCTTCTACCTTTGAATCTTCTGTTAGGGTTCGAGCTAATGTCTCCATAACCTCGTCTGAAATAATGCCTTCCTCGCTGTCTTTTAAAATTCCATCGTTAAATTCCAACTCAAGAACCCCATCATTTAAACGCGGACGATCCATTAATAAAGTCTCCGCATTAAATACATCTGTCACATTTAATTCATAACCTGGTCCATCGATTAAAGCTTGTACAATCGGACTATATCGATCAAGTTCATCCACTTCAATATGTTGTGTGATCGGAACATAATATCGATTTTCATTATATTCTGTAGGATAATACATCGTGACCGCTTGACTATTTAATAAATCAAGGGTATCTGTAGCAATAATATTAATCCCATTTGTCCGCGAATATCCCTCTGTCATCGGCGTACCATTTACAGGCATCTCATCTTGTGGGTACCCGTTAATCCACAATTCAATTTTATCGATCTCTTCAAATTGGGTTAGTGTAAAGGTCATCGATTGCAATACTTTCAACTCATCTTCTGCTTCATAATTCTCAAATTCCTTAGATACATCGACAATTAGTGTGCCATCTTCTTGTAAATTTAAACCGAGCACTTCTGTTTCTTCAGGTAACACAGCCTGAAATCCATTCGGTAAAATCGAGGTTACGGGGCCGTCTTTAATTAAGTATTGCAGTACTTGTGATGCAACCTCTTTTGAATCAGCGCTTGGTAATTCAAGTGTTTGTGGTGCAATGGCCCCATTGACATCAACTAAATAAAGCTGTCGAGCAACGGTTTCATCTGCATCCTCTTCCACATCTATTTCTACGTTTTCATCTTGATCAACTTCATCCTCTTTATCCGAATCCTCATCTTCCCCATCTTCCGAAATGGTATCTGTCATCTGATCCCCTGCTTCCGCGTCTTCCGGTGCATCCACATCTTCGACTGCTTGTTCTCCCTGGAAACACCCGGTTAACAATAAAGAAAAAGCAAATAACAAACTCACGATCAACATCAAATGTCTTTTCATCTTGTCCCCTCCTACGATGGTTTGTACTACTATATATACGAGCCATTCGTAGGATTTAGACCATGAATACAAACAATATCAAGTTAATCTCCAATGAGCCGGGAGCTTCATTTCTACGCATTACCTTTTTCAGATTTCAGGATTTACAATTGAAAGGATCACGATTTTAAGACAATGGGGACCGTTGATTTTCCCCTCACAGAGTTGAAGGAAAATAACTGCCATTCATACAAAAAAACACCCAATAAAATGGATCAACTCATGTTAGTCAATGCTAATTTGCTCACTGTTCACCATATAAACATCATCGGTTTCGTTAAAAATACGTTCCGATATCTTTTTAAATAACCGAAGATCTCCAGTTGCATAAAACTGATGTGTTGGAACTCGGTTTTCTATATAGAGTAATTGGTGCACATCTAGAATTGTACTCGTTTCTCGAGCTGTTTCTTCACTTGATGAAACGATTGTAATGTGTTCACCAATAACCTGTTGGATAGCTGCTTCAATTAAAGGATAATGCGTACACCCAAGAATCAGCGTATCCATTTGTAGATTCCCTCTCATCAATTGTAACGAATCTTCAATAATATTATCCGCTTGTTCCCCCGACAAAATGCCCTTTTCGATCATGGGAACGAACATGGGACATGCGAGTGATTCGACCCCAATATCCGTCTTAATACTCTTTAATGCATATTCATAAGCATTGCTACGAATCGTACCATCTGTCCCAATCACACCAACTTCATTCGTCTCCGTCGATTTAATCGCTGCTCTAGCCCCTGGTTGGATAACACCGATAACTGGGATCGTTAATTTCTCTTGAAGATCAACTAAAGTAAAGGCAGTTGCCGTATTACAAGCAACGACTAGCGTTTTTATATTTTTGGTAAGTAAAAAATCGACCATTTCCCAGGTGAATTTGCTTACTTCTTCCTTTGAACGTGTTCCATAGGGACATCTTTTCGTATCGCCCACATATATGAGTTCTTCTTTTGGTAATTGACGCATGAGTTCATGTGCTACTGTTAACCCACCAACACCTGAATCAATCACACCGATGGCTCGCTCCAACTATTGTCACTCCTTATTGATCACTTACTTATCGTCGACGATTTTCATTTGTTTATGTAATAATAATAAATATTCATTTAGCAGTGCTACTTCCTCAATAGAGAACCCTTCCAGCACTTCACCTAAATATTCTTGACGTTTATTAATAACTTCTTTGATAATCGACTTTCCTTCAGCTAAAACATGTATTCGTACAATACGGCGATCTTTCGAATCCCGAACCCGCTTCACAATTTTGTTTTCTTCCATTCGATCGACTAAATCAGTCGTCGTACTAAATGCCAAACCAATCTTCTTAGAAAGCTCGCCGATGGTTAGGTCTTCCTCTTCTGTTACCCACTGCAAAGCGATGAACTGGGTTGATGAAATGGGATAGTTTTCTAATATTTTACGACCATTCTGCTTGATAACTCCGGCAATTTTACGAAAGCCTAATTCTGCACCTGCGATATCTTTATCAATATCCTCTTCCATACTCATTTCAATCCCCCTCATGACATCATTCCTCATCATTTTAGCACATCACTTCGTCTAAGCTACAATAAACGCTATCATCATGCAATATATAATTCCATCCATACGTTTACAGATGAATGCTTGGTTAAAAGGTGATTAAACCTGTGTGCGTTGTTTATTTTCACATTTATAATCACCGATCTTTCTGATCTTCATAACATATATTGACTAGATAACTTCCCTTCATGTGCAGTTCTATAAGAGCAAGGAGGGGTTACTATTTGAAGGAAAAAAATTATATGCCAAACTCAATCTTAACAAAACGAGAAAGAGAAGTGTTTGAACTCTTAGTACAAGATAAAACGACAAAAGACATTGCTCAAGAATTATTTATATCCGAAAAGACGGTCAGAAATCACATTTCAAATGCGATGCAGAAATTGGGTGTCAAGGGGCGTGCTCAAGCAGTAGTTGAACTTCTACGTATGGGGGAATTGAAACTCTAAAAAAACCGACTTTCCTTTGGGGAAGTCGGTTTATTTTTTATGTTTTAGAATATTTATTCTTACATTATACCTGGCATGTATTCAATCGTTTTATATTCTTTCACAGTTATTCAAAAATAAGTTATCACTTAAGTTTGGTATTTCTTTGGTTTCCAATATAAAATGCAAGTAGGTTATATGCTCAGCCTCTAGGTATATTTTTGACGTTAAAAACATTCTATCTTAAA
>Ga0209487_1002360_pt1 | contig 15386 bp, 17 predicted proteins | sample Poulit2012_FD_187524 | JGI IMG/M metagenome (GOLD analysis project Ga0209487, IMG submission 187524) | Agricultural soil microbial communities from Georgia to study Nitrogen management - Poultry litter 2012 (SPAdes) (version 2) | ecosystem: Environmental > Terrestrial > Soil > Agricultural land... | reverse complement strand
CGTCTTCCCGATGATGGAGCAGGGCCTGGGCGTGGACACCGCGCTGCTCGGGGTCCTGGTGAGCGTGCAGGGTGTCGGCGCGGTCCTCGCCGGCCTCACCGCCGCCCGGCTCATCGCCCGGGTGGGAGCGGCCGGGGCGGTCGCCGCCGGGCTCGGCCTCATGGCGCTCGGGATGCTGCCCTTCGTCCTCATCGGCCTGCTCGCCCTGCCCACGGCCGCGGCACTCGCCGGCGCCGCCGCGGGCCTCGTGCTCGTCGGCCTCGGGGCACCGTGGGCCGTCGTCGCCTTCGTGACGATCCGCCAGCAGCTCACGCCACCCCGGCTCCAGGGGCGGGTCGCCGCCGCCACCAACATCGCCCTCAACCTGCCCCAGACGCTGGCGACCATGCTCGCCGCTGCCGTGGTCGGTGCCGTCGACTACCGCCTGCTCGTCGCCGTGACGATCGGCGCCACCGTCCTGGCCGGCGCCCACGCCCTGCGTACCCGCCTCACCACCGGCTGACCCACCCACGAGAGGAACTCCCACCATGGAACCGCACCTGCTCCACGACCTCGTCGCCCGCCGCACCGGACAGACGATGGCCGACCTCGCCCTCGTCCAGCACCTCGCACCGAGCCGCCCGCGCAAGCCGCGGACCACCTTCGGGTGGCCCGGCCGCGGCCGCCGCTGAGCACCCGGCACGGGCGCGAGGTCCGTTCAAAAATCCGTTGCCGCCTCCCGGGCGCGGGCCCCAGGCTGGTGCACCTCACCGACGGGTCCCGCGCCCACTTCCCCTCCACCCGCACCGCACCCTGAGTGCACTCCAGGGTCCGACCAGGGTTCTTCCGGATACCCCCGTACCGCCCCCACACGATCTGCTGGAACCATGCCGGACCTTCTCACCGCGCTGCCCGACTCGTTCAGCCCCGCACTGCTCGCCGTCGCCGGCCTCCTTGCGTTCTTCGAGTCCGCCTTCGGGCTCGGGCTCCTCGTCCCCGGCGAGCTCGGAGTGCTCGTGCTCGGCGCCGCCGCCTCGACCCCCGTCCAGGTGCTGCTCGCCCTCACGGTCGTCACGCTCGCGGCCTCGGCGGCCGACCACGTCGGCTACGTCATCGGGCGCCGGCACGGGCGCCGGCTGCGCGAGAGCCGGGTGGTCGGCCGGATCGGCACCCACCACTGGGACCACGCCGCGCACCTGCTGCGTCGCCGTGGCCCGGCCGCACTGGTCCTCAGCCGGCTGCTGCCGTTCGTCCGCACCCTCGTCCCCGCGGCCGCGGGCGCGGCCCGGATGCGCTACCCGCGCTTCCTCGCCGGCTCGGCCCTCGGCACGCTCCTGTGGGCGGTCATGTGGTTGTCGGCCGGCACCCTCGCGGGCCACGCCCTGCCACGGATGGCCGAGTCTCTCGGCCGGCTCAGCTGGGTCCTGCTCGCGGGAGTCGTCCTCGCCGCCGGGCTGATCGTCCTGTGGCGCCGTTCTCGTCGCGTGGCGCCGGCCGAGCCTGGCGTGGCCCTCAGCGCCGACGACGTCGCCCGTCTCCACGAGGAGCGCCCCGCACTCGAGCCCGCGCTCAGCGGTCCGCGGCCAGCTCCCTGACGAGGACGAGGTCGGGCCGGTCCGCACCCGTGACGGGTCGGCGCCGACCGGTGTCCCGGTAGCCGAGGCGCTCGTAGAGCCGGCGTGCGCCGTCGTTGGACTCCGCGACGAGCAGGACCGCCGCCGAGCCGCCGCGCTCCCGGACCCGCTGCTCCGCCGCGGCGACGAGCCGGGTCCCGATCCCTCGACCCCGCACCGCCGGGGCCACCGCCAGCGAGCCGATCTCCGGCAGCGCCCCCAGCCCCTCGACCGTCACCCCGGTCCAGCGCACGACGACGGTCCCGACGGGTCGCCCCGCGTCCAGCGCGACGAGAAAGCTGCGCCGGCCCGCGACCGCGTTGGCCAGCTGGCGGGCGTGCTCGCCCGCCGACGGGAGCACGTGCTCGAGGGCGGGCAGGTCCGCCGCCGTGGCGTCGCGGATCTCGATGTCCAGCTCGGGTGCGGCGCTGTGCATCCCCCGAGTGTGCCCCGTGGGCAACAAGTGAGCTCTCGGCGACAACTGAGCGCTCACCGAGCTGCTGTCGGGATAGGCCAGGCGGCGAGGTCCCCCGTCTTCCTCACCGCGGTCTACTGGTCCGGAGGACCCGGGAGGAAAACCGGGGACCTCGGCGAGAGATGACGCTCGCCGTGCGGGCGGGACCGGGCACGGCCAGGCTGGGCGACATGCGTTGGACGACAATCCTCAAGACCTCAGCAGCCGCGACCGCCGCCGCCGTCGCCGGGGCGGTTGCGACCAAGCCGGACAGCCTCTGGTACCGCACGCTGCGCAAGCCGGACTTCCAGCCGCCCAGCCAGGTGTTCCCCGCCGTGTGGACCCCGCTGTACGCCGACATCGCCGTCACCTCGGCCGTCTCGCTGGACACGCTGCAGGCCACCAGGCCGGCCGAGCACACCGCCTACCGCCGTGCCCTCACCGTCAACCTCGTCCTCAACGGCGCGTGGAGCTGGCTCTTCTGGCGCAGCAAGCAGCCGTGGCTCGCCGCGGCGGAGTGCGCGGTCCTCACCGTGAGCTCGGCAGACCTCGTGCGGCGCACGGCCCGCGCCAACCGGGCGGCCGGCGTGGCGCTGGCGCCCTACGCCCTGTGGTGCGGCTTCGCCACCGTCCTGTCCACGGCCATCGCCCGCCGCAACCCCGGCAGGTCCGGCTAGCGCGTGACGCTGTAGCGCGCCGTCATCGTGTGCCGCGCACCGGGTGCGAGCACGATCGCGTCCTCCAGCACGTTGGCGGTCTCGACGCACACCATGGAGGGCCACTCGTCGTCGCCGTAGTCGGGCATCGCGGCGGCCTTGTCCACCCACGGGTTCCACACGACCGTGTTCGCCGAGCCCTCCTTGACCACCCCGATCGACCGTCCGGAGTCGACGACGACGGCCGTCCCCTCGCTGTCGTAGACACGGTCCGTCTCCCCGGTGAAGGTGACGTCGCCCTCCTGGCGGCGGTGGACCGGTCCGTCGGCGGCCGCCTTGTCGAGGTAGGCGGCGCCGTCCAGGCCGTGGACCGTGGTCGTCCGGACGTCGGAGACGGCGAGGTAGGTGTGCAGCGCCTCCTCGAAGGAGACCTCCTCCCTGCCGGTGTTCTCCACCGACAGCGCCACGGCCAGCTCGCGCCCGAAGGTCACCGTGAGGGTGGCGGTGAAGGGGTGGGGCCACTTCGCGGCGGCCGGGACGGCGGCGGCGTCGGCCTCGGTGAGTTCCAGGGCCAGGGTGACGGCGCCGTCGTGCTCCTCGGCGGAGACCAAGCGCCAGTCCGCGAGGCGGGCGAAGCCGTGCGCCGGTGGCGCAAGCTCGGGCTCACGACCGGACCCGAACCACGGGAAGCAGATCGGGATCCCGCCGCGGATCGGCTCGCCGTCGGCGAAGACCGAGGAGCCGCTCACCCAGATCACCGGGTCGCTGCCGGCCGGCGTCCAGGCGGTGACGTGCGCGCCGTGGAGGTAGACCTCCCCGGTGGCGACGGCGGTGGCCACCCGGACCACGGGCAGGCCACCCTCGCCCTCGGCGAAGGTGACGGAGTCGGGCAGGTCGAAGGAGACGGTGCTCATGGTGGGGACGCTACCGCTGCGGGCCCGCGGGGTCCTCCGTGCAGAAGCCGACGAGCTTGTGGCTGCCGTCGCACAGCGGCTTGTTGGTCGAGGCGCCGCAGCGGCACAGCGCCTGCGTGCGCCGGTTGCGCGGGAGCGGCCGGCCGTCGGCGTCGAGGATCGTCACGTCCCCACGCACGATGAGCGGGCCGTTCGGGTAGGCGGTGATGGTGGGGTCGTCGTGGCGGTCCATCGCTGTCCCCTCAGGCGGCGACGTCGACGAGGGGGCGCACCAGCGAGGACTGCCCAGCCTTCCACGACCGCAGGATGTGCTCACCCATCGCCCCGTCGACGGTGAGGCAGGCCGCCGCGCCGAACATGATGTCCTCCACCAGCTCCGGGCGGTCCTCCGCCAGTGATCCGGCGAGGTCCCGCGCCGCAATCTGCTCGTGGACGGCGTCGGCCTCGACGTGCTCGTCGAAGTAGTAGGTGACCTCGTCGGGGATGCCGTGGCGGCGCATGCCGTCGGCGTAGAGCCGGCAGGGGATGGACGCGGTCATCTCGTAGGCGGCCAGGTGCCCGACGATCGCACCGAGGAAGCGCCGGTTGAGCCCGAACATGGACATCAGGTTGAAGGAGGCCAGGGTGATCGCCGGGACGTGGTCGACGTAGGTGCCGTACTCGTCGCTCAGGCCCATGCCGCGGAGCGTCGCGGCGTAGATGTGCTGGTGGACGCGCTCGGCGCGGCCCCCGCCGTACTCGTCGGACTGGATCTCCACGAGCGCGGCCTTGGCCCGGCCGGTGAGCCGCGGGATCGCCCAGGTGTGGGGGTCCGCCTCGCGCAGGGTGTAGACGCTGCGCTGGACGAGCATCTCCACGACCTGCTCGCAGGTGGCCTTCTTCGCCACGTACTTGGCCAGCGAGGGCCCGCTGGGCTGGGAGGTGAGGGTGAAGAGGGCGTCGGCGACCGCGCCCGCCCGCGGCTGCGGCGTCTCCGGCTGGGCGACCTGCTCGCGCAGCGCCGCCTCGAAGGCCCGCTCCAGCGTCCCGCGGACGGCGAGGAGCTCCGGCGACCACTCCAGCTCCGGGTCGAGCTGCTCGAGCGTGCCGTAGTGCTGGGCGTACAGGAGGAAGAGGCTGAGCTGGACGTCGTCGTCACGCACCGGGTCCGCGGCCCGCGCGACCGCCGCCTCGGCGAGACCCTCAAGGGACTCGGGCGGCGCTCCGCCGGTGAGCACGGCGGCCAGCGCGGCGCTGAGCTCACCCCGGTCGGAGAAGGGCAGCGCCGAGGCCTGCCGGGGCGGTGCGGGCATGACGAGGTTCTCCACCAAGCTGCTCTCCTTCGAAGGGCGATCCGGGGCCGGTCCCGGGCGAGCACGAGCCTGCCACCGGCCCGGTGCACCTGCATCCGGGAGCGCTCTCAGCCGCGGGCGGAGCGTGCCGCGAGGTCCGCCACCTGTCGCGGGTCGAGGGTGGCCCGCCCGCCGAGCTGCTCGACGGCCAGAGCCGCGGCCGCCGATGCCCACCAGCCCGCCGTCCCCGGGTCCTCGCCGGCGAGCAGGGCACTGAGCAGGCCGGCGACGAAGGCGTCACCGCCGCCGGTCGCGTCCCGGGCGTCCCCGAGCAGCGGGTAGACCCGGTGTCCGCCCGACCAGGCGACGACGTTGCCGTCCGCCCCCGCCCCGAGCGCGACGACGCCGGGGCCCGCCGCGAGGAGCTCACGGGCGCCGTCGACGGCCTCGGCGGTCCCCTCGACCCGCCGGCCGAGGTAGGCGCCGGCCTCCTCGGCGTCCGCGCGCAGGACGGCGACCGAGGGGAGCAGGTCGGTGAGTACGCCCGGCTCGTCCGGGGCGCCGTCGAGGACCACGCGTGCCCCACCCGCGGCCGCCAGCCGCACCGTCTCGGCGACGGCAGGGTCGGGCTGCTGCAGGTCCGCGACGACCGCACGGGCCGTGGCCAGCAGCGGTGCCGCCGCCCGCACGTCCCCGGGCGTGAGCAGGACCTCCGGGGGTACGTGCTCCAGCAGCCGGTGGGTGCCGTCGGCCTCGACGACGTCGACGACGAGCGCCGTCGTCGCCGAGGGGCGGCGCACGATGCCGGAGAGGTCGAGCCCGTCGCGGCGGGCCTGGTCGAGCACCAGCGAGGCGGCCGCGTCCTGGCCGACGACGCCGACGAGACCGGCGCTCCGCCCGAGGCGGCGGGCGGCGACGGCGATGTTGGCCGCACCGCCGAGCGTCTCGCCCCGGTGGGTGACCGGTGCCGACCCGCTCGCGGGCAGCTCGTCCACCGCCACGACCAGGTCCCGGCAGACCAGCCCGACGACGACCACGTCGACCACGAACGTCCCCTCCTCCGCGTGTCCGGTGTCCCCGAGCCAGCGTGCGACACGCGCCGGGCGCCCGCCAGCGCGACCGTGGCGAAGTTCACACCGCGGGCAGGTCATCCCCGGAATGTGAGCGACACGCCGGACGTTGGGACAGGTGTACGAACAGTCACAGCAGGTAGGAGGACGACGGTGCGGCGACGCAAGTACGTCGAGTTCGAGGCGGACGACGGCACGGTGCTGCGCTACGTGCGCCACCCCAACGGGGGCGGTCTCGTGGAGCGTTCGGCCCAGGTCCACCCGACCGCCTGGGTGGCGCCGACCGCGTACGTCGACCCCGGCGCCCGCGTGGGTGCCGACGCGCACCTGGACGAGACCGCCTGGGTGGACCGAGACGCCGTCGTCGCGGCCGGTGCCCGGATCGGGACCAACGCCCACGTCGGGCAGCGCGCGATCGTCGGCCGCGGCGCCCGGGTGCGCGACGGCGCGAAGGTGGCGCCCGAGGCGCGCGTGGAGGACTTCGCCGTCGTGGACCCGGACACCATCGTCACCGGGACCATGACCGCCGCCTGAGCGGAGATCTGATGGACGGGGGCCGGGGAGACCCGGCCCCCGTCGTCGTTCTCAGCCCGCGGCGGGCGGGATGTTGGTGTTGTCGCGGAAGACGTTGTCCGGGTCGTAGCGGCGCTTGAGCTCGCGCAGCCGCGCGAGGGTCGCGCGCGGGTAGGCCTCGTGCAGCCGCTCGGGCGGCAGGTCGCTCTCGAAGCTCGGGTAGAGCCCCGAGAAGTGGTGGTGCATCCCGTCCCACACCGCGTCCAGCCGCCGGCGGCTGGACCCGAAGGCGACGACGGAGAAGTTCGCGGCGCGGTGGGCGAAGGCGGTCGCGTCGGCCGGCACGTCCGCCGTCGCCCCGCCCAGCGCCCGGATCTGGAAGAAGAAGCTGTGCCCCGAGCGGACGAGCCGCTCGGCGTCCGCCGCGAACTGCGGCGTCACGTGCTCCAGCAGTCCGGACCGCGTCACCGGCTGCCCCTCGCTGGTGTGGAGGGCGTCCGGGGCCGCGACCACCGCGGCGTACGGGGCGATCTGCACCGCCTGCCCGACGAGCGGCGCGACCTGCGCCAGGGGCTGGAGCATGGCGAGGATCGTCTCGGGGTCGTCGGAGTCGACGACCGTCGTGGTCTGGGCGATGACCTGCCCGCCGCGTGGGGCACCCATCATGAGGAAGCTGGTGAGCTCGCGGGGGGCGTTCTCCACCGCCGCGCCCCAGCGGGTGAGGAGCTCGGCGGTGTCGCTCGCGTCGAAGACCAGCTGGGCGACGCCGACGTCGCCCACCTCGTCGGCCTGCAGCTCGACGGCGGTGACGACGCCGAAGTTGAAGCCGGCGCCGCGAGCCGCCCAGAACAGGTCGGGGTTCTCCTCCTCGCTCGCCCGGACACGGCTGCCGTCGGCGAGCACCATCTCGACGGCGCGGACGTGGTCGATCGTCAGGCCGTGCGCCCGCCCGAGGAAGCCGATGCCGCCGGTGGTGGCCAGGCCGCCGACGCCCACGCCGCCGAAGTCGCCGGAGCTGATCGCCCAGCCGTGGGGGCGCAGTGCCTCGGCGACCTCGCCCCAGCGGGCGCCCGGCCCCAGCCGGACGAGTCGCGCGGCGGGGTCGAGGACCTCGATCGCGTTCAGCCGGGAGACGTCGAGGACGATGCCGCCGTCGTTCGTCGAGCGGCCGCTGATGCCGTGGCCGGCGCTGCGGACGGAGAGCGGCACGTTCTGGGCGCGGGCGAAGCGCAGGGCCTCGGCGACCTCCTCGGCCGTGCCGGGCCGGAGCACGAGGCCGGGCGACCCGCCGCGCAGGTAGGTGGAGCGCACGGTCGCGTAGGCCGCGTCGCCCGGCTCGACGGCGTCTGCGGCCAGTGCCGGCGGCACGTCGTCGTAGGCGATCCCCGGGCGGCGGGCGGATCGGGCGGCCGTGCTGCGCACCGGTGCGGGCGGGGTCCCGCGGCGCTCGCGCTCCTCCGCGACGCTCTCGCGGAGGGCCGGGGCGACCTCGCCTGCGAACAGCTCCAGGGCCGCGGCGTCGTCGGTGGCCAGGACGAGTGTGCCGACGCCGTCCTCGAGGACGAGCGGGAGCAGGTCCTCCACCCACCGCTCGGCTGGCCCGTCGAGGAAGTCCCCGGGGACGGGGCCGACGTTGAGGACGCGGCGAATCTCCCGCGGGTCGCGCCCGACTGAGGTGGCGGCGACGTCGATCATCGCGTTCGCGTCGCCGAGCGAGCCGCGGGCGGTGGGACCACCGGGCGCCACCCAGCCGTCGGCCCTCCGGCCGATGAGGTCGAGCATCCGGCGCTTGCCGCCACCGATCCACACCGGGAGGTTGTGCGCGGGGGCGGGGCCGCGCTGGGCGCCGGCCACGCGGTGGTGCTCGCCGCGGTAGGTGAAGGTGCCGGGGGAGGCGGCGTCCCACAGCCCGCGCATGACCTCGACCGCCTCCTCGAGCGCGTCGACGGACTCGCCGGCCGTGAGGCGGGGGACGCCCATGGCCACCATCGCGTCCCAGAAGTGGCCGGCGCCCAGCGCCATGGTGAGCCGCCCGCCGCTGAGCAGGTCGAGGCTCGCGGCGCTGCGCGCGACGACGGACGCCGGCCGCATCGGGGCGTTGAGCACGCTGGGCACGAGGCCGATGCGGTGGGTGCGTCCAGCGATCCAGGACAGCAGGGTCCAGGTCTCGTGGAAGCGCGGCTGGTAGGGGTGGTCCTGGAGGGCGACGAGGTCCAGGCCGAGCTCCTCGGCGCGGACGGCGAGCTCGACGGGGGCGTCCGGCGGGGCATTCCCCGGGGTGAGGAAGACGCCGAGCTGGAGCGGGTGGCCGTAGTCCATCAGGCGCGCTCCGCCGCGACGAGCTCGCGCACGGCCGGGGCGACCTCCTGGCCGAGGACGGCGAGGGCGGAGGGGTCGTCCCCGCCGAGGATGTAGGCGCTGACACCGAACTGGAGGGTGATGGCGGCCAGCTGCTCGGCCCACTGGTCCGGCGGGCCGACGAGGAGGCGGTCGCTGCGCTCGGCGGTGAGCCGGCCGCCGATGTTGAGCAGCCGGCGCACGGCACGCGGGTCGCGGCCGGCGGCAGTGGCGGCGTCGTCGATGACGGCGTTGCCCTCCGCGAGGTCGCCCAGGTCCTTGAGGTAGGCCAGGGAGGGGAGCCAGCCGTCGGCCGCCCGTCCCGTGAGCCGCAGCATGCGGGGCTTGTAGGCGCCCAGCCAGATGCCGATGTCGTGCGCCGGGGCGGGGCCGCGCTTGGCGCCGTCGAGGCGGTGGTGCTCGCCCTCGACGACGAGCCGCTCGCGCGTGCTGGTGTCCCAGATGCCGCGGATCACCTCGATGGCCTCGGCCAGGGCGTCGACGCTCTGGCCCGGGCTGAGCCGGGTGCCGCCCATGCCCTCGATCGCGTCCCAGAAGCCGCCGGCGCCCAGGCCCAGCTCCAGCCGGCCGCCGCTGAGCAGGTCGAGGCTCGCGGCGGCGCGGGCGAGCACGGCCGGCGGCCGAAGCGGCAGGTTGGCGACGTTCGGGGCGAGCCGGATCCGCTCGGTGCGCGCCGCGACGTAGGACAGCAGCGTCCAGGTGTCGAGGAAGCCCGCCTGGTAGGGGTGGTCCTGGAAGGTGGCGAGGTCGAGGCCCGCCGCCTCGGAGGCCCGGGTGAGGGCCACGACCCGCTCCGGTGAGGCGTTCGTCGGCGTGATGAAGGAACCGAAGAGGAGGTCGTGCCCGTAGTCAGCCATGCCGGTGGAACACGGCAGGCGAACGCATATTCCACCCCGCCCCACCCACAGCTCACTTACCGCCGAGAGCTCACTTGTCGTCCGGTCCGCGCGTGCGCGCCTCGCGGCAGCGGGCTCCAATGGCCCCATGACGTCTTCCCCCGAGCAGCACCCCGACCCCCGCGTGGGCGTCGTCGTCATCACCCACAACCGGCGCGCCGAGCTGGACCGCACCCTGTCCCTGCTGCGCGAGCTGCCGGAACGCCCGCCCGTCGTCGTGGTCGACAACGGCTCCAGCGACGGCACGGCCGAGGCCGTGCGCCGTGACCACCCGTGGGTGACACTCGTCGAGAGCCGCCGCAACCTCGGGGCGATCGGACGCAACCTCGGCGTCCAGCTGCTCCGCACGCCCTACGTCGCCTTCTGCGACGACGACACCTGGTGGGACCCCGGCAGCCTCACGGCAGCGGCGGACGCCCTGGACGCCCACCCCGACGTCGCCGTCGTCACCGCGCGCATCGTCGTCGAGCCGGCCGGTGCGGATGATCCGATCGTCGCCGAGCTGCGCGACTCCCCGGTCCGCGGCCGGCCCGGCCTGCCCGGGCCGGCGCTCGGCAGCTTCCTGGCCGGCGCGTCGGTGGTGCGTCGCACCGCGTTCATCGGTGCCGGTGGTTTCCACCCGCGGCTCTGGCTGGGCGGGGAGGAGGAGCTGCTCGCCGCCGACCTCGCCGCCGTGGGCTGGGAGCTGTGCTACCTGCCGCAGGCCACGGTGCACCACCACGCCTCCCGGGCGCGCGACACCGCCAAGCGGCTGCGTGACGGCGTGCGCAACACGCTGTGGTTCACCTGGCTGCGACGTCCGCTCCCGGCGGCACTGCGCCGCACCTGGACCGTGCTGAGCCAGCTGCGCTCCGGCCCGGCGATCGCCGGGGTTCTCGCCGCGCTGTGGGGCGCCCCGTGGGTGCTGCGCGACCGCCGGGTGCTGCCCGCCCACGCCGAGGCACGCTTCCTCGCGCTGGAGGAAGCGCAGCGCACCTCCACCGCCCGGCAGTACGGCTGAGGGCGCCACCCCTGCCGCCCTCGGGGCGGGGTAACCGGTGGGCGATAAGTGCGCTCTCGGCGACAAGTGAGCTGTCGGCGGTAAGTGAGCCCTCGGTGGGGTCGTGCGGTCAGGTGCCGGGCGCCTCGAGGTGGACGGTCTTGAGCACGGTCATCTCGTCGAGCAGGTCCGGGCCGTAGCCGGCGCCCGTGCCGCTGTCGCGGCGCGGGTCCGCCGAGCCGCCCGGCGCCCCACCGAAGACGCCGTTGACCTTGACCGTGCCCACCTCCAGCTCCTCCGCCGCGCGCAGAGCGTGGCCCAGGTCGCGGGTGAGCACGGTGGCCGCCAGCCCGTACCGGCCGGCGTTCGCGGCCTCCAGCGCGGCGTCGAAGCTCGGGACCCGGACGACGGCCGCGACGGGGCCGAAGGTCTCCTCCGTCACGGCGTCGGCGTCCGCGGGGCAGTGGTCGAGCACGGTCGGCGGGTAGAAGCTCCCCGGCCGGTCCAGCGGCGCACCGCCGGTCAGGCACCTCGCCCCAGCCGCGACAGCCGCCCTCACGTGCGCGTCGACGACGGCGAGCTGCTCGGCGTCCACGAGCGGCCCGAGCGTCGTGCTCGCCTCGGCCGGGTCCCCGACGACGAGCCCCTCGGCGACGTCGACCAGCTCGGCGAGCACGGCGTCGGCGACGTCGTCGTACACGTACACCCGCTCGACCGAGGTGCAGATCTGCCCGGTGTTGGTGAAGGCTCCAGCCGGACGACGTCGACGTCCGGGAAGCGCTCCTGCACGGCGTCGGCGCTGCCGTCGGTGGAGGCGTTGTCGACGTAGACGACGGGGGCGCGGTGCCGGCGCAGCGAGTCCAGCAGCTCCTCACGCCGGTTACGGCTCACGACGACGACGGTCACGTCGTCGTCCTCGACCACTCCCGCGGGGCTCCCCGGTTGTCTCACCCGTTCTCCTTCCGACCGACCTCAGCATGGATCGGTGAGGAGAAGTGCGCACCCCGAGCGCTAGCTCGTGACCTGCCGGCGCAGCGCGAGCGGCAGGGTGAGCAGCGACAGCGCCCCGCCGACGAGGACCGCGGTGGAGAAGGAGGTGCCCGTGGCGACCATGCCGATGACCACGGAGCCGATCCCCGTCCCGGCGTCGAAGCCGATGTTCCACACGGCGCTGGCCGAGCCGTAGTGCGGACGGCTGACCGCCTGGAAGGAGACGACGAGGGTGAGGTTCTGCAGGCCGCCGTAGCTCGTGCCCACGAGGGCCGCCCCGAGGAGGAGCGCGACGGCGTGGGTGGCGTCGGCGTCGCGGACGGCCCATGCGATGAGGGCCATGCCGGCCGAGGTGACCAGGACAAGCGGCCAGATGAACCGGTGGGCACCGAGCCGGTCCGCGAGCGCCCCGACGCGCCAGCGAGCCAGGGCCGCCATGACGGTCATGACGAGCAGGGCCACGGTGCTCAGCGCGGCGCTGCTGCTCATCGGGGCCATGAACGTGATGAGCGCTCCGCCGGCCAGCGTGACGGCCAGCAGCAGGGCCATGGGCCGCAGCAGGCGGCGGTAGGGCGCCGGCTCCTGGGCCTCGGGGACGTGGTCGAGCATCCGGGCCAGCACGGCAGCCGGTACCGCGCCGAGGGCCGGAAGGACACCGAGGGCGAACATGACGCCGAAGCCGAGCTCCTCGACGATCCACGGGCCGGCGGACAGGAAGAGCACCTGCGGCCCGGCGATCGCCAGGCCGTAGGCGCCGATCGCCCGTCCCCTCCGGGCCGGCTCCACCAGCTCGGCGATGAGCGCGCTGCCCGTCACGGTGAGCACGCCGAAGCCGAGCCCCCGCAGCGCGGAGATCGCCAGCACGGGTGCCAACGCGTCGCTCAGCCCGAGCGCCGCCGTCGGGAGCCCGAGCAGGAGCAGCCCGGTCACCAGCACCGGCGTCCAGCCCAGGCGGCGCAGCGCGGTCGGCACGAGCAGCTGCATGAGCACGGTGAAGAGCATGAGGACGCCGTTGACCAGCCCGGCGCCCACGGCGTCCGCCCCGCCGTGGACCGCCCACAGCGGTGCGACGGGCAGGAGCGCGGCGTAGCCCGAGAAGCCCAGGACGGTCATCGCCAGGAGCAGCGAGACGCCCGGGACGCGCAGGACCGAGCCGCTCACCGGGCGGTGGCGCGGGCGCGCGCAGGGCCGGTGAGGAGCGTCGTCATGCTCGCAGGTTAACCCGTGGATCAGCCCGCGACGGCCAGCTCCCTCTCCGGCGGCCGCGGGACCGTGCCGTCCAGGACGGCGGCGTCGACGGCGGCGTCCGCCTCGTCGTCGTCCAGGCCCAGGGCGATGGCGATCTCGGCGACGAAGGGCCGCCGCGCGTCACGCAGCACGTCCTTCTCCCCGAGGGAGATCCCCTTGTCCTCCTGCCGGCGGGTGAGGTCTCGGACGAGCCCGGCGATGACCAGGAGGTCGCCGCTGCGGAGGCGGTCGACGTCGGCCTTGATGCGCCGGGACCAGCCCGACTCCTCGTGGCCGGTGGGCGCGGTGAGGACGGCGAAGACCTCCTCCGGCGTCCGGTCGCCGAGCACGGGCCGCACCCCCACCTCCTCCGCGGATTCGAGCGGGACGCCGACGACGAGGTCGGAACCGAGCACCTGGAGCTTGAGGTACCGCCGCTGCTCGGCGCGGACGACGCGGGTGGTGATCGCGGTGACGGTCGCCGGCCCGTGGTGCGGGTGGACGACGATCTGGCCCTCGGAGAACGGCATGGTGTGACCCTTCTGGCAGGCGAGCGCCACACTCGGCCGCGTCCCGTCCCCGGAGCACAGCCGCCTCCCCGCGCACGGGAAGGACGCGGCGGCACTCACGCCCCCTCGGGAGGACGCGCCCGACCGCCGCGAGCCAGCCCTCCCATTGTCCCAAACACGCGCGCCTCGTAGCCGGGGTGATCTCGCTCACGGGGCACCCCGACCGCGCGCGGCCCCCGGAAAATTCGCTGGCCGGGCCCCTCCGCCGCTTCCTACGCTCGGCCCATGATCATGCTGATGGTGCGTCGTGTCCGGGGCGCCCGCGCGCTCCCGGTGGAGCTTCTTCCGGCTGTCCCCTGACTGGGCGAGCACCGTGGTCGCGGACGCCGGTGTCCGGGCCGGTGACACCGTGCTGGACCTCGGCGCCGGCACCGGTGCGCTGACCGCTCCGCTGCTCGACGCCGGCGCTCGCGTCATCGCGCTGGAGAAGCACCCCGGGCGTGCCCGTGAGCTGCGGGAGCGGTTCACGGACCGGCCGGTCGTCGTCGTCGAGGGCGACATCCGGGAGCTGCGGCTGCCCGCGCGGCCGTTCCGGGTCGTCGCCAACCCGCCCTTCCACCTGGCCCGGCCGCTCGTGTCCCAGCTGCTCGGCGCACGGTTGCTGCTCAGCGCCGACGTCGTGCTCCGGCGGGGCACCGCCCGCCGGCTGGCCGAGACGGCCGGGGGCCGGGGGTTCGTCGTCGACGTCGGGCGGCCGGTGCCGCGCACCGCGTTCCGGCCGGAGCCGAGCGTCGACGCGGCGGTGCTGCGGATCCGGCGCGCGCCACGGCGACGGTGACACGAGCGGTCAGCCCGCCGGCGCGAGGCGCACATCGCGGGAGGCGGTGTCTGCGGCCCGCACCGCTGCGGCCGGCACGAAACGGCCCACGGTCGCGAGGACGGCCGCGGCGGCCACCGCGATCACCGCCGCCGTCCCGACGGCCGCCAGCCGTGTACCGGCCGCGACGTCCGCGCCGGTCGAGGACTGGAGGAGCAGGACGACGGCGACCGTGGACAGCAGCGTCGACACCCAAACCGGCCGGGTGAGGACCAGGCAGAGGTACAGCGCGGCGCCGGCGAGCAGGATCTGGGGGACCGGAAGGGACGCCAGTGCGAGGGCGGGGGCAGCTCCCACCAGCGTCCCGACCACCCGGTGGGCGGCTCGGCGGGGCAGGCTGAGCTCGGTCGAGGGCAGGACGAGGAGGAAGAGCGTGGCCGGCGCCCACGAGCCGAACGGGTTGCCCGACGCCTGGGCGAGCACACCAGCGAGCCCGGCGGCCGCGGCGCACACCACCGCGACGACCAGCGACACCGGCCAGGGCAGCCTGCGGCCGGGCACCGTGGCGGGGAGCTTGAGCACGCCGGCCACGACGACGGCGTACAGGCCCACGACGGCGACGACGGCCGGTCGCGTCCACGTGGCACCGTCCGGCTGAGGTGGCACACCGACCGTGATGAACGCCGCCACGACGGCGGGGACGGCCCAGCCCACCCTCGCGGCGAGACCGACGAGCATCCCGAGCGCCGCGACGAGCCACGGCCAGGCGGGTGTGCCCGCAGTGGCGGCGCCCACGACAGTGCCGAGCACGAGTGCCGGGACGAGAGCCAGCGTCCGCCGCCAGCCGGCGTGCAGCGAACAGACCAGCCCGAAGGCGGCGACGAGCACCGCCGGCGTCAGCAGCGCGCGGTCCACCCCAGGGCAGCATGGCAGCGATCGGTACGCCGATGGCCAGCACGAAGACGACCGCCGCTCCGTAGAGGCGGCCTCCGGCCGAGGGCGTCGCACGCTCGCCCATGGCTGCACGATACTGCGGTCGCCGATACCGCGGAGCGCGGGCACAGTGGGTCGCGTCGCCGTACGCAAGGGAGGACCCGGATGAGCGAGAAGCCCACCGAGCGCACCGGGACGGTGGAGCCG
>Ga0209487_1002359_pt1 | contig 15392 bp, 10 predicted proteins | sample Poulit2012_FD_187524 | JGI IMG/M metagenome (GOLD analysis project Ga0209487, IMG submission 187524) | Agricultural soil microbial communities from Georgia to study Nitrogen management - Poultry litter 2012 (SPAdes) (version 2) | ecosystem: Environmental > Terrestrial > Soil > Agricultural land... | reverse complement strand
TTTTTCTTTCATCAAAGGAAGGACGGCCTGGGTGCAAAATATCGTTCCTTTTAAATTGATGTCAATCATTTGATGGACTTCCATTTCAGAAAGATCCTCTGCCTGTTTAAAATATCCTACACCAGCATTGTTAATCAATAAATCGATCTGGCCAAAGTCACTTACAATCCTTTGAAAAACTTTTTGTACCTCTTCATTATTAGAAACATCTAAGCTATAAACTTTATAATGATTTGGAAGCTCCTTTCCTACTTGTTCTAGCTTTTCCTTTGTTCGACCGAGTAAGCATAGCTTGTATCCTTTATGGGAATATTTTTGGGCAAGAGAAGCCCCAAGACCACTTCCAGCACCGGTTATAACAGCAATTTTTTTCGTCATTTTTCATATCCTCTCCAAAAGTTTTGTATGTTCATTATGGTATCTTTCTTTTCTGTTTTAAGCAAAAGGTATTAAAGGAGTGGATTGTATGCAATTTATCAATAGCAAAAAGCTCATAACTAATTTGAATACCTATATTTCCTTAATGTTCATGCATAAAACTTTCTTTTTACCTAGGTCTGTGATACTATATAGTCGAAAAAATCAATATCTAGAAAGGAGAATTTGCTTATGAATGTGGAAAATTTGTTTGAAACCACAGAAATTACGCCATTTACATTGGCTGTAATCCCACATCAAGCGAAAGGAGGCGAATTATACTCAAAGATTTTGGAAGATGATCAAGTTTTCATCGTCAAGCAAAAGCCCACGGAGGTCATTCATAAAGCATGTGAATTTTATGGTATGACGCTTGATGGTATTCAAGCCGCAACGAGAAAACTCATAAACATTAAACACAAAATCCCCATTTGTATTGAAGCAAGAAGTGGTATGTATTTCTTTCCTAGTTCCTCCCCAAATAATGATGATTGTCACTGGTTAGCTCATTCCCACATTTTATCACTTCAACCTGCTGAGACCTTCAAAACTAAAGTTTACTTCCATAATGGACAATCTATCCTTGTTGATATCTCTTACAATTCATTAGAAGGTCAGTTATTGCGAACTGCACAATATCGAACTTTGTTAGATCGTCGTATTGAAATGACTCTAGAAAACTTTCAGCGTTTCAACCCATTTTATCCCTCTTCTTTTGAACGTCCTCATGCCTCTTACGGATATGTTGCGGAACATCCTCGACAAGAGTAAACATCATTTCAAGGACATTTCTCCTTATTACTGGATTAAAATAAGTTCTTTCTTCCTCCCGTCGGTCACAGACGAAAAGGTAGGAGGTAAATAATTTATCTTGCCGGATGCGGGTTACAGTTAGATTTCGATCATACATTTCTTTCCTAATTTTACGGCGTTTTTCCGTCGCTAGCTTGATCATTTGTTCGATAAGTTCAAGGTAAGGCTCCTTGATTTTAAAAGGACCCTTTGTCACGTAGTGAAGATCCTGTTGTAATACGGTTATCGCCATGGAAAGAAAGATGAAATTAGAGGCGATATCGATTTCCTGTTGATTTAAATATCTCAACTGTAACCCCCCTTAATGCGAACATGTGTTCCTATTATATAATAAAGTGAAGAAAAAGTAAAAAGGGAAAACTATGTAAATTTGTCTAAATATGAGATGAGGGAATTATTCCTTTTATAAATCTTTAGGAGAAATTCACACAAAACGCTTCTATCTTTGGTAAAATAGAGTAGAAGCGTTTCTTTTTTTAAAGAGGAGGATAGACGCGATGGGATTACGATTTTTACTCGGACGATCAGGTACAAATAAAAGTGATTGGATTTTACAAGAAATTCGCAAGACCTTACATAAAGAGAAACACGGGAAGCCGATTTTTTATATTGTTCCCGATCAAATGACCTTTCAGCAGGAATATAAATTGTTTCAAGGACCAGAGATGACAGGGAGTATCCGGGCACAAGTTGTTAGCTTTTCCCGGCTAGCCTGGCGAATCCTTCAGGAAACAGGGGGAAGCACTCGGCAGTTTATTAGTTCTGTTGGGATTCAGATGATGCTAAAAAAAATCATTGAGGAGAAGCGAGACGGCTGGCAAATCTTTGAAAAGGCAGTCGAAAAAATTGGTTTTTTACCTCAGTTAGAACAGTTAATGACTGAATTTAAACGCCATGATATTACTCCTGAAGTGTTACAACTTCAACAAGAACGAATCAATACATTTACTCATCAAACACCAAAAGAGATGTCGCTTGTGAGTAAGCTTTCTGACTTGACCTATATTTATGAACATTTAATCGCTGCCTTAGCGGATCGATATATAGATGCTGAGGATCGATTAGATTTACTTATTCAACAAATTGAAAAGTCAGAAGAAATTAAAGGAGCAGAAATTTATCTAGACGGTTTCCACCGGTTAACACCTAAGGAGCTTCGAGTTGTTGAAGCATTAATGAAACATTGTAAGCAGATTACGGTCGCCTTAACGATGGATGAGCCGGCCACTGGTGTAGTGTCTGAACTTGATTTGTTTTATCAGCCGAAGGATACTTATCAAAAGTTAACCCAAATGGCTAGGGAAAATAACTTTCCTATTGTAGAGCCAGTGTATTTACATGTTTCGGAAGAAGATAAAATAGAACATCCACATTTTGTTCATATGGAGCGTTACTTTGATACAAGACCATCTCCAGCCTATCAGGAAAAGGGGCCGATAGATTTGGCTGAAGCAGTCCATCCACGGGCAGAGGTAGAAGGAGCTGCTCAAAAAATATTATCCCTTGTTCGTGATAAAGGATATCGCTTTGATGATATTGTTCTCTTTATCCGGGAACCGGAAACCTATCATGATCTGATTCGTACCTTGTTTCGGGATTATGGGATTCCTGTTTTTATCGATGAAAAGCGGACGATGTTAAATCATCCTCTGATTGAATGTATTCGTTCAGGTTTAGAAATGGTTTATAGTCATTGGCGTTATGATGCACTCTTTCGTGTATTAAAGACTGGTTTTATTCCAGCAACAGATGAGGAACATCCTTTAACTCTTGAAGCGATTAATGAGTTGGAAAATTATGTGTTAGAATACGGGATTCGCACGAAGGATCGTTGGTTTGAAGAGGATGACTGGATCTATCAGCGTCATTTTGGTTTTGATGATCAAGCCCAAACCGATGAAGAATTAATGATGCAAAAGAAAATAAATGCTTACCGTAGGCAGGTTGTTAACGTATTGCAATCCTTTGATGAAGCTATTTGGTCAGCAGAAACGATTCGGGAATATTGTGAGGCGATCTATGCTCTGCTTGAGGAGATTGAAGCAACGAAGCGGTTAGAAAGTATTCGAAATACCTTTGATGAAGAAGGAGACAATGAGCAAGCGCGGGAGCAAGAGCAAGTTTGGGATGGTATCATCCAATTATTTGATGAACTCGTTGAGATTGCGGGTGATGAGGAAATGTCCCTTGATGTGTTTCGAGCAACTCTTGATGCAGGCTTTGAAACATTAGAATTTGCCCATGTTCCTCCAAGCATTGATCACGTTATTGTCGGTTCGATTGATCGTTCGCGAATCAGTGGGAAAAAGTGTGCCTTTTTACTCGGAGTCAATGAAGGATTTTGGCCACTCAAACCTCCAGCTGACGGTCTTATGAATGAACAAGAGCGGGAAATAATGGCCCTTCACGGGATTGAGCTCGCCGAAAGTAGTCGTAGACAACTTTTAGATGACTGGTTTTATATGTATTTAGCCTTTACTGCGGTGAAGGAATATATGTGGGTAAGTTATCCCTTAAGTGACGAGGAAGGGGATGCGAAAATGCCGTCTCAACTTATCCAGCGAATTCAGGAGTTGTTTCCGGAAAATAAAATGCCGATTTTACTTCAAGATCCAGATGAAAACATTGATCCAGATCGTTTTATTACAACACCGGAAAAAACTCGGTCAGCCCTTACAGCAAAGCTATCCCGAAGTGAGCGGGGCTATCCGATCGAGCCAATTTGGCATTATGTCTTAAATTGGTATATCGAAAATGAGTCAAAAACGAGCCCGATTAGGCGAATTTTACAAAGTGTGTATTATAAGAACGAACCGAAGAAGCTATCGGAACAAGTCGTCCAAAAGATGTATCCGAAAAACAAGCCGATTCAAACGAGTGTGTCCCGGCTAGAGATGTTTTATGGCTGTTCCTACCGTCATTTTGCCCAATATAGTTTGAATTTAGAAGAGCGAAAAATGTATACCTTAGAAGCGCCAGACATTGGACAACTGTTCCATGAAGCTCTAAAAGTAATTACCGAATGGGTGCGGGAGGAAAAGAGCAGTTTTGATCAAGTAACAAAGGAAGATGCACAAGACTATGCCAGACGATCGATTGAACAATTAAGCCCATATTTAAACCATAAAATTTTACAAAGTTCCAATCGTTATCGCTACATTCAGCGAAAGTTACGTGAAATTATCGCAAGGGCAACCTTTATTTTAAGTGAACAAGCAAGGGCAAGTGAGTTTTCACCAGTAGGTGTGGAAGTTGGTTTTGGGCTTCCAGGTAGTGAATTGCGGCCAAAGGAAGTTCAACTGCCTAACGGATATTCTATTTTGCTTCGTGGGAGAATCGACCGAATCGATCAGGCGAAAATCAATGAAGAGCTTTATTTACGAATTATTGATTATAAATCAAGCGAAACCCATTTAAATTTACTTGAGGTTTATTATGGTTTGGCCTTACAAATGTTAACATATTTAGATGTTGTTCTTGCCCAATCGGAAGAATGGTTACAGGCAAAAGCAACCCCAGCCGGCGTGCTCTATTTCCACGTCCATAATCAGATGGTAAGGGAAGATCAATTGCTTTCTGAAGAAAAAATCGAGGAAGAAATTTTCAAGCACCATAGTATGAAAGGATTGCTGATTAATAATGAGCAAGTCGTTCGCAAGATGGATACGACTTTAGATTATGGGTATAGCCAAATCGTTCCTGCGGCCATTGGTAAGTCAGGAAACTTTTACCGGAATGCCCGGGTAGCGAGTCCAGAGGTTTTCAATATTTTACGAGAGTATATGGACGAGCTTATTAAACAAGCGGGTATTTTAATGACGACAGGAGATGTTCGCCTAAATCCTTATGAACATAGAGGAAGAAGTGCCTGTACCTTTTGCCCCTTTGATTCTGTCTGTCAGTTTGATCCGACCTTAGAAAATCATAACTTTAGACGGCTAGTCGATATGAAAGATGATGAAATTTTACGTAAGCTTCAAGAGAAGGAGGAAAAATAAGAATGCAATGGACAAAAGAACAAGAAGCAGCAATTGATACGGAAGGAAAAGACATTCTTGTCGCGGCGGCGGCGGGTTCAGGAAAAACCGCCGTTCTCGTCGAGCGAATTATTCAAAAATTACTAGATGAAGAAAACAAAGTTGATATTGATTCTTTACTTGTCGTTACCTTTACAAATGCAGCGGCTCAAGAAATGCGAAATCGAATCGGTGAAGCATTGGAAAAGGCGTTAGCAGAATATCCAGAGTCGAACCATTTAAAAAAGCAACTTTCATTACTACAACGAGCGCCTATTTCAACATTACATTCCTTTTGCATGGAACTCGTGCGCCAATACGCCTATTTATTAGATATTGATCCTGCTTTTCGAATCGGTAACCCTCTTGAAGTAGATGTGATGAAGCAGGATGTTATTGATGAGTTATTTGAAGAGTGGTATGGCGGTGAGACCGAAGAAGCCCAAGCTTTTATTGATGTTGTTGAGCGATTTTCTAGTGATAGAAGTGATGTTGAGGTTGAAGAGCTTATCCTGAATTTATATGACTTTTCCAGGCAACATCCATGGCCTGATTTCTGGCTAGAAAGGTTAGCCAAATATTATGCAATTCCTGAGGATTGGTCTGAAGCAGATTTGCCTTGGTTATCCTTACTAAAAACCTATGTCACCTATACATTTCAAGGTTTTGTAGCTGAGGCAAAGAGGGCGCGAGAACTCTCCATGATGAGTGATGGGCCGTATCATTATGTGGATGCTCTTGATGCGGATCTTGACCTGTTTCAAACAGCTTTAGAAAAGATTGCTGATTGGGATGAGTTACAATCCTTTGTTGAGGGGAGTTCCTTTGCCCGTTTATCAGGAAAGCGGGTGGAATGTAATAAGGACATCCAGGAAGAAGTTAAGGACATCCGGAATCAATATCGCGACAAGTGGAATAGGTTTAAGGAAAGGTATTTTAGCCGAAATTTAGCAGGCCATGTGGAGGATATGCAGGAGCTTTATCCCATCATTAAACATTTAACGGTTCTTGTTCAAGAATTTAGTAAGAGATTTACGAAGCATAAGCAGGCTGAAGGAATTTTAGACTTTTTAGATTTAGAGCATTATAGTTTAGAATTATTAATTGATGAAGATTCACCCTATGACAAACCGAAACCGTCCAAGGAAGCAGAGCAATTAAAGGATCAATATACGGAAGTGCTCGTTGATGAGTATCAGGATATTAACCTTGTTCAAGAGACGATTTTAACGATGTTAAGTGATGATACGGGTAAGGGTAATCGGTTTATGGTGGGGGATGTTAAGCAAAGTATTTATGGCTTTCGTCATGCAGAGCCAAGTTTGTTTATTGAAAAATACAATGAATTTGTGAAAGACGATCACCCAGGGGAGCGTATCGATTTAGCGAGCAACTTTAGAAGCCGGGAGCAAGTATTGACCGGTGCAAACTTTATTTTTAGACAAATTTTTGATGAACATATCGGTGAAATTACGTATGATCGAGCAGCAGAGTTAATTTATGCGAATAAAATGTATGATGAAATCACAATGGAACAAGAAGATATTGAACTATATTTAATTGATCGGGAGCAGCTTGAGGAAGAAGAACAAGGGCAAACAGAGGAAAATTATTTACATTTAGAAAATGCTCAACTTGAAGCTCGTTTATATGCGAAAAAGATCAAAGAATGGATCGGACATAACGGTGAACCATTACAAGTTATCGATAAGGAAACAGAGCAGAAGCGGCGGATTGAGTACCGGGATATTGCGATTTTGCTTCGCTCGATGACTCATGCTCCGGTTATCGTTGAAGAGTTAAAACAAGAAGGAATTCCAGTCTACGCGGAATTAGCAACCGGTTATCTGGAAGCTATTGAAATTAAAGTGATGATGAATTTGTTAAAAGTGATTGATAATCCACGGCAAGACATTCCCTTAGCTTCCGTCTTGAAATCACCGATTGTCGGGTTAGATGAAGAAGAACTCGCGAAAGTTCGTTTAGTCGAACGGCGAAAGGATTATTATGATGCTTTAATCGCTTACGTGAAACAAGCGGAGGAAAAGGATGAAACAGCCCGTAAACTGGAAGACTTTTTAAAGCAATTAAAAGACTTTCAATTTATTGCTAGACAAGGAGCATTATCTGAACTTATTTGGGAGATTTATCGAGTTACTGGGTATTATGATTTTGTCGGTGGAATCCCAGGTGGTAGACAACGGCAAGCAAATTTACGGGCCCTTTATGATCGAGCACGAAGTTATGAAACGACCTCCTTCCGAGGCTTGTTTAGATTCTTGCGGTTTATCGAACGAATGGAAGAACGGGGCGATGACTTAGGGGCTGCCCGTGCCTTAAGTGAAATGGAAGATGTCGTTCGCATTACTACGATTCATAAAAGTAAAGGATTAGAATATCCGGTTGTCATTGTTGGCGCGATTAATCATGGTTTCAATGTGACGGATTTACGGGGTCGCTATTTACTGCATAAAGATTACGGAATGGCGAGCCGCTATATTAATCCAGAAAAGCAAATCATGTATCCAACCTTGTTTTTCCACGCTCTTCATAGTGAGATCAAGCGAGAGCAATTATCGGAAGAGATGCGTGTTTTATACGTTGCACTTACTCGGGCAAAGGAGAAGCTCGTTATGATTGGACAAGTCCCTTCTTTTGGGGATGTCTATTCAAAGTGGCAAGCAGCTTTGGCCTATGATGATTGGGTATTACCGATTCATCTACGATTAGAAGCAAGCTCTTATTTAGATTGGATTGGTCCGGCCTTAATAAGACATAAGCAAAATGAGATTTTACGGGAAAGGGAAGTCAGCTTGCCTGAAGAGATCGCGATGGATCCTTCCAAGTGGGATATATCGGTCATTCATGCCAGTGAGCTCGTTAATTTAGCCGAGGAAGAAAAGGTGGAAACGATTGATGTAAAAGAGCACATTATGGATTGGAAGCCATTGCGATTAGAAGACGGTGAGTATAAGGAAAAAATTGCCCAACGTTTAAGTTATAAATATCCTTATCAAGAAGCGGTTGATGCTCGGGCGAAGCAGACGGTCACAGAAATTAAACGGATGCATGATGAGTTAGATGAATATAGTGCCGATGATATGATTAAAGAGAAACAAGCACCGATTGCGAGGCGGCCGCTATTTATGCAGGAAGAAAAAAAGTTAACAGAGGCAGAAATTGGGACGGCCATGCATGCGGTCATGCAACATATACCGCTAGAACGGCCGTTAAGTGAGGGAGAAATTGATGAGTTTGTTGCGGGGCTTGTGAATCAAGAGATTTTAACCGAAGAAGAAGCGGAAGTTATTGACCGGGATATCATCGTTTCCTTTTTTGAAACAGAGATTGCGCAATTGATGATGGAAACTGAAGGAATAGAAAGGGAAGTTCCTTTTAGTGTCACTCTCCCAGCAAGTGAAGTGTACCCAGATTGGGAAGCTGCAGTAGACGAAAGAGTTCTTATTCAAGGAGTCATAGACTGTCTGATTCCAGGAGAAGATGGTTGGATCCTGTTAGATTATAAGACAGATGCAATTGTTGGTGAAGTGACTGAAGATGTGTATTATGAATTAAAGACACGTTATGAAGTTCAGATGAATTTATATAAACGAGCAGTCGAAGATATATTAGGGGAAAAAGTGGTCAAAGCTTATGTATATTATTTTGCTAAACAATTAATCATTGAGTTGTAAAACAAAAGATTGGCAATGTGTTTTTACAAGCATTGTCAATCTTTTTTTATAAACTACATATAAGCGAGGAGTATGTATATGATATACTTAAATTAACAAACACTTTTGAAAGGAGAGAGCGTTATGCATCATCGTTATAATGGACACCATCTCATGGACTTTTTTGGAGGCTATTCTTGGTTTGGTTTACTTTTGTTTGGCTTAGCCTTTCTTATCATTGTCATTTTGATAATTACAGGGATATTTTTACTCATTCGTTATTCAAAGAAAGAACAGCAAAGGTTTTCTTCCAACCGTTCTCTTGAAATTTTACAAGAAAGATTTGCTAAGGGTGAGATTGACGAAGATGAGTACCGGAGAAGAAAGGAAGTTTTAGAGGAAGAACTGAATCGATAATAAGGAGTTGATTCTGTGAATCGCAACACACTGCAACGAGAAGGAAAAAGGTGGGTTGAGGAAAATATTATTACGGAGGAACAACTAGAACAACTTCTTCAGAGATATCCGAGCCGGGATCCGAATCAACTGTTGCTTATTTTTGCAATATTATTATCGGGGATCGGCTTTTTAATATTTATTTTCTCTGATTGGGCCCAACAGCCATATTTTTCACGGATTTTCATTGTGCTACTTGTGATGACTGTTTTATATATTGTTGGTGACTATTTATATCGGAACCAGTCACAAGCCTTTGGGATTAGTTTTATTACGCTAGGGTTTATTGTCTTTGGTTCTGGCTTATTTTTAGCCTTGAACAATTTTAATGTTCTCGTTACAAATCCTTGGCCCTTTATTGTGTGGAGTATTGTCGGCTTATTGCTCTTTTTTGTCTATAACCATCCCTTTTTATTTGTTCTTTCCATTGTAGTTACAACGGTAGGGCAACTATATAGTGGGATAGTATTTTCCTTATTTTGTTGGATACTCTTTCTTGTTCTTCTATTAGGGTTTGGACACTTTGTTTATCATCGAGAAAGAGAGTTATTTTCGTATTTGTTTGGATTAAGCTTTCTCCTGCAAATGATTGTATTAACAACAGCTAATGAACTTTCCTTCTATTGGTTACTCGTGTTTTATTTAATTTTATATCTATTGGCTAGTATTGTACCTAAGTCATCTCTCCAAGTTCCTTTACGATATATGAGTTTGTTAGGGATTTTTCTGTTTAATATTTATCAAACGATTGTTTTACAAGGAGATATTAGCTTTTTAGATCTTTCCTTAGAGCTAGGCTTTTTAATTGTATGGCTTCTCCTTTTTATTGGAGCAGTTCTTATCAAAGTGCGAAAGGGAGAGAAATACTCATACATTGATTTGATTTTATTTTTGCCGATTATTTATATATCAAGCCATTCAATCGTTCCGTTAATTTTAATCTTTGTCTTTTCCCTTGCCTGGCTATTTATCGGCTATCGAGTGGAAAACAACCAGAAAATTATTCTCGGAACAATTGCCTTTTTATTAAGTACCTTTACGGCCTATATCCAATTTGCCTGGGAAACGATGAATAAGTCTTTATTTTTCCTTGTTGGCGGGGCATTGCTCTTTTTACTAAGTTTCTTGTTAGAAAAACAACGAAGGACGATTATTACTACACAGGATGAGGAGGAAGGCTTGTGAGACGAACTATTTTTTACCTACTACTCATCCTGCAATTACTCGTCATTTCAGCTATCGGTTTGCAATATTATTTGATTGAAAGCTTCGGTAAAGAGATTACAATTACCGTTTCAGGAGAGGATCGTGGGTCTTTCGTTGATTATAAGGATCGGTTAACTGTCTATCCAGATATTCAAACTATTCCCGAAGATACATGGGATGTTGATCCGGAGAACCTTTCTTATCAAGAAAAAGTGTATGTCTTATTAGCGGAAAATGAGGATGGCTATTATAACGTTCAGAAGGCTTCGACGAAAAAGATGAAAGCATCGGAAGATCAAGTTGTATTGCCTGGGAAATATTCTTATCAAGGACCATATAATCATGATGTTGATTATAATTTTGAAAAGATACCAAAGGAAAGACATAAACATGTTAGTGAACGAAAACCTCTTGTGCTTACATTAAAAGTCGCCCCTTGGGGACAGAAGAGAATCGTTGAGGTTGAACAGATGGAATCCTCTAACAAGAATTAAATAATTAGCACCTGAAATTTGACAGGGATGTTCTGAAACTCTAAAAGGTAGCCTACAATAAAGTCTAACTTTTAGGATGTATATTTAGGCTCTGTTAATTTTAGGTGCTTTTTTATGAGGGTGAAATAAGACAAGTCAGCAAGTATCCTTCAAAAATCTCGTATGTACGTAAAAGAGTGTTTGAAGGGTTATAGTTTAAAAGATTTAGCTTTTTAATCATTGATATACGACAGAAAAAAAGTGCTATGATAGGATTATATCCAGTAGGACAAGGAAGTCATTATAAAAATATAGGGGAGAGAAGTAATTAGCTATCATGAATTCATACATAAAATACATCATTAGTTTTATCATTGTTATTTTTGTCGGAACAAGTATTTATTATCTGTATCAATATTTAGGTAATTCACAAAATGATTTTGTGGATGAACCACCTGTTCATGTGAAGCAGGAAAATACTGATCCGTTATTAACGCACGTAAACATTGACGAAAATCTTATTATTGATTTTGATAAACCTATTGATCCAGAGCTCTTGCGAGAAGATTCTATTCAAGTATTTGATGAAGATGAGAATGTTGTACATAGTCAAGTTGAATTCGAAAATGATTACCAACGTGTAAAAATATTAGCACCAGAGGAATATTATCAAAAGGACCATCTTTACCGAATACATATAGGCGATACGGTAAAATATGCTGAAGGTAATTCCCAGGTTAAGGAAACAAATTATTACTTTAAGACTGAAAGAGACCCGGTAGAGCATGCGGAATTTAATCAAGATGTCATTTTTTTAGAGGAGGATGTTTTCCTGGAAAAGGATGAAGATTTATTAGTTGTGAAAAAATCAGAGGATCTAGAGCTTCATGTAGATGATGTGTTAATCCTTCCGATTGAGGAGGAGGGGGAGCAATTTGAGCAAGCATTTTTAGTTACGCAAGTAAAGCAAACAAAGGACACTTATAAATTACAATATGACACACCATTTTTTGATGATATTTATGATTCGATCGATCTGTATGGAACGGCAATGATAGAAGAAGCTAATTTTGAGTTAGCTGATCCATCTTTTACTTTAGAAACTTTACATGGAGGATCCATAGGTACTTTTTATGCCTCCACAAAATCTACACCTCATCATGGTGAACAACTAAAAAATCATCCTTTTCGTAAAGAAGTACCTATTGAATTTAATCAAGTACATAAAATAGATCTTGGCTCCTTATTCTTTGATGATGAAGATATAGCTGTTGAATTAGGTGGAGAGATTTATCTTTTACATCCTTATATAGATTACAATATAAAGTATAATTGGGCATGGGATCCAAAAGATTGGTTAGCTTTTGATGTAATTACTCATCTTGGCACAGAACTTGCCGTTGATTTTGCTGTTTCTTATTCTTTATTTGATGCAAATACAAATTTAGCTAATTTTAGTAAGGATCTCCGTATAGGAGTCATAAGTATTCCGTTACCATATGGCCTAAGTATTGATTTTGAGATGATTTTACGCGTAGAAACGGATGTAAACGGAGAAATAACAGTTACAACAAGATATCAAGCATTAAATAAATTCGGTGCTAGTCTATATAAAGGAAATTTAAATATCGTCCATGATAATATTTCTACGGAAGAAAAAGATAGTTTTGGTATGGATGGAAAATATCAAGCGAAGACCGAATTTGGATTGGGCGGTGGTTTAACAGCCTTTAAATCTGTCGGAATAAGTTTAGATAGTGTCGTTGGAGCTAATATCGAAGGTGGTTTATATTCAGTAACCCAAAATCTTGCGAACATCGAGGAACAGTTAAGTGATGTTTATGAAGATGAAGTAACAGCGAGTTGTTTACAGAGTGATTATGAGCTTTATATGAGATTGCTTTTTAATTTAGGTTTTAGAGGAAAATTAAGAGATGGTATGATGAAGATACCGATCAATTTAGGATATGACAATAAAGGAGATGAAACAGAATTAACCCTTGATAAAAAAGGTTTAGAAATTGCGCTCCCTAAATTTACCTTTGCACAAAAGGAAAAGGGTAATTGTGTTCAACTTTTAGGATTTATAGCGGACCCTGAAACATTAGCATTACCTTATGATGAGACAGACCATATTATATTAAAGGGTCAATTTATCGATGTAGCAAACAAAGAGGTTTTTGAAAGAAAACTAGATTTATCCGAGTTTACGTATAAAATAGATGATGATTTCATGCATGCTTCTTATGAGAAGGATCGGTTTATTCTTCGGGCAGTGGAACAGCCGATGCAAAAAGAAGGAACATTATCAATTACTTATGAAGGAGATATTCATGAACAAGCAAAGTCAACGATAGAAGTTCCCCTTGAAATAGAAGATTTTGACGAGCTGTATCCAGTTGTGAATAAAGAAAATAAAGATACAATGCAAGTATCTAAATTAGAGGAAGAAAGTTTATATAAATTTTCGAGTGATTTTGAAGGTATACCTTATTACGTATACTTTTATGCAGAAAATGAAACAGAAGAAACTTTAGATATGCCATCCTTTTTAGGTAATGAAGGAGATCGCATAGTTTCAGGAGACTACTCCTTTTATCTAGCTTCTGAGGGTGATGAACTTGCTTATAAGCAAGAGCAGCTAGGGGAATTGTCTTATTCGACTAATCGAGAGTTTGATATGAGCGACATGCTAGAGTTAGATGATACAACAGTCTTTTCAGTTTTTGAAAATGAAGGAACTCGATTAAAAGTACCCCATTCCTATATGTATGCAGAGGGTGAGCTGCATGATTTATACGCCTTTGAGGAAATAGGCTATGTATATTTGACCGAGTTTGAATTTGTTGATGGAACAAAAGGAAGGGCGACCTTCTATTATATGGAGACAGGTGGCATGTGGCGTTATCTAACTTTTGAAGTTGATGTTGAAAATAAAGAAATGGTTATTGTTGATACAGTTGAGGAGCCTCTTGAATAAGTTAAAAGATGTGCAATAAAAATGGACTGAAGCAGTTATTTAAACTGTATCAGTCCATTTCTTATTTTTATAATACTTCTCTAATTTTATCTAATGCCCAGTCTAAATCCTCTTTATCGATAATTAGTGGTGGGGCGAAACGAATGACGTTATCGTGGGTCTCTTTACATAAAAGTCCTTTTTCCTTAAGTTTCTCACAATACGCCCGTGCTGGTTCGTGTAGCTCAACGCCGATAAATAAGCCTTTTCCGCGAACTTCCTTAATCTTCGGATTATCAAGTTTTTTAAGTTCAGCCATCATATATTCACCGAGTTCAAGGGAACGTTCGACTAAATTTTCCTCTTCAATAACATCTAGAGCTGCCATAGATACTGCACAGGCTAAAGGATTTCCACCGAAAGTAGAACCGTGGGAGCCTGGATTAAAGACACCTAAAATGTCTTCATTAGCCACGACGCAAGAGATTGGAAATACTCCACCACCGAGGGCTTTTCCTAAAATATACATATCCGGTTCAACATTTTCCCAATCACAAGCAAACATTTTTCCACTTCGACCAAGGCCCGCTTGAATTTCATCGGCCATAAAAAGGACATTATTTTCTTTACACACATCATAAGCTTCTTTTAAATATCCTTCCGGTGGGACGATAACTCCTGCTTCACCTTGGATAGGCTCTAATAAAAATCCAGCTGTATTTTCCGTGATGGCTTCTTTAAGAGCCTCAACATCACCGTAAGGAACAAGTTTGATTCCAGGCAACATTGGTCCGAAACCCCGCTTATATTCGGCTTCTGATGAAAGGGAGACAGCTGTCATCGTTCGGCCATGAAAATTTCCTTCACAAGCGATAATTTCTGCTTTGTCTTCTTCAACACCCTTTACATCATAAGCCCATCTTCTTGCGGCTTTAACAGCTGTTTCGACCGCTTCTGCCCCGGTATTCATTGGAAGCACCATATCTTTTCCAGTTAGTTTACTTACTTGTTCATACCATGGTCCTAATTGATCATTATGGAAGGCTCGGGAAGAAAGGGTGACGCGATCAGCTTGTTCTCGCAAAGCACCAATGACTTTCGGATGTCTATGCCCTTGGTTTACAGCAGAATATGCACTTAGCATGTCTAAATACTTATTTCCTTCTGGATCTTCTACCCAAGCACCGTCAGCTTCGGCAACGACGATTGGTAAAGGATGATAATTGTTCGCACCGAACTTTTCGGTTTGTTCGATAATTTGTTTCGTTTTATTTGTCATGGGACCTCTCCTTATCTATAATGGATTTCGTTAAAATTTCAACATCTGCCTTTTAGTATATCAGTTCTTATTTTATATTTTAACTAGAAGATGATTTTA
>Ga0209487_1002358_pt1 | contig 15395 bp, 15 predicted proteins | sample Poulit2012_FD_187524 | JGI IMG/M metagenome (GOLD analysis project Ga0209487, IMG submission 187524) | Agricultural soil microbial communities from Georgia to study Nitrogen management - Poultry litter 2012 (SPAdes) (version 2) | ecosystem: Environmental > Terrestrial > Soil > Agricultural land... | reverse complement strand
ATGTTATACTATTACTATAATTGTAACCGCTGTCATACATTTTGAAAAAAACAAACATTTTATGATTAAACAAATTGACAGCTTACAAAATATCCTTATAAAATAAATAAGGAAAAATTTTTAAGGAGGAAATTTCACATGAAAAAAAGAGGTTTATTAATGACAATTGCTTTAATGTTCATTGCCTCACTTTTTCTTTCTGCATGTCAAAAGCAACATGAAGGATATGCGCTTTTAACAGGGGGGACAGGTGGAACATATTACCCACTTGGTGGTCAAATAGCTGAAATTATTGAAGAAGAGACAGATTTAAAAGTTGATATGCATTCTTCAAACGCATCAGCAGATAATGTTCAAGAGATTGCCGATGGCGAAGCCGAATTAGCTTTCGTTCAAACAGACGTTGTTGCTTATGCTGTCGAAGGAATTCATATGTTTGAGGATGATGGAGCGGTAGAAAATATTCAAGCTGTTGCTTCATTATTCCCAGAAACAATCCAAATTGTTACAACAAAAGATTCAGGAATTGAAAGCGTTGAAGATTTAGAAGGAAAAGCAGTTTCCGTTGGGGCTCCAGGATCTGGAACATACATTAACGCGGAACAAATCCTAGCCGTCCATGGTTTAGATATTGAATCAGATATTGATGCCCATGATTTAACCTTTGATGAATCTACAGACGGTATTCAAGATGGAAATATTGATGCTGCATTTATTACAGCGGGTACACCAACAGGTTCTGTAGTAGGTTTATCTGCCACAGTAGACATTGACATCGTACCAATTGAGCAGGATAAGATTGATGAATTAATCGATATGTATCCACATTATGCTCTTGATATGATCGAAGGCGACAATGCTGAAGAGTATGGTTTAGATGGGGACGTACAAACAGTAGCTGTCTTAGCGATGTTAGCTGTTGCCGACGATGTATCAGAAGATGATGTCTATGAAATTACAAAGACGCTTTTCGAACATACAGACAAAATGGCTCATGACAAAGCAGATTTCATTACGTTGGACACTGCTTTAGATGGTATTGGAATTGATCTCCATCCAGGTGCAAAAAAGTATTATGAAGAACAAGGAATCGACTTTTAAAAAGTTTACATGAAAGCGATTAAATATAGAGCCGGCTGTGATAATATCTTAAGCATACCGCCGGCTCTTTTATTTCATTATTGTTCTATGAAAAACGGGTGAACAGCATGGGGAAAAAGATTAGTATCAAAATATTGTTACTTTTAATGTTCAGTTTGTTAGGGTTAAGTTTATTTTTTCCTTTTCAAACATCGCTCGTTTTTTATAGTCAACAGAATCACGAGTTAAGAGCTTATTTGCCGATAGAAGTAGATGATAAGTTTCAAATTATTTTTACCCATTCCATTCATTTAACAGATGTTGTTGAAAAATACGAAGTTCAAGCAGATTTAACAATAAAACAGTATGAAATGGTGTTTGAAGAATTTGGCATTGGTATGCCTTCAAATGCCAAGGAAGGTGAAACATTAGTTTCAAGAAATGGAAAATATCATCTAGAAAATATGAATGAAATTTTTTCATCAATTAACATTCGAAATGGGAAGGTTGTCTCTAAACATCGGCTTGTTTGGGGAGATACCGAAGAACATCTCACATATTTCAATGATTATTTTAAGCCTGGAGAACGATTAACAGTAAAAATTGATCGGTTATCTCTATGGCAAGCGATGAGAGGAGTGAAAATAAGTGACGAAGGATAAACGTGAAAACATAGATAGAATAGAATTAACTGAAGAAGAACAAGAAGAACTCTTAAGGCAATACGACGCTGAATCAAATACGAGAAATTTAACAGGGACTATAGCAATCGTTGTCTATGTCTTGCTTATCTCCTTCTCGTTATTTCAAATTTACACAGGAGCCTTTGGGGCATATACAGCATACATTCAACGAACTGTTCACCTAGGGTTTGCACTAACATTAATTTTCTTACTTTTCCCTGCAAGTAAAAAAGCTACAATATCCCGAAGGAAAGTACCGTGGTATGATTATTTACTTGCATTGTTAGCGATACTCGTCACCGGTTATTGGCCATACTATTATGAAGAATTAACGAATATTGTTGGTGCGATTGGTAATGAACAAATCGTCATTGGTTTCATCGCTGTTTTGCTTGTCCTTGAAGCAACGAGAAGAGCAGTAGGCTTACCAATCACAATTATTGCATCAATATTTTTACTCTATGCTTACTTCGGCCCTTATTTACCAGGGGAATTCGGACATAGAGGTTTAAGTTTAAATCAATTAATGAAAACGATGTATTTCAGTACGGAAGGTATTTTAGGAACACCGATTAGTGTGTCTGCTACGTATATTTTCTTATTTTTACTTTTTGGATCCTTTTTAGTTCAAACTGGGGTAGGAAATTACTTTAATGATTTAGCCATTGCGCTTGCAGGGAAGAGAACAGGAGGTCCTGCGAAAGTTGCGATCTTTTCAAGTGCATTAAATGGAACGATTTCTGGAAGTTCGGTTGCGAATACAGTAACGACTGGTTCCTATACGATACCGTTAATGAAACGTTTAGGTTATCACAGGAATTTTGCTGGTGCTGTAGAAGCAGCCTCTTCTACAGGTGGTCAAATTATGCCACCAATTATGGGAGCAGCAGCTTTTTTAATGATTGACTTTGCCGGGGTATCTTATTGGACGATCGCAAAAGGAGCTACAATTCCTGCTATTTTATTTTTTACAGGAATTTGGATTATGACTCACTTTGAAGCGAAGAAGTTAGGCTTGACAGGGATCGATGATGAAGAGCTACCTGATAAAAAAGAAGTGTTAAAAAAGCTTTACTTACTTATTCCAATCCTAGCGATTATTTGGTTTTTATTCGATGGTGTGTCTATTCCACGGACGGCACTTTTAGGTGTGTTAATTACAATAATTGTTAGCTTATTTAGAAAAGATACGAATCTCTTCCTCGATGAAAATGGTAAATTTACAATTTGGAAGTTTATGGAGGGTCTCCGTTCTGGAGCAAGGACAGCCCTTGGAGTAGCGGCAGCGACGGCAAGTGCAGGTATGATTGTAGGAGTTGTTACGAAAACAGGTCTTGGTATTAAATTAGGAGGCAAATTAATTGGGATTGCAAGGGCCATTACTGATAATCCAGAAATACTGTTAATTTTAACTTTATTCTTTACGATGATTGCTTCTTTAATTTTAGGAATGGGATCGCCGACAACAGCGAACTATATTATTACTTCGACAATCGCACTTTCACCAATATTAGCATTGAACGAACAACTGGCAACACCAATTCCTGATTTAGCTGGACACATGTTTGTGTTTTACTTTGGTATTTTGGCGGATATTACGCCACCAGTTGCATTAGCGGCGTTTGCAGCGACAGGTATATCGGGGGGAGAGCCGATTCGAACGGGAGTAAATGCCTCGCGGCTAGCAATTGCAGCCTTTATTATTCCGTATATGTTTGTTCTCCGTCCAGAAATGTTAATGATTAATGCAACAGCCGGAGAAATCATTCTCATCTTAATTACCTCAGTTCTTGGAATGATCGGAATTGGGGCAGCGATGATCGGTTACTGGTATAGACAAATTAATTGGTTTGAACGTGTCATTGCCTTAATTGGTGGATTACTGATGATTTATCCAGGAACAATGACTGATATTATTGGTCTTGCGATATTCGTTGGAATGATTGCTCTTCAGTTTATTTTTAACCGTGATATGGTAGGTAAGAAAGTAGAAAGAGTCCAAAGATCATCTTAAGTCTTTCATAAAATGGGTTTCTCCATAACTGGGGAAATCCATTTTTGTTTTCACATTAATTGTTGGACGAAATATGAAAACACGGTTACGATAGTAATGATAGTTAAAATGATTTACTAAAGGAGTTTAAGCTTCATGAATTTACCAAATATTTTATTTGTCATTATTTTTATTATTCCAATTATCGCAGGGGTTTTCCTAGCTCGTCGTTCAAGAAAACTAGCGATTGCTCTTATAAGTATTCCGTTTATTTTTATGCTCGGTGTTGCTCTTTGGTGGCTATATGATGCAAATCACCGTTTCGTTACAAGTACAGATTTAGCTGGTGAGCAGATGGCGGATATAAGGTTAGAAATGTTTGTCGATGAGTCCTTTAAAATTCAACATGGAGATTATGAAAAACCAGAAAATATTCGTTATCGTGAGTACTTAGTGTTTGAGGATTATGCTGTAGGGACAGACTTACAAAAGAATGAAGTTGTTTATATTGAGACTGAAAGCCCAGAAATTGAAACGAGCAAAGGGATCAAAGTAGGCGATTCGATCGATAAAGTGATCGAAGTGTATGGAGACAAATATTATAAAAGTGGTGAGATGGGGCAAGGACAGACGATAAATTATGTGGATCGTAATGATGGTATCCATTTACAATTTTGGCTATCTGAAGATCGTGTAGAAAAAATTGCTCTTTATTCACTTTAAACAGTTTTAAAGAAGGTGAACATTTTGCAAATACATGAGTCATATTATATTGGATGGGGAACATTAGCTTTAATTAATGCGGGTCTAGCCCAAGGAAAAAACCGAACAGCGATTAATTGGTTTTTATTATCGATTGTACTCGGACCGCTTGCTACACTTATTTTATTATTTGTTGAAAAACGACCGGAGTAAAAGGAGCCTATAAAATGACAAAATCTTTTAAGCGATTAAAAACTTCCCGGGATATGTTTAGTTTCCGGATACAGGAAAATATCGAGTTACTTCCTTTTTTATATAAAGCTTTTTCTAATCGAAGTCGAAATTCAGTTAAATCGATTTTACGAAGAGGACAAGTATCTGTAAATGGAAAAGAAACAACTCAGTTTAATGAAAGACTGCAAGAAGGTGATTTTGTAACGGTATTAAAAAATGAAGCGGCAAAACGGCTCGGTGCTTTGGTAGGTATTGAAATTTTACATGAGGATGAAGACGTTATCGTCATTTATAAAGATGAAGGTCTTTTATCAGTACCGTCTAATAAAGATGAATTTTTTACTGTCCAACATCAAATGATAGAATATGTAAAACATCAACATTTAAGAAATCATATTTACATGACCCATCGCCTTGACCGAGATACATCTGGTGTGATGATATTAGCTCGAAACATAAAAACACAACATTATTTGCAAAATAATTGGCATGAGGTTGTCCCTGAACGTTCTTATCAAGCCTTAGTTGAGGGAGAAGTTGAAAAGGATAAAGGAACTGTAAAATCTTATTTAAAGGAAACGAAAACATTTTACGTGTATTCAACGGAAGACGAAGATGGATTGCATGCCGTTACCCATTATGAAAAAGTGAAATCAAATGGTAAATATTCACTTTTAAATGTACATCTTGAAACAGGGCGAAAAAATCAAATTCGCGTCCATATGAAGGATCTTGGACATCCTGTAGCCGGCGATAAAAAATACGGAGCAGAAACGAATCCACTTAACCGATTATGTCTACATGCCCAGTCGATAACATTTATTCATCCTAAAACGAAAAAACCTGTAACTGTTAGGGCAAAAGCACCCCGTTCATTTCAAAGGGCTGTACAATAAAAGCCTTTCCTCATGGATGAGGAAAGGCTTTTTATCTTCCTACGTTCAATGGGGAGCTTTTTTAACGACCCTTCCTTTTCTTCCCACCGTTGTTTCTGCATGTTTTAATGATGAAAGTATCGCTCGTTCAGTAACCCTTGCACTAGATTTAAAAAATGTGTTCATGATTGGATGGTCATCTTTGATAAATGTCGGTGTTTCAAAAAGTTCTTCTGTTCCATGGGTATATTTGTTTGCTGTAGAAAAGGAGATCGCAATATCACCACTACCATGACCGTAATAACTACCGGTATAGGCAAGCCCTGCACTTGAACGTTTCGCAATTCGCTTAAGTTGTCGACTGCTTAGTGGGGCATCGGTTGCGATGATTATCATAATCGAACCATCTGGATTTTCAAGGGAGGAATCCGTCCAGTTGGCAAAACGGGCATCCTCGCTTTTACCAAAATTACTTAGAACTAAACAGCCAAAAGTAAAGGTTTCATCCTTATACTGAATGACTTCTGAAGCTGTTCCAATTCCACCCTTATAACCGAAACAAACCATTCCCTTTCCAGCACCAACGGCACCTTCTTCTGCTCGCTTTGTGGAAGCATTTTGCAGGGCATTAATGGCATGTTGGGGTTGAATGGCTTGTTTTCGCATACTATTTAAATAGCTATCATTACATTCCCCAACAACGATATTTAAGGAACTTGTTGAATCGCCGATGGTCTCATATTTTTCTAGCATATATTGTAAAGTTCCTGCTAACACTGGACCTACAGAAAAAGTATTCGTTAACATAATAGGAGATTCTATCATGCCAAGCTCATCCACTTGAATCAGACCAGCGGTTTTTCCGTATCCATTAATGACATGACTTGCTGCTCGTACTTTATGTAAAAACAAATCATCACTATGGGGTAAAATGGCAGTAACTCCTGTACAAATCGTTTCCTCATCATTTAGTTGTTTATACAATGTTTCATGTCCAACTCGAACACCTGAAACATCTGTGATACAGTTCTTTTCTCCTACTTTCACATACATAAAGGCCTTCATCCTTTCTTATGAATAGTTACAATCAGTTTATCATAAACAGAACGATGTTACTTTACTTTGTTTTCCTATATGATGGTCATAGGTATACAAGTATTTAACATTAAGTTGTCACAAAAAGTTAACTATTTTTTGAAGCAACTTTCATCATATTTTCATAAACAACCTTTACAGTGAATGATAGAGTTATATTTGGAGGATAATTATGGCAAGAATTCAAGTTTTAATAGAAGTAGGGATTTTAGTTGGAAGTTTTCTATTCGGACTTTTAATTTATTATTTTGCAAATTCAGTTCCAAAGGAAAAGAAAAAACAACATATCGATCTTGTGATCTCTCAAATGATAAATTTTGTTATTTTTATTTGGATTGGAAAGATCATTTATCAATTTAGGTTGTTTATCCAAGACCCAATTGCAGTTCTTGCATATCCAAGTCATGCGGAATCCTTTTATATTGCAACGGTTCTCTTTTTAATTAATATTGGTGTGCAGGTTTATTGGAAAAAGTTTGCTTTAAAGACGTTTATCAATGTGTTTATACCTGTTATGATTGCAAGTGCATTTTTATATGAATTTATTCAAATGCAGTTATTCGAGCAGCAATTTATCTCGCATTTTATTGTGTTAATCGCTTTGTTACTTTGCTATGTATTTATGAAAAAGTCCACTACTAATAATTTATTACTGTTGTTTGGATGGACACTCGGATTGCTTATTATTTCCTATATTGATCCATTTATTATGGTATTTCAATATTTAATATCACGAATATATATTATTTTAACAATGGTTTTAGCTTTAATTAGTTATATTTACTTTTACAGAAGGAGGGGAATGTAATGGGTTCAATTGGTGCAGATACGTTTTTAATTGTCGGAATGGTTATTGCCTTAGGTGCAGGAGCATTATCTTTTTTATCTCCTTGTGTATTACCAATTTTTCCGGCTTATATGTCGTACATTACAGGAATTAGTGTAAGAGAATTGCAAGAAAGTAAAAAAGGAGAAGTAAGAAAAAGCTTATTAAGTCATTCCGCTTTTTTCTTGCTCGGTGTATCCTTAGTGTTTATTAGTTTAGGAATTGGTGCATCCTTTTTAGGAAAATGGATTCAATCTGTCTTAACAGGAAATTCAGGATTACTTATCCAAAGAATTGCCGGGATATTCATTATTATCATGGGGCTCTTTGTAGCCGGTTGGTTGAAAATACCAGCACTCATGCAAGAGAGAAGAATGCAGTCGGCAAATAAACCCGTTGGCTATTTAGGAACATTTTTTGTTGGACTTGGGTTTGCAGCAGGGTGGACACCGTGTATCGGTCCGATCTTCGGGTCTATTTTAGCCCTAGCAGCAAGTAATCCAGGACACGGTATTACGTATACATTTATGTATGTCATCGGCTTTGCCTTACCGTTTCTTTTATTAACATTTTTCTTAGGTTCAACAAAATGGATCACTCGCCACACTGGTATTATCATGAAAATTGGCGGGATAATTATGATTATTATGGGACTCGTTTTGTTCACAGGTCAATTACCAGTAATTTCAGGGTATTTACTTGAATTAATTGAAGGAACTTGGCTAGAAAGACTTGGCTAAGTGAGGAGGAGGAATATTACGTGAGAAGGGCCATTATTATTACGGTCGTCATATTAATGTTTGGTTGGGCTGTGTATGATTTTATGTCTCGCTCGGATCAATCGGGTACGGCATCAAATGAAGTAAATAACAATACAGAAATTGATGAAAGTGTTCCACTCGGTCTTACGAAGGGGAAGCGAGCACCGAACTTCACTCTCATGAATACAGAAGGTGAAGAAGTAAGTTTATATGATTATGCAGGGGAAAAGGTGCTACTTAACTTTTGGGCGACATGGTGCCCGCCGTGTCGGGCCGAAATACCGGATTTACAACGTTTTTATGAAGAAGAAGACATTGTTATTTTAGGGGTAAACCTAACAGAGACGAGAAATGAGGTAGAAGATGTATATCCCTTTATCGAAGAGTATGAAATGACCTTTCCCGTTTTGCTAGATGAAGAATCGAAGGTTTCCTTTTTATATGAAATTCAGCCAATACCTACAAACTTTCTCATTAATACAGATGGAACGATTCATAATGTTGCTTATGGGGCACTCAATTACGGGTTGTTAAAGAGCGAATTCGAAAAAATGGAATAAAAAGGTTGATTCTTATGCGACAAACGATCTTAGTCGTTGAAGATGATTCAATGATTAGGCAGTTAATTCGAACATACTTGGAAGCACAAAATTATGACGTGGTGGTAGCAAAAAATGGTGAGGAAGCGAAAGAAGTATTTCTCACCTATCATCCTTGCCTAATTATATTAGATTTAATGATGCCAATTTTAAGCGGTGAAGAGTTTTGTCAGTGGCTTCGTGAAGAAAACTATCAGGATGTAGCAGTGATCATGCTTACAGCAAAAACATCTACTCCGGATAAGATTAGTGGACTTAATATGGGTGCGGATGCATATATGACAAAACCTTTCGATTTAGAAGAACTTCATGCACAAATTGAAGCTGTTTTACGAAGGACAGGACAGTTTTGTGAAAAAATAACAATAGATGGTTTATGTATTATGCCAAGAAAGCGAGAAGTTCTCTTATTTAATGAAAAAGTCCATTTGACAAGACATGAGTTCGACTTACTTTATTTATTCATGCAGCAACCAAATACTGTTTTTAGCAGGGAGCAGCTTGTCAGGGAATTGTATCCGAATGATGAACAAACGGTTTTAGATCGAACAATCGATGCTCATATTAAAAAGTTACGAGAAAAAATTGAGACAGATACATCTAATCCAAAGCGTATCCAAACAGTCCGGGGAATGGGGTATAAGTTTGTTGAAACGTAATTTTTTGAAAAAACTTTTACCTTCCCGTCTTCTTTGGCGTTTAACGATTGTGAATACTGTTGTGATTATTGTCATGATGACGTTAATCGGATGGGCAGTTTATGAAACGGCTTGTTCGATAACGGAAGGCATGGGAAATTTAGGTGAACAAAGACAGCAACAATTTAATGCAACGCTTCTTCAATACGTCATTTCCTTTGTTATCGTCGGAATTATTATTGCAGTTTCTTTACACATTTATTTTACCCAAAAGATCATCGAGCCGATTAAGCAACTGATTGAATCAACAAAACAAATGAAGCGAGGAAGTTATCCAGCTCGAATAAAGATAAAAGCCGATGGGGAACTCGTGGAATTAGTGGATCAGTTTAATGAACTTATCGATCAACTAGAGAAGAATGAGTATGAACGAGATAAACTTGTGACTGATTTATCCCATGAAGTTCGCACGCCTCTATCAAATATTAGTGGCTATTTACAAGCTCTACAATCCGGGGTTATGGAGCCGACCGAGGAGTTATATAGTTCTTTATTAAATGAGGCGAATCGATTAAAGGAAATGATGAACCAATTAGATCAGCTAAAACAGTGGGATCAAAACAGTTTGACCTATAAAGAGCAAGTTGAATTTGATATAAAAGGTATTGTCGATCAAGTGATTGCTATGTTTTCCTGGTCCTTAAAACAACGTAACATTCCATTAACAGCAAAGGTTGAGCGACGAAGATTAAAAGGAAATGCAAGTGGAATTGAACAGGCAATAACGAATATATTAGCGAATGCCATTGAATATTATAAAGGTGATGGGGAGATTGAAATATCAGGTGTCGTTGAAAATAACGACTATGTGATCATGATTTCCGGCCCAGGAGATGAGATTTCTTCAAAAGATAAACAGCAAATCTTTAAACGATTTTTTCGCGTAGAAGCTTCCCGCAATCGAAAGACTGGTGGTTCAGGCCTTGGATTAGCGATCGCAAAGGAAATTATCCATTATCATGAGGGCACGATTCAATTTGTTTCTGAAAATCAAAGAAATGCGGTTATGTTTAGCATTCCTCTTCAATAATTCATGACAAAAGGATATATTATACGATAAAATGATACTATTAGTTATCTAGTTTTTGGAGGGGATATCTATTAAGTTTTATTTATATCAAATTTTAGCCGTAGGAATTATTTGGGGAGGTATGTTTTTCTTTCGTGATGATCTCCATGATTCCGGAAGAATTATTTTTTATATTGTAACGTCTTGGTTGTTATTTCTCATTGTACTAGCCGTGAAGCATTATTTTCAACAAGGTTCTGAAGAAAAGGATGATCGTGACGATCTTATCTGAAAATCGCCCGCATGTTCGTTGCGAGCGATTTTTCTTTTTATATTTGTGTCCGAATACTCCATAATTCTGGAAAGAAATAATGATCGATAACTCGTTTTAAATAACTGACTCCCGAGGAACCGCCTGTTCCCTTTTTCATGCCAATAATTCGTTCGACAGTCTTCATATGACGAAATCTCCATTGTTGAAAAGAATCTTCAATATCGACGAGTTTTTCAGCCAGTTCATAAAGATTCCAGTATTTATCGACATTTCGATAAACGGTTAACCATGCTTGTTCAACGGTTTCATCTTCCGTATAAGGCTCTGTCACATCTCGTTTCAAAATATTTTCATAAATGGGTAAACCGGCTCTGTCTAGGGCTCCGATGGAAACATCATATAAGCCCGGTGCTTCATAGGCCTTTTGTAACTTTTCTAAAAGAACTTCATCTTGCTCATAAATTTGTAAAATATGGGGTGTTTTATAGCCAAGAGCAAATTCAACGAGCCGATATTGATAAGATTGAAAACCGGAGGCACTGCCCAATTTATCCCTAAACTCCATATATTCAGCGGGAGTCAATGTAGAAAGTACTTCCCAAGCTTCAACTAATTGTTCTTGAATTCTTGTAACCCGTGCTAACATTTTAAAGGCTTCGCGAAATTGATCTTGCCCTATTGCTTTTGTTGCCGCTTGAATTTCATGAATGACTAATTTCAGCCATAATTCACTCACTTGGTGGATAATAATAAATAACATTTCATCATGGTGATTAGAAAGTCTTTTTTGACTGGCTAGGATCGTATCTAATTGTAAATAATCGCCATACGTCATTTTTTGTTTGAAATTAGTTTCGATCCCTTTTTCCGTTACATACTTTTCACTCATTTGTTTCATCCTCCTTTATTTTTCGAATAACAGCACGAACAGGGCTTCCATCTGCACCAACGATACGCAAAGGAAGGGCGATCAGTTTATAAAGACCTGGGTCAACATCATCTAACATGATATTTTCTAAAATCATAATGCCTTGTTTATGTAAAGCGTGATGTGTTTCCAGTTGTTTACTTGTAAGCTTATCAACGGAAGGTATGTCTACCCCGATTAATTTAATTTCTTTTTCTTTTAAAAAAGGTGCTATATTGTGATCGAGTAATGGAACTTCTTTTGGGAACCGCTTTGGCTGATTCGGTAAAGATGTTTTTAATAAAATTTGATCAAAAGAACCGAAAGAAATATGCTCAAAATCATTAGAAGTAATAAAATCTGTTTCACTTACGTCGATGACTAGGGCTTTTCCGATAAAAGAATCAAGCGGCAGTTTATCAATTGTTTCTCCATCGTTATCAAAATGGAAAGGAGCATCAACATGTGTCCCCGTATGTAAACTAGTTGTGATTTTTCCGATATTAACGGATCCTGTTTGTTCTTTCGTTAAAGATAGTTCATAAGAAAACGGAACATCCCCAGGCCAATGACCGACATCTTTTGTAAAGGGTTGTGAAATATCAATCCAAGACATTAGGCAATCACACCTCGTTCATTTTTATATTGTAAGTACGTTTTCTCTTCTATAATCTTTCGTAAAATATCAATAGCTTTCCATACTTCTTCAAAAGTATTGTATAAAGCAACTGGCGCTAAACGGATGCCATTAGGCGCACGAAAATCTGGAATGATGTTTTCTGCTTTTAAAGCATGACAAATTCTCGCGGCTTCGGAATGTTCTAAAAAGATATGTCCACCACGGGATATGTCATCTTTCGGATTGGCAACTTTAAATTCATCATCAAATACTTCTTTAATCAATTTCATCATGTAATCTGTTAATTGAAGGGATTTTTTGCGAATGTTTTGAATACCCGCTTCATGGAAAATTTCAAGAGATCCAATTAATGGCGCAATGCTTAATACGTGAGGTGTTCCAATTTGAAAAGCACCTGCATCTTCCGCAATTGTTAGTGTATGTTCCATATCGAATTGTTTATTTTTATCAGAACTAAACCAACCGGCTAAGCCTGGTCGCGTGCCAAAATGTTTCTCATTTACGTAAAGAGCTCCAACACTGCCCGGTCCACCATTTAAATGTTTATACGAACACCAAAAGGCAAAATCGACTCCCCATTTTGATAATTCGTGCGGGATGGCACCAACTGAATGGCATAAATCAAAACCGATTAAAATATTTCGCTTTTTTGCTTCTCTCGTAATCTCTTCCATCGGTAAAATTTGTCCACTCCGATATAAGACACTAGGTAAAATGATTAAAGCGACATCCTCGGTCATCGCTTCGATAATATCTTCAATATTGAGGGTGTGTCCATCTCGGGTGGGCACCTTTTGTAAATGTGTATCACTAGACAAACCCTTTAAATGAAGCTGACTTTTAATTGCATAAATATCAGATGGAAAGTTTAATTCGTCTGCTAAAATTTTATTTTTTTCCTTTGTTGGCTCAAAGAAGCTGGCTATTAATTGATGTAAATTTACAGTTGTGGAACCGGTTACAATCACTTCCTTAGAAGATGCACCAACTAAGGGGGCCATTCCTTTACTGAGTTTTTCTGATAAGTAAAACCACGGATGCTCTCCTTCAGACCAACCGTCGATACCATACTTTTTCCATGAAGTTAATAAGGTTAATGCACTTTGCTCAGCGCGTTTTGACATTAAGCCTAATGAATTGCCATCAAAATAGATTGAATTTTTATCAATATAAAATTCCTTTCGAAAGACTTTTAATGGATCCTCTTTATCTAACTTTCTAGCATATTGTAAACTAGTTACATTCATTTCTCTCCATCCTTTTCCACAGATTTATGTGTAATTATAGTTTAACAAACTATATGGCTAATAAGCACGGGTTATTTTAGGTTTAACTAGAAAATTATTAAATTTAATGTATAATTGATTGAAATCTAATTTTTGAAGAGGTGTTTATGAAAATGGAAAATACTATATGGTCACTTGTGCCACCGATTATCGCAATTGTGATGGTGTTAGTCACTAAACGCGTATTACTTTCACTCGGCGTTGGAATTATAACATCAGCATTATTTTTAACGAAGTTCCATATAGTAGAGGCAGGAAAGTATATTTACGAATCCTTTAAGGTCTCCTTTGTAGAAGATGGTTCGTTAAATACATGGAGTATATTTATTTTGTTATTTATTTTATCCTTAGGAGTTTTAACATCATTTATCACATTATTAGGTGGAACGAGAGCTTTTGGAGATTGGATGATCAAGCGAATTAAAACTCGTGAAGGTGCTCAATTTATGCCAATGGTATTAGGAATTATCATATTTATTGATGACTATTTTAATAGTTTAACAGTCGGACCGATTTCTCGACCTGTCACAGATAGACATCGGGTTTCACGAGCAAAATTGGCATATATTGTTGATTCAACGGCAGCTCCGATTTCTGTTATTGCACCGATTTCTAGTTGGGGAGCTTATATTATTGGACTTATTGGTTCTGTATTAGTAGCGGTTAACGTCACCACATATACGGCTTTTGAAGCATTTATTCAAACGATACCGATGAATTTTTATGTGTGGGCAGCCTTAGGAACGATTGTCGTTATAATTTTAACGAAAGTAGATTATGGACCAATGAGGCAACATGAACAGCGAGCGATTTTAACCGGCGAAGTATTAGTCGAGGAAGATAGTACTGTAAATCAAAGTGAAAAAGTTATTATGAGTGATAAAGGAAAAGTTAGTGATTTACTTATTCCAATAATAACTTTAGTTGTTGTCACTTTAGTTCTTATGTATATCACAGGCTATCAAGCTTTATCAGGAGACAGAACATTAATGAATATTTTTGGTGAAGCTGATGAGGCACTTTCTTTATTCGTCGGCGGAATCGTTAGTATAGCTGTTGTTACATACTTATTTTTTAGGCAGAAACGAGCAGGGGCTTTACAATCTACCTCATTTATGACAGGTATTATAACAGGAGTAAAATCAATGATTTCAGCCGTGTTTATTTTACTCTTTGCTTGGGCAATTTCTCATTTAATTGATTTGCTTGAAACAGGAAATTATTTAGGTAATGTTATTGCTTCTGCAAATATAAATGTTGCCTTTTTACCTGTTATCATGTTTGTTTTAGCTGGTTTTATCGCCTTTTCTACAGGAACATCTTGGGGTTCCTTTGCGATTTTACTTCCGATTGCGGGACAAATTTCTAGTGTCGTGGATATAGATATGTTAATCCCATCTTTAGCTGCTGTACTAGCAGGTGCGGTATTTGGTGATCATTGTTCACCAATTTCAGATACAACGATTTTGTCTTCAGCAGGTTCCGGATCCCATCATATTGATCATGTTGCCACACAGTTACCTTATGCATTAACATCAGCTGCAATTACAATAATTGCTTATCTAGTTCTTGGATTAACAGGCTCAGTTATACTTGGATTAATTGTTGTTATCCTTAGTTTAGCTTTACTATTTTTCATTCTAAAAAGTGTACCAAGCGAGCAAATAATAACTTAGTTTACTTAAAAAGACGAAAGCTAAATCTTATAGCTTTCGTCTTTATTTTTTTAATTG
>Ga0209487_1002357_pt1 | contig 15396 bp, 7 predicted proteins | sample Poulit2012_FD_187524 | JGI IMG/M metagenome (GOLD analysis project Ga0209487, IMG submission 187524) | Agricultural soil microbial communities from Georgia to study Nitrogen management - Poultry litter 2012 (SPAdes) (version 2) | ecosystem: Environmental > Terrestrial > Soil > Agricultural land... | reverse complement strand
CCGCTTCTCCCCCGCTGGCCTGCTCCTCCGCCGCGCGCGAGCGAATTTCACCGATCTCATCCATCACGTCATCGAGCAGCTGCGCGAATCGGCGATGGAACGACGCCGGTTCCTCATCGTCGAAACCGGCGGTGAACACGTGCGGGTTATGCCCATACCCGCGCATTAACTCGAGCAGCTCTGCTTCCGGAATGCGCGCAAATATCGTCGGGTTCGCGATCTTATAACCGTTCAGATGCAGGATCGGCAACACGACGCCGTCCTTAACCGGGTTTAAAAACTTATTCGAATGCCAAGCCGTCGCTAACGGCCCAGTCTCCGCCTCGCCGTCCCCAATTACCGTAAACGCCAGCAGATCCGGATTATCGAAAACGGCGCCATAAGCATGGGAAAGCGAATAGCCAAGCTCCCCGCCCTCGTTAATTGAGCCAGGCGTTTCGGGCGCTGCGTGGGAGGGAATGCCACCAGGGAATGAGAATTGTTTAAACAGCCGTGCCATTCCGCGCTCATCCTGGCTGATGTGCGGGTAAATATCGGAATACGTGCCCTCAAGGTAAGTGCTGGCGACCAGTCCCGGCCCGCCGTGACCAGGCCCGGTGATGTACAGCGTTTCCTGCTTCCGCTCCGTGATGATGCGGTTTATGTGCGCATAAAGGAAGTTCAGTCCCGGCGTTGTGCCCCAGTGCCCCAGCAGCCGCGGTTTGATGTGTTCCGGCGCGAGGTCTTCGCGCAGCAGCGGATTTCCCATCAGGTAGATCTGGCCGACCGATAAATAGTTCGCGGCCCGCCACCAGCGATGGATCGCGTCGAGAGCTTCTTGTGAAATTTGCGATTGTTCAGTCATGCTTCATCTCAACATGGGCGCGGCTGTCTTGCCACTGGGCTGCCGTGGGGCGCGATTAATTTTGAACGGCGGATCCTCGTTTCAGGCCCTGCGCAGCCAGGGCCGGGGTTCCGGATGAAGGAAATCCCAACCCTGGCGGCGGGTTAGCGCTGCTTACTGCTTGCCCGATAAGCGGCGCCGTTCACCCAGGAATAGCACTCCGAGCCCTATCGATAACAGTGCTAGTACGCCGATTCCGAGCACTGCGGCTCCCGTAACTGGCAGCCAGTCACCCGGCGCTGGCGTTGCGGGATCGCTAGGCGGCGTTGCGGGATCGCTAGGCGGCGGAGTGGCTGTGGGGGGCATAAACGTGATCGGGTGTTCGGTGCATAGTTGACTGCCCTCCGCACAAACTGGGCTCTCACCCGTCACGGCCACCACGTTGCCAAGTTGCCCGTTACCTCGATCGGCATCTTCTTTAACTTGGACAATGTACGACACCGTCAAGGTTTCACCCGGAGCGACATTTCCAGCCATGACGATCGTGTCACCCTCGACCGTGGCCGTGAGACCCTCGCTTGCTACCGGGGATCCCACGAGTACGGCGTCATCAAGAACGTCCGACATGTGGTCGGTATAAGCAACCTCAGCTGCTGCGGCATCCGAGTTCTTCGAACCGTTGGCGAAAGTGATGGTGTAGGTCACCACGTCGCCGGCACTGACTTCCGAGCCTGACGCTGGGTCCGAGGATTTCGTTACCGATACGTCAGAAACGTGGTTGACAGTGCATGGCGCTGGCGAGTCCACATCGCACGGGCCCTCAGGAGGTGTTTCACCCGCAGGAACGAGGAAGTTTGCGAGACGGTCGTCACCGCGTTCCCCATCTTCTCGGACCGTTACCTCGTACGTCACCGACTCGCTCACACCGGGGTCCAATGATCCGCTAATGGTGAACCTGCCATCAGTGAGCGCTGATACGTCGAGCAACCCTGCCGTGGCGGTCGGTGCGGTTGTGATGTCCGCGTCGTCCAGTACCCCAACCAAAACATCGTCATGGTTGACAGCAACTGATGCCTTGCCGGTGTTGGTGAACGTCAGCGTGTACGTGGCCACTTGGCCGGGCGCCAAGGTAGATCCAGATGCGGGGTCCACTGATTTGGTTAACGCCAGTTCGCCTACCGGATGCTCCGTGCAGGATGTGCCCTCGTCATCACAAGAGGGATCTTCCACACCGGTGGCTGCCACGACGTTGCCCAGCAGGTTGTCTCCGCGCTCACCGTCCGGACGCACCGTAACCGTGTAGGTGATAGTGACGGTCTGACCGGGGTCGACCTCTCCGGTAATCCGGATTGTTCCCGTAGCACCGTCAGAGACCTCTAGGGCGTTATCCGAAGCCACTGGGGCGCCAGTGAGCTCGGCGTCATCTAGCACGCCAACGAGGTGGTCACTCATGTCAACCAGCGCGCTCACCTCTCCACTATTTGTGAAGGTGAGGGTATAAGTAACCTCATCTCCGGCCTGCACCGCTTCACCGGAGTCCGGATCAGATGCTTTCTCCACCATCAGGGCGGGCAGCGGCGTGACAGTACATAATGTCGTTCCCGGATCGCATTCCTCTGGTGGCCCTTCGCCATTCGGGACCAAGAAGTTGTCTGCTGAGTTGTTTCCGCGTTCAGCAACCGGCTTGATAATGACTTCGTACGTGACGGTTACTGTCTGACCTGCCGCCAATTCGCCAGTTATTTCGAGCGTGTCTGCGCCCTGGACAACTGTAAGGGCCGCGTCAGAGGAGGTGGGACCATCGCTCAACTCCGCGTCGTCTAGAACTTCAGCCAAGTGGTCGGTGTAATTGACTGCCACTGGGCCTTGCCCCTGGTTGTCGAATGTCAGGGTGTAGGTGAGCGCGGTTCCCGAAACAATCGGAGTGCTCTGTGCTGCGACAGCCTTCCTCACTAGCAATTCGCCAACGGGTGTTGCGGTGCAATGAGGCTCCTCGCCATCCGTTGGTTGACAAACTGGATCCGTAGGCGGTTCCTGATCGGGTGGAAGCAGGAAGTTCGCTGCGATATTGTCACCGCGCTCACCATCCGGCTTGATGGTCACCTGGTAGGTAACCGTAGAGGTCTCCCCGACGGGCACCGCGCCCGTGATCGTGATGATGTCATCGCTGACCGACGCGTTAAGGCCATCCGAAGTGGTGGGCCCACCCGTGAGATCGGCGTCGTCGAGCACATGAACGAGGTGGTCCACTGCGTCAACTGGTGCTACTACACCGCCGCGATTAGCAAAGTGCAGCGTGTAGGTCAGCACGGTGCCTTCCGCAACGGGTGTCTGGTCTGCCTCGACGGTCTTCCACTGAGCAAGTTCGCCAATTGGTGTTTGAGTACAAACATCGACCACAGGGTCACAGGTTGTGGGGGGCTCGGCGGGTGGTTCGTCACCTGGGACAACCACGTTCAGGAGCTGGTTATCGCCGCGATCCGCAGAATCAGACCGCACCGAAGCTGAGTAGGTGACCTCTGCATCTTCATTGGCAGGCAGCGTGCCTGACACAGTGAAGAAGTCTGCGTCACCCAGGGGCGTTGGCGCGATCATTAAACCGGGATGGTTTGCCGCGGGCTCGACCGTGATGTCCGCGTCGTCTATCACTCCGCGCAGATCGTCCGTGTGCTCAACGGTAACCGGCGACCCACCGACGTTTCGGAACACCAGTGTGTAGCCGACTTCGGCACCCGGATCGACCGGCCCGTCCACATCAACAATTTTTTCGATTTCCAAAATACCGGGGACCGGATTGAACGTGCACGAGGTGTCATCAGCCTCGCACTCCTCACCCGGAACGGGCGGATCATCAGCAGAGGGGCGAACAAAGTTACCTAAAACCCCATCACCAAAACCGGACTCCAAAACAGTGGCGGTATAAGTAACCGTCACCGTCGCATTATCCGAAACCTCACCCGTGATCACCCAAGTATCGCCAACACGCTCAACAACTAAACCACCCTCAGGCGACACCACAGCCGCCTCAGAAACAGTCGCATCATCAAGCACACCAGCCAAATAGTCGGTGTAATCAACCGCAACCGGCAAACCACCGGTATGCGTAAACGACAACGAATAAGTCAACTCCTGACCCGGAACAACATCACTACCCGAATCCGGATCAACCGACTTCTCCACCGACACCAGGCCCGGGACCGGATTGAACGTGCACGAGGTGTCATCAGCCTCGCACTCCTCACCCGGAACGGGCGGATCATCAGCAGAGGGGCGAACAAAGTTACCTAAAACCCCATCACCAAAACCGGACTCCAAAACAGTGGCGGTATAAGTAACCGTCACCGTCGCATTATCCGAAACCTCACCCGTGATCACCCAAGTATCGCCAACACGCTCAACAACTAAACCACCCTCAGGCGACACCACAGCCGCCTCAGAAACAGTCGCATCATCAAGCACACCAGCCAAATAGTCGGTGTAATCAACCGCAACCGGCAAACCACCGGTATGCGTAAACGACAACGAATAAGTCAACTCCTGACCCGGAACAACATCACTACCCGAATCCGGATCAACCGACTTAGCAACAACCACATCGCCTGGGACTGAATGCTCCGTGCATAGGGTATTGCCGGGCTCACAGTCCGCGGGCGGGTCTTCGCCTACTGGCACTACGAAGTTGCCAAGAACGTTATCGCCACGATCGCCATCCTGATTGACCTCAACCGTGTAAGAAACCGTCACGACCTGCTCAGGTGCAAGAGTCCCGGACACCGAGAAGCGCCCGTCACTCACCTCAGAGGCAACCAACGCACTAGCTGAAGAGGTGGGACCCGAAACTAAAGTCGCGTCATCCAGTACCCCAGCAATAACGTCATCAAATGCCACCGCACCATCGGCGGTACCGCTATTCGAGAACGTCAGCGTGTATGTCACCTCGTCGCCCGCGCTGACGTCCGTACCCGAATCCGGTGTGGATGATTTAGCGACAGTTACCAAAGGAATCGGGTGTTCGGTACAGGGTTGACCAGGGGCACATTCACTCGGCGGGTCTTCGCCCGGAGCGACCACGAAGTTCGCGAGAACATTGTCGCCGCGTTGATCTTCGGGGTTAACTCGCACGGAGTAGCTCACTGTGACGCTCTGCTTGGCGTCCAATGTGCCTGTGATCGTGAACCGCCCCGTGGCTGGGTCAATTGCAGACACAGTGAGAGCGGGGTCACTGGCTGCCGGCTCTTGCTCAAGGGTCGCGTCATCAAGAACGTTGCTCAGGACGTCCTCGTAGTTGACTGCTCCCGCAGCTGCCCCCGCATTTGTGAAGGTCAGCGTGTAGGTCACTTCTTCGCCAGCATTAACCGTTGTACCTGACTCCGGCGTGGAGGATTTTGTGACACTGATATCTGCGCCTGGAACTGTTACCTCTGCGCACGGTGCAGCTCCTGCAGGAACGTCACTTGCGGGAACGCACGCAGTGTTTGTAAGGACGGAGTCGCCCCCACCCATATACGTGACCGAGTAGGTGATTTCGACTGATTCGCCTGCCGCAAGTGGGCCCGACCATGTCAGTTCTGGCTGGTTGAAGTCCAGATCGCCCTGGGAGGGAGTAACAATTGCGTCGTTGTTCCACGTTGCGTCGTCCAACACCTCGGTTAAGTCGTCGGTGAGGGTTGCTGGTGCGCTTTGCGTGTAGTCGCCGGGACCCGGGTTGGTTACGGTCACGGTGTAGCTCAACTCTGCACCAATTGCGGGCAGTTCTACGCTGCTCGCAGATTTTGTGACGGTGAGTGCGGGGAGCAAGAATTCATGCACCGCGCAGGGTTCGCCCGTGACTTCGTCCCTGCCGTCAACCACGGGATCGCATATCGGCGGCTCAGGGTCGCTGGGATCGTTGGGCACCCAGGTTACGTTCCGTGTTTCCCGGTCGCCTGCATCAGTCAGAGTGACGCTGTAGGTCAATTCCACGCTCTGGCCAGGGGCCAGCGCACCGGTCCAGCCGAGGAGCGGTTCTTCTGAAGTGAGGGTTCCAGGAAGCGACGCCGAAAGGTCGTCATTGAATGTTGCGTCGTCGAGGACCTCACTTAGGTCGTCCAAAACGACTGCGGGGTCATCTTCGGTGTATGGGGACGCCCCGACGTTTGTTGCGGTAACGGTGTATTCGACTTGATCGCCGGGTCGCGAGGATTCGGACCCATCAGACGTCTTCGTCAATTCGATGAGGCGAGGGCAATTCTCAACTGAGTCCTCGTTGTTGGCGTCTTCAGGATCGAGTTCGTTTCCAAGCACGCTTACGACGTTGGTGAAGCATGCCCGTTCACTTGCGGCAGTGTCGCCACTGACCGTGATGGTGCGCGATTCACCTACGTCAAGCCGCCCGCCCGAACAGGTGATTTCGTCTTCGTCGACAACACATTCAACCGTTGCATCAACAGCAATGTTGGTGAGGTTCGCTGGCAATTGATCGGAAATCACCCAGCCACTTGATTCGCCTGGCCCATTATTTGTGATGGTGAGGTCATAACTGATCCTCTCTCCCGGGGTGAACGTGGCCGGGCCATCTTTCGTAACCGCGAGGTCGACTGGGTCACCCGGTATTGCAGTGCCGTCATTCACGGAAGAAGGCGGCCCCGCAACCACGTTGACCACTTCGAAGCCGGGAGTGGCACTCGTTGGATTTGTGATCCGAACCTGAATGATCTCACCAGACTCGTTATGGGAAAACGCTAAATTACCGTTGCCAAATTTCCACGCTGCGCCGTATGGTCCGGAGCGAAACTGCGATGGTGCCGGAAAGAGCGAAGAGGAACCGGTTGTCGGGTCAAACCGCAGGATTTGCATATTGCCGGCGATATAACTGAAACCCCAGAAATATCCATCTGAATAAACCCAGTCGGCGACGATAACGTTCGTCGGAAGTTCGCCTGCTGCCGTGATTTGGCCGTTAGTGACGTTGACACGGTAAACGGTGCCACTGTTTGGCACATCATTTACGCGCCCATTTGTTGTGTAGAGATAACCATCGTCTCCGATCGCCCCGGTCCACTGGACGCGGGGAAAAGTTGCGTTACCAACCTGCGTAACTACGCCCCCCTGCCCGATGCGCACGACCGCATTGATCGGGATTCCTCCGCCGGCCCTGGTTACGGCCCCGTAAATGTATCCATTTTCGTGCATTCCGATTGCGTTATAACGCAAACTGGAGGTTGGCCCTTCCGGCGAGAAGGAGTAGGTTCCGTTTCCATCGGCCTCGGCGCGGTACAGTCGCACACCGTCGTTACCTGTTGCCTGAGAGATAAAAATACTCGCACGCGTGGTATCAAAAGGATCCCCGGGAGCCGCATTAGCGGGCGCGATAAAACCGCTCGGGCCGAAAAGCCCCACCGCGATGAGCGCCATGGCCGCGAGGCTCGCCGCTAACCGTTTTCCGCGCTTTCTCAAAACGGGTCTCTGGTGTCTCCTCAACGCTGCCTCCTCTTTGACGCACAGCCATTTCAACCACTTGCCTACCCATCCGATTTGTCATCATCGACGAATAGATGGTTGACAGTATCGAGCGGCTTTAACATAGCATATTTAAAATGTGAAATCGATCACTCTCTGTCGACAGCACCCAGTTGATTCGAGCAGATCCGCCATCTGCCAATCACCAATTTTCGACCCGCTACTCAATGTCAAACCGCTGCTAAAACTGCGCTTAAAAGCCACGCTCCATGACCCCTTTAGGCGCACTTTTCGCTGCAACAATACAGGGTAAAAAGCAAGTGAACTTTCCACATAAAACTTTATAAGATTTTTACAACTATTTTATAGTAAATGGTTTGAACAGTTACTTAGATCCGTTTGCGGCGTCCCGATAACTACTCGGCGTGAATCCGAGCACTGCTTTGCATTCTCTAGTTAGGTGGGCGTGATCGGCATAGCCCAATTCGTTGGCCAAGACGCTTAAATCAAGTTGCGCGTCTTGTCGCAGCCGCTCTGCCACTTCTTGAATGCGTCGGCGACGAATTAAAGTCGCGGGTGGCAACCCCACAAATTTCGCTGCCAATCGTTGAAGCGTGCGCGGCGATAAGTGGAGCTGCGCTGCGAGGTCGCTCACGGTCAGTATCGTCGGATCGGTTTCAACTATTTCAACCATGCGATTTGCCAGGATCCCCTCAGCACTCGGGGCGCCGATTCGATTTAGAAGCCAATTCGAGAATGCAGCAATGGCAGCTGCACGCCGCTCGATTAGTGGCCGGTTGGAGGTCATCGCCGCGTGTACCGGTTGTGCGAGCTCTGGCGCGTCCAGGGTTTGGTATTTATCGCGCAGCGCGCCAACATCGTGGGTCAAGGCGGGCACGGCGGCTGGGCGCAGTAACGCTCCAACGGCCCATCCCTTGCCCTCCAAATCTTTAAAAGATGCGCGCGTAGCTGGGCCGGATAGCCCGATCATGTTCTGTTCCACAACTAGGTTGCACGCCGGGAACGCGATCAAGTGCTGCCGCGATTTTTGCCCCGCTTCTAGTTTCCATTCCGGGATCCAAAACCATCGAACGAACGCAGCAGCAGCACCGGTTACCGCCTCCCGGTGGAAGGTAGGTAATGCCGCGGGATAAAGCACGCCCTTTGTTGGCAAGTCTTTTTTGCGCTGCATGCCCATGATTATTCCGGGGGTCGAATCCTGTCGCGAATTTTCAAGCACGAGCGTTGTAGCTGGACTTAGTGTCGATTCCATGGCAACAGCAGCGCATGGCACGTACACCGACAATGGCACCCCAAAGGGCGCGAGCAGCATCACGCCTTTCCTCGCGATACCGCACGCGCGGGAGGCGATTGATTTCTATCGCGACGTATTTGGCGCGCGAGTCGTTGATGTGACCGAGATGGGCGGGGTCGTCGTGCACGCGGTACTCGACTTTGGCCATGGCCTACTCCAAATCGGAGAACCCGTGCCCGATTTTTCCTTAGTTCCACCGCCCAGCGGCGATGCTGACTGTTATTCGCTGGGGCTCTATGTGCCCGATGTTGATGCCGTTGTCAGTTCTGCGCAGGCCGCGGGTGCCACCATTCGCGAACCCGTCGCCGACTTCGTCTCCGGCGACCGGTATGCGAGCATTCGCGACCCCTTTGGCATCCGGTGGTCGATCATGACGCGCGTCAAAGACATCTCGGAAGAAGAAAGCGCGCGGCGCGTTGCAGAATGGGCTGCTGCGCAGGAGGTGTAGTCCCGACCGGCATGACGACCTAGGTAACGCGCAATTTTTCCAGGTCAGTGCTGGCGCCCTTACAATCACTAGACTCGAACAAAGCCAGGTTCCGCGAAGTTCCCGAACGCGGCGCGCAAGAACCACTCCACCTGATTGCGGACGACCTCATCACCGATGACCTGATCACGGGCCATCTCGACGCGGCCGAGACCGCCCCGCCAACCAAAGAATCAGCGGATCCCGAACCGGAGTTCGGGGTGGATTTCGTTCCTGCAAGCATCGAACCCCGCGGTGAGCAGCACGTGCTAAACAGCATCGGCGCGCATCGCGATGAGATCACCCAGGCCATCGACGCAGCACTCGCAACGGAATCCCCCATCGCGCTGGACCGCCTCATTCAGATCCTGGGCCGGAACTTCTCATACTCCCGGCTGGGCAAGACCAAACGCAAGGAGCTCAGCGCCTTCATTACGACCAAGTATCAAGTCACGGAATCCGCCGGCTCGTTTGTGTGGGCCCGCGACATGAACCCTCAAACCTGGCAGGGGTACCGCGTGGTCTCGGCTACTTCGGACCGTTCCATCACCGAGGTCTCGCATCACGAAATCATCAATTGTGGACGCCGCGTCTTGGCCCAGGCATTTTCCGTCGCCGAGGAAGACCTCCCCAAAGAAATCGCCCGCGAACTCGGTTACAACCGCCTCACAGCTCCCGTAGCGGAGCGCATCAAAGCGGCGATAGCCGTCGCTACAAAAGATGGAATCATAGCGCTTACCGAAGGACGGTTTCATGGTGCCTGATGGGCTCCTAATGGGACAGCGAATGACTTGGACCGGTTCCGTCAAAATGTAACTATCTTGAATGCTGGGCTCGGGGCTCGACGTTAATTTCGAACAGGGCATGGGCGTTGCTTCAACGTCGCCTCAGCCAGTCGGCTGTGGCTTCTTCGCCTGCGCTTATTCCGGAGCCTGACGCTATTTCGAAAGCGATTTTGCCAAGTTCTTCGATTGTTTTAGCGAGGGAGACAGTGCGCGGATTTTTACGTAGTGCCTCGACTCGTTCAGTCATTTCTGTATACACCGCCTCGTCGGTATCTTCGTGAGTCAAGCACCAAATGACACGCCAAGCCCGATCCCCGACAATAATTTTGCGGAAATCGGCTAATGCGCCACACAACGGTGCACCGGCTTCAGGGTTACGTTGGGTTGGGAGCAACTTCTTCAGCAATATGCGTACAATCTGCGGGTCGTTTTTGTGTCGGATTCTTTTAAGATCCGCGAGCGCAGGCCCAATCAGGCGCACGACAATCTTTGGCGCTTTCGGAATGCTTCCCGCGGCGTCGAGGAGGCTGTGGCCGAACCCTCTTCAATTTTTTCGATCTGTTCTAAACGTTACATACTCACCACGGCCGCTACCGACTGCCCGTGACGCTGAACGACTAAATTCTCGCCGTGTTCGGCTGAGCGCACGAGTTTTGAAACACCACGCGAGGCATCCTCTGTTACAGACAGAATGTGCGAAGACATCAACAGTGGACTACGTCTTTGGGCTCACGCATTTTAAGGAGCGAGGAAGCACCCCAATGAGCGCGCAATAAAAGTTTATGCAAATTAGAGGAGAGGCAATGCTGCCGCTCAGCCCCTGCACTCGGCCTCTAATCATCAAGATCAAATGCTTGGGAAACTTGCGAGATTGTGAACTGATGACGCAGCCTTGTAGCCGTGTTTTGGTTCGCAAACATGCCGGGCTTCCAGAAGGCCATCTCCCGTGGAAGAGTTTTTTGCCATTCGACTGCGACGACCCATTCAGCCAGGTCATCGTCTTCATCGCCTTCACGTCGGTAGGTACCGACCAGTTGTTGGTCTTTTAAGACCCGTTCTTCCCCCTCGTACATCACGTGAGCTTGGTCGAAGCGTTGCGCTTCGGCAATAACGGTGCCCACCCCCACATAGCCTTCTTTGGGAATGTGGACAAGGATGCGTGCGCCCAGCGGCAAGTTTTTAAGTGTTTGTATGAACCATTTACCGCCGCCGGCTGATATGAACCCGTATTTTTGGGCGTCAACCCATTGCCGCCCCTCATCGAATGCTCCAAATGACACGTACCAGTCGGTGCCGTTCCAAGATTCGCGCGTTTTAGTCCTACGCGAGGCTGACGCCCCCGCTCCGGCTTGAGCATCGGAGTCAACCAGCCAAGTCCGAGCCAGATATGAGGCACCGTTGTCGACAAAGTTTCTGAAGAATACGACATTGATCGGCACTCCGTAGTCTTCGTTGAGAAATCGCACGATTCGCTCGGTCGCGCTGTCGACGTTTGCGGCAACAATCGTGAGTGTTTGCGTGGCGTTGAGTTCTTCGGGCAGTGGGCTACTAAAGACCTCACCGAAGGCCTCTTCTAGTGCGGTTGCGGGTCGATAATTAGCGAATATTTCGTGAAGTTCACTGGCGCCAAGCGTGGATACCCATGAGCCATAATCGAGCGTCTGTGCTGTGACATCTCGCGGTGTTCTATCGCGTTTGAGTTCAATTACGTGCACCGATCCGGTTTCATCCAAAGCGAGCAGGCCGATGAATCCGCCATGGGCGGTTGATACCTGGCGCCCGATAATGAGCAGTGTTTCACCGAGCATGACCGGATCCGCTTCGATGTAGTTTTCGAGCATCGATTCCAGTGCAAGTGCTGTGGGAGCGATTCGTTTCGGCGCACCACCATCGGTGCGCCACAGGCCCATTTCTAGTGCCATGTTGCTACCTCATTTCGCAGGTCATAAAAATGTGTGTCGGCCAAGCGCTGCGTCAGGAACGTCGCCGAAAACGGCCGCGGCTCCGGGCACTATTTCGATCAACGTGGCCTCGTGCTTATCAACACTTGATGGCGCCGCGCTGGCTATTTCGTCAATCTTTTACTCGACTCCCCCGTCGTAATTTCAACTCAGACAAAGACTTTTGTCAGACCTTGCTGAAAGTATCTTCGAACAAGCCCACCGCCCTATTGATGGAGAATAATCGTGGAAAGTCACGAGCAAGCATCAAACGCAATAATGCCCGGTTGGTACCCCGCACCGGATCATCCCCACATGCTCCAATGGTGGGACGGCAGCCAATGGATTGGCGCTCCGGTGCCTGCCCCGCCCTCATCGACCCCTGCATCTAATAAGAAACGTCGACCTCGATGGCTCTTAATATCAGCAGTTCTGATCGTTACGGTGGGAATTATTTGGCTTGTGTCGGACCAGTTCTTGAATCGTTACGCTTCTTTGAACCAGGCCGGAGAGGCTTGCGAGTTGAGCGTTCTGCAATACCAGGTTCTCGACGGTGGCTCTGCTGTTCAGATGTCAACTGAGTCATTCGCCAGTACGGATGATGTCCGGTGTGTCTTAACCGAACTCGAGGCGCCTTCGGCAACCTGGGTAAAAATAGGAAATACGCGCGCCCTTGATGGACGCCAGGAAGATGATTGGCCCGGATTTAAAGCTTCGTGGACTTATCACCCCGACTCCGGTCTAAACATCTTGATCGAACGTGATCGGTAAGTTTCGCGCCTTCAAGCCCACCCGTCCAAGAGCCGATACTTCCATCAGGCCCTTACCCATCTAGGGTTGAGGGAGTTCCGTTGAGTGTCCCAGGAGTTCAATTAGATGAGCACTGCCGCCATTGCCCACCAGGGCGCTGACACCTTCGCGCCCGGTTCGATCGTCGTCGTTCGTGACGAGGAGTGGCATGTCAACACCATGGATTCCATTCCGGGTGGGTGGCTGCTCCATGTCACCGGTGTCTCTGGCCTGGTGAAAGATCAGGAAGCCACGTTCTCAACCACGATCGATCAGGTTGAAACACTCGACCCGATAAACGCTCAAGTAGTCCCCGACGAATCGGCTCAGTTCCGCGATTCGCGTCTCTGGCTCGAGGCGACGGTGAGGCGCACCGCAATTCCCATCACCGAGCCGAACCTCACGATTTCCCCGCATTCGCTCGTCGATGCCCTCCCCTATCAAGAACGCGCGGTCCAGCAGGCATTAAGCCCCGAAAATCTACGTCCCCGCATCCTGCTCGCCGATGCGGTTGGGCTCGGTAAAACAATCGAAATCGGCATGATCTTGTCCGAGCTCGTGCGACGCGGCCGCGGCGACCGGATCCTCATCGTCACGCCCAAGCACGTGCTCGAACAAATGCAGTTCGAAATGTGGACGCGCTTCGCGCTTCCCTTCATTCGTCTCGACTCGACGGGCATCCAGCGCATCCGCCAAGAACTCCCGGCAGGCCGCAACCCGTTCACTTTCTATAAACGCGTGATCATTTCGATTGACACGCTGAAATCGGATCAATACATCCCACACCTGCGCTCCCAACGCTGGGATGCAGTGGTCATAGACGAATCACATAACGTCACGAACACGGCAACACAGAATCACCGCCTCGCGGATCTGCTGGCCCGCAACACGGAGGCCCTCATTCTTGCCTCCGCGACCCCGCACAACGGCCGCACCGAATCGTTCGCCGAACTCGTCCGCATGCTCGAGCCGAGCGCCGTGAGTCCCACCAACGAATTAGACAAAAATCTACTCAAGCGCCTGGTGATCCGGCGTCACCGTCACTCCCCCGAAGTCGCGCAGGTGGTCGGCGCTGACTGGGCAGAGCGGCTGCCACCCGATAACCGTGAGGTCCCCGCGTCACGTGAAGAAAACGCAATCGCAACCGAGCTCGAGCAGACTTGGCTTTGGCCCGAAACGGGTAAAGCGCCGAGCCGGAACCGCCTCTTCCCGTGGACGCTGGCTAAGGCTTTCCTTTCGTCTCCGCAGGCGCTGGCCGAGACGATCTCCTCTCGACTGGCGCGCATCGAGGCCGAACCGAATCTGTCCGACAACAGCGAACGAGAACACCAAGCGCTGCTCCATTTGCAACACCTCAACAGCGCCACGCTCACCGGCGGTTCCGCGAAGCTCGGCGCGCTAATCGAGCGTCTCAAAGAAATCGGAGTCGGTCCCCGCAGTTCCGAACGGGCGGTTGTATTCGCGGAGCGTGTTCCGACCCTGCATTGGGTGCGCGAAAACCTCATCTCGCAGCTAAAGTTGAAAGCCGATCAGGTCGCGATCCTCCACGGTGGCCTCAGCGACGTAGAGCAGCAGGCGGTTGTCGAATCTTTCAAATTAGAAAGTTCACCGATCCGGGTGCTGGTCACTGGAGATGTCGCCTCGGAGGGCGTGAACCTGCACGCGCAGTGCCACAACCTAATCCATTTCGACATTCCGTGGTCGCTGATTCGAATCGAGCAGCGCAATGGGCGCATTGACCGATATGGGCAACGCAAACGCCCCCAGATCACGACCCTGCTGCTCAAGCCTGATGCGGAGCGCTTCGCCGGTGATTTCCGGGTGCTGACCCGGCTTATCGACCGCGAGCACGAGGCGCATCAGGCGCTGGGCGATGCCGCATCGTTGATCGGCACTTACGACGTTAAGGCCGAAGAGGACGCGATCCTGCAGGTCATCCGCGGTGATAAGTCCTTCGATGACGCGGTGCGCAGCCCGAATCAGGTGTCGCAGGCAAATGATTTGGCCGGCATGTTAGCTTCGCTTTTCGCTGAGCAGGAGGCCGAAATTGAGGACGACGCCACTCCCCCTGCTCCCGCTCCCGCGCCTTCCGTAGCAGACACCGCGGTAGCCGCATCAGAATTCTCTACAAAACTCTTTGACTCGGAAGTCTCGTTCTTAGATTCGGCCCTGCACTCGGTTTTCGCTAACCCGGGTGATCCGCAGGGCTTGGGTTGGAAGCACACGCCCAATCACCAATTTGCTCGCCTCAACCCCTCGAATGCCAAGGATCTCCAGCAGCGTTTGCAAGTCTTGCCCCAGTCGTATCTGCGTGATCGCGATGTGCACGAAACCCTGAGACTGGCAACAACGAAGAATAAGGGTGAGCGAGAACTCCGGAACGCACGCACAGATGACTCCACCTCACAGTGGCCAGAATCGCATTTCTTGGCGCCGCTGCATCCCGTTCTCGACTGGGTTTCTGACCGAGTGACCGCACTCCTTGCCCGTGGGCATGTTTACGCCCTTTCGGGCCAGGTATCGCTGCCAACGGTTTTACTCCTGGGCACACTCACGAACGCCCGGGGGCAAGTTATTGCCGCTACCTACCAAACCGCAGCGTTCTTTTCGGCGGATTCCGCCCCGATGACGCAAGTCCATGCGTCCGCGGCGGACGCTTTCGCCCATCTGCAGTTGGCACAGCGCAATACCCAGGATCTGCCGACCTCTGACCACCTCACGCCCCTCATCGCACCTGCCGTGCGCGCCGTGCGCGAGAACATTAAGCAGCAGGTGGCCGCTATTGAGGCTGAAACTCAGCGGCGCGTAACCGCCTGGCAGCAGCGGGCTACGGCCTGGAG
>Ga0209487_1002356_pt1 | contig 15396 bp, 16 predicted proteins | sample Poulit2012_FD_187524 | JGI IMG/M metagenome (GOLD analysis project Ga0209487, IMG submission 187524) | Agricultural soil microbial communities from Georgia to study Nitrogen management - Poultry litter 2012 (SPAdes) (version 2) | ecosystem: Environmental > Terrestrial > Soil > Agricultural land... | reverse complement strand
ACCCCAGAGGCAGACCGGCCCCGATCATGAAAGCAGCCATCAGCGGGGTCGCGATCCCGCAGAAGAGTCCTCGATAGAGCGTCTTCCGGTTGACAGGCTGCGTCAGAAGCAGCTCGATGAACTCCCGCGACTGATAGATGTAGATCGTTCCGTAGATCATGCCGACCAGCGGGACCGACAGCAGCATGATGTTGGAGAGGCTCAGCAGGGTCTCCGGACCGCCGCCTCCAAATCTCAGCAACGAATCGGTCAGAATCAGAAAGATCAATCCATAAATGACGACCCATCGCCCACGAAGCAGGGTCATCCACTCACTCTTCACTATATGCCAGAATGTAGCTGTCATCTCGCTGCCCCCGCCATCATACGTGCAATAGCCCCCTCCAGCCGCTCTTCCCGGCTCACCTCCAGAAGTGCCTCGGTAGATCCGTAGTAGCGCACCTTCCCGTCAAGGATAAACATCACATGGTCGACCAGCTGCTCCAGCTCACTCATGATGTGCGAGGTGATCACCACCGTCTTCCCCGCCTCCTTCTCACGCTGGACCCGCTCCTTGAACGCGTAACTGGCCTGAGGATCCAGTCCGGCCGTCGGTTCATCAAAAAAGAGCAGGGACGGGTTGAACATCATCGCCAGTGTCGCTCCAACCTTCTGACGGTTCCCTCCGGAGAGCACACGAAGCGGTTTATGAAGCTCCGGGGCGAGGTTGAATAGCTCCACAAGCTCCTCCAGACAGATCGGCTCCTGATCCCGTAGCCCTGTGATAAATGTGAACAGCTCGTGGGCCTGCATGCTCTCGGGGTAGCGCGCCACCTGTGGCATGTACCCGATCTGCTGACGGTAGAGCCAGTCGCCGTTCAGCAACTTGCCGTTGATCTTTACAGATCCCGCATCCGGTTTCACGAGACCCAGAATCATCTTGATCAGTGTGGTTTTTCCGGCACCATTGGGCCCGACCAGTCCGGTCGCCTGGCCTTCCGGTATCGAGACACTCAGCCCGTCCAGTACCGTCCGCCCATCAAAGGCCTTGTGCAGATCTTCAATCTGAATCATTGGATTCGCTCCATCCTAGGTTGCTCATCAGTCAACGTCGCTGGGGTCAACACCGGCATCATCCGTTCCGCTGCATCCAGCAGCGATACAAAAAGGCTCCTCAGAAGAATGAGGGAGTTTGGCTGCTGCCCGATGATGACAGAGAAGAGCCGAACCGGTCGGTACGGCACATCTCCCACCCCATCCCGATCCAGGTCGTAGCCTTCGTAGTGGCTCCAGTAGTTGCCTTCAAACCGATTAGGATTGTGACGGCTCTCTGTCCCGACATCAAAACTGTTCTCGATAAAGTTGTTCTCGGTGAACAGGTTATCCCTGCTGCTCCCCTTGAGCCTGATCGCCCAGCCATTGAGTTCAAAATTATTACCTGCAATCTCCATCCGATTGCTCCCCTCTGTATAGATCGCCACGGTATTCCGATAGAAGGTATTCCCGGAGATCGTGCTGTTCCGCATATCCTTCAGCAGCAGCCCGTAGGAGGACGCTCCCCAGTTCTGTTCAAACCGGTTATCATGCATATCCACCTCCTCGGAGTACATGACCGCCACACCTGCTCCATTACTCTGAAAAAGATTCTCACTGTATTCGCAGTTGTCGGAAAACATGAAGTGGAGCCCGTACCGGTTGTTGTCACGGCTGATGTTGCCAATAACCGTCAGATCACTGCCGAACTCCAGATAGATTCCATCCCGATGCCCCGACACCCTGTTGTCCCGGATCATCGAACCGGTCGTCTTCCAGAGGTGAATACCGTTCCCGGACGTCATCTCCCGCCTGTTGTTCGAGCTGATCTCGTTCCTGGCTATCCTCACCCCTTTTGAATCGGCTACATAGATCCCGAAGAAGGTGTTGGTAATCCGGTTGCCCTCCACATGACCGCCTGTGACTCCATCCATCATGACAGCAGCATACTCCCTGATATGGCTGCGGCCTGTATTACGCAGATCAAATCCGGAGATGGAGACACTGTCTGCCTTGATGATGAAGATGTACCCCTCACCGTTTCCGTCGATGACCGGTGTATCCACACCCTCCAGAGAGATCTGCTTGTCGATCACGATATCCCATTCGTTATAGACCCCCTCAAAGACGACGATGCTGTCCCCGTCCCCGGCTATCTGAACCGCTTCACTTATGGTATCGGGAGTGCCTGACCCCGCACCCACCAGAATGCGGCCACCTTCGTGTTGTGCCGCCACCGGCTCCACACTCCATGACAGCACCGTCATCACGATCCATACTGTGACAGCACGTCGATCTGTCAAATAGACAAACCAGTTGGTATACCTGTTCATATTGAGACGATTGATCATGAGGATATTCAATGATGGACAGACGCTTCCAGCTGGTCGGACCAGCTTGATTGCACATACTCCAGGACCTCCCTCCACTGCATCAGCCGGCCGCCAAACTGCTGCCTTCCACGTTCGGCCCGTTCACGACTCGACCAGGCGGAGAGGGAGAGGGACATCGGGCTGTTCAGGCTGTCACTCTGCAGAAAGTGGGCATCTTCAACCTGAACCCACTCTTCGTTCCCGGCGAAATCAGTCACCCAGATAGCGTGCACCTCGTCTATATCATCGCCCTGCGTCAGCCGATCTGCTGCCAGACACTCGATAGAGTCATAGAGATAGGATCGTCCCTGCTGCGTGACCACCTGTGAGGCAAACTCCGGTTCAGAGATGATCATACTGCAGTACGAACAGGAGTCACTCCCGGTCCGAACCTCTCGGGGACCCGGTTCACAGGCCGTCAACATAACCAACACCACCATCACTGGAGCCAGCAGGGAGAGGGAAAGCGGGTGTTTCTGAACATTGGATTGAGGCATCATGTCTCTGGGAGTCATCTCTTTTTTCAACAGTTCCAGGGGTTTCAGGTCAACTCCAGGGATTTCAGGTCAAAACTCCAGGGGTTCAGGTGAACAGATCATCGACACTGAGCTGCCCACAAAATCAGATCAGCTAAATTGATCTGTTCAAAGCATCTTGCTCGTCTCACATCACAACCTCGGCCAGGCCCGACTGCAGACCCCACGACTCATTCACCAGCTTCAGCACATCCTCCCACTCAAGCAGGGGTCCGGGGTAGGCGTCATAGATATAGGTCACCATCTTCTTGTCAGCCGCCTCTATCGCAGTCAGAAACAGACCGTTCGGACTCGGCCGTAGCGGACTGTTCAGAAACACAGCCTCCTCCACCCCGATCAGCCGTTTGCCGTGCGTGAAATCGACCACCTTCAGTGCACGGACTCGAGAAGGTTCAGCCAGAGAGAGATAGAATCCGGCGAGGCACTCCACCGACATGAAGTCGTAAACCGCACCGCTGTTCAACTCCAGCCTGCCACCATACCGGACGGTTTCAATGGGTTCACCAGAGAAGTCGCAGATATCAGCACCATAGGCCAGCTCCTCAATCGGCTCATCCACTGCCTGACTCCTGGTCTCTGTCATATCCTGTGAAGTGCACCCCCAGGCCAGCAGGGCGAGCAGGGTCATCAGAACAGCAACTGTACAATAGGCGTATCTCATTCTCATCACTTTACCTGCCTGTTCAGTTTTTCTTTTCATACCAGACCACACCTCCGGCAAGCAACATGGAGAGACCGATAAAGATGGAACCGGTATATGGCCAGGAGCAGGCGTGGATATTCAGAAGCTGCTTGCACCCCAGTAACGGCGGCTGATAAGACATCCCAGGCACCTTGATCGCCGCATTGGGGTCCAGGTTGTGTCCATAGTCGTAGCCCCAGAGATAGAAATCGATAAATCCTCCGACGCTGAGCAGACCCATCAGAACGATCCAGGTCCAGACCAGACTCATCCGTCCGGTTGCAGCCGCAGCGATACCTGTCAGAACGATTATGCCCATGATCCACGGCATGATGTCGAACTCGGGGAAGTCATCGACATGGATCTCCTTCATCCCGATGTAGTGGTTCAGTGTGTTGATGCTCTGCAGATCGCTCCGTTTATGGCCGAGCACATTGTCAATATGGATGAACATCCCGATCCCCTCCGGATACTGGGGCGCTGTCATGTTGATCGTCCAGAACGGGATGAAAAAGAGTGGGATCAGCAGCAGTGCACAGATCAGCATGGCAATTCTGGAGGGTGTATGAAGTCTGCCTTTGTCCGGTGTATTCATGCTCTTAGATATCTTCATATCTGTTATGTTCTGAACCAGCTCCGGTTGAAGCTGGAGCTGTACGGGTGAAAACCGGACCCGCGGTCAGGCAGGTCCGGATGGTTATGGAAGGACTGCATCTCCTCAAATGCAGTCTGTACTACGACATGATTCTATGTCTTAACCCCGCCGCACGCAGCAGAGGCGCTGATTCTCATCCACCGGTTTTCCAGGCCAGCTGTACATCGGAGTCCGCTGGTGAGACCCGGATATAGCCGGACATCTCCTGGTGAAGTGCCGAACAGAACGCCGTGCAGTAGAAGGGGTAGATGCCAGTCCGTTTCGGCTCCCACTTCATAGTCCGCGTCTGCCCAGGTGCCACCAGCACCTCAGCTGTATCTGCGCCCTTGAGCGCCAGTCCGTGGATCACATCCCACTCCTGCTCCAGGTTGGTCAGGTGGATGTAGACAGTATCTCCAACCTTCACACCTTCGATGTTGTCGGGGCGGAAGTTGCTCCGGATACTGCTCATATAGATCCGTACGACATCGCCGTCCCTCTCTACGCGGGTCTCTCCAGCCCCCTTGATGGCGTAGGGGTGCTCGTTATCACGTATGTCATAGATCTGCTGGATCTGACCGTTGTTCAGCTTCGAAGCTGCGATGGCCTGGGCGTAGTGCGGTTCACCAATGGTGGGAAAGTCGTACAGCAGTTCCATTCTGTCCCCTGATATGTCGTAGAGCTGGGTCGGATGGTTCTGCTTCGGCCCTGTCGGCAGGTAGCGATCCTTCGCGGTCTTGGTGAGTCCCAGCATATACTTGCCGGCAGGGTCCTCGGTATCTCCACCCACGATCATCAGGTGACCGATAGAGTAGTAAGCGTCGATCCGGTCCACCACCTCAAACGTTTCCAGGGACCACTTGACGATCTCGGAGGATATGTAGACCGATGTGTAGGCATAACCGTCGCCATCGAATTCAGTATGTAGCGGACCCAGTCCGGGATTCTCAACTTCACCGACAATGGTCGCATCATAGTTGATCACCGGGATGCCGTTGATCTCATCCTCAAAATCCCTGTTCTCGATCGCCTCGATCATACGGGAGAAGGAGTGGACAGGGATGACCGTTGCCAGTTTTCCACCAGCCACAATCAGCTCGCCGCTCGGATCCAGATCCACACCATGCGGTGACTTGGGCGTCGGCATGTAGTACATGAACTCCTCCACATCTTCAGGGTAGAGGACCGTCACTTCATCCTTCCGCTCCGAGACGGCGATACCGGTGGACTCTGGAAAGTAGTTGTGGTAGTAGTCCGCACTCATCGTCTTGCCCCTGCCATCCCGGATATACTCCACGGCCTTTTTCCAGTTGATGGCGGCAATGAAGTCCTTGTCGTCCCGGGAGGCGTTCACTTCAAGCAGAGTGTGCGCCTCTTCGGTATTGTAGGTGGTGAAGAAGACCCAGTCACTCGACACGCCTTTGCCGGGGCGTCCCAGATCGTAGTTGTAGGGGGGAACAATGATCTGGAAGTCAAGCTCCATCTGTCCTGTCTCAGGATCGACGGCAATGAAGGAGAGAGCGCCATCGAAATGCTCCTTGTAGCTGTCGATCGGCACATCCAGATCCATCTCGTAGGGGATACTGAACCGCGTCGCCCCGATGACATACTCGCTGTTCGAGGTCAGGAAGGAGGAGGCGTGGTTCCCGCCGGTATTGGGGAGCTCGATGATCTCCTTGGTCTCGAAGGTGTCGAGCGCAATCCGGGCGATCCGGGGGGTGTTGTTGGCATTGATAAAGATCCAGCGGCCATCCTCCCTTCCATCGGTCTGGGAGAAGTGCGGGTGGTGAGAGTCATCCCAGGGGATGAACCCGTAGCTGGTGTTTAGCAGCGGCCGGGTCTCCTCATTGTAACCAAAACCGGTCTCCGGATCTTGGGAGAAGACGGGGATGGTCTTCAGATATCTGGCTGACGGAAGCCCCCAGACGCTCATCTGTCCGCTGAAGCCCCCCGAAAGAAATGCATAATAATCGTCATACTCTCCGGGGGCGACATAGACTTTAGATGCCGCGTCCCTGTTGTCAAGCATCGACTGCTGAGACGGACATCCGGTAAAGATGATCAGGGCCAGTAGAGACAGAGCGGCTCCGAACAGAATACCTTTTGTCAATTGCGATTTTTTATTCTTCATGGTGTGATGGATGTTTTGGAAGAGCAGCCTGCCCGAAACAGCATGTGATGCTTCGTCCGTGGCGACCCTTCCTTACGTTAGTTGTGGATGCTGCTATGATTCAGGGTTAGTTGTGGATGCTGCCTTGTTCAGGCCAGTAGGGGATGCTGCTATGGTTCAGGACAAGGGTACATGCTTGATCAGGTCGGAGGTAGCGTATGCCTTGGTCAGATCAGGTTCTGTCACCTCTATGGTTCAGATCAGTTATTCTGACTCCTCAGATACTCCAGGATAGACCGGGCCTCCTCAACGGTCACATTCTGAAATGGCATCGGAGAGAGGTACTCCCGGAGCAACTCCTGACCAACCGGATGCTCCCGGGTCATTCCGGAGGGGTTCATGATGAAGTTCATGACAAACTCCCCGCTTCGACGCTCAGTCACTTCACCCAGGGCAGGGCCTACGAGACGACTCTCCAGGGTGTGACACGCTTCACATTTGGTCGCAAAAATAGTCCGCCCCTCCTCCACCATCTCCGGGTCGATCTCGCCAAGCTCGATCCGTTCGGTGACGGGTCCGATGCCATGTTCCAGTTCGAAATCGGTCAGACCCGATTCACTTTCGGCGGCCTTTTCAACTGCCCCGCCACTTTTGCTGTCTTCTGAACCACTGTTTCCACTGTTTCCGCAAGCTTGGAGTACTAAAAGTGCCATCACTACCGGTACTATGTATCGCTGAATCATCTGTCGTCTGTTCTGTTGTTAAGGATCTGTTGCCAAGGGTCTGCTGTTATGTTCGATATTAATCTGAGGATCAAGTATCAGGGATCAACCATCCCGGATGTAGTGGCCATCCCTACCCGGACGGCTATGCCTGTAGTGGAAGCCCCTACAGATACCGATTGGGGCAAACCTGTCCAGGTAACCAGTTGTGATCCATAATGTTAGCATATAAGAAGGATAGAAGAGTATTTTATCTTATTAATAGACAGTAAGTTAGCGTTTTCAATATGATCGTATCACCTCCGTGATCCGGCGGTTCAGAAGCTCATCTGTAATTCAGGAGTGGTCTGACCCTGCAGAGCTTCGGACAGCAGCCGAAAAAAACAGTGGCTGCGCGTCAACACTATAACCCTTCAAATCCGCCATCAGCCGTAATTCTCAGATTGAGATCCTTGCCACGTTGTGATAACTCGCTGACGGAGGTGGACTCCAACATGGTTTTAATCTGTTCCCGTGTCACCGCCCACTTCTCATGCATGGGGCAGGGCTTGAGCACCCCGCATCCGGGAAGACCCAGTGCGCATTCGGTCAGCATCGCCGGTCCATCTATGGCCAGTACCAGCTCCAGCAGGGTGATCTCCTCGCCTGAACGGGAGAGCCTGACTCCGCCTTTGGGTCCTTTGTAGGATTCAAGAAGTCCTGAAGCAGTCAGTTGCTGCAGGATCTTTGTCAAAAAATGGAATGAGATATCGAGCTTTTCGCTCATCTTACGGATAGGAACATAGTCACCGCTCTCTCTGGCAGCCAGATAGAGTGCAGCACGTATGCCGTACACACAGGATTTTGACAGTAACATCAGATAGTAATTTGAAATTAAAGCAGCTACCGATCATCACTCCCGGTCACGATAGCTCACTACACGACTCCACATCAGATAGATAAAGAGCAGTGTTGCAACAAAAATCATCAAGCGGCCGGCTGTGGTCAGCAGTTCAACTCCTGCCCATGGGGCAGCGATGACAGAGATGATACCTGCATTGAGCAGTAGAGCCATCATCCAGGCCGGAGCGGGATTCCCTCTGCCGGCACTTTCAAGGTGCCTGGGGAACATCCAGTAGGCTGTACCGATCAGGAACTGTGCCAGCCAGCCCACAATCGCCGACTCCATATGCGCCGGGAGCAGGATCCAGACAACCGGCCAGGCGAACACTTTGCCCAGCATCATCGCACTGCCCAGAAAGGAGCCCACCATCAGCCAGACCAGCGATAGCCGGATCATCAGAATGCTAACGGCTGGCATCGGTCTCCTCCTTTACCGTCGCTGCACGTCTTTTACTCTTCCGGCTTCTCTTCGGCTGCACCCTCGGCCAGATGGTCACAGCATAGAGGAGCAGTGCAGATGTCTGAAGCAGTATGGAGAGGATCAGCGCACTGCTGACCCAGAAACTGGTCCATCCTGCATCTGCAAACGGTTCAGACACCAACCGCAGAACCAGACCTGCATTCAGCATCCAGAAGAGGGTGCGGCCCCATTGCGGCGGCTTGCCTCTCTGGCTCCGGTCACGCGCTGGAAACATCCAGATCGAGACACCGATGATGACCTGGGTGATCCAGCCGATCACAATCATGTGCCAGTAAAGTGGCAGAAGACGTACACCTGTCGCCACACCCGGCAGGGAGTCGATCAGCAGAAGCAGCATACCCCCCAGGAGGTAGAGCAGGCCGGCTTTAATAAACAGTCGACTCTCCGGGATCATAAACGTTCAGGGTCAGGCGTTTCGATCCGATCGCCGTCACTCCGGAAATGGAACAGGTTCAGCACGCTTAAAGAAGTTTTTCAGCCTTCCGGAACAGTATATTATTTTCAAGATGCACATGCTTGTGAAGATCATCCTCAAACCCTTCCAGATTCTGATAGAGGATTCGCCACGTGGCACAGGCTTCAGCCGGTGGATTGAAATCACGGGTCAATTCCCGGATTTTCGCCATCAGATCGCCGGCCTCCTCATGCTCGGAGACCATCTGGTCCAGCTCCTCACGAAGCGCCTTCAACATCTCTTCGCCCGGTACCTTGCCCGATGCCCGCTCATCTATCACTGACTGGATGAGTGGAAACGCACGCTGCTCCTCATCGTTCATATGGCTCTCCATCTCTGCAGCCAGTGCCATGAAGGTGTTGTAGATCTCAATATTCTCAGGGTGCCGCTCTCCATGGACCCGAGCCACCTTGGCAGCATACCCCTCGATCTCGAGCGACTTCTCCCGGACAAATCGGTGGTGGCGCTCCACAATATGGTCGATCAGGTAGGAGGGCTCCCACGCCTGGAAGTTCTCACCTGCGGATACAGAGTTCCAGGGAATACTCCGGAGTTTGCTGATCACTTCATCAGCGTCGATCTCACGCTTGGCGCAGGCAGAGGCGATTGTTTCACCGCCACCGCAGCAGAAGTCCAGGCCATACTCCTTAAAGATTCCGGCGGCATGGTAGTTCTTTGCGACGACTTCACCGACAGTGGTCTGGTCCGGTTGAAATGTGTCTGGGTTCATACGTCAACTCCTTTGCATTATTAGAGGTTGAAACGGTTCAAATGTTTCAGTTGTAATTTCCTGATCAATCTGCGATGTGAATCATCGACCAGAGTTTCCGGCTGCTGCAAGAGCAGTGGGTGACCGTTATGTGCACCTTCAAGGTGCCTCTTTGCCAAAGTCGCAGCAGCTGACTTGACATGCACTCACAACGTGCTGATCGCATCCAATTGGCACACCAAGAATGTAGAGGGTGATTGTGAAGTGAATATAAAGAATTAAGAGTATTATGTCTTATATAGGTTTCTCCGGTTGATCGGCTCCATGTCCTTAACCAGCTCACGCTCCGTTGATCAGGCGCTGATCTGCCGGTGATCCAGATAGTCCATCATAAGCCGTTCAATTCTCTGCCGTTGTGAGCGGGCTGTTGAGCGCAGTGAGTCCAGGTTCTCATCCCGGTTGGCTCTGCCTGCAGCGATCTCCAGACAGACCTCGATCCCTTTCATCAGATTGCTGCTGATTTTCCTGATCTCCCGGCTCTCTGTCTGCCCCCGATCCGCCCGGATCCGCCTCTCCAGGTAATCCACATACATCACCAGTTCATGCGCAAATATATGGGGTCGCTCTGACGGCACCAGTGAAGAGCCGCGGCCGTAGATATGATCCACCATCTCCTCCAGAGTGTATTTACGGCTGAACCAGGCGATATTGGGCCCCGGGCAGATCTCCTGTCGGCCGTAGGAGGGTTTCATGATGCCAAGACGTATCAGGGATCCGGTTCCGAGATTGGTACAGAGACACCGCTTCTCCAGAACCTTTTCACGACTGTCGGCCTTCTCGGATTCCGGCTGGTCACTGCTGTTGATCTGATCTATTTTCAGCAGCTGATACTGCGCAGACGCTGTACAGATCGGCTCTTCAGTGAACTCGGTGTTGGAGACCAGAAAACCTTTCGGACACTTCGATCCCGGCTTGCCCCGGTCAACCAGCGCCTCTGTATGCCGCTCCGAACCTGATCCGCGAACCGTATTGAAGGGGACGCCCAGAGGTGAGATCTCACTGAGAAAAAGATCCTCCTCACCGGCTTCCGTCAGCAGATCCATCGTCTCTTCATCGACACAGGTCGCTTCAGGAACAAGTAGAAACGGGCTCCCCCAACCGGTGCCGTCAACCCCATAGGCTTCAATCAGCCGCTCTATCTCGCCGCTGGTGCCGATCCCGCCTTGAACCGTAAGCGCCGGACGCAGTTCCTCCTCCTGAACCTGAAACTCCAGCCCCTGCTCCTCATACCAGGCTGCAATCAGAGGGTGAAATGCCGCCGTCAGCTGATCCCTTTTCTCACGAAACTCCTCCAGCAGCATCGGCAGAAGCTGTCCATCTGACGGAAAGGCGTGGCCTCCGCAGTTGAGACCCGACTCGATCCGGAACTCTGCAACCTCCAACCCCTTTTTTGCCAGAAATTTGCCTTGTATCAGTGCAGACCGGAAATCACTCACCTTCAAGATCAACCGCTTGCGGATCCTGCCCGTCCGGTCACGGTAGAAGTCACGAAACTGTGAGAGATAGCTGTAGAGACGCGGGTTGAAACCGGCCGACAGGACCAGTCCGGAGCCATATCGACTCTCTGCAAATCCTCTCAGGGCTGAACTGGCATCGCTGAATTCGGCCGGAAGTTTCTCGCCGCTCCGATTCACACCGAGGGCATCCACCTTGGCCATGATATTGACATCTATGGAGCCGGCCTTCATTGCGTCAGTCAGGGACTTTTCCCGCTCGATCCGGTTCGGGCTGTTCAGGTCCAGAGAGAGTTCCCGGTACGCTTTTTTGAGGGGGTGTGCATCAGGGAGCAGTTGGAAATAGCGGTCCTTTTCACTATTCGAGAAGAGAGGGAGCTGCCTGATCTCTTCAAATTTCTTCTGAACCACCTCTCCGACCAGATCGAGCCAGGCGGTGATCCGCTTAGCCCTACCGTCTCTGTCTGATCGGGGGATACTCTGCCAGGGCAGGTTGTATATCTTTGCATAGTGGCGCCGGACCTTGTCACACAGCAGATCATCAACAATGGAGATGACGGAGTTGATACCGAGATGCGCCACCCGGATGGGACTGTCAATGGTATGGCCGGTCCCCATGACCGGAATGTGAAACGAATGAAGATTCATGCAAGAGCCAGATTAGAAGCAGGTTCAGACAGGTCAGATTCCGTTCTGTTCAAAGAGAGCATGTTTGTAGAGAGCATGTTTGCAGAGCACCCGTTTGTGGAGAATCTGTTTATTAGAGAACCTGTTTGTGGAGAACCTATTTGTGGAGAACGTTGTGAGCAGGATGAACCCGTCAGACAGACAGCCTCTTCATGAGACCGACGGAACTGGCGATATCTCTGCGGGGTTTAAAAGATTAAAGACAAAATAGTCTTAATACTGAATCAGCGCAAGTAAAGATTGCAGTAACTCCGGCAAAAGATTCCGCCCCCTGCACTTGTGGATTATCTCCATTACCCGTTACTTCATTAAACTGTTTCTGGTTTTCAGCCTCTGCTGACAAACCATGGTTACGCAGTTATCTCCTGACCCTGAAGTACATTCACTACCCATGACTACCGGTCTACGACACGTCCACTCCTATCTTGCCTATGCTGTCCTGGCTGCCCTCTTTATTACGGTGATCTTCGCTGTCTGGCAGTTGCTGAACAAGAGATCTTTCTCCGAGTCTCTTCGAAAAACTGCTCTGGTGGCCTTTATCCTCTCTCACCTTCAGCTACTATTCGGGATTCTGCTCTATCTTGTCTCTCCAGTGGGGCTGTCCGGTTTTTCCGGTGAGGCGATGCAGGACTCGATGGCCAGACTATATGTTCTTGAACACCCGCTGACGATGCTGATCGCCATCATAGTGATCACCATCGGCTACCTCCGTGCCAAACGACCGGGAGATGATGTCCGGCGATATCGTACGCTGATTCTCTTCTATACACTGGGACTGATTCTTATTCTGCTCCGGATCCCGTGGATGGTGTGGCCATAAGCTTGTTGAAGCGGCGCTGATCCCTCTGTACCACACCCACTGTCGGCAGCCTGCTGCGGGGCATCATCCGACAGTTTCAAAAGCAGGCACTTTCAGCATCCTCTCGATCGGCAGACGGGCCGTCTCCGCCATAAAGTGCACACCACAGAAGACGAACAGCTCTCCTGAGCGATCTTCAACCTGCACAAAATTTTACCTGAACGAGCTCCTCCTTCACGAACTATACCGGCAAGGATTGATGTTTCCATTCGCCGAAGGGAAAAGATTATGTTGAGCTCTGGATACCGACGTTCTAACGCACTAAATTGATTCGATTCACCCGGTTCACAAGATGCACCCGGTTCGCAAGCAGTGGGGAGATGGCCTGGCGGAAATCCTCCGGACAGAGGGGCATGGCTTCTACATATCACCTCACTCACCTCTATGATCGAAACTCCATACTTGCTGTTCCTCGGTGATGCACCCGACCAGTTAGCCGTCAAGGTTGCGAAAGGCATACGGGACTGGCGACCGGAATTTGCACTGGGACAGCTGTGTCTCCCCGGTTGTCAGGCAGATCTGGGCATACCGGATTTGAGCCTCTCCGAAGCCCGGCGTGCCGGAGCTAAAACAATGATCATCGGCGTGGCTAACAGGGGAGGTATCATCTCTGAAACCTGGATTGAGGTGATGCTTCAGGCTCTGGAAGAGGGGTATGATCTTGCATCAGGCCTGCATCAGCGGCTCACAAGGTATCCGGAACTTGTGGCAGCTGCAGAGACTCATGGCCGGCAACTGATCGATGTACGGGTACCCCAACAGGATTTTCCTATCGCCAATGGTGTGAAGCGCAGCGGCAAGCGCTGCCTGGCCGTCGGGACAGACTGTTCGGTCGGAAAGATGTATGCAGGCCTTGCCATGGAGCAGGAGATGATAGAGCGGGGCATATCCGTCTCTTTCCGGGCCACCGGGCAAACGGGCATCCTGATCACCGGCAGCGGTATTCCGCTGGATGCTATTCCTGCAGACTTTATGGCGGGCGCGGTCGAACAGCTCACACCAGAGAACGATCCGGATCACTGGGATCTGATTGAGGGACAGGGGTCACTTTTCCACATCTCCTTCTCGGGAATCACCCTCGCTCTGATCCACGGTGGCCAGCCCGATGCACTGATCCTCTGCCATGAGCCCACCCGAAAACATATGCGGGGTATCCCGGAGTACCCGATCCCCTCTCTTGAGAGCCTCCGGGATCTCTCACTTCAGATGGCACACATGGTCAACCCCGACTGCGTAGTCACGGGTATATCGATCAACACATCTGCCCTGCCGGAAGAGGAGGCGCTGGAGTATCTGAATCGCATTGAGAGTGAGATGGGCCTTCCCGCCGTCGATCCCTACCGTCAGGGAGCCGCACGTCTGGTTGATGCCCTGGAGGCGATATGAGCAGCCTGCACCTCTCCGTAACCTCAGAGACCTTCCCTCTCGCGGAAGTTTTCACCATTTCACGCGGATCTAGGACCCGTGCAGAGGTTCTGACAGCCAGCGTGACTTTTGCCGGAATCACCGGGCGGGGAGAGTGTGTCCCTTACAGCCGGTTTGGCGAGACTATGGAGAGCGTGAAAGACCAGATCACGTCACTGCCTGCCGAGTTCGATCGCCAGTCCCTCCAGGAGATCCTTCCTGCCGGCGCCGCACGGAATGCTGTAGACTGTGCGCTCTGGGATCTGGAGGCAAAAACCGAACAGCGGCGTGTCTGGGAGCTGGCAGGTCTCTCTGAACCCGGCCCTCGAATCACCGCATTTACCCTCTCATTGGATACACCGGAGAGGATGGAGCGCGCCGCAGCCCGCCATGCACACCGCCCACTGCTCAAGATAAAGCTGGGCACGCCGGATGACATGCCGCGACTGGAAGCTGTCAGATCCGGTGCACCCGACTCAAAGATCATCGTGGACGCCAATGAAGGGTGGACAGCGGATGTCTACAGAGAGCTGGCCCCCCATCTGCTTCGCCTCGGAGTCCTGATGGTTGAACAGCCGCTGCCGGCGGGTGACGATGAGCTGCTGGAGGAGATCGAGCGCCCGCTGCCGGTCTGTGCGGATGAATCCTGCCACGACCGCCAGAGCCTGCCGGCGCTGATGAGCCGCTACGACATGATCAATATCAAGCTCGACAAGACGGGCGGACTGACCGAAGCGCTGGCACTGCGTGATGAGGCGTTTGCCGCCGGTTTCCAGGTGATGGTAGGGTGCATGGTGGGCACCTCACTGGCCATGGCACCTGCTGTGCTCGTCGCACAGGAGGCATCCATCATCGACCTTGACGGGCCGCTTCTGCTCAGTGAAGACAGGAGTTCGCCTCTCACGTTTGATGAGGATGGAGTTCACCCGCCCTCGGCCGATCTCTGGGGCTGATCTCTGGGGCTGATCGGAATGACCGAATCACACAGAACTCTGGAATAAAATCAGCATCCTGCATCATGACCGGGTTAGTCAGGTGTTGCGGACTGATTAAAACATAACGTTGAGACCTGGAAGAGGTTCTGGAAGGATCGGAGAGTCTCCGGATGTGCGGCTACTGCTACTTGTATTTGACGAGAGTCGGTTTATTTTTGTAAGAGGAGCCTGAATCATCGGTTTACGGTCTGAACCATGCCATGTGTCCATGCATGTGAGGTGAAGGCAAGAGGGTATCCGGAGGCTCCCGGATGGAGGTCCCGGCAGAGAAAGTCCGGTCTTCAGAGTAGCCGACACACAACCCGTTACCACGACACCGCCAGATACAAGGAGATCATCGTAT
>Ga0209487_1002355_pt1 | contig 15397 bp, 16 predicted proteins | sample Poulit2012_FD_187524 | JGI IMG/M metagenome (GOLD analysis project Ga0209487, IMG submission 187524) | Agricultural soil microbial communities from Georgia to study Nitrogen management - Poultry litter 2012 (SPAdes) (version 2) | ecosystem: Environmental > Terrestrial > Soil > Agricultural land... | reverse complement strand
ACGGCGCTTTATTATTCGGTAATTTCTGTATCGATTGTCAGAGCAATCGTCCCGTCCTCACCCAATGGATCGACGGGGCCCACTCGCCCTTCCCAGTCGCCGGGCTTGGGTGCGGCAGTGGATGTTTGCGAGGCCCGCGCCACCAATTCCACTTGACCGGCGTCGGTTAGCGCGGTCGCTGTTGTCATGGCCATAGTATCGTCGAGAATAATTGTCGCCGGGAGATCTGACGCCTGAATCCTCGTTATGGCCAGCGGCATCGGAGAGCCCTCCCACGCCCGAGCGTATACAAAAATCCACTGATCGGGGACCACTTGCGCCCCCTCAGCCAATGTTACATGAACGGAAATCGAGGCGCGGGCCGCGCCTTCTTCAGCCAGCGGCGAGCCCGAACCAGCACTTGGCTTCGCGGTGCCCGCCATCTCCCGTTTGGCGCGCTCAATACCCACTTGAAGGGATTGGCTACTGGGCGCGTGGGGACCCATAACATCGATGGCCCGCTGCCAGAAATGAATCGCCTGTTGATAGTCGCCTTGGCTAAACGCATTGATTCCCGCCAGGCCCAACGCCGTAGTTTCCTGGGGATCAAGCGCCAGCGCGGACTCAGCCAAAGACGCGATCCGTGGCGACATCTGATTATCGTTACCCAGAAACAGAGCCTGTGCCAGCTCGGCCAACACTCGCGGGCTGCTTCGGTCAACGGCAACCACTTGCTCATACGCGGCGATGGCTCGCTCGTAATCCCCCAATGACGTCGAGTATCGAGCCAGCAAAAACTGATACTGCAGATTGTCCGGCCGCTGTGCCAATCGGGCCTCTATGGCGGCGATCAAGTCCCGCGTGCGTTGGGGATCCGGGTTCCGTTGCGCTTGAATATCTTCCCAATCCAGGAGGAGCTTTTCCTGTTGCATGTGCAACAGCTGCACGTCCTGACGATTGCCCAAATGTTGATAGAGCGCCACGGCAGCCAGTATTACCGCAACCAGCACCGCTATGAGAAACTTAGGCCCCATCTGGGAAAGTGCCCATGCTTGCTCGGCTTTGCGCAGCTGCTCCTCATCGTCCAGCAGAGCTCGCTCCTGCTCCAGTTTCAGTTGCTCAAACTCGTCCTCTGACAGCCGTCCGGCTTGCCGGCTCTGTTCTAACTCCGCCAGATGCACCCGGTACAGCTCGATATTCGTTTCACTGTAAGCTTTGAGATCACCTTTCGACGGTCCGTTTTCTCGGTGTCGGAGTGGCCATAAAACAAACACAGCAGCCAGGGCCAGCAACAGTACGGCCATTGTCCAAAAGAGCATCATGATGGGGACTTCTCGTCAGAAGGAGATTGCGAACTAAGGAGCGCTTCCAGTCGGGCGCGCTCCGCGGCAGACAGCTCCGCCTGTCCTGTGGAATCTGTAACCGAACCACTGGCGCGGCGCTTAAGCACAACTTTGATCAGAATCACGATGGCCAATATCAACAGCACAACCGGGCCAAACCAGAGTAAAACGGTAGCGCTGCTCAACCGCGGCCGATACAGAATGTACTCACCGTAACGCTCCACCATAAAATCAACAATCTCCATGTCGGAGCGGCCGTCCTGGATAAGAAAATACAGCTCACGACGAAGGTCCGCCGCAATGGGCGAATCGGAGCCGGAGAGGTTTTGGTTCTGACACTTCGGACAACGCATTTCTTCGATAAAACTTACGTAGCGCTTGCGGTCCACCTCGTTGTCAAATTCGTAGGCGTCGATGGCCCCCCAGACCGGGCTGGCCATAAGCAGTGCGAGCAGAATACCGAGTTTGTGATAGGCAGATTTCAAGATCTTCCCCTCAATAAATCGTTATCGAAAGATCGCCCCCGGCGAACCGGGGATTACAGGCTCCCAAAGAGCCCCCTAAGACGTAGTCTGCACCAATGCAGAGAAGCTAACCCAACACAGGCGCCGTTGCCGAGGTGGAAATCCATGTTTTTCGCTGGCTACTTGCCTTCGCAGGCATGACGGCGACGGACTTAGCTTGAGGCTCTTTAGCCTTCTTGTTTAGCCTTGATTTGTGCAATCCGCGGCAGAAACTCCTGCTCCCAGACGGTTTGATCAACGACGCCCACATGGCGATGATGAATAATGCCTTCGCCATCGATCAGATAGGTTTCCGGAGCACCAAATACGCCCAGATCCAGCCCGAGACGACCATCCTGGTCCACAACACTGAGCACGTACGGATCGTGCAATTCTTCCAGCCAGCGCTGCGCGGCGGCCACGTCGTCCTTGTAGTTGATACCGTAGATGGGCACGCCCTCGCGCTCCACCAGCTCCACGAAAAAGGGATGTTCCACTCGGCACGCAACGCACCAGGTGGCCCAGACGTTGAGCAGACTGTATTCATGCTGGCGAAATACCGCGGGCGTGATGCGCTCGTGCGGGTCGCGGATGGTGCGCAGCTCAAAGTCCGGCACCGGGTGCGCCACACGCGCCGAGGGCATAGCCTCCGGGTCGAGGCTGAGGCCACGCCAGAACAACACCGCCAGAGCACCAAACACCAGTAAAGGTAAAAATAATTTTAATCGGTTCACGCCGACTCACTTCCTGAGGTTGGTTCTTTCGCTGCTCTGCGAGACTTACGTTTGCGATAGCGTTTGTCCGCCATCGCCATCACCGCACCAAGAGCCATCATCAAAGCGCCCAGCCAAATCCAGCGCACAAAAGGCTTGATATGCACCCGCATCGCCCAGGCGCCCTCTTGTTCCAGAGGTTCGCCCATGGCCAAATAGATATCCCGCAACAACCCAGGCGCCAGAGCCACTTCGGTCATGACGCGGCCGCCGGCCAGGTATTGGCGTTTTTGGGGCCGCATTTCCCGGATCAATCGTCCGTCTTTGCGTACCTCCACCAGAGCCTCATCGGCAATATAGTTTGGCCCCTGAACCTTGTAAACACTGTCCAGGGTGAACTCGTATCGCCCCGACTGCACTGCTTCCCCGGGGGCCATGCCCACGTCTCGCAAGTCGGCGTAGAGGCTATTCAGACACACGCCGATCAGGGTCACCGCGATGCCGGCGTGGGCCACGACCATGCCATGGTAACTCAGACTCAACTTGCGCAGCCCGACGCGCAGACTACTGGCATGGCGCGCCCTATGGAGCATATCGGCGGCCAGGCTAGTGAAGATCCAACTGGCCACAAAGACCGCCAGCGCCGCCAACCAGTTGTAACCATCTCCATAGAAGACGGGAAACAGCACGCCGACTACCAGACTGATCACCCAGGGACGCCACAATAACTTGGCAAGCTGCGCGGGAGTGGTCCGTTTCCAGTTAGCGGAAGGCCCCAGAGCCATCAACAAGCACAACGCACCCATCAGAGGGATAAAGAACATGTTGAAATACGGCGGCCCCACCGACACCTTGCCCCACCCGAGCGCATCGGCAATCAATGGATATAAAGTGCCCACCAGAACGGTGGCCATGATGACGACCAGTAGCACGTTGTTGGCCAGCAGCAGCGTCTCCCGGGACAGCCAGTTGAAGGCCGGCTGGTTTTTTACCACCGGGGCGCGCAGAGCGTAAAGCGTGAGCGAGCTGCCCACCACAACCAGCAGGAAAATCAGGACAAAAACGCCCCGCTCCGGATCATTGGCAAAGGCGTGCACCGAGGTCAGCACGCCGGAGCGCACCAAGAAAGTGCCCAACAGACTCAACGAGAAGGTAAAAATCGCCAACAGCAGAGTCCAGCTTTTAAACGCACCGCGTTTTTCGGTCACCGCGAGAGAGTGAATCAGTGCGGTACCCACCAGCCAGGGCAGGAAGGAGGCGTTTTCCACCGGGTCCCAGAACCACCAGCCGCCCCAGCCTAGCTCGTAATAGGCCCACCAACTGCCCAATGCGATACCAACGGTCAGAAATGCCCAGGCCATATTGGCCCACGGACGGCACCAACGCGCCCAGGCGCTATCCAGTCGCCCAGTAAGCAGTGCCGCGATGGCAAAGGCGAAAGTTGCACTAAAACCCACATACCCCATATACAAAACGGGTGGATGCAGAATCAGGCCAATATCCTGCAGCATCGGGTTTAGATCACCGCCCTCTTGCGGGGCCAGCGGCAACAGGCGGTCAAACGGGTTCGACGTGAGCAGAATAAACAGTAAAAAGCCGATGGAAATAAAGCCCATAACGGCCAGCACCCGGGCCTGCAGATCCCGGGGCAAACCGCCGCTCAGCAGCGCAATAGCCAGGGTCCAACCGGCCAGCATCACCACCCACAACAGCAGCGAACCTTCGTGACCACCCCATACCGCGCTGATTTTGTAGTAAGCCGGCAGCAGGGAATTAGAATGATTGGCCACGTAGGAGACGGAAAAGTCATCCACCAAGAACGCGTACGTGAGGCATCCAAATGCCACCACCACAAAGACAAAAAAACCGGCACTGAGAGATCGGCCGGCTGCCATTAACATGGAGTTATTGATCTGAGCGCCGAGCAGTGGCAGGCACAGAAGCGCAAAGCTGAATACCAGCGCGAGTATGAGGGAAAAGTGACCTATCTCAGGAACCATACTGAACCACCTCGCAGGTATCGCTGTGGCCGTCACCAATGGCTGCCATGGTTTCCGCTACTTCTGGTGGCATATAGGTTTCATCGTGCTTGGCCAGCACCTGACTGGCGTAAAAGCCGCCATCGGTGCGCAACTCACCATTGACCACCACTGCCTCACCCTCTGAGAACAAATCCGGCAGTATGCCCGTGTAGTGAACTTGGAAATCCACCACCCCATCGGTGAGCAAAAACGTGGTTTCCAGCGTTTGCTGATCCCGGGCAACGCTTCCGGGGCGTACGCAGCCACCGGCGCGAATGCGCCGATCCACCGGCGCTTCGCCCGCAACGATCATTGAAGGCGGATAAAACAGGTTAATATTATCCCGCAGAGCAAAGGCCATAAGGCCTACGGCCACACTGGAGAAGAACACGATGAACAGAATGAAAAACAGGCGTTGACGACGGACGGGATGCATAAAACACTATCCAGCTAGCAAAAAATCGGTGGATGATGCGATTACAAGCAACGAGGACCGGCCGGAGCTTGGCGGGAACCGTTGCATTATATCAGGCTTGACGCTCGACTTCGCGCTCCTGGGCCATTTTCTGCAGCCAGAGCCGTTGTCGATGAATAAAACGCCGACGACGCCTAATAGGCCGCACCACCAAATACAGCAGCACCACAAAGGTGATGCCATAACAGGCCCACACATAGGGCCCATGGCCACTCATTTGGAGAAAATCCTGCAAGGAGTCAAACTGAAAATTCATCGTTTTTCGGTCTCTTCGGTCACCAGGTCGCTTACCCAGCGGGTACGCGCCTCGCGCTGCAATAACTCGGCCCGCGTATACAGAAGCAGCACCAGGGCGTAAAACAAGTAAAAGGCCAAAATCATGGTTAATAGCGGATACAGCATGGACGCATGAATGGTCGGCGCCGAAGTCAGTTTCAGCGTCGCCGGTTGATGCAGGGTGTGCCACCAATCTACAGACTTATAAATAATGGGAATGTTCACCGTGCCGATCAACGCCAGCAAAGCGCTGGCCTTATCAGCGGCGTCGCGGCTTTGAAACGCGCTTTGCAGCGCCATAATACCGAGATACAGGAACAGCAGAATCAGCATGGACGTTATGCGTGCGTCCCACTCCCACCAGGTGCCCCACGTGGGTTTGCCCCAAATAGAACCGGTTACTAAAGAAAGAAACGTCAGGGCAGCCCCAATGGGCGCTGCGGCGGTCATCACAGCGAACGCCAGCTTCATGCGCCAGATCAGGCCCACGGCCCCGGATATGGCCATAATGTAGTAGCCCACCAAGGCGAGAAACGCCGCCGGTACATGCAAGTAGATGATCCGATAACTGTTGCCCTGCTGATAATCCGGCGGGGCAAACGCCAGTCCCCATACGCCGCCCAGCACCAGTAAAACCGCGCTGACGGCTCCCAACCACGGGAGCCAACCCTCAGTTTTATAATAGAACCAGCGCGGCGAACCCAGCCGGTGAAACCATTGCCATTTACTCACGAAACTTCATTCCTCTCGTTCAATCCCGGCTCTAAGCCATTGATTTTATTGTGCTCACCCGGCGTCAATTGAGATCTGTAACGCGCCGGCAATTGCCAAAGGTGCCAATGCCAGCGCCATGGCTAAGAATGCACCCAGAACCGACAGCTGCATTCGTATCGAGTCGCCCAACGCGGCATTTTGCACCACATCGGCACCAAAAATCAGCAACGGAATATAGAGCGGCATGACAATCAGCGATAGCAAAAGCCCACCGCGACGCAAAGACACCGTGAGCGCAGCCCCCATGGCACCCACCAGACTCATACTGGCCGTACCCAGCAACAACGATCCGCACAACGCCCAGTAGGCCGGGGAAGGCAAACCGAGAGTCAAGCCCAGAAACGGCGCCAAAAGCGTCACCGGCAGACCGGTCACCAGCCAATGCGCGAACACTTTAGCGAGAACGCTAAAGTACAGCAGCTGCGGGCTGATCAACAGTTGCTCTAAAGAGCCATCATCAAAATCACTACGAAACAGGCCGTCCAGCGCCAGCAAAGTGGCCAACAACGCCATCACCCACAACATCCCCGGCGCCAATTGCGCCAGCAATTCGCTTTCAGGCCCCAACCCGAGCGGTATCAGGGTAATGGCAATCAGATAGAAGACGAGCGGGTTGAGCATGTCCCCCGGTCGGCGTGCGGCGAGCAATAGATCCCGACGCAAGGTGGCCGTAAATGCCGTTAAAATCGGGTGTGGCGCTTTAATCACTGAGGTCCTAGGCAAAATGGCTTTCCTCAGGCTCTAACCACTGAGGTGGGTAATCCAGCAGATCGACCCGGCGCAGCCCCCGCAGCGCCAGATCCTGGTGCGAACTGAGTATCACCAGTCCGCCCGCTGCGGTGTGGCGAGCCATAAGCGCTTCCAGATCGGCGACACCCGCGCGGTCGATGGCTGTGAATGGCTCATCCAGAATCCACACCTGCGGGGCGTCCGACAGATGTAAGCGAGCCAAAGCCACTCGACGCAGCTGGCCAGCGGAAAGTTGCGCACAGGGCACATCGGTATAAGCGGAAAGCCCCACCGCGTCCAGTGCCCGATCAATATCCGTGGCGGCGGTGCACCCATTCAGAGCGAGATACCAATTCAGGTTTTCCCGAGGCGTAAGCCCGCTTTTAATACCGGGCCGGTGACCGACAAACAAGAGATTCTGACGGTGTGCCAGCCCGGCTCGCCCTAACTCGACGCCATTGCACAGAATCTGACCCCGATACTCGCGGCAAAGCCCAGCCAGAGTGCGCAGCAACGTGGTTTTCCCCGAGCCGTTTGGCCCGAGGATCTGTACGGCTTCCCCGGCAAAACAACGAAGATTCAACGCGCTGAACAGCGGTCTCTGGTCCCGCTCGCAACTCAGTTCACGTAATTCCAATAGGGGTGTAGACAAAATGCCTGTGCTCGCTGTCGTTGCCGCAATCCGTAGGGCTTATGTTGTAGGCCATCATCCATCATCATGGGGTGCAGTAGTGATGCCCTAATGAAGACAATCGACCGGGCCTCAGATTTTGCACCTGCTGGCCGATACCCCGAAGTGCGGCTGCTCAGTGACCAGCGGTGCCGAACCTGCGCCGTCCCGTTCAATAAACAGGACGAAGTATAGCTGGCTTGAGCAGGTGTTTTCATCCCCTATGCGGAAACAGCGGACGATTCTCTTTATGAACGGCCCCATTAGCGACGCCTTGAAAGTACCCAATGTGATCAGCACCCTTCTAGATCGTGGGCAGGAGGGTCGTGCGGAGCGTGTTCAGACGCTGGTACAACTGCTGTCCGTCCGCATCGGCCAGCCTCAGAGCGCTCAGGTACAAAACGTCGCACCCGTAACGTCAGAGCAACGCCAATCACTGCTTAACGCCACGTTAGAAGCACTGGCGCAACTGGAAAAAGTACCGCCAAGCGCCCAACGGGAACGGCAGGTGGGGCAATTACAGGCACAACAACAGCTACTCAACGCACCCTTGCTCAAACTGGTTAAGCTGTTGCTCAACGGCCGCCCGCTAGTGACTTATACAGATCGGACCCTTGAACAGGGGCAAACCGTCCAGGTGCGCCTAACCGATAGTAACCGGCTGGCGCTACTGCCTCTGCCCCAAGATGAAGCCGCACCCAAAACTAAGCTGTCGAAGCCCACCCAAATGATGCTGGGCCAGGCATTGCGATCCGCCTTGTCACTTCAGGATCGCCCTACTTTGCTTGAGGTTATGCCTCGGATTCAGGCCCTGCCTTTACCCCATCGACAAGCGTTGTTGTCCCCGAGTTTGCAGCAGGCCCTGCACGCCGTGGCTCAACAGTTGCGGTCCCCTGCCCAGCTAAGCCAACCCCAGGTTCTGAGTGCAAGCCTACAGGCGAATGGAGTATTTTTTGAACGGGCGTTGGCGCACAGCCTCGTCAGCGGGAAACAATCGCCGGGACCGGCCACCGCCAGCAGCGACTTAACCAGCAGCGATTTAAAAGGAGCGCTGCTACACACCTTGCAACGGGTCACCGCGGAGCTGCGTCAACTCGGACATCCCCAGCCCCGCCCGGTTGACCCCACGCCGGCGCCAGCTCCGCCGACAACCGCCCCAGCCTCAGGGACACTACCGGGCGCTGAAGCCACTCCTCCACTGCGGGATTTATCCCAGCTCATTGCGCAGCTGGCACATCGCCCGCTGGCGGAGCTGAGTAATCGAACCTTGCGCACCCAGTTGCTGGTTCTATTGCACCGGCAAACCCTTAACAGCCTGGCCCGGATTCAATTCCAACAACTGCAGACGTTAAGCCAACAGACCGCGCGCACTGAGGCTCCGCAAACCCCGCAGTCCTGGACTTTGGAAATTCCCGTCCGGTACGGTCTGGAGCAACACAACCTATCACTGCACATTGAACAGGACTGGATTCCGCCGAAAGAGGAACAGAACCAGCCTGCCGCGCTTACCAAAAAAACCAAGCGCTGGCAGGTGCTGCTCTCGTTCTCTTTGCCAGAGGCAGGCAACGTCTATGCGCAGCTCACTCTCGTCGGCGACAGCGTAGCCGCAAAGCTATGGACCGAGCAGCCCGACACGCTGCGTGAGGTGAATGCCAAACTTGGTGTATTGAGACAACAGCTACAGGATCAGGGCATAGAGGTAACGCAGCTGGATTGCGTGCAAGGCACACCGCCGAACAAAACCCAGAAGCTTCATTATTCATTGGTGGATATTCGCACATGAACCGCAACGCATTTACTCAAGCCGACCTGGATAAAGCCGTGGCGCTGTTTTATGACGGGAATCAGGCGCCCTATGTGAGCGCCAAAGGCACCGGCGCCGTGGCGCAAGAAATTATCGCCATTGCCGAAGCCGAAGGAGTGCCGCTGTGTGACAACCGCGATTTGGTGGACTTACTGGTAACTCTGGAGTTGGGGGACGAAATACCCGAAGCGTTATACCGAGCCGTGGCCTGCATCATCGCCTTCGCCTATCAGCTGCAAGGTAAGGCACCCAGCGCTTGAGTGGTTTTCCTTTTCATACATGCCTCATGCGCGTCAGACCCCGAACTGCTCTTGCTGATAGGCTCTCACGCGGGCGATAAAACTGGCTCGTGCCGATGCCTCGGCCAGCTCTTGGGCCTCGGCGACGGGCAGCTGCGGTTGCTGATCAATCAAACGGCGCGCGAACTCCCCCCGCCCAGCACGATCCAGCAACACGCCGGTTTTTGAGAAACGTTTTACCGTATATACGCCGCAACTGGGCGAATTTTGCATGAAGATAAAACCGCTGAGCTGCGGCGAATCCTGGAGCGTACGTTCTGCCGCCAGGGCCAGCGCATCGGTCACGTCCAGGCCTGGATCTTCAACCCCACGGACGCGGGTCGTGGCGTCGCTGGCCAGCAAGTGTATGGGTTTGCGCGGTACGCCCAGGCCAATGGCCATCTCCGGACACACCGGCACATACTCAAAGTATTTCCCCAATACCCGATTAACCCAGTGGTCGTACTTGTGGCCGCCATCGTAACGCACCGGGTCTCCCAGCAAACATTGGCTCACGCCCACCAACGGCTTGTGTGAGTGGCCCGGCGTAGTCATATTAATAGTTGGGCAGTTCGATGCCCTCGAGCAATTCGTTCAGGTCCGCCCGGGACTTCCGATCGAGCACCTGCCCCACCAGTTCGCGGTTTAGGTGCGGCGCAAAGCCCTCGATGAACTCGTACATGAACCCGCGCAAGAACGTACCCCGACGAAAGCCAATTTTGGTAACGCTGCTTTCAAACAAGTGGCTAGCATCCAGGGCCACTAGATCGGTATCGAGTGTTTCGTCATAGGCCATGCTGGCGATGATGCCGATACCGAGCCCCAGGCGCACATAGGTTTTAATCACATCCGCATCAGCGGCGGTAAATACCACCCGGGGCGCCAAGCCCCGGCTGATAAACGCTTCATCCAATTTAGACCGGCCGGTAAAACCGAACACATAAGTCACCAGCGGGTGCTCGGCCACGTCTTCCAACGTCAGCTCTGACAACTGCGTTAAGGGGTGCCCCTTGGGCACGACAATGCAGCGGTTCCAGCGATAACAGGGCAACATAATCAGGTCGCTGAACAGATCCATGGCTTCGGTAGCAATGGCAAAATCCACCGTTCCATCGGCCGCCATTTCCGAGATCTGCATGGGCGTACCCTGATGCATATGCAGCGACACCTCTGGGTACTGACTGATGAACTGTTTGATCACAGGTGGCAGAGCATAGCGAGCCTGGGTGTGGGTAGTAGCCACAGATAGCGAGCCTTTGCGCTCGTTGCTGAACTCCTGAGCCACCTGCTTAATGCTTTCAACCTTGCGCAGAATCTCGCCTGAGGTGCGCAGAATGACCTCCCCTGCCGGGGTAATCCGGGTCAGATGTTTACCGCTGCGGGTGAATATTTCTACGCCCAGCTCATCTTCGAGGAGCCGGATTTGCTTGCTGATACCCGGCTGTGAGGTAAACAGACTCTGGGCAGTGGCAGACACGTTCAGGTCGTGATGGGCCACCTCCCATATATAGCGAAGTTGTTGCAGCTTCATAAGCCCTCCAAGATGGCCCTATCCGCATGGAAATATTCTGAGACCTAACACTTATGGCTCAACTGAACGACCGGGAAAGGATACCTGTCATTATTAAACCCCGCGCTTGTAAGCACCGGCTGAACACAAAATCGGGTGCCAAAACACAAGATTCTTTCCTTGGTATTAGAAAACGCCCCTGGTTGGGGTTAGGACTATTGCTGAGGCTTTTTGCCCTGTCCAAATACCGCAGTACCCCAAGGGTTTCTATAACTTTAGACTATATCGAGTTCTTTATTTGTGCAAGCATCGGCGTCTCAAACAGCCCACGGTAAGGGCCGTAGCGGCGCTTTTAACATCTTTCCGCTCAGGCGGGGTTGTTCGCGACACCGTGGGGAACGTGGCCGGTGGCCACATGCTCGCTGGCCGAGTCACAATGCTGGCGTTGGTCATCGAAGAATACGTCGGCCCCATAAGCTTTGAGAAAAGCGCCTTTGGAAAGCCCTCCCAGAAACAGGGATTCGTCGATGCGCACATTCCACGCGCGTAACGTACGAATGACGCGCTCGTGGGCCGGCGCGGAACGGGCCGTCACTAAAGCGGTGCGTATGGGGCAGTCCTCTTCAGGGAGCTGGCTCTGCAGCCGCTGCAACGCGGCGAGAAACGACTTAAACGGCCCGCCGCTCAACGGTTTCTTGGCGGCCGCTCGTTCGCTGGCCGCAAAGGCGCTCAGGCCCTGACTTTTGAACACTTGCTCCGCCTCGTCGGAAAACAACACCGCGTCACCGTCGAAGGCAAAGCGCAATTGATCGTCGTGGTCTGATCTCTTCTTTGAGGCTAACAAAGTCGCTGCGGCTATGCCCTGATTCAACGCCAGGCGCACATCCTCACCATCGGTAGACAAAAACAAATGACAGCCAAACGGAGCTGTGTACCTATGTGGACTGCTACCGCTGCAAAAGGCCGCTCGGGTGATTGCCAATTGATAGTGTTCGATCGAGTTGAACACCCGCAAGCCGGTATCGGCGCTGTTGCGGGACAGCAAGATCACCTCCACCCGGGCGTCTTCCGGCAAATTTTCGTTTAGGCGCAACAGTTTTTGCACCATAGGAAACGCATCGCCGGGCTCGAGCGGCTCGTCTTCGCGTTCGATTTGATAACGAGCGTAGGCTTCCAGCCCCTCATTAACGTAAACCTCGTGGCTCTCATCCAAATTAAAAAGCGCTCTAGAGGAGATAGCGATAACCAGTTTATTGCCTAAATTCGACATGGCGCCCCGTGTAGTTGTGGCATCAAAAACAATGCGTCCGTTATACACGATTCATCGCTTAGCGTCAGCCCAGGCGCAGACAGCGCGAGAATATTAATCTCACCCCCCGCCGAGGGCTGGATGACTAGCAGGCTGTTGAAAAACGTTTTCGAGGCAGGCTATGCAAGGCAAAAATGGCCGAAAAAGCGCAGTTTACTGGAGTAAATGAGCATTTTGAGGCCATTTTTAACGCCGCAGAGGCCACGCAGATAGTTTTTCAACAGCCTGCTAGTGAAGCGTATTCGGAGCCGGTATAATCCCGCCTGCGCCGGCCAACACCCTATACGGATCACTTCGATTGAATGCATAGCCTTCAGTGACCGGCGTGCTGTTGTGTTTTGTATTAAAGAACTCCACCGAAATTCTGATTTTTATCCGCGGCATGAAAGCCGTTTTGGATCTCTCCGGGGTATGTCAATGCAATATAAACATGTTTCAGGCCTGCTGGGCGCTGGGGTTGTTTCTTTTATTTGGAGTGCTTCAGCGCAGGCCTCTTCTGTTGTAGGGCCGATCGATCTCACCACTTCAGCCTACGGGATCATTGCAGTAGCCGTGCTCGCGGTAGCCTACCTGCTGGTCATGACTGAAGAAAAGCTGCACATGCGCAAATCCAAACCCGTGCTCGTGGCAGCCGGTATTATCTGGATTCTCATTGGTATTGTGTACACCCGGGCCGACGTGGGTGGCTACGCAGACGCCGCCTATAAGGCGACCTTGCTGGAGTTTGCGGAGCTGCTGCTTTTTCTTTTGGTGGCCATGACGTACATCAATGCCCTAGACGAGCGGCGTATGTTTGATGCCTTGGGGACTTGGCTGACACGTAAAGGATTTAGTTACCGCAGCTTATTCTGGATAACAGGCATTCTGGCATTCATTATCTCTCCAATCGCGGACAACCTGACCACGGCATTGTTGATGTGTGCGGTTGTCGTCAAAGTTGCTGGGGACAGTCGACGCTTTGTAAACCTGTGCTGTATCAATATTGTTGTTGCTGCCAACGCCGGCGGCGTATTCAGCCCTTTTGGCGATATCACCACCTTGATGGTATGGCAGGCCGGCATTATCGATGTGGCCGGATTTCTGTATCTCTTCCTGCCCGCGATCGTAAACTTTGTGCTTCCGGCAGCCGTCATGAGTTTTGCGATTGAGAACCGCAAACCAAGCGCCTTGTACGAGGAGGTCGAGCTCAAGCGCGGAGCCCGACGCATCTTGTTCCTTTTTCTCTTGACCATTGCCACCGCGGTACTCTGCCACAGCGTATTGGGCCTGCCCCCGGTGCTGGGCATGATGATGGGCCTGGGGTACCTGCAGTTCTTCGGCTACTTTTTGCGGCGCACCCTCCCCGCCTCGCTCGCGCGCAAGCGATCCGTTGCTGAGCTCAAGGGCGATAAGCGCGCGCTGCGCAAGCTGGGTAGCATTGTACCGTTCGATGTGTTCAGCCGGGTCGCCCGAGCGGAATGGGATACGTTGCTGTTCTTCTACGGTATCGTGGTTTGTATTGGCGGTCTTGGTTTTATGGGCTACCTCGCCCTGCTGTCCGACACGCTCTATACCGGCTGGAGCGCCGCATCGGTGAATATCTTCTTGGGCGTACTATCCGCCGTTATTGACAATATTCCGATCATGTTCGCGGTATTAACCATGAGCCCAGACATGTCTATGGGCAACTGGCTATTGATTACATTAACAGCGGGTGTCGGCGGTAGCCTGCTGTCGATCGGATCCGCGGCGGGTGTTGCGCTAATGGGTCAAGCACGCGGTATGTATACTTTCATGGGCCATCTGAAGTGGGCGCCCGTCATTGCCCTTGGTTATATTGGGGCTATCGTGGTGCACCTTTGGGTTAATGCTGGACTGTTCCAACTACCCGTTTAATAGGGCTAAGAAGGACATCGGTAGCGGCGCCATGCTCCCAGACCGCTGTTACCACAGCAAGGAACTGGGAGCATGCGCTAACACTATAAAGAAATGATCGCGGGACGAGATTGTCTCGCCCCGCGATTAAGCTCAGGTGCGTACCTTCCAATCACGGCGCCTGGTTCAGGTTTACCGTCCGAAATTACGTCTCGTCAGTATTCTCATGCTCGCCGATCAGTTCTTTTACCGCGGGCAGGTCGCGCAGCGGTTCAAGTGCGGGATCGTGTAGAAGCTCCTCCCGATAGCTCTCACCGCGAGTAACAGCCTCGCGCAGATAATATACGGCCTCATCATAATGCTGCAGAGCGGTATGGGCGCAAGCCAGTTGGTAGAAGGCGTGGGCGTTGTCTGGATCAATGGAAAGCGCTTGCTGGCACAAGTTGACGGACCACTGGGCTTCGTCCTGCTCCAGAACAATGTCCGCCTTATAAGTCAGCGCTTCGACGTCTTCGGGATTAATGGCTAAGATTTGGTCGTAAATGGCAATCTTGTTGGGCGCCGAGCTTTCCAGACCCGCACGTAACCATAGAGAATGAATTTCTTTGGTGCGGGCGATTTCATCCCGGTTGGCATCGATGTGTTCGGTCTTTTGCGTCAACTGCTTCTCAATGCTGCGTAAACGCACCTCATAGGCGCTGATCAGTTTGTTGACCTCCTCATCCGCCACAATGCCCATCTTTTCTTTGATGTCACGCAAAGAGTTCCAGCCCAGCAAAACCAGGATCGAACTCACCGCTGCGATTAAATAGAAAAAATAAGTGATGGTATTGGTGGCATAGGCAACACCTCGATCCACCGAGGACAGCTCGCGATCCACCATCTGCTGAATCAGCTCGGCGCGCTGGTTCGCTACGTCCACCCGAAGGCTCCGCAGCTCGTCCAGCACGTAGCGCTCAATAAAGGGGGTGTAAAGAGGTTCTTCCAGATTTTCCACCGCACGCTCGGCGCGCTCGTGCACTCGTTGGGAGGTATCGACGGAGCCGTTGCTCTCGGGCTCCGTCTGAGCCAGGCTTACGCTGGCCGCTAAGCACAACAGTAGTGCAACTAGGCGGCGCATATGGCCTCACCATGCTCATGCACTTCCACCAAGTAGCGG
>Ga0209487_1002354_pt1 | contig 15400 bp, 8 predicted proteins | sample Poulit2012_FD_187524 | JGI IMG/M metagenome (GOLD analysis project Ga0209487, IMG submission 187524) | Agricultural soil microbial communities from Georgia to study Nitrogen management - Poultry litter 2012 (SPAdes) (version 2) | ecosystem: Environmental > Terrestrial > Soil > Agricultural land... | reverse complement strand
CCGTTGGACAGTTCCAAGAACTCCCACATCGTTTGCGCCACCGCCGGGTCGGTATAGTGCGCATTCATCGTAGTAGCGCGCGCGGCGTTCCACTCTTGCTCACTGAGCAGACCGCGCAGCCGGTTGTGTAAATCCCGCCAGTCCTCACGGTGAGATTCAAAAATCTCCGGAACCGCTCCCCAGGAGGACCACCCAGCCAGAACCTGCTGCTGGGAAGGGGGCGGAGCACTTCGATGAGAACGAAGCTCACGCAGTACCTGTAATGCGGCAATGTTGGCCTCTGCGCGAGACTTTTTACCTGAGGGCACCCACACACCTTCGTGTGGGGGAACGAACCCTTCGGCTTGAGTTGACCCGGTACCCGGGGCGTGGAGGTAGGGTCCATCGTCAACCGATGGAACGGGTGGGTCTACTTGTTGGGTTCGGGCATCTTCCGGTCGATCATCACCTGCAAGATCGCCGTGATCCACGACCGTAGCCGCTTCTCGGCGGGGGTCAACTCCCGTTGTGAGGCCAGGAACGTGGCCACTTCCTCGCTCAAGGTGTGCATCTTCGTCCACACCACGACCAGGTGCTTCCACTGACTGTCGGTGTAGGTCGGCAGCACCGGAGCCAGCCACTTCAAGTCCAGCACCTCCAGAGGCAGGAACCCCTCCTCCTCGTGTGCCCACATCTTGTCGTTGGGAAGTTCGGGGTCGATCCCCTCCACCAACGACATCACCAACGCGTTGGGATTGTTGTCCATCACCCAACAGTCGTGCGCGGCCTCCATCATCCGCCACATCTCCCGCGCCGGTCGCAGACGGGTGTCGATCATCTCCAGACTGAACAACATCGTGATCCCGGGGTGATTGACGTAGAAGCTCCCCGGAATGTTCTCCACCTCGGGAGGAATCTCGTCGTAGGGAATCTGCCAGCGCAGCGGATCGGAATCGAACTCCATCTGGGCTTGGGCCATCGACCTCAAAGAGGACTCCACTGCCGCTTGCCTGTTCAGTTCGTAATTCCTCAGTTGCTCGTGCATCGTCACTGCTGTCATCTCCTTGTATCGAGTCAAAATCAAAGCCGTCTTGAAAGTAGGTGGGCGTGCTCAACAGGTAACTCCTTGTCAGTGGCCACTGATACAGGTCGTCACCTGCACCGAGCACGCTGCTCGCCCACGATGGGAAAACGGGTTAAGTGATTGCAGGCCCCCGATCGATCTCAACGCTGTGGTGGTGAGCCGGTGCCGGCGGCGGCGCGCCATCTGAACGGTTCCGTAGATGGTTCAACGCCGCTTGGGCCCGGGCGTATTGAGTGCGCTGTTCAAAGTCGGCCCCCACCGGCCCACCCAAGGGCCGGGAATCTGCCGGGTTCACTGCCCACCGATCCCGGTAGGCCGCGACGGTGAGCGCGTGGGAAGACTCCGGAACCGCCCACGGGTGGCCATCGGCGCGGGCTTGCTGCAACACTTGCCAAGCGCGGGCGGTAATCAACTCCTCCCGTTCCTCCAGCGCCCGGACGAGATCGGGATCACTGACACCGGAGGCCACCGGGAGCAAACCGCACAACATCTTCGGGCGTTGGCGTTTGGGAGCCGACACCGAGGTGTAGGCATCCACCCGCTGGGCCAGCACCGCTGCACTGTCCTCAGCGGAATCCAATTCACGCATCTTGACGATCTGATCGAACACCCGATCAATTGATACCCCGGCATCCACTGACCGGCGAAGCGAAGCCGCCAACGTTGGCCAGGCAGGCGAATCCAACACCGCCTGCTTCCTCTCACGGGGCAGCACCGATGTCTCGATCATGTCCACCCACCGTTGTCTCGTACCGGCAACCGCCAACGTGTCGTACTCATCGGCCAGGCGGGCAATACTCGATGCGGCTTCATGCTCTGCCACCGTAGCCTCATGCGCTGACACCCCCGCCTGAGTGTTAGCCAATACGCGCTCCAAGATTTCCCGCGAGGTGAGGCGATCTTGTGGGGAAAGGTGCTGTTCCTCCTCGTTGAGCGTCAACGTCGCCACATACACATTGTTCGCCTCACGCCCCCGGGTCATACCCACATACAACGCCTCGCGGTTCAACGCATCATCAACAACCAGCGTGTGAGCAGTATCGACCGTCGCCCCTTGTGCTCGGTGGGTCGTGGCGGCATATCCCAGCTCGACATTCTCCAAAACGTACGTTCCAGGCAGCATCACCAACGGTCCTCCGCCCTCGCGGCGGACCATGAGCGCACCATCGTCTCGGGCTTGCACCACATTCCAACGGTCCCCGTTCTTCACCCACGACCCTCCTCCCGCCTGTAAAGAGCGGTCATTGAGCCGGGTGACGATCACATCACCATCGCCAACTCCAAGACCGTCGCGAATCTCCACACGCGGCTGGCTGACCTGGCCCGCAGCGATCCGGTCGGCTTGCGCCCGAGCGTTAAGCAACTGCACCGTTTCGTTATCCGATGCCACCAACAGCGATGTCTTGCCCGCCTGCTGATCGGCTTGCCAAGCGGAATACGCCTGATCGACAACAACAGCCTCATCTCCCTCCCGTACCCGGTCATGAGCAAAGTAGGTCTCCAGCACCTCGGCTCGCCCCGCCCTGAGCATCAAGGAAGCCTCAGCCTCCCAATCGTTACGGAAGCGGTGAATAGTTTGCAGACGAGGAGCATCTGCACCTAACTCCCGCACCGCTAACGAAAACGCGCCGCCTGCCTCAACCGCCGATAACTGCAACGGGTCACCAACCAGCACCACCTTCGCCCCCGCCTCCTGGGCCTGGCGGGTAATGCGTTCCAGGGCGAAAGTTCCAGCAAGGGAAGCCTCATCGACGAGCAGTAACTGTCCTTCGCGCAGTTCCCACCGGTCTAAGTCCGCGCGTAACGCATCGATACGTTCTGCTAAACGTGTGGACGGGGAACGACGATGCTGGGTGAGCAGTCCGGCCAGTTCCTGCTGCTTGGACTCCCGGCGGTCTAACTCAAACAGCCACTTCGCCGTGTTATCGGTCGCTATTTCCAGCTCCTCGCCCAAAACGGCTGCTGCTGCCGCAGAAGGGGCAAGCCCAATCACTGATCCGGCCCCATATTTCTCCTGCCATACCTGCAACAGCGCGGAGAGAGTCGTGGTTTTTCCTGCCCCGGCAGGACCAACCATGACATCCAAGCCCCGACCCGATGTCGCGATCTGGCCCACGGCCTCGGCTTGATCGACTCCAAGTGGGAACGTGGCTGCGGCGTCGAAACCGGTGAGCACGTCAGCCACCTGAGTACTGGCCACCATGGGAGCGGATTGGTCATGGACGCGGCTAATCAGATAATCCTCAGCCGCTAGCACCGACTCTGAGGTGAACACCTGGCCGTGTTTAACTTCAAATGCGCTCGTTCCATCGCTACGCATGAACACCGCTGGCGTGTGGGCAAGACGGGGAGCAGATAAATCCACCGAACGCTCCCGGGCAGCATCAACTATCCGTTCCACGGCTTGAACCCGGTCATCAGCGGAAGCGAAGCGCAGCTCACTCATCTGCGCTACTGCCTCCGAGTGAAGGTTCCACCGAGTCCACGTCGAGCGTTTGCCCTGAACAACTTCCACCACACGGTCGGCTACGGAAGTCACATACGTCTCGTCCAGATCATCACCGCGAAGGACCGGCACCCGCGGTCGATCCGCCGCCAGGACCTCACGAACCCACTCCGCAGCATCACGTCCTTGCCCGGTACGCGGCTTCCACCCCAAGCGCACCAACACACCTACCGCCCGCTCACGCCAGGCCTGAGTCAGCGTTGCAAGCGACCCGCCCTCCTTCGCCTCACGCGTGGCCGCCCACGCCAAATAATCAAGCCGCCGAGCCTCTGCGTCCGTTGGTTCCCGGCCATGGCGAGTCTGAAAATCAGCCACCGCCTTCGTCCGCGCGGCAATGATCGCTAACCTCCGCTGAGAGAACTCATCCCGCAACTGCGCGGGAACCCCAACAATCTCCGCCTCTCCAAGAACCCGCTTACGCGCATCTGGCAATTCCCACTGAACCGGAAGAACTTGGGATAACCGGTCAGCAAACAACGACGAATGCGTCCGTGACATCGCCACAACCGCCTTATACAACGCACGAGAGTCCAACGTGCGCCACTTCCCATCCATCCCCTGCACCCGGTTGGCCACCACCACATGGGTGTGCAGATGAGGATCACCAGCCCGCGAATCGAAATGATCAAACGCTGCCGCGATCAACCCCCGCGTCTCTAACTGAGCAACCCCATGCTTACCCGCCCGGGTCATAATGACCTCTCGCTCAAAAAGCGCCAAGGTCTCCTTGATCGCCTCATGATGAGCACGCACGATCTGAGCCTGCACCCCTGCATCAGCCACCGCCCACAACGCAGAAGCAGACTTCGGCACCTGAAACGTCAAATCAAAACCAGAACGCGACGGGGAAAGACTGCCGTCTTTTGGCACTTGGTAGGGACGAGAGAGGACATTTCCTGAAACTGGGTCCCTCCCCAGGCCAAACAGCAGCGCCATTTGTTCCTCAGATACCTGCCTGCCCTCGGTCAGCGACCCATCGCCAAGACCCGCCAACCCACTCCCGAGCCACTGCCCAGGAGGAGTGCCGCTCTCGTCGTAGTAGCGAATCAACCCATCAGCAGCAGAACGATTACCATCCCCAGCCGCAACCGAGCGAGTCAGATATTCATATCCTGTACCCGCGCGGATCGGCGTCCGTGACGTCGTGATACTCACTCCTGATTCCTCCGCCACGAGGAGCTGCGACATACCGCTGAACAAAACCGCGCATCGCTCCGCCGAGCCGAAAACACTTGTCCACATGCCTGGCAAGCAAACCGATGCGCCTTCGGTCTCTGCCGCTGACGGTGCACCCGTTTCAAGCACCGCCGCGAACAATAGATCGCCAACGTTGACCGCGCCTGAAAGACCTCCCCACACGCCCGGCACGTACGCACTCGGTCGCGCTCAAACTGTAACCGCCGCTCCGCCGCCGACAACTGTTCCCATCGGCGGTGCAACGCATTTGCATCACGAACAAAACGCTCACCGGGCAATAGGGCCAGTGCCTCACGGATTCGCCGCTCGGCCTCAGTTTCGAAAGCATCCATGCCCCTGACGAGCACCCCCCTTGCCCACCGCTCACCACCACGAACGGATAAATGGGACCGGAATCTACCTTGGGTGCCAGATGTGCATCATGGTTTTACCTCTGTTTACTCATCTGCTCTGCTCGATCTTGGATTCTCTACCTCGTACTCATCTCTCCTGGTCTTCCTCTCCTGGAGCTTCTTCTCTGTTCTCTACTTGGTACTTCTCATCTGCTCTACGTTCTCGTCATCGTCGTGCGTCATGTCGTGGTTGCTCCCATAACTTTCATCTCTGCTCAAGACTCCTTCCTGAGCGAGTGAGTGAGTGAGCCGGGTGGCTCACCCACCGAGTGGCTCACTGACCCACGTGAGTGAGCGAGTGAGTGAGTGAGCCGGGTGGCTCACCCACCGAGTGGCTCACTTGTCGCGCGTCAGACTATGTGGCAGGGGTAGTTATTACCCTTGAGTGAAAGGTCTGATTATCATGAGTCGTCCACCACGAATCCCGTTGGAGAAGAAGCTGCGGATCGTCCTGGCGGTGTTGCAAGGCGAGATCACCGTTGCTGAAGCAGCCCGGCGGGAGAAAGTGTCCGAGCAGGCGATCGGGAACTGGAAGCGGCAGTTCCTCGAGGCCGGCAAACTCGGGTTAGAGACTGGGAAGTCCAAGCCGACCTCGCGGGAGCAACAGCTGGAGGAAGAAGTCGCTGACCTTACCCAGGCTTTGGGTGAGGCTGCGATCGAGGTTCGGGTGTGGAAGAAGAGCGCCGAGGGCCGCCTGGGCCCACCTGCGGACGCTCGAGGTGATCCGTATGGAGGCGGGCATGCCGACCACGAGGTTCTGTCAGTTGATCGGCGTGCCCGAACGCACCTAGCGCCGCTGGCAGGCCAAAGCCCGTGCGGGGGCGCCAGCGAAGGGGCCCTGGCCCCGGCCCGCGCGCGAGGCAGCACGCGAACTGGTGACTACCCATGCGTTGAAGAAGCCCGAGTGGGGCCACCGCAAGGTCTGGGCGATGGTCCGCCACGAGGGACATGTGGTGTCGCAGGCGACCGTGTTGCGCACGATGCGCGATGAGGGTCTGATCTTGCCGGTGGAGTACCAGAAACAGCGCCGGGAACTGGCCAAGGACCGCCGGGCCGCCTTCGCGAAGAATCCCACAGGTCCCAACCAGGTCTGGCAGTTGGACTTCAGCGAGTTCGAGACGATCCAAGGAGGTATCTGGCGCATCGCCGGATGCCGCGACTGGTACTCAAAATACGAGCACCCTTTCCACATTTCACCGACCGGGAACCAGCACGATGCGATCGCGGCAGTCGAGGCCGCTCTGGCCGAATATGAGGCGATCTTCGGCCACCCCCTGCGCGACCTGTGCCAGGTGGATGAAGAGACCGGTGACCCGCTGCCAGTGGTCACGATCGTCACCGATAACGGCGGACCGTTCCGGTCGTTGAACTTCCAGATCTTCATCGCCTCCCACCCCGAACTGCGCCACGTGCGCACGCGGAAGAACTCCCCCGGTCAGAACGGTTCCCGCGAACGCGGCTTCGGCACGCTGAAGTACGAGCGGCTCTTCCTCGATGACATTCCCGACGCCTTGACCCTGGCTGAGCGCGCGGAGGAATACCGCCTGGAGTACAACGATGCCCGACCCCACGAGGCAATCTCGTGGAACCGGCCCGCGGAGGTGCACCTGGGACTGGCCGATCCCACCATCCCCAACTTCGAAAGAGAAGAATTCCTGCCAACTACTTGACGCGGGACATTCGGGTCGTCTGTGCACGGTCGTGTTATGTCTTGCGACGATTGGTTTTCAGCGATCGACTTTGGTGCTGCTTACGGTTGGAGGAGTCGTTCACAGGTACCGTTTGTTGTGTTCGAGCGTCCTGCAATCAACGCGTCAGGTACATCGGGTGCTCTCAAGCCGGATAGAATGTAGTGCAACTTTAGATGTTGTGTTGGGTACTGAAGCCTGGGTGTAGTAAGTATGAGAGATGCTTTTCGTCCGAAAAGACTTTCATCACCTAGTACAGGTGTAGAGTTCGCACCTATTTCTCGATACCCCCAAACTTGGCGAAGTGAGCTCGTTCAGCAGATATGGGATTCTGGCCCGGCGCTCGTCACAATAACTGGCGGTGGTGGGGCAGGTAAGTCGGTGCTCGCTTTGCAAGCAGCGCAGGAGTTTGTTGCTGAAAATGGCGCGGTTGCGGTGTGGATGCAGTGCAGTGAGCATCTCAGTAGCAAGCGTAGTTTCTTGGATAGTTTTGTGGACCTTCTGCTGCGTCGTGGTGTGATCGATATGCCTAATGGGTCTGTGTCGAATAGTCCGGTGGTGACGACTAGGACCCTCGTTGTGCTTGATGATTTTGATGTTGCTGCACACCAGAGTCTTGAGGAAAGGCTCATACGGTTCTTAGAGAACTCTCCCCTGCTCCATGTGATTGTCACTAGCAGGGAGCCAAGTCAGGTACTCGAATCAGGTTCTACCGCTATGAGGGTTCCTGTTGCGCGGGTGGGGGCCGAAGACCTCAGGTTCACCAAACAGGAGGTTCGGTCGCTGCTTTGTGAGCGGGGAATTACGTCCACTGCCTCCGGAGCTTCAATCGATGATCTTGTTGAGGGGATACATCAGCAGACGCAGGGGTGGGCGATCGCGGTGCATGCGAGTTGCACCGAACTCGCGCATGTTCCCGACTATGTGCCAACGGGAACGTATGGGCCATTCATGAGTGAGTACTTGGAAGGCTGGCTCAACGGTTTGTCCGCCTCTAGTAGAAGAGTTCTGCTGATCTCGTCTCTAGTTGAAGAGTGGACGTTAGAGGTACTTGTCCAGGTATGTGGGATAAGCATGGCGGAGGCAGAGGCAGGCTGTTCTGAGGTTTTGAAGGTCGGTGGATCACAAAGTTTGGACAGGACCGGGACCCGCTGGTTCCGTCACCATTCCCTCGTTGCGAGTTTTCTTCAAGAAGTTTCAGCTCGGGAACTAACCAAGGCAGAGCGGGGTAAGTGTTACTCCTGGTTTGCTCGCGAGTTGAAGGACAGTCGACCGCACGAGGCTGCACGGGCTGCTCTTCGGGGGCAGGACTGGGAGGTGTTTGAGGAGATTCTGACAACTGAGGGGTCACTAATTGGGATGATGGATTCGTCGAATCCGAGTTCTCAGCTGCTTCGGAGCGCCCCGTCCGAGGCGCGTCGGAAGTATCCCGGACTCGGGTTTGCCGCGCTGGTTGCTGAGTATGCCTTTCCTAAGAGGTCGATGAGAACGTTAGTGACAGCGTTTCGGTTTTTTCTCCAGGAAGGATCGAGGTTCGCAATTCGCCGGGAGGGGTTTGCGGCGTGCATGGCGTTGACGATCCGTATGGTGGTTGCTCGTCTGTCCGGTCGTGAAAAACACTCGGTTGCTCTCGCGGAGGATCTGGTGGAGGCACAGGGGGCTCTTTCGTTTGACGAACAGGAGAAGCATCGCGAGGTTTTGCCGTTGTTGTCCGAACAGGTGGCGGTGACTCACTTGTTGTCGGATTCGTTTACTCCTGCACTACGGGCGCTTGAACTACCAGAAGGAAGCCACGACGGTCTTCTTCCGATCTCTGAGTCTCACTCAACCTCGCTGCGGGCATGGATTCACGCGTGGAGGGGTGATCGTTCAGCCGCGATGGGTGAGATTAATCGTGCAGGATCTTTGCCTCTTCCGTTGGATTGGCAGGATACCTATCTCGGAGCGGGGTATCGGATAGCTCGTGCTCTGCTTGCGCTTGAGGAGGGAGATCCAGACTCTGCGCAAGTGCAGTTGGATGCCCTTGGTGAGCATGTGAACACTATTGAATATTGGCCACAGCTTTATGTCCTAGAGGCGTTGGGGATTGAGCAGGCAGATGGAGCCGAGGAGGCTCTGCGTAAACTGAAGTGGCGGATCAACACGCGCAGGGCTCGTTCTCTTGCGCCGAAAACTAGTCGGGCGCTCCTGCGTGCTCTTCAGGTTCGTCTTGCATGGCACGCGGGGCAAGTTTCCGAGCTCAGTGGTCAGCAAAGTTACGTTGATCAGAGTCAGGTTGTTATAAGTCTTGCTCACGGGCGTAACAGCGCAGCGCGAGCCACTAGTGCCCGCCTGCTCAGCAACGTCAATTTAGTTGAGTTCCCTAGGAGGTGTGCGGAATTGCTTCTTCTGCACGCAGAGGCGGCTAGGCGAGACGAGGATCAGGGCGCGGCGATGAAGTCTGCGCGGGCTGCGGCGAAAATTCTAAACAGCCATGACTTGTCTTTACCTCTTCGTGTGCTTCCCGCAGACTGTGTTCAGGCACTGAACGAATTGGTCCCTGAGCTTGGTGTGAAGTCTTTCTCCGGCAGCGAAAGTGCTGGTACGAAATCGCTTCTTCCGTTGACGAAGTCGGAGATTCGTGTCCTAGGTGCGATGATGGACCATGGCACCATCTCCGACGTGGCAGAGGCGTTGTTCCTGTCTCCGCAAACAGTGAAGAATCATTTGAGTCGGAGTTACAGGAAACTGGGTGTCAACCGCAAGGATGATGCCATCGTAGTGGCCAAGGAAGCGGGTTATATTCTTCGCGACTGATTGAGCGTGAAGGACCTGCTCTCCTGCCTGGTAGTCGACTGCTCGGCGATTGAAGGGCTCTATCTCTCGGCCTCGGATGTTGGCGTTTCACAGGTGGTAATCGCCTGTTAACGACTCTCTGTTTGGATGATATACCGAGATTCCACATCCAATCGTTACACACACGCTTTTCCGATAGGTCGTCTTAACCGCTCTCGTATGTTCGATTCGGAAAGTACCAATTTAAGTACCAAGATACCTGGCTTGTCTGTCTTGGCGTAGTAGATCCAGCCATATTGGGGGTAACACCGCGTGCAGAGTTTGGCTTCCTGGTCCCATTTGGTCGGCCTCAAAAGACGAGGGGCGGAGGCGGAGATGGATTCTATATCGCGCGTGGGTTTGCACTGATATGAGAGGAAGTTCATTATGGTCAATGCGACCACGAGGCCGAGTAGGCGGGCACTTGCTGCCACTACGGGAGCCATGCTCCTCGCCTCGGCTTTTGGAGTAGCGGCTTCTGCTGCACCCACGGTTGAGGATAAGCCAACCTCGCTGACAATTCACAAGCATGAGCAGTCTGAAGAGCATCCAGCAGGCGACCCTGCCGACGGGCTCGAACAGACTGTGACAAGCCCGGTCCTGGAAGGTGTCGAGTTCACTATCCAGAAGTTGGAGGACTACGACCTTCTGACGAATGACGGATGGGCTGATCTGGTTGATCTCGCGGACGATTTCGATCCGCAAGCCAGTGACTTTGGACTCGGATCTACCACCCTTGGTCCGGCTGAGGCCCTGACCACGGACAGCAACGGTGTCGCGTTCTTTGACGACCTCCAAGTCGGTGCCTATATCGTTTCAGAAACAGATGTTCCTGCCGGTGTCACCCCGGCGCTGCCGTTCCTCATAACTTTGCCGATGACTCATCCGAACGATCTGGACACGTGGATCTACGACGTTCACGTGTATCCGAAGAACTCAATCACGGATGCGTCCAAGACGGTCGAGGAGGGGGGATCCTTTGCCGTCGGCCAGGATGTGACATGGACGATCACGACGGATATTCCCTATGGCGAGGGAACTTTTGATGAATACATCATCAGCGATGATCTCGATGAGAAACTGGGCTATGTCTCCACAGAGGTCTACGTCGGTGATGACCTGCTGGTTGAGGGTGTCGATTACGACCTGGTCGCTCCAGCTGTTGGTAACAACGGGGAAATCTCGATTGAGTTCACTGAAGCTGGGTTGACCCACCTAGAGAACAATCGTGACCGCCAGGTGCAGGTGAAGATCACCACCACAATTTTGGAGATGGGCGAGATCGAGAACTCGGTGACGTTCACCCCGCCAGGGCCGACTCCTCCAATTTTAGTTCCTCCGGCTGTTACCAAGTTCGGTAATTTCCAGATCGAGAAGGTCACGGCTGGTACTGGGGACCCGCTTGAGGGTGCTGTGTTCTCGGTCTACCTGTCCGAGCAGGATGCACGCGATGGGGTTAATGCCATTGAGATTGACGGGGAAACCGAGTTCGTCTCTGGATCTGACGGGATTGTCTCCATCGAGGGCCTGCGCTACTCGGGTTGGGCGAACAACCAAGAGGTAGATCGTGATGATGATGAGTTCATCACCTACTGGCTCGGTGAAGTCAAAGCCCCTGCCGGGTTTGAGCTGCTCGCTGCCCCGATCTCCTTCGAGGTTGACAGCCAGGACAGTGGTATCGCCGCTGTAGTGAAGAACGTGCCAAAGAATGTTGATTTTGAAATCCCCGTTCTTGGTGCCGGTGGAACCACCACGTTCATCGCCTCGGGAGTCATTCTTGCGTTGGCTGGTGCGGGTGTTTTGATCCTTCGTAGCCGCAAGACGGCAGCGGTATAAGACACCTATGACCTGAGGGGTGGTGTCGCACGGATGGTGCCACCCCTCGGTCGCATCTAGGAGAACTCATGATTACAAGGACTTTACGCAAGACGGCCGCGTGGACGATGGCGGGACTGCTTGTCGCCGGGGGGGCACTCGCGCTAACCGACATTCATCACCCGTCTCCTGCCCACGCTGAGACGAAGGGGCCTGAAAGATCGAGTGCGGCCTCCCCGATGTTCGTGTATCTAGAGGCCGGGGAGTATCTGTACGCCCGCGCGACGTTGGAGAAGACAGGCGGGCCTGGAATATTCGGTATTACTGACCCGAGTGGGAACGTGATCCCCGGTAGTGGGGACCTTGATGCAGGGGTCGGCTCGCCCGGTACCGGAAATGATGGTGCCCCAGGAGCAGGGACTGATGGTCGTTGGTATGGGCCTGCGTCGGAGTCGGGGGTGTGGCAGGTTCAGATCGGAGACTCCAGCAAACCACAAGATGAACGGATGTCAGCTGATTGGGAGGTCAGCGCAACCGCAGGGCCGGATGAACCTGCAATTCCTGGGAGGGTGTGGGCAGAGACGTTCTATGTGATCCAAGAAGATACCCCGGCCGGCCATGCGGATTTTACATACTACGCCGCTAACGACTCCGGGTATCAATACACGGTGAACCTCGGTGGTTTCAATGGCATTTATTCCACAATCCTTGTGAACGACGTCGGCATTATTGACGCCTCAGGGGATCCATACGGACGATCAATCGAGAGTCAGGGCGAGCCGCGTGGCCGGGGCGACGTCGCCAGCCTCACGAATATGTACCGGCTGTTCCTTGAGCCACCTGCAGCAGACCTGCCGGCTGAGGCTAAACTGAGCGGACAGATGGTGCCTGTACTACCTGCTCCGTTACAAGAGCCAGATCTTGAACCGTCAGAGTTTACCTTCACACAGGATCTTGATAGTGATACCAAGTCTGGAGAGTTCTCATGGTCACTCACCCCTCGTTTCCAAGGTACGTACTGGCTGGAAATTGACGCTGATGGAGACGGCGGGTTTGACGGAGAGGCTGACCACCGGATCCAGATGGTTGCCGATGGGACAGGCCAATACACCGCTGAGTTCAACGGCCAAGACGGTCTGGGAGTGGACATTAATCGCTGTGAGCCGATGAATGCCCGCCTCTACTTCGACCGTGTTGGTGAGATGCACGTTGTGCAGAGTGATGTTGAGGGGCGCAGCGGAGGTATTGAAATCACCCGGACCAACGGTCCCGGCAGTCCCGACAGCACTATCTACTGGGACGACACCGCGCTGTCTACTGTCGTGACGGGAACCAATAAACCAGTTGAGACTCAAACTCCGGTAAGGGACGGCACCGGTGGGGTTGACTCCACCGGTGGGGTTCACGGTTGGGATTACCACGTGCAGGGGTGGGGGAATGATCGCCTCATTGACGACTGGACGTACGTGCCAATCGAGCAGGCACTCGCGGAGACTAATATCCCCGGCGAGGCGTGCCTGACACTAGAGAAAGACTCGACCCATGATGGTAACGACGCGGAAGTCGGGGAGGTAGTAGACTTCACCGTTACCGTCACCAATGATGGTTCGGAAGAAATCGAGATACCGCTGGTCGATGACCTCAGTGACGTGCTCGATGACGCCGAGTTCGACGAGGACTCACTCCAGATCACCTACTCGGGTGTGGACCCGGCCTCCCAATCCCCTGCTGATCCGCTGTTTGATGCCTCTGATGAACAGATCACCTGGACTGGTCCACTAAAGGCAGGGGAAACAGTGACTATGACCTATTCTGTCACCGTGACGGAGGGCGGTAACCGGCTGATGACCAACACGGTTGTTGCTACCGATCTGACAGATAACGACGGTAACCCACTTACTGACACGACCTCTTCGCCGATTCCTGCCTATGACTTCGGAGATGCTCCCGATATCTATGGTACGACGCTTGCCGAGGATGGGGCACGCCATCGCCTCGTTGAGTGGGACAGTGAAACTCAGGTTGCGCCTCTGATGTTGGGTAGTGAGGTAACCGCTGAATTAGACGGGGCGCCCGCTCCTGAGGCTGACAGTGATGAGGACGATGGGATCAGCGATCTGGTTACCTTCGTCCCGGGTGAGGTTTTCTCCACCACCGTTACCGCGACGAATAATACTGATCGCGATGCGACCTTGGTGGCCTGGGTTGACTCCAATGGTGACGGCTCCTTTGACCAAGAAGTGTCGGTGATGGTTCCAGCACACTCAGGAACGAACGACTACCCGGTCACATTCCCTGCCGAGTTGACCACCACTGATGACACCTATCTACGGCTCCGACTGTTCGATGGAGATACGTCGACAGAGGACCACGCCCCAACTGGGCTGGTCACAGGTGGAGAGGTCGAGGACTACCTGGTGCAGATGGAGGCTGTGTCCTTCGTCATCGAGAAAGTGGGCCAGGGACCTACCGGTGCCATTCCATTGGATGGTTCATCCTTTGAAATCCGTGATGACGACGGGGGCCAGCCCGGGGATATTGCTAATGTCCAACCTGATGCTGTCGCGCATGGCCTCTTCCTGGTGGACCTGATCGCTCCGGGGGAGTACTGGTTGACAGAGACGAAGGCTCCCACTGGCTACAACCTGCTGGCAGAGTCGGTGAAGTTCACTGTTGAGTCCGACGGCGCGATCACTCTCGATGACGGAGCCCCCGAAGAGCTGGTCTCTACTCGGGTGGACAGCGAGGGGCAGACTGTTATTCGAGTGATGGACATTGAGCAGTATGCTCTTCCCCTCACAGGCGGAGCGGGGAATGCGCCCTACTTGACCGGTGCGGCTGTGCTAATGGTCATGGCTGCCGCAGGCGGGACAGTTCGCGTGCGCTCAGCTCTCAGTCACAGGTAGTCGCTATGATCGAGAGCCAATGGGAATCTCTTGATACTCCACCACCATCTGGCGCTAGCAGTATCTCGCGCCCTAATGGGCGAACGGAGTGGCTAATCAATTCCCTCGTTGGACTCCTCGCAATCGCTGGGTTGGCGCTGGGGTTGTACCCCAGCGCCTCCCAGTGGTTGTCGGACGCACGCCAAGCGGACATGGTTACTGGCTACTACGAGGAACTCCAAACGGCCGGCGATGCGGCGAATGTCGCGGCGTTCGACAACGCTGTGGAGTACAACAAAAGGATGCCGGAGGTGCTGTTCACTGACCCGTACACGATTGAGGATGCCCGTCACCAAAAGGGCGGGGCGTGGGAGAACTACCTAGAGCAGTTATCGGTCAACGACAGTGAAGTCATGGGGCGTATCTCCATTCCGAGGATCGGGGTTAGCCTACCGATCCTTCATGGCACCGATGACGACACTCTGATGCGAGGCGCGGGTCATTTGTTTGGCACATCCCTACCAGTGGGGGGCGTGGGTACCCACAGTGTGATCACTGCGCATACTGCTCTGCCTACCTCCAAGATGTTCAATGACCTCATCGACCTTGACATCGGGGATGAGTTCTCGGTGTTCGCTGCTGGCAGGAGTCTGACGTATCGGGTCGCTGAGGTTCAAGCGGTCCTGCCTGAGGAAGTAGAGGCGTTACAGGCCGAGCAGGGGCGCGATCTGATGACCTTGGTGACGTGTACCCCGCATGGGATCAATTCCCACCGCCTGCTGGTCCAGGGCGAAAGGGTTGACGATGCGGAGACGGCACTGGCGGGTGGGGATATGGCTTCTGACATTCCGCACCCTGGGTTCCCGTGGTGGTCGGTGTGGATAGGACTGGGCGTTATAGCGGTAGGTGCGGGAGTTGTGGCTGTGAGCAAGTATCGAGTAGCGTCTAGTAGTTTGGCGTATGGATCCGCTGGTGGGAGATCATCCTGAGACGGGTGATGGTCAGCGTGTGATGTTGTCGCGCGTCAGACTATGTGGCAG
>Ga0209487_1002353_pt1 | contig 15403 bp, 15 predicted proteins | sample Poulit2012_FD_187524 | JGI IMG/M metagenome (GOLD analysis project Ga0209487, IMG submission 187524) | Agricultural soil microbial communities from Georgia to study Nitrogen management - Poultry litter 2012 (SPAdes) (version 2) | ecosystem: Environmental > Terrestrial > Soil > Agricultural land... | reverse complement strand
CTCGAAGGCCTTCTAACCCTAAAATGGCATCGACGGGGGACATCGGTATATTCTCCATTAAACTTGTTCTGTATAAACCTTAGTTTAATGAATACTGATTGATCCCCCGTTTATGATGAAGAGCCGGATTTGCTTGCGCAACGTAGTGGTTTGCCGTTCTCTACGTTGACGAATCTGATGGTCTATGGCTATGCGCGGCAAGATATTATCCGGGCGCTGAGGGCCATTTAACCGGTTACAAGTTTTCGTTCGACTTTCGCCTATCAGAATGCGTTCCATTTGGTGGCAGACAATTTGGTTGCCCAATTATCCGGCATGCCATCCTGGGATGCTTTTCTGCAAGCCCGCTTGTTGGGGCCACTTGGTATGACCCATACAACGACGCAGGTGCGAGCGCGTCATGATCCTGCCTTGCGTACGTCTGGCCACCTTCACTTGCCGGAAGATACGGTGATCAGCCCCGATGGGCCATTTTTAGAAAGTGCGGGAGGGGCGGGGAATATTCGCTCCTCAGTGACTGATTTAGCACAGTGGTTGCGACTGCACCTTGGCCAGGGCAAGGTTGATGACGTGCGTATTCTTCATGCCAACAGCCTTGCGCCAACCTATATTCCGCGTATTGCACTGGAAGATCCCATGGCAACAGATGCCCGCTTAGCCCAGGACGATACGATGTCTTATGCGACGGGTTGGATCACGCATGCAACACCGCAGGGTCGTTTGATTGAGCATTCTGGCGGCACGATAGGATACAACAGTCATATCGGTTTTGACCCAGACCGCAAGTTTGGTTTTGTAGTCCTGGTCAATCAGTCGTATCAGGGGGGAACTGGGCTTGCCGTGCCCTTAGGGAAGACGATTGTCGATTTACTACAAGGTCGATCGGATAACCAGTACCCCAAGGCCGTGTTTGAGCAAATTCAGACAGATATGCTAATGCAGCGCCAGGCGCGGGAGATACCAGAAAATGCCCGGCCAGCACGCCCTGATCAGGCCTATGTGGGTCGTTATGACAATCCCGCCATGGGGCCGATATCAATTCAGGCGAATGGTGATGGTGGTCTTGGCTTTACGCTTGGACCCTATAAGACGCGCGTCCAGCTATCGCCTTATTCCGGCGATATTTTCCTGGCAGATGTGCTTATTCCTACGTACGATGGTAGCCGTGGTCATCTGGATCAGCTTAGGGTTCGCTTTTTTGCAGACGATAACGACGAAATAGTAGGCATGCGGTGGCTGGGGGAAGGGGACCATGCCGGCCAGCCTGCGTTTGAGCGATGTGGTTAATGTGCCAAGGAGTTGCTTAGGTGGATAGATTAGGTCTTTTTTAACAGGCGATCCACCCATGAGCCCTGTCGTTTACGTGCAGCCGTTAGATCAGACGCTGTTGCGAGCTTGAAAGCACTAAATTCAAATGCCGGTGCCACGTTACAGGCGAGTAGGGCAAACGTTGAGTCTTGTGCCAATTCCGCAGCAAACCAGCGGCCAGCCGGCACTGTATATTGAGAAACAGCCGCTTCATCACTCAGCACATTACCCAGTTGGCAAGTGGTGAGTGCACCATCATCTGTTAATACGTGAAGTAATAGGGGTTGACCTGCAAGAAAATACCAGGTCTCATCCGCATCAAGCTGGTGCCATGCTGAATAGTTACCTTTGCCAAGTAGGTAATAGATGGAAGTGGCAGCGCTACGCGGTTGGCCGTTAATATGAATGGTATTTTGAGAGCGGAAAACCTCGCGATAATAACCGCCTTCAGGATGGGGCTGTAGGCCTAGCTTTTGGACCAGCGCCTGCCAGGTAAGGGATGCGTCTGTCATTGGCTATTTGCATTGTTATGAGTAAGATAGCCATCTTAACCTACTCGTCGTACGATCATCGCCTGCAAGGGTCGGAACATTCGTTGCGTTGTCGTCACCATCCAGTTACGACTGAAAACCCAGCATATGAGTGCAGAGCCGATCACAAATAAAATGGCCGTGGTATAAGGATATGCCACCATGACATCCTTATCGGCAAAATGACGTACGGTCCTCAAGACAATGGTATGCCAGAGATAGATGGTCAGTGATTGACGCCCCCAACTGGAAAACGTTGTGGTCTGTAGGGTAATGGCCAGAATGGCCAATACGGTCGCGGCAGAAATAAGATAAGCGCCCAGCCTAAGCTCCAGGCCAGCAACTACGCTTAGCCCTAATTCAGCAAATGAGTCACTTCCAAAGAAGATATGGCGATTCACATGGTTGGTGAATAACATCATTAGTAGCAGGAGAACAACGCCTGCGGTAATGGCACGTCGGTAATCCAGAGCTCGCAGCCAGGCGATAATTCTGTTGCCATAAATGGCGCCCAGGGCATAAAACGGTAAGAAAGAAAATGTGCGGGCAATACTTAAATGGGTACCTGTTTCGGGGGCCATCAGGGCGATACAGGCAACCACAACAGTAGTTAACACCGGCCAGCGTAAACGTAATAGCAGTGGTGTGGACAAGCGCCAGAAAAATAGACTCACCAAAAACCATAGCGACCAATGCGGTACAAGAGTGGTCAGTTTAAATTTGAATGCACCCGTAAAGGCATAGTCCAATATTTCGTGAATGATTTCAAACACAACAAGCGGCACCGCGATTCTTTCAATTAATTTGCGCGCGGCAGTGGCATCGAGGGTTTTGCTTGAGAACAGGCCAGCAATAAAAATAAAGGCTGGCATATGAAAAGAATAAACGAGCTTATAGGGGCTAAAAATTAAGGTTTCTGTTCGAATCGGTATAACGGCATGCGCTAATACGACAAGGAAAATTAATAAGCCCTTGGCGGAATCCAGATAGGCGTTTCTATGCATCGCTCCAGTAAATAGCGTCCTCTTCACACAATGTTTAGCTTAGCACCGTTTGAGCTGTATGCTCTGTAAGCTTATCATGGCAATAGTAAGTGTTCGTTATATAAAAGAAGACACATTTTTATGTCGAATGAAAAGGAGGTAGAGGTGAAACAATATCAACATAGTAAGCCCACCATGCTGGTTGCTGCGTGCGCCGTCGCTATGGCTGGATTGGTGGCAAGTGCGAATGTTCAAGCCGCCGACTGGCCCGAAAGAACCGTAACGATTGTTGTGCCTTATCCGGCCGGTGGTGCAACGGACCACTTTGGCCGGGCAATGGCGCAAGGCTTGGAAGGGCCGCTGGAGCAATCGGTCATTGTTGAGAATCGTGCAGGCGCGGGGGGCGCTGTGGGTATGGGCCACGTGGCGCGGGCCAAGGCCGATGGCTATACCCTGGGCTTGGGGGCGATTGGTACGCAGACGATCAACCAATACCTTTATGAGGAATTGCCTTACGATGCGGAGAATGATTTCGAGCCAGTTGCCCTGATCGCAAGTACGCCGAACGTATTAAGCGTGGCACCTTCGTCTCCTTGGGAAACGCTGGAAGACATTATTGAGGCGGCGAAAGCTGCTCAAGAAAAGGGCGAGCCGCTGAGTTATGGCTCGCCGGGAGTAGGCTCATCCGTGCATTTGACCAGTGAGTATCTTCAAAAGCTTGCCGACATAGAATTGTTACATGTGCCTTTTAAAGGGGTAGCCAATTCTCTTCCCGCGGTTGCCAATGGTGAGGTCGATTTATTATTTGATAATTTGGCAGGATCATTGGGGCAAATTCAATCGGGTGAGCTCATTCGCGGTGTCGCACAAACCGGCGCAAATCGTAACCCTGAGGCAGAAGATATGCCAACCTTTATCGAGTCTGGGGTTGATTTGGACGTGTCTTCGTGGTTTGCCCTTTACGCGCCTGCCGGCACGCCTCAAGACGTGATCGATACGCTTATTGATGCATCAAAACAAACGCTACAAGAACCAGAAATTATTGCCCGCATTCATTCATTGGGTGCAGAGCCTGGAACGTTGTTTGGGCAAGAGCTGACCGATTATGAAATTGCGCAGCGCGAGGTGTGGTCAACACTGATTAAAGAGGAAAACATCAAGCTCGAATAGCGTTATTTTTGTTGGGCAGAAATTTGGGTGAGTGTTGCCCATGCAGCAATGTGCTCAATACTGGTGTTAACAGTGATCAGCGCCGATCCGGGTTCTGCGAACGCTTGTTTTAGGGTTGACGTCACATCTTCCGGGGTATCGATACGGTAGCTGGGGATTTGATGGGCTTGACCCAGCGCGACAAAGTCCGGATTGGCCAGATTGGTTGCACTTACACGGCCCGGGAAGTGGACTTCTTGATGTAGGCGAATGGTGGCAAGGCTTCGGTTATCCGAGACAATAACCTTGATATTTGCCCCGTATTGCTGCGCCGTAGCCAGCTCGTTGCCGGTCATCATAAAGCCGCCATCACCCACAAAAACTATCACTTGCCGGTTGGGAAAGCGTAGGCTGGCAGCAACACCGGAAGGGATCCCGGAACCCATGGCACCCGAAATTGGGGAGACCATGCGCCGCTCACCATCAAAATAGAATAAGCGCTGTACCCAGCCACTAAAGTTACCCGCATCAACACAGATAATGGCATCTTCTGCCGCCAGTTCATTAACGGCCGTAACCACATTTCCAAATACGACGCCGTCATCAGCAGTTTGGGGTGTCCAAGCATACAAGGACTTCACTGCTGTTGAGACCTGATCGAGCCATGCGCGTTGAGCGTCAGTAGGGGTTGGTTTTTGGCTGGAGAGTTGTTTGCAAAAAGCGGCAGGGTCAGCGGCAATGCTCAAGTCCGTAATGAACGTGCGCCCCAGATGGGCCAAGTCAGGATGGACATGGATAAGCGTTTGTGCAGGCCGTGGCGCTTTGGGAAAGCGATAGCCTTGTGTGGTAACGTCACCTAAACGGGTTCCGAGCGCAAGAATAAGATCTGCTTCGGAAAGGATTTCCATCAACTGTTTTGGGGCATTGAATACCAGATGCCCGGCGTAATTTTTATGCGTATTGGGGAATAAGTCTTGTTGGCGAAAGCTGAGCGTTACCGGCAGGTCATACGCGGTGGCAAAGGCTTGTAATGCACGGCGCCCTTCAGGATGATTGAGCGCTGGCCCCGCAATAATAAGTGGGCGCTTGGCCTGCGAGAGGTGCTCAAGGGCTTGTTGCGCCAGGGCATGATCACACCCGCTTTCCCCTGGTTCAATGGGGGTAGTGGATCGTGTTTGAGCAATGGTTTCCTCAAGCATATCTTCGGGCAAAGCAATAACCACTGGCCCTGGCGTTGGTGATTGGGCAACCTGGAAGGCGCGTCGCACAATTTCTTCCAGTTGCTTGGCATCGGGAACCTGCCATACCCACTTGGCCATGTCTTTCCACATGGATACGTAGTCAACTTCTTGAAACGCATTGCGCCCCAGCTCGTGGCGGGCCACCTGGCCCACAAACATGATTAAGGGAAGGGCGTCTTGTTGAGCGGAATGAATCGCGATGGATGCATTCATTGCCCCCGGACCGCGACTGACAAAACATATGCCAGGGCGATGCCCTGTTTTTGCATCAGCCAAGGCCATAAATCCTGCCCCGCCTTCTTGCCTGGCAGTGACAACCTCAATATCGGGCGTGTTGGTAAAGGCATCCAGCACGGACAAATAGCTTTCACCGGGAACACAGAAGACGCGTGATATATGTTGGTCAATGAGGATATCTACAAGAAGATCAGCGGCGCGGTAGTTCGACATAAGGCCTTCACTCTCAGGATTGTGTGGTAATTATTATAGGGTAGGATAGCACTTGGCCGAGAACTATGAAAAACCCAATCGTAACGGCACTTTTACTAATTGCTGCCTTTTTTTATCCTCCCGCTGCCCTGTTATTTATTCCCATTATTTTGGGAAGAATCATGCATTATCTGCGTCTTAGGCGAATGGCACCCCGTGAGCGTCGCCGACGACCCCGAAAATAACATCACTTTTTTGGTTTGAAACCTCAGTACTTTCCCTAGGTTTGGAGGGTTGGACTTGTATTGCCGCATCGTTGCATATATATTTGCATTGTTGCCTTATCTGCAAATATATTTTCATCACGTAGGTAATCACTTTAACTTGGAGACAAAATATGACTAAGGTGTTGTTGAAATCCGTTGCTATGGCGGCTATTGCATTTGCTACTGCAGCAGGGCCCGTTCAAGCCGAGAAGTTATTAGTGGCAACTGATACCGCATTCGTCCCTTTCGAATTTCGACAGGGTGATGAGTACGTTGGCTTCGATATTGATATTTGGGACGCCATCGCCACGGAGTTGGGGTTGGATTATGAAATCAAACCCATGGACTTTAATGGAATTTTGCCGGCCATCCAGACTAAAAACGTTGACCTGGCATTAGCGGGCATTACGATCACCGAAGAGCGTTCAAAGGCTGTGGACTTTTCCGACGGCTACTACGACAGTGGCTTTTTACTCATGGTAGATGCGGATAGCGATATTGAAACAACCGCCGATTTAGCAGGTAAAACGTTGGCGTTAAAAATGGGCACATCCGCGGCTCAATATGCAAAGGAACACTTTGAGGAAACGGAGCTAAAGCTGTTCCCTAATATTGATAACGCTTACCTTGAATTGCAAACCGGTCGGGTGGATGCGGCGATGCACGATACGCCAAACGTTTTGTATTACATCAAAACGGCCGGCCAAGGTCGGGTAAAAACGGTGGGGGAACAAATGATGGCGCACGAGTACGGCATTGCATTTCCCAAGGGCAGCGAGCTGGTTGCCAGAACGAATGAAGCATTGGCAACCATAAAGGCAGACGGGCGTTATGCCGAGCTATACAAGAGGTGGTTTGATGCCGAGCCGCCCACAAAATAACCAACCGTAGTATTCGCTGAACAGGAGGAGCGCAGTCATGGAATTCGACTTTTCCGTCATATTAGATAGTCTGCCGCTATTACTAAAGGGGGCGAAAACAACAATCTACATCACGGTTACAGGGTTAATTGGTGGGGTGATTGTTGGCCTGGTGTTTGGATTGATGCGGGCGTATGGAAATAAGTTTTTAAATGGGCTCGCCACAATTTATATAGAACTCGTCCGGGGCACCCCCATTATTGTGCAAGTCATGTTTATTTACTTTGCACTACCAGTCATGATCGGCATGCGGGTTGATGCATTATCAGCAGCAATTGCGGCAATAGTCATCAACGCCGGCGCTTATATTGCGGAAATTGTCCGGGGTGCCTTCTTGTCTGTGCCCAAGGGGCTTACGGAAGCGGGCTTGGTGCTGGGTGTTCCGCGCTGGCGTGTGTTGACTTTCGTAGTGGGGCCAGTGGCATTTCGCCGCTTAATCCCGCCCTTGGGCAATCAGTTTATTGTCAGCCTTAAAGATACCTCATTATTTATCGTGATTGGGGTGGGGGAGCTGACGCGACAGGGTCAAGAAATTATGGCAGCCAATTTCCGCGCAGTAGAAATTTGGACGGCTGTTGCCATCATTTACCTAATCATGATTGGCATCATGACATTGGCCTTGCGCCTTGTTGAAAACAGGATGCGTATCTTATGACAATCATACAGTTTAATAACGTCACGAAACGCTTTGGTGACACCGTTGTGCTCGATGAGGTCGATCTGGGTATTCATGAAGGGGAGGTTGTCGTTGTCATTGGGCCCTCCGGCTCCGGCAAATCTACCCTTTTACGTTGTATTAATGGGTTGGAAGCCATTAATGGTGGGGATTTGTTGGTGGATGGCTTAAGCGTGCGTTGTGATAGCCGCCAGATGCGGAAGATACGAAGCGAAGCCGGCATGGTGTTTCAACAATTTAATTTGTTTCCCCAACTAAGCGCACTGGACAATGTAGCGTTTGGGCCTATCCATTCCCGTGGAAAATCTCGCCGGGAGGCACGGGAAATCGCCCGTGAATTGTTAGAGAAAGTGGGGTTAAGGGATCGCACGCAAAATTTCCCGGCAGCCTTGTCGGGCGGGCAGCAGCAGCGCGTTGCCATTGCCCGTGCGCTCGCCGTTAAGCCAAAGCTCATGCTGTTTGATGAGCCCACATCGGCATTAGATCCGGAACTCCGTCAAGAAGTTTTACGCGTGATGCAAACCTTGGCCGAGGAAGGGATGACTATGGTTGTGGTCACTCACGAAATTAGCTTTGCCAGACGCGTTGGAACACGCCTGATCTTTATGGAAGGCGGGCATATTGCTGCCGATGGTGTGCCAACAGAACTTCTCAATAACCCTCCGAATCAGCGGTTAAAGGAGTTTTTACATGATGTTGACTAAGCTTTCTTATAATCTGCAATTTTTTGAAGCCGAGGGCACACCGCTTGAATTCGGGTATCAGCTAGGGGAATTCGGCAAGGCGGCGGTTCACAAGCATCTTATTGGGTCTGATGCCTGGCAAACCGTGCAGCAATGGCAAGGCAGCATGGCCGCGGCAACCATGGCATCATTGGTGCAGGAACATTGTCCGGACGTGTGGCAGGAATTACAAGGCCTTGCCAAGGGGCTAGCGCTGCCTTTTGAGCAGGTGTTTTTGTGGAATGCCCGGGGGGACTTATGGGCCATGGCGCCAGATGGCTGCACCACTGTCATCACGCCTGGAAGTACCACCTCCCAAATCACTCATAATGAAGATGGTGACCCCGGGTTTGCCGGCAGCTGCGCCATGGTACAGCGAAATGTTAATGGGCAGGCACAATTCGCCTCTTTTATCTACCCAGGATCCCTTCCTGGGCACACTTTGGCGGTGAATCGCCATGGTTTGGCCATGACGGTAAACAATATCCGGGCACTTACCACCGCAGCGGGGTTGCCGCGGATGGTTTTGACACGTTCCTTGCTGGAGGCCAAGAATGTGCCAGCGGCCCTTGATTTACTCCGGGGGCTACCAAAGGCAGGTGCCTTCCACCTCAGCCTTGCGGACCCCCAACATCATTTATTCAGCGTTGAGTTTAGCCATTTTTATTGCTCAGCCTCACCCGTCCAGACGCCTGCCTTGCATGCCAATCATGCGATTCACCAAACAACGCGGGATTGGCCACAAATTATTACCGGTTCTTCTGGAAGAAGGCAGGTCCGGGGGGATTACTTGCTGCGTGAAACGGCGCGCCAGCCCCTCGACATCTTGTCGGATACGGATGAGTCGGGCTATCCCATTTACCGGCGCTTGGAAAATGACAGTGATAACGAAAACACCTTGGCAACCTCCGACATGATAATTGGTGCCGATGGGGTGAGTTGGCAGGTGTACGCCGATATTCATGGGCCTGCCACTTACCGTTTCCACAATGCCAACCGCCTATCTAGCTGAATTTTTCCATATAATCAATTAATTACATGATGAACGATACCACCACCCCTAAAAATTTGGATGAGCTGCGTGAGCTCGTTATGGCCATTAGTCGTAAACAAACGCATTTCTCAATGGGCTCTAAAACCTTGCGGGCTCTGGGCCGCTTGGTGGAGCGTCCAGAAATCGTGGCAGTAAGCACTATTACGGAATTGGCTGAGAATACCGGGGTTAATGCTTCTACGTTATCCAGGTTGGCGCAATCGCTTGGCTACGATGGGTTTGGGGAGTTTCAGAAGCTGTTTCGTAATGCGGTTTCTACACGGGGTAAACGTTTTTACAGTGGTCAGGCATCGCAGTTGCTGTCGGTTTCGGATGTAGCGGCAGAAACGAATGGTAATTTAGCCTCAATAGGGCGTTTGTTTCAGGAATCTATTGCTAATGTAGAAGCTTGTTTGGCGGAGCTGGACCCGTTAGAAATTGAAGAAGCGGTAGACCATCTTGCGCATGCCCCACGCGTGCGGGTTCATGCCATTCGCCAAATTCACTCGGTTGCAGCGGCATTTGCCTACGGTATGAATCTGATACGTCGTGATGTTAGCCTGCTTGATACCCCCGGCTCAGGAATGGCGGAGGGGCTTGCCAATATGGAAAAAGGTGATGTGTTGGTGCTGGCAAGTGTCTACCCTTATAGTCGGGCGGTTGCCGAAGCCAGCGAGATCGCTCATCGGCGAGGTTTAATTGTGATTGCACTGACGGATTACCGTACATCGCCGTTAGCAATTAATGCAGATTATTCCTTTTTTATTCCCCATCAAAGTAGCTATATCAGTAATAGCATGGGGGCATATATTATATTTTGTGAAGGGCTCGTAAATTCTGTGGCGCGGTTGTTAGACACCCACGCATTGGAATCGTTAAATCGGCATGAAGTGTTAATTGACCGGTTGCGTGTCGAGATTAATTAGAAGTCGGCCATAAGTCAGTTGCTCCCTGGCGGGGCCCCGATTGAACAAGGTCCCGCTAGGATATCAGTGATATCTACTGGCTTTTTTATAGTAGATTTTCAGCCGTCAAGAACTCGTTGGCTGCATCTCGTATGGTAACTTTATCGACATCAACTTTGGCATTAAGCTTAGCCATGGTCAGGTCGTCAAGCTTGGCAGACAATGCGTTCAGTATTTCTTCCAGCTCAGGATATTCCTCCAGCACTTCCGCACGTACCACAGGGGTTAACGCATAAGCGGGAAAGAAATCCTTGTCATCTTTTAGCACCACAAAATCAAACGCCGGAATGCGGCCATCCGTGGCAAAAACAAGCGACACATCAACCTGCTCATCGCGTAGGGCCTGATAGGTTAAGCCCGTGTCCATGCGTTTAACGTTTGCTCGGCCAAACTCAAAACCATAGGTTTTTTGGAGGGGTTTCAGGCCATCGGGGCGCGCCGCAAATTCAGCATTTGATGCAAAGGTAAGGGTTTGCCCATCATTAATCGCGGCGGCCAGATCTGATAGCGTTTCAATGGATTTTTCCTGCACATCAGCACTACGCATTGCTAATGAATAGGTGTTGTTGGCCTCGGATGGATTGAGCCAGATCAAGCCTTTTTCGCCATCCAGCTCCTTGACCGTGTTGTAGGTCTCCTCCGGAGAGAGGCGCTCCTCAATTTTGTTGTAGGTAATTAATGAGGTTCCGGTATATTCCCAAACGACATCAATTTGACCGTTTTCCTGTGCTTTACGTAATACGACACTTCCCATGCCGGCGCGCGTATCGACATCAAAATCGTGGGCTTCCAGCAACTGGGTGGTCATTTCCGCCATGAGCTGTTGTTCCGTAAAGTTCTTACCGCCCACAACGATAGCTTTGCTAGCAGCGATGGTTGGTAGGGCAAGTGCTAACCCCAACAGGGTTGTATGAATAAGACGCGATAATTTCATTAGGTTCTCCTAAGAAAAATAATCGTGATTACTGTTGTTCAGCAAGCGGATTGATGCCCCGTGGAATCACGAGCGATGCAATACTTGCAATCACGATGTCAACAAAAATAGCCAGTAGTGCTGTGGGAATGGCTCCCGCAAGCATCATGGTGGTGTCGTTGAGATCAATGCCGGTGAAGATTAATTCCCCCAGGCCACCACCTCCGATAAGGAAAGCAAGCGGGACGGTGCCCACGTTAATGGTGAGGGCAGTGCGCACCCCGGCAAAAATAACTAAAAGCGCATTGGGCAGTTCAACTTTGAATAGGGTTTGTGTGGCCGTGAGCCCCATGCCTTGCGCTGCTTCCAATAGGGTGGGGGGCAGCGAAATGATACCGGAATAGGTATTGCGGACAATGTAAAGCAAGGAGGCAATCCATAAAGCAAATAGTGCAGGCAGTGTCCCTATGCCTAAAAATGTCATGGACAGCGCCAGTACCGCCAGCGTTGGGATGGTGGTGCCAATGTTAAGCACTTGCATCACCCCTTCTGCGATATGTCGTAAGCGTTGACGCGTTAAGATCACACCCAGTGGAATCCCGACGGCAATGGCAAGGCTCCCGGAAATTAAGGTGAGCTCAATGTGTTGGATGCCCAAGTACACAATGTCGTCTTGGTACTCTTGGACAAGCGAGCGCCACTCGCCTTGTGTAATGCCCAATAGTCCCAAAAGAACCAGGGCAATAATAATTTTAAGGCGGTGTCGCTGGGCGGTGGCGATTACGCTTGCTTGGCGAGTCATAATCGTTGCGCGGGTTTGGCGTTTGTCGCACGTGGTTGTGTACCAAGACAATTACTAATGTCTTCTAATGTAATCGTGCCTTGATAGTGCCCGTTATCGTCTACACATGGTAGCCAGGTTTGCTGGTGATCCAGCATGAGCGATAAGGCCGTGCGTAAATCATCGTTTTTACCCCAATAGTGGGCGTTAATGCAGGCGCCTTGGGGTTCATGGCTTGTTCAACCTGGGTTAGTGGCAGGCGTTTGAGGGTGCGATCTTGGCCCACGAAATCGGCAATAAAGTCATTTGCGGGTTGCGCCAAGATGCGATCTGGCGTGTCAAATTGTTCTAGCCTACCGTCTCGGAACAACGCGATTACATCTCCCATTTTGACGGCTTCATTGATGTCATGGCTCACAAACAGAACGGTTTTCCCCAACTTTTCCTGCATTTTCAAGAATTCATCTTGAATGGTGCCTCGATTAATTGGATCAATGGCACCAAAAGGTTCGTCCATTAATAGAACGGGAGGGTCTGCCGCCAAGGCACGCGCCACTCCAATGCGTTGTTGCTGCCCACCAGACAGTTCGTTGGGATAGCGTTGTGCGAATACCGTTGGGTCCAAGGCCATCATGTCGAGCAATTCGTTTGTACGTTGTGTAATTTGCTCTCGAGACCAGCCTAACAGGCGGGGTACCACGGCAATATTTTGCGCCACCGTCATATTGGGAAATAGGCCAGTTTGCTGGATGACGTAGCCAATATTGCGGCGTAACGTGATGGTATCTTGTTGCGCCGTATCTTGGCCATTAATAAATATCGTCCCTGATGTTGGTGTAATGAGCCGGTTAATCATTTTTAGCGTGGTTGTTTTTCCACACCCTGATGGCCCTAACAGAACACAGATTTGCCCTTCTTGTACATGCATGTTGATGTTGTCCGCGGCAACCGTTTTGCCATCACGCGAATCAAATACTTTCGTAAGGTTTTCTATTCTAATCATGGTCTTTAAGTCGTTGTTAGTTTCGAATTGACGCCGGTTGGGGTTAAGCGCTTTTGTAACCACCACAGACTTAAGTCAACAAGAATTGCCAATAGGCTAATGGCGACCGCCCCAGTAATAAGCTGGCGGGGGTCAGTTTGGGATATGCCCCGGGTAATGTATACCCCGAGCCCACCCGCGCCAATATAAGCAGCAATTGCCATAATTCCGATATTGAGTACTGCTGCACTGCGCACACCGGCCATAATTACCGGGATGGCCAGTGGAATTTCGATTTGCCATAAACGTTGGCGAGAGCTCATTCCCATGCCTCGCGCCGCTTCGCGCAAAGCAGGATCAACATTATTAATGGCCGTGTACGTGTTACGTACGATGGGAAGTAGCGAATAGAGCAGAACGGCGATGACGGCCGGTACATACCCTATACCATGACCAATTTTCGATAAAATTGGAATCATGAGGCCAAACATGGCAATGGAAGGAATGGTCATGAGAATGGCCCCGGCATATAGCACGGGCCCAGCAGCCCTGGGATGGCGTGTAATATAGATTCCCAGGGGAATGCCACATAGAATGGCAAGACCAATGGCAACGCCAATTAGCGAAAGGTGTTCACTTGTACGATAAAGAATGTCATCAAGATTCTCCAGTGCAAAAAACCAAATATCCACACGCTGCTCCCGTAAGATGTGCCGTCGCACCAGTGCCTCTGGTGCCACCACCACAGTTAGTATGCGTGCTGCAAGAGCAAGAATCGCCGCTAGTTAGCTTTGCGAATTATTACGATTCCAAGGGGCAAGCCATTGCAATTTAATAGAGTTTGCCCGTGTATTTGGGCATTTTTACGTGGGCATTTTCCACGTGGCTTTGGATCCCTGCTTGGATTATGTATTGGGTAGTAATCTGCCAATACAAAGCTCGTCCACTGTAAGCGTAAACGGGTTGATAGTCAAATAACGAAGGGCGCCAGGCCGTGTTGCGCTGGCGCTAAAAGTGAGTCTTAATAACGATAAATAGCGGCGATTCCCGTGTCCGTTGGCATGATGTCTTCCGGCAAAACAAGCACCTCGCCACTGCGACGCAAAGTCATTTCAGCCATATCATCCAGAATATCTTCGGCATTGGGGGCGGAGAAGTCCTCCAGTACAGTTATACTTTTTTCGTCTCGGTGGATGTGACCAGGAATTCGCTGATCAGCGGAAACCAACAAGCTTGCCACACGGCCATCCAGAATGGCGGGCAAGATTTCATTGGGATTATCAGAAGCCAACCCCGTTCCCAGATTTTGTTGGAAATTGCCAATGACTTCAGCCGAGCGCTGATTGGCGATGGGTTGGATAATTTCCCAACACCGTTTGTGAAGGTCTTCAATTTTCAAGGCTGCCGGGTCAATGCTAATCCCCGCGTCAAGCAGTTGGGAGTTTTTAGAGAGTTTACGGAACTCTCCTTGATATTCCGCCAGGGTCACGAGAATCAGTGGCAACCCTGAAGGCTTGCTGATCTCATCGATGACTGCCTTATCCACCTCTTTAAAATAATTCAGCGTTTGCGTTTCAACAGCCTCCGAGCGACCTCCATGGCCGTGAAACATGGCTGCATTGCCACCCGTGGCGGCGCCGAGTCGGTAACTGCTTAGGTTAAGCGTTGCGGTAAAGCGCCCTTTGCCGGAGGTGTGTTCGGCGCTTGATGGGAAGGCCTCACTGGTAACAATATGGTCCAGGCTATCCCGGTTGCCTTCAAATAAGCGTGCATCATCGCGCGTCACGCATAAGACTTGAAAGCGATCCAGCGTTTGCATTTGGCGTAGCAAGGGTTTGACGTGGAAGGAGTCCGAGACCACGGCAAAATCTGGAGTTGCCCGTTGCAAGGGGATAACAGTGAATCGGTCGGCATTCGCAAAAATCGCTAAGCCATCGAGCGTATGCTGCCAAAAATTGAAATCGTCAGCCAGGTCATGGAAGGGCTTTAGCATCTCTTGCTGGCTGCTGTCGAGTGCGTTGGCAAGCGTTTTAACCAAGTTTTTAAACCGAATTGGATCTTGAGTGTTATCGGGATGACTACGGTGTGTGGCTTGGTATAGCGATAGACAGACACCCTCCTGTCGTTCCAATAAGGGCGCAAGGCTGGCAAGCTGATGATCGTCCATAGTGACTCCTATCCTGATTAAAAATTAGCATATTTAAGAAGTTTATTATATATGCCTTTGCTATACTGGGTTGGCCATGCGCACGTTGGATATTAAATACTACGCACTGCTGGACGCAATTGCAGAACAAGGCTCTGTTAAAGGGGCCGCCGCGTCGCTTAGCCTAACCCAGCCGGCAGTCAGTTATCGTATACGAGAAATGGAGCGGCGTTTGGCCATCGAATTGTTTGAACGGCGCGGCCACCATATGGGCTTGACCCCTGCGGGGCATCGCTTGCTCACCACCGCACGCGAGGTGATCCCCAAGCTGATTACAGCAGAAAAAGAGGCCGTCGCAT
>Ga0209487_1002352_pt1 | contig 15405 bp, 12 predicted proteins | sample Poulit2012_FD_187524 | JGI IMG/M metagenome (GOLD analysis project Ga0209487, IMG submission 187524) | Agricultural soil microbial communities from Georgia to study Nitrogen management - Poultry litter 2012 (SPAdes) (version 2) | ecosystem: Environmental > Terrestrial > Soil > Agricultural land... | reverse complement strand
TGAATATCAGCTCTGTTTCATTGTGAGACTTCCCCTTTACTCGTTATCCTGTTGCGCCTGCTTAGTGACTTTTAATTACATTTCCGCCTATCTAATAATACGTTATCTTTATAATCACACCAAAAGGGTTATCAAACAACACTTTCAGTTGATAATTTAGGTGATTTCAAATATCTCTAGCTTATCTTCTAACTCGTAACAATTTTGATGTCATGTCACTCTTCAGCTTTTTCTTTATAGTACTGTTTTTCTTCTTTTGTACTAGTGAACGTTTTTTGCGTTGGGTAGTGAGCCTTTGCAAACGAACCACCACTCACATCTTTTACAGTACTTACAACAGTAAACGCATCTTCATCGATTTCACGAATCAACTTTTTCAAATAAAATAATTGTTGTTTTGGAACTGCAACATAAATAAGATTCTCATCTTGTCCATTCCCATCATTTTTTCCTTGTAAGATAGTAGTATGAGAACCGAGATTGTCTCGAATAGAACGGGCTATTAATTCACTATAATCTGAGAATATATGAACGATTTTTTTTGATTCAAAGCCTTCTAATACATAGTCCGTCACTCGTTTGCCAATAAATAAAGCCACAACAGTGTATAGTGTTAGAATTGGACCAATAACAAATATTCCTCCTACAACAACTAAAGCATCTAGCACAAAGTTTGTTCCTGTCAATTCCCATCCAAATTTATAATTTAACATTTTTGCAATAGTAGACGTTCCACCAATTGTACTTCCCGACCGAAAGATGAAGCCAAAACCAATTCCTGTGAATACTCCTGCATAAAGGGCAGCAAGAAGAGGATCACCCATTGCAGAGCCAAAATCCTCTATTATAAACAGAAATATTGAAAATAAAGGAATGGCAACAGTAGATTTAATAATCATCGCCTTGGGCAAGTAGCGATAACCAACTAATAAAATGAGTCCATTTGCAATCAAGGTCACCAATGCAGGAGACCAACCTAACCCAAAATAAAGTAAAAGGGATAGTCCAGGGATACCACCTTCTGCGAGTGAATTAGGCATTGCAAATATAGCTACTGAAAAAGCAAAGAAAAAAGTACCCAATACCATGAGTCCAAAATCTTTCATATCGCACTTCCTTTTTCTCTCTCTAATTAATGATTAGTATACAAGTTTTTGCTTTATATTGCACAAATTCAGTGAAACTTCTATTTTTAAATAGTTGTTCCCTCATTAAGGAAATTAATCCTACGAGTTGATTATTATCGAAAGTGCCGAAGAGATAAAGGGGTCACAGCTTGACAATAGATAGCCGGAAGTTTTCAGCTCATTTTATAGTAGGTTTAACAAAATACTTAGATCAAATCTTAGTATTCTTTAAAGCGTAAGAAGAAGGCGTGCTTGAGTAACGGTTTACTAAAGAAGATTATGAGAATAGAAAGTTATAAATGGAGTTTAAATCTAACTAATCTATCAAAACGAGTAGAGCACTATTTTTGAAATTATACGATTCTTAACGTAAACTAATTTTGATGCAGCTACTTAATAATAACTATTACGTAAAGGGGACGATATAATGGATTGGAAGGAAATTACCACAATTGAAGAATGGGATGACATTTTAGAAAAATCATCTGATAAAGATCAAGTTATTCTTAAACACAGCACGACATGTCCAGTTAGTACAAATGCTTTAAATGAATACAATGCCTATTTAGAAGAAAATCCAAATGAAAATATTGATTACACATTAGTGAAAGTTCGAGAATCTCGTCCTGTTTCAAATAAAATTGAAGAGGATTTAGGCGTTAAACATGAATCTCCACAAATCATTTATATAAAAGATAAGCAGAAATATTGGTCTGCTACACATTGGTCTGTGACAAAGGCTCATATGCAAGCAGTTATTGACTAATAAGCAATCTTATTTAGATTTAAAAAAGTAACCATCCCAAATGCGGCCAAGCGGCTGGACATTCTAAGGGCGGTTACTTTTTTGTTTTATAATGAATTACTGCTCTATCCCAACCTAAACATTAAATCCGCATATTACCTTGCAAGATTCATGGTTCTTTATTCCTCATCTTCTTCATTTATCGGAAGGATATATTGGATTTTCTTACCTTTTTTCGTTGGTTCGACGAGATCACCTTTAAAGTTTTCACCATCCGCGCCATACAGTTCTTCAGTATCAATGGCAAAGTCACTCAGAGCTTGGATTTCAATACTTATATCATCACTTTCTATATCCGGACGTGGAATCTGGAAACGGAAAGAACCATCAGGCAATACTTTTGTTGTGCTTCTAAAAGCACTTAATTGATGACCAGACGATTTCACCTCTGCTTTAATGTATGTCAAAGCCATCAAATTACTGTTCATCGACACGTCGTAATAGTAAACTCATTTTCCTTACAGACAAATAAATCTCCCCTTTGTTGACATGTTTCTTATGTATAATTGAGTTTAAAATGATGACTCTTTACCAGATTATCAGATATGCTAATCTTTACCAATAGCATCTGGGTAGCATATGGTTTTTTCATAAGAAAGTTAATATGTTTGTTAGTCTAGATACAAGGTAGACTATACGTAAAAATATAATGAAGACGAGGTTGGGACAAAACTAAGTATTAGTAATTAAAAGACGAACAATTTTAAGCGAGCGTTATTCGCTTCGGAAAAATACTTCGCTTTCCGCAGGTGCTGATGAGCCTCCTCGAGCTACGCTCTGCGGGGTCTCATCTAAGCTTTTCATCCTGCTGGAGTCTACGTATTTTTCCTACGCTGATTTTAAAAGTGTATATTAAAAAAATATACTTTAATACGTTTGCTTTTACATTAACTAAGATACTTATGTCCCATCCTCGTCTAGAGTGCGATAGCCCTTGCAGGGAGCGACTCACAAAATAGATTAATCACCCGATTTACGAGTGAACAGTTTTCTAAATCTATGTGAAGCTAGGCATATGAATGCAAGCCCGCAAGCACTAAGTTTACGACAATGATATTAAACATAATGATTGCAAATCCAATGACCGCCAGCCAAGCTGATTTTTCTCCGTGCCACCCTCGTGACAGTCTTAAATGTAAAAAGGCGGCATAAAAGAAAAATGTAATAAGCGCCCATACTTCTTTTGGATCCCATCCCCAGAACCGGTCCCAGGCAACTTGTGCCCAGATTGCTGCGAATATTAACCCGCCTAACGTGAAAAGTGGAAACCCGATGGCGACAGATCGATAGACAATTTCGTCAATTAAACTGGGACTAATCCTTTTCAATAGTGGCTGAATGCCTGCTCCAATCCTTTTTCTTAAGAACAATCGAATAAGGCCATACATAATTAGCCCTGCTGAAAATGACCAAATGAGTGTGTTTAATTTTCTAGATGCATCTTCTCCTTGAAACCAGCTTGGGATATCGAATAATGGTGTCATCCTGTTCTTGTCCATTAATTTACCATCTTTCGGCCCAACAATAGCAGGCATATGATATTCTGTTGTTATAACATCACCTTCGATAGGAACTAAAAATGGTGCATTATAATCCATTATGCTAAATGAAGTCGTCGTGATAACGAACCCTAATCCCGATAACAATAAATAAAGAATAATTTCAAGCCAAGTTGTTTTTTTCGTTGCGTTAGCTTGTTCAACAGTTCGAATGAGATAAATTAATCCTGCAACGAAACTGATTGCTAATATTCCTTGAGATATCGAAACGGTGGTGACGTGGATATAAAGCCAATGACTTTGTAGGGATGGGACTAAAGGTGCAAGGTCGGATGGGAATACACTAGCATAGGCGATGATTAGCATCGCTATCGGTAAAGCAAATAATCCTAAAACATTTAACCGATAGTAAAAATATATAATAACAAATCCAAGCACCAAGCTCATCCCTAAAAACGTTACAAATTCAAACATATTACTGACAGGAGCATGTCCACCTGCAACCCAACGTGTAATAAAATAGACCAGTTGTGCAAGGAAACCTAAAATTGTTAAGGTGATTCCGATGTTTCCTGCTATATTCCTTTTCGAAGTATCTGCCGTCCGTCTATCTTTAATTGTTGCTCCAAAAAATAGGGTCGCTAATAAATAAACAATAAAAGCAGTATAAAGGGCAATACTGCTAATTTTCACTAAATCACTCATGTGTTAGTCCTCCTAGACACCTTTTTTTCTATTTCCATTTCTTCCTGATCAACAACCATTTGAATGTTCGAGCCTGCAATGGCTTTATTTATATCTTTCTTTAAACCTGTCCAGTTTTTATTCGTATGTGCCGCTAGCACTATTCCATTACCCTCCGGATTAACCCAGATGCGGCGATGCTGCCAGTACATGCCTTGCATAACGCCAATCATGAATATGGTTGCTCCGATAATAAATAGAGGTATTGTATAATCTCTGCGAATACTTATTCCACTTACATGACGAGTTTCTAAATCGGCAATACCTAGCATATATTTATTTTCTCCTGTAGGATCAAAGTTCATTTCTGCCCCTACTAGACTAAGCTCCCCCTCATCTGAATCTGGTGGAAATAAATTGAAAATAAATGCTGGATTTCTCGGAATTTTAGAATCGGTGCGAGGTTCACCATCTTCCATTTCATAGTCTGGAAAATACTCTGACACCCTTAGTTCAAAACCATTATCTAGTTCATATAATGGGTCAGGTGAGTTTAAATCAATGGTTACATCCTCCAATGGTTGTTCTTTTGGGTCATCTTTTTCGTATAGTTGAAACGTCATATTTGCTAACTCGTTTTCTTGGTACCCCGCTTGATATAACGTATAGTTATCGAATTTTAATGGCTCATTCAATTGGATGGAACCTTCGACTACTTTTTCTAATTCGGGTTCTTTCCCAACAACATCCCTCGGTTTAGCTTTATAAATGACGACATCACTTTGATAGTTTTTATGTACAAGTTCACCCGATCTCTCCATAGCAGCACTAAATCGTTCATCATCTTCATCATATGTCTCTAGTAAAAAACGTTTATTCTCTATGTAATATTCATTGTTCGTCCCTGGAATAACTTTTTGCTCACCTTCTCTTACCCAAACATAGTCATCTAAATAGAAAAATGGAGTCAACCTTAAGATAGCAGCAATCAAAATTATAATAAGGCCAATATGATTGACATAAGGCCCCCACCGTGAAAAGCGATTTTTTTCTGCCAAAACATTTCCACTTTTATTCATTATTTTATAATTAGATTTTTTCAAACGATGGATTAATGTCTTTTTTTCATCTTCCGTTACAACTTCAGTTTTGCTAAACAACCGCTGTCTACTCAAAAATGTATTATGACGTTTGGGTTGTTGAAGCTTTAGTGCACGGTATAACGGCACGAATCGGTCGATACTACAAATAACTAATGAAACACCAATCAAGGCAATTAAAATCAAATACCACCAGGAACTATAAAGTTCATGGAACCCAAGTTGATAATAAATTTTTCCAGCCAATCCATACCATTCTTCATAAAAAACGGCTGGATCTCTGTTTTCTGCTTCTTCAGGTATGTACATTTCCTGCGGGAAAATAGTCCCGATTCCTGAAGCGAGCAGAGCAATAATGATGAAAATAACACCAACTTTTACCGACGAAAAAAGGTTCCATGTTTTATCTACTAACGTTCGGCTATACGTTTTTGATCTTCTAGCAGAACCATCATAGCGCATATTGAGTAATTTTGTTTTATCGTTTCCATCTAAATGTTGATTTCCTTCAATCGGTTTACCACATGATTCACAAAGAATGGTTCCTTCAAGATTCATGTGTCCGCACTCACATTTTAATTTGTCCATCTAAACCCATCACTCCACTTAATTAGGTTGGATTGCTTTAAAATGACTTTCTAACTTTTCCAATGGTATAGCGCCAACAACCTCATCTTGAACTTCACCTTCTGGACTTATAAAAAATGTGTTCGGGATAGGAGAAACGCTATATAAACCCATCACTTCACTTCTTTTATCATGCAGAACAGCAAATGTTAAATTATATTTATCAATAAATTGTTTGATAACCAAATCGCTATTATCTAAGCTAATAGTAACAATCTCAATATCATCCTTATACTCAGGGTACAGCGTCTCCATTAGGGGCAACTGCGCTTCACAAGGCTTGCAATAAGTTGCCCAAAAGTTAAGCACAACTCCTTTACCTTCTAAATCACTAAGTCGAATATGTTCTTGCTCATTGTTTTCATTTAATTGGGTTAATTCAAAATCAGGAACTTGATTACCTTTTTTAACAGCGCCTTTATCTCTCGTTAAATTCATAATTAATGCAAAGATGACCGCAGCCAAAATAATCACAAGCGTAATCGTTCGAAAAATAAAACGCCTCTTCATTTTCTTTCGTTTATTTTTATGTGCCTGATATAAAGCCATGTCAATAACTCCTTAACAATTTGCCACGAATATTTTCAATAAAGGGGTGAAAAAAGGGTCACTTTTACGAAAGGACAGTGTTTATCACTTCAACACCCCCTAAAAAACTAATCCATTTCTTCAATCAGTTCCAATATAAGATCGTAATTTAATGTACCGATTGTTTTCCTATGAATGGTTCCATCCGAATTAACGAAATAGGATGTCGGCAACGCAAAGGCATTATATTCACTTGAGACTTCCGTAGTTTCATCAATTAAAATTTGGAAAGTGATGCCAAATTCCTCAAGAAAGCCTTCTACATCTTCAAAACTTTGTTCAGTTTCAGTCAAGTTAACAGCCAAGATAACAAAATCATGTTCTTCTTCGTGAAGTTTCTGCATATCAGGCATTTCCGCACGACATGGTGGACACCAAGTCGCCCAAAAATTTAATAAAACTTTTTCGCCCTCAAGTTCCGATAATCGCACCGTTTCCCCTTCCACTGTTTCTAATTCAAAATCTGGTGCTTGATCCCCCTCTTCCAGACCTGATGCCCCGTCCGCTTCAAGGGATGGATTATCAACTTCCGTTTCAGATACTGAATCTTTTTTGGCATTGTTACTTATGACAAAATCAGATACAGCCCAACCAACCACCCCTACAACAACAATAATAATAATCCATCTTTTCACATTTATTCCTCCAGTTTATCCTAATTTCGACATCCACGTTCCATCGACTAAATCAAGTAAAAACTCTGTGATCCGTGGCATGAAACCTGCAAGTAAAACAATCCCCATCACAATCATGATAACGCCGCCAACCCTCATAATCATCTGACTCCGTTTGACAATCCACTTGGTCGATCCAAGGAAAAATGTTAATAATAAAAAAGGAATGATAAAACCGACTACATACATAATCGTGTAAATGACTCCTTGTCCTGGATTACTGGCAGCTAATAATAATATGGAACCAAATATAGGGCCAATGCATGGAGTCCACCCTGCTGCAAAGCCTGTACCTACAAAAAATGTACCGAGATAACTAACATTTGATTTTTTATATTGCAAACGTTTTTCTTTCATTAAGAAATTAATATTTATCCAGCCACCTACGAATAAACCCATCACAATAATAAAGATACCAGCGACTCTCTGTATTAATAACCCAGAATCTCCTGATAACAGTTGTTGAATCCACTGCCCTAAAAAGGATGCGCCAACACCCAAACTGATAAAGATAAGTGAAACACCCAACAAGAAAAAGAATGAATGATTAAGGAGTGTTTTGCGAACCTTTCCTGTTCTTTCTCCTTGTATTTCTTTGACACTCATTCCTGTAATATAAGATAAGTAGGCTGGAAAAATTGGTAAAACACAGGGGGATAAAAAGGAAAGTGCCCCTGCCCCTAATGCCATTATCATTCCCAATAAAAGGAATGTATCTGTTTCTATACCGCCCATTTGTGCACCTTCTTTCTTTTAATGTAAAGATTGTAATAACTAGACCAATAAACTAACGAACAACAAGATTGTATCAAACATCAAAAAGTATGTTTTAATCAAAAGTAAGGTTGTCTTACCTTACTCCATATAGAACATAGCAAGCTAATATGAAAGATTCATGAAAGTGGTTGAAATCCACAAGTTTATAGCGTACCAGCTAGACGCTTCACTAGTTTCACTGCTTTGTTAACGGCATAATGTTGGTAATAGTAAAAAAACCCAAAAGTTGAGTTTTTCACTCTAACTTTTGGGGGGCGGTTCAAGCCTAGCTTGTGGAGACTCAGCCGCGCCTGTGGAAAGCGAAGTATTTTTTCCAAAGCGAATAACGCTCACTTAAAACTTTTTGACATTTAATAACCAATACTTAGTTTAGTCCCTGCCTCGTTTTAAAAAATAAAAGTTGCATATTAAATTTAAATCCCGTTCTTTAAATTAATTTTCACACTTAATGGTGACTTCATAAATCAGGACACTACATTTTCTTGCTAAATATTTTCAGGTAACCTAACTGATAAGACAATAATGCAACAATGAAAAGTACGCCCACCATCATGGCAAGAAAAAGCCAATCACGCTTAATGACAGTCATCCGGTGATAATAAGTCCGCTCCCGATTTCCTGTGAAGCCTTTTGATTCCATAGCGATGGCCACCCGTTCCGCTTTCCGGATGCCGTTAGCTAAGAGTGGGATGGAATATCTCTGGAACTGGGTTAGTTTTCCTTTTATCCCTTTCAATCTTCTCATTCCTCTAATCTGATGCGCTTTTCTCAAGATCTGAAGTTCATGCTGGAACACAGGAAGGAAGCGATATCCCGCGATAATTCCATAGGCGATTTTGGGTGGGACTTTGCACTGATGGATTAAACTCATCATAAATTTAGTCGTATCGGTCGTAAAAATAAATAATAATGACATGGCAAAAAAGCAAAGGGAACGAAATGTGATACTGAGACCGGTTTGCAGGCCGCCGACCGTCAATTTCATCACCCAGAATTCAAACAAGACAGTGCCGCCTGAAAATGCTTCATTCGTATACAATGCTGCAGTCCAGCCAAAACCTAGAGCAAACAATGCAAATGGAGCAAATAAGCGAATCCACTTTTTAAACGAAATATCTGAAAGGGTAAATGTCACCACAATCAAGAACGTTAAATAAGCGAGCGGTGTGAACACATCATACACGAAACTCAGCAACACGCCAGGAACCAATATGGCAATAAATTTAAAAGTCGGGTTAACAGCTGTCATCATAGGTGAACTTCCTCCCTTGATGCGGGATTCTCTCTATGATACGGCAAGCGTAAGCGTGCTTTTTTCAACAAATCTCCCTGCATCCATAAGTTCTTCGGTTGATCTGAGAATGCAATCATCCCGTCATGCAGTACTAAAATTCGATCAGATAATGAAGCCAATTCCATATCATGTGTTACAAACACGATGGCAATGCCTCTCTCCTTCAAGTCGAGGATCATCTCCATCAAACGGTGTGTCGTGTAGGCGTCCTGTCCAAATGTCGGTTCATCAAAAAGTAGGATATCAGGTGTATCATCAAGCGCTGTTGCGACACTGAGGCGTCTTTTCTGTCCACCACTTAACGAAAACGGGTTCTGGAATTTATGTTCACTCAATTGGAATTGCTCCAGTAAAAATGAAGATGATCGCTGTATTACCTCTTCAGGATAATCATTCAGTTTCATGCCGAAAACAATCTCATCATAAACAGTATCGGTGATGAATTGATGTTCTGGATTCTGAAACACGAATCCCATTTTCTGACGTAATTCACTTTCTTGCCAGAGTTGAAGCGGCTTTCCGTGCATTAAGATTTGACCACCCGCCGGCTCTAAAATGCCAGCCATAATTTCAAGCAAGGTGGATTTTCCTGAGCCATTCCGACCAACAATAGATATAAATTCTCCACCTCTGATTTCCAAGTCCACCCCGTTCAATATCGATTTGTTTTTTCTGTTGAAATTTATCCCTTCAACAGTCAATATGTTTTTGGCTGCAGGAGGAATTGGTTGCATTGACCTGGTGAACAATGGGGAGTTATCATACTTTTTTGGTAAAAAAACGCCTTCTTTTTTCAGCAATGCTTTTTTAGCTGTAAAAAGTCTGTCCGGGTGTTCATCAGCCATAAGCCTGCCTTCTTTTCCGAGTAAAAGAAGGCGATCAGTAAATTGGAGCCATTCATCTGCTTGATGATCGATGATCAAGACGGATATTTGCTGCTTTTCCTGGATAGCTTTTACTAGCTGGACAAACTCCCGGGTGGAGGCAGGATCTAAATTGACGGTTGCTTCATCTAGAATGAGCAGTTCAGGTTCGGACAATAAGACTGAAGCCAGTGCGATTTTTTGTTTCTCTCCACCTGATAACTCATGAAGTTTGCTGTGTTTGTATGATTCCATACCCACTAACTTGAGCGCCTCTGTTATCATACCGGCCATCTGAGCGGGCGGTGTTTGAAGATTTTCCAGTGTAAAGGCCAGTTCATCTTCCACATGAATCATGCAAAATTGTGTTTCAGGATCTTGAAACACAATACCGATATGCTGATTAAGAATGCCAGACGGGAAATTCGTAATATCCTTGCCTGAAAAGGTGATGCATCCGTTAGATTCCCCCTCCACTGCCTCTGGATACAACCCGTTAAGGCAGAGTGAGACAGTGCTTTTACCAGAACCGCTCGCCCCCATTAACAACGTAACCTCATCGTGATGTAGCGTGAAATTCAAGTCTATTAAAAGTGGATCATCGATTGATTCATAAGCAAATGAAAAGTTTTCTACTGAAATAAGAGCCGCTTCCTGTGATTCATATTGCTTCGTCTTCACGTTTTTTCTTTTGCTCCTTTCCTAATGCATAGCCGCCGAGCACCCCAGTTTGTGCCAATTTGTCGCTGACCCATTTGCCAAGTAATCCTCCAAGCAATGAACTAGCGATCAAACGGACAACGAGCATGGACACAAGAAGCCACGGAGCGAGTGCCAAGTTACCGCCTGCGAACAGTTGCCAAATAAAGCTAAAAACAGCGCCAGACATCGCAGCCAGAACTAGAATCCGCTTTTGATAATTCTTCCATTTCGTAAGAGCGAACGGCAATTCTACACCTGCACCCTGAACGAGTCCTGCCAGTATAATTTTTGCTCCTCCGGGAGATCCGGAAAGTATTTCGACTGCAGCGGAAATCAAGCCAACCAACAATGCAGCGCTAGGCTTTCGGATTACATACGCCGCAATGATTGAACCGATAAGCCATAGACCAAAAATAACTTCAAACCCGAATGGCGCGAGGCCGAACGGAGTTAACACATTGCGAATTCCATACCCTAACAGGGAAAAAGCCATATACAACACACCAGCAACCACACTGATGATAGACAACATTACAATTTCTTTCAGTTTCCAGTTTTTAATCATTTGAACCACCCTCTTTTTTTGATGGACTGTTTGCCGATATCGTAAAAGTAAGGCTGAGACGTTGAACCTCTTTTTTTGTATTTGTAAAAAACAACTCCATTATTTTGAAAATATCATTTACATCGCCATCAAGTCGTGTTGAATAATGATCCGCACTCACCTTGACATTTTCCTTTCTCGCTAAACCCAGTTGTTCATTGATGACATCTATGTAATTGTCACTGCCCATCGGATATAGAGCTATCTTGCAGGCAGCCTGTTGTGAGATATGTTGCATTTTCTTTTTGTTCAGCAGAGCCCCTTCTTTGAATGCATGGATATTTTTATCATGTTCTCCTGCACAGCCAACTGAAAATGTACCGCTCATCGCAACATGGGCGCCGGTACTAGCCGCTTGGAGAAAAATAGCCTGAGTGACATCGAACAAGTGCATCGTTTCCCCCTGGATAAATGTACTCACATCATCTGTTTGCATCGATATATTTGTAGTGTCCACCTCATCCAGTGCTGATAAAATCACCTTTACAAAATCATCGCTCATCGGAAACAAGGTAAACTGACAACCTTCACTCGTAGTACTTGTTGATTTTTTTATCGTTTATCTCCCTTTTAATCATATTAAAAAAACTGCATTCCCCCGAGAGAAATGCAGTCCATGATATATAACATTCATAACATATATGATGTCCTGCACTTCCCCACGCTGGTATTATCCAGATCGGGTGCCAAGGGTCAAGATTATCCTTTCTCAGCCGAACATGCCGGCTCCCCTAGTGCTAGTTTAATTATGCAATTTTTCAACTACTAGATTAAGAGATAATAGCAGCTTTGTCAAGTTCCCTCTGGATTAAAGCTAGTCGGATTCCCTTTTATTTGGAAGATAAATAGACGCTATGTGATTGCTCGAGCCAATGCGGTTTCATCCTAGGCTATGCGGCTTTATCACGTGCTATGCGCCGTCATTTCCTCTTATGCGCCGTCATCTCGTTCTATAGCCCGTCATTTCGTTCTATAGCCCCTTCATTCCATTCTATAGCCCTTCATTTCATTCTATAGCCTTTCATTTCATTCTATAGCCTTTCATTTCATTCTATAGCCTTTTATCTCATTCTATAGCCCTTCATTCCATTCTATAGCCTTTCATTTCATTCTATAGCCTTTCATTTCATTCTATAACCTTTCATTTCGTTCTATAGCCTTTCATTTCATTCTATAGCCTTTCATTCCATTCTATAGCCCTTCATTTCATTCTATAGCCTTTCATTTCATTCTATAGCCTTTCATTCCATTCTATAGCCTTTCATCTCGTTCTATAGCCTTTCATCTCATTCTATAGCCTTTCATTTCATTCTATAGCCTTTCATTTCATTCTATAGCCTTTCATTTCATTCTATAGCCTTTCATTTCATTCTATAGCCTTTCATTTCGTTCTATAGCCTTTCATTTCATTCTATAGCCTTTTATCTCATTCTATAGCCCTTCATTCCATTCTATAGCCCTTCATTTTAAATTTGCGGGAGGTTCTTTCATCTATTATAGACAAATTTACTGTCGTGAGGCTGCGTGCTTGTTCTGGCTTTCCACTAAAAATCCCCTGTGACGTGCTTGCCACAGGGGAGATTTTCTTACATACACCATCTTACAAATTTTATTGCCATTTTTTAATCAAGTCGTCTGTATTTGCTTTGAGCTTGTTATAAGCTTCTTCAGAAATCAATTCATTTTCTTCTTGATGGTCTAATAGAAGTTTGAATCCTTCCATATGTTTGACAACCTTTTCACCCTTGCCACTCTCTTCGTAATGACTTACTGCAGTCAAATGCAGGGTTAGGGCGCGGGCGCTCTGACTATTGGCGAATGCTCCCGAATCCTCAAGTTGATCAACAAGCTCCTTCATATCGGCTGCGCTTATATCGTCGCTTTCACCTTTTAAATCGACAATACGGTCTTCACGCTCAGGGTCTACAATACCATTGAGATAGTCTTCTTCAACCATATAGTCTCGAAGTTGTTCCCAATCGATTTCTCCAATATCTTTTACACGTCCTTCTTCATAAGCCTTGGCGAATGTTTCAAAACCGTCGCCACCTTGACCCGTGAAGTTGTTCGTTGTGACAAGATATGTTTCATCTAAATCAATTTCAGTAAGCTCACCATCATTGTCAATGGACATGTCAACCACACGTTCGCCCACTTCTTTTGTGCTGTCATATTGGAATTTCATGCCTGATACATGCAAGAATCCGCCATTTTCTGCCGGTGCTTGGCGTACACTGTGTTCAAGAATCTCTTTAATTTCCTGACCAGAAAGTGTAGCAATCACTGGGTCATTTCCAAATGGTAAAACATTAATTACTTCTCCAGTTGTAATTTCCCCTTTTTCAATTGGCGCTCGAATGCCACCACCATTTTGGAAGGAAATCACCGTTTCAGGGTATTTTTCTTGAGCTTTTGCAAGCATCGCATCTGTTACTAGGTTGCCAAGTTCTGTTTCATTCGCACGGACACTATCTGTCCCGTCTCCATCACTTTCGCGTGGGTTGGTTAAGTCCTTCATCGCTTCCGCACCAATTTCTTCTTGATTAATCTCTTCAACCTTTTCTTTGTACTCCGCTAGCACTTCTGTAGCTTCTTCATCAGCTTCATAATTATCGACTTGTAGTAATTCACCTGACTGTCCAATGACCTTACCTTCGTCATCAAAGCAAACGTTAAGTGTACCTAAATACTCCGCATATTCACCAGCCTGAACAATAACAGTAGGATCTTTTTCTTCTCCTGTGTCAGTTTCTTCAACAACAACTGGTTCTGAAAGTTCTGTGTGTGAATGGCCTCCAATGATGATATCGATGCCTTCAACTTCTTCTGCGAGGCGCATATCATTTCCGACTTCCGGAGCACTGTCAAAGCCAATATGATTAACAGCTACAATTTTGTTGATATCAGCATCTTCGAATTCTTGAACTGCTTTTTCTGCAGCCTCTTTAAAGTCTTCGAATTCAACATCCATCGGACTCGCAATATCTTCTGTGTCTTCTGTTGTTAAACCGAAAATACCAATTTTTTCACCATTGACTTCTTTAACAATGCTGTTGTAAATTTCTCCGTTATTAGGATCCGCTACGTTATATTCATTTGTTTCAAGATCCTTCATAAACGGATCCTCAGAAAAGACAATGTTTGTTCCAAGCAGTGGGAACTGTGCATTTTTCACAAATTCGGATAGAGATTCTTGTCCGCCCTCTTTGTCTCCTAAATCAAATTCATGGTTACCGAATGTCATCGCATCAATATCCATTAAGTTCATTAACGCTAAATCTGCTTGTCCCTTAAACTCGTTAAAATATAACGTTCCTGAGAAAACATCTCCAGCATTAAATAAGAGAGTATCAGGATGAGCATCACGATACTCATTAATCGCCGTGATCATGTTGGGTAATTTATCAGCACGTGAATGCGTATCGTTCATATGCATAATCGGTAGCTCAAACGTATCATTTTCTTCTTTTTCAAGATCAATTTGCGTAAGTACAGGGTCATGGTCACTGGCGCGGCCATGCATGTCTGTGAAATCAGCATTCACATGGATAAAATCAATTTCAGTTGCTTCTGCAATATTATTTGACACTAGCACATGATCAAATACATGTGAGTTGCCTTGGTAAACATAGCTGTAACGCTCTTCAGCAGGTACTTTATCAGCCATGTTTGTTAACTCTTCACCTTCAAGAATTTGTAATGGCTCTGAGAATTCATAATCATTCATATCTCCAAGTACGACGACATTTTCATCAGGATTATCTTTTTTAACATCTGTTACAAAATCATTCAACTCTTGAGCTAATACTTTTCGTTGCTCCCGACTTCCTAAATTCGGTGGCTGGTTTTGTCCAAAAAACGGATCGTCGCCGAGTTTTGAATTCAAATGATTGGCGACAACAACAATACTCTCACCATTGAATTCAAATTGTGCAGCAAGTGGTTTACGTGTATTTTCAAACACCTCTGGTGAGATACGACCTGGATTAAGTGTTAATTGACCGTCCTCGTAGCCTACTGCGTCATGAGTGCCCCCATGATCGGCGTCCGTCATCGATACG
>Ga0209487_1002351_pt1 | contig 15415 bp, 13 predicted proteins | sample Poulit2012_FD_187524 | JGI IMG/M metagenome (GOLD analysis project Ga0209487, IMG submission 187524) | Agricultural soil microbial communities from Georgia to study Nitrogen management - Poultry litter 2012 (SPAdes) (version 2) | ecosystem: Environmental > Terrestrial > Soil > Agricultural land... | reverse complement strand
CGCTTGCTTTTTGCGATGTCCCGGGCAAAGGTTTTACCAGAAATCTTTGGCAAGGTGCACAAAAAACATCAAACACCCTATGTCTCTGTCATCTTTATCGTCGTTGTTTCTATGATCGCCCCTTGGTTTGGCCGAGAAGCGTTAACATGGGTCGTTGATATGTCTTCAGTAGGTGTGTCAATTGCCTATCTGTATACTTGTATAACGGCCTATCAACTATTTAAATGGAAAGGAAAAGATGTTAAAGATAGGAATACGGAGGAAGCGGCACCCTTTAAAAAATGTATCGCTTTAGTCGGAATGATTGCAAGTGTCATCTTTATTGGTCTCTTAGTCATTCCAGGATCACCGGCCTTTCTCGGCATTGAATCACGAATTTCCTTAATCATCTGGATTGTGTTAGGTATTGTGTTTTATCTATATCGACGAAAAGAATATTTAAGTATACCAGAAGAAGAATTACACTATTTGATTATTGGAAAGAGAAAGTAGTCTTGTAGAGTCAATGTATCCATGCTAATATGAGGAGCAAGAGCAATAAAAAATGAGGTGTTTTCATGAAACGAGTTTTACTTTTTATCGGAGTTTTCGCGGCAACTTATCTTATTGTGCAAATCGCCTTTGGAAGTTTTATGACCCTTTTCTACACACCAAACGTCTCTGATGCCTGGAAGGAAGCGGGCAGTTTATCAAGTACCATTACATTGATGAGTTTTCCTTCGATCCTTCCGATGATTGCGACACTTATGATATCCGGAGCAATCGCCTATTTAGCAACTAAATTAGCCGATAAAAAAGTATAAATAAACTCCCCCGTCTGTTAGATCCATACACCGGGGGAGTATTTGTGTAAAAAGGAGGGTTGCCTAAAATAGACACACCCTCTTTAGGAAGAACGTAGATTCGAAGGATCGTACTCCTTTTTCTCCACAAAAGCCATCTTTGCCCAGCGTCGCTTTCTCCAACGACGGTACATAAATATGCCCCGGATCCATTCGTCGGCAATAAAGGAGAGCCAAATACCAATTAGGCCCAAGTCGAGAAATAAGGCGAAAAACCAAGCCGTCGTTACGCCAACACCCCACATGACGATAATTCCGATATAGACAGGGAATTTCACATCTCCAGCCGCACGAAGGGAATTAATCATAACGATATTAAAGGCTCGACCCGGTTCAAGAATAGTTGTAATGGCAAATAAAATCGCGCCTTTTTCTAAAATCGATGTGTCACTTGTGAAGATGCCAAGAAGTTGCTCGGCGAAAATAAAGACGACGATGGCGACACATAAGGAAACAAGAGACGCAATCCGCAAGCTTTTGATTCCCCGTTCATAAGCATCCTTCGTTTTTCCAGCTCCAACCATATGGCCAATTAAAATTTGACTTCCTTGACCGATGGCAATGGAAAATAAGAAAATAAACATCATAATATTTTGCGTATATACTTTCGTTGTAATGGCAACCGTTCCAAGCTGAGCGATGAAATACGTGATCACCATTTGGCTTGCATTGTAAGAAAGTTGTTCTCCAGCAGATGGAATTCCGATTTGAAGTAAATTTTTCACTTGTTTTTTCTTATAGCGATAAAAACTTGCAAAGTCTAGTTCCTTTCCGGTTCGTTTCATAAGTAAAAAGATAAGGGCAATGAATCCAATAAATCGACTAATCGCTGTTGAATAAGCAACACCGGCTACACCTAGGACGGGAAAGCCAAAGGGGCCGAAAATAACAAAGTAATTTCCGATCACATTTAAAATGTTCATGACAATTGTCACCCGCATTGTATCCTTCGTATGACCGTAACTACGTAAAATGGCGCCGGTCGTCATAATTAATGCTTGGACGAATATAAGTCCACCAACAATTTGCATATAGGTCTTTGCTTCACCCATAATTTCTGAAGGTAGATCCATTATATTTAAAATGGGGACAGCCCAAATGTATAGGGCAGCACTTAAAAGAAGCGCAATCATTAAATTTAAACTAATGGAAGTCATAGCAATTTGTCCGGCTGTCTTTTCCTTTTCGGCACCTAAATTTTGCGCAATTAAAACCGCTGCTCCTTGGGCAACAAAACCAAACATGACGATAATAACGGATAAGATTTGGTTGGATACTCCGACCGCGGCAACAGATTCATCAGAATACTGACTGAGCATAAGTGTGTCAGCATTTCCCATTAACATATGTAAAAGGAGCTCGATAAATATAGGCCACGTAAGGGCAAATAATGTCATGTTTTTAGCAGTTTTTGTCATAGACGTCCCCCTTTCCTAGAAGTACATATTAGTCATATGAATAGATTATTTTTCAAGTCAAATTATTATATCAGGAAATATAATTTAGTGCGAATAAAGTTTACTTTATATTTAACAAAGAATGTCTATTTTCATGTAGCATCCTTTAAAAAATATGTAGGCATAATTCTTGCATGGGAATTTAATTATGAGTAATATCTCGTAAGGTAAGCAAGAAGTATTTTAATATGTTTAGGAAGTGATTGAATGCCGACGGGATTTCATACGTTAGAAGTAGATGTAAATATAAAAGATATTTGGAGTTTCATCCATGAAATCGATAATTGGGCTCACTTATCTCCAGGTTATGTTAGTCATGAAAAAATTGATGATAAGCGAATGATGTGGACATTAGATGCAGATATTGGAATTATGCAAAAAAGAGTAAAAATCGAGACAAAGGTGTTACTTCGAAAAGAGCCGAATAAAATAAAATTTGAGTTTAATAGTTTAACAGACAATTTTTCCGGCAATGGAATATTTCATATGGAGGAAATAACGGATAATAAAACGAAGATAATCACAAATGTACATTTTCAAGCTAAAGGTGTTATGGGTCCGATGATTAATTCGATTGTACAAACGATTCTTCCAAAATATGCTGAAGAAGCAACTGAAAAAGTTGTAAAAATTATTAAAGAGGAAATTAGTAAAACTAAATAATATAAAAGGAAAAGTTAAACTGACTTACTTAAAATAAGAAGTCAGCCTCGGTAAGATTGTGAGGAGCAACGTAGAGTTACAAGGGGGGATAATTTGTAGAACCTGAATGACTCTAAATTATCCAAATCAATTTTCTCTCGAATATCTTCTATATTTAAGGCTTCTGCAATTCTTTCAATGTGTTCATATGTTACAAAATTTGGCAAAAAAAATGGAATACACTGTCAAAGGTAAGGGAATAATTTGATTTGATCGTTAGGCTTGCCAAAAATTGCAATTTTATTCTTAGATAAATTTTAGGAAGACTAAATTGTCTTGGGGTATCTATTTCTCATGGATAATATAAGGTTTCCTCGTATGCATCAGGATTACAATATGACTCTTAACAAACATCACGTTCAACTCCTTATCTTATCAGAAAGAAAATAGCAGTCACCCACGAGCAAAATATACTTCACAATTTACACGTTCATATAGAATCTATCCCTTCCCAACACTTCACTCTTGATTTACTTGAAAGAATAAAAGTTTCAATCTTTCCAACTGAATTATGTTAAACTAGGCGTAAGAAATAAAATTAGATTGATTCATGGAGGTACATACATGCATAAATATGTAGAAGTTGTACAGGGAAAGATTGAACAAATGATCACAACCCAAGAAGAAAAGTTAAAAATAGCCGCCCAAAAAATAGCAGACTCTGTAATAAAAGGCGGCATTTTACATGTTTTTGGTTCCGGACATTCGCACATGATAGCTGAAGAAGTCTTTTATCGGGCGGGAGGAGCTATATTCGTAAATCCTATCTTAGACACAGGCTTTATGCTCCACGATGGTGCCGTGAAAAGCACAAAAATGGAACGACTATCAGGATATGCAGAAGCTGTATTAGAAAGAGTCGACGCTCAAGAACAAGACATCTTTATCGCGATTTCAAATTCAGGACGAAATATTTTACCAATTGAAGCTACTGAATATATGAAGGAAAAAGGCTTATACACGATATCTATCACATCCCTTAAACATAGCCAATCCGTTACATCAAGACACCCAAGTGGCAAAAGGCTATTTGAATTAACAGATTTAACTTTCGACAATTTTGGAGAACCCGGTGATGCAGCGCTAGAACTTTCGAGCGGAGCAAAATACGGCCCAACATCCTCCGCAACAGGCATCATCCTTATGCAAACACTTATCAGCATGACAATCGAAGAACTCGATCGTCGTGGAGAAGATCCTGCCATTATTCGCAGTGCAAATTTAGACGGTTCCGATGCAATCAATGCAAAACTCATAGAAAAATATAAACAGCGCATCCCTTTATTGCGATAATTAATCCAACAAATGCCCTTCCTTAGATTGTTAGGTAAAAGGAGCGCAACTTAAAAATAGACAGTCTACCAAAACTTTAAGTAGGCTGTCTATTTTGTGTAGCGGATACTTGCGCTTTACCAATAAAAGTTTAATATACTTATGATTCACATTTGAAAAGTGAGGAGAATTAGATTTGAGGACCTTATTATATTCTTTTTACGTTATATTAGGTGGAATTAGTTTTGGGTTATTAGCGCCTTTTGTGAAATTAGCTTATGAGCACGGAATTCCGACATCGGATTCCGTTCGCTTACAGTTTTTCGTTGGCTTTATCATTATATTACTGATTAATTTGCTATTCGTTCGCTATCGCATGGGGGCAAGAACCTTCATTATATTAATGTTTTCCGGGATACCCATGGCGTTAACGACTTCTTTTTATTATAATTCGCTGCAATATTTAGATGCGTCGATTTCGATTGTTTTGCTCTTTCAATATACGTGGATGGGAATTATTGCTGAGCTTGTGATTGAACGAGTGAAACCGACCTGGGAGAAAGTAAGTGCGGCGATTATTTTGTTTGTTGGTTCATTGTTAGCTGTAAATATTTTCGGAGCGGATATGAGCAGTCTCCCGGTGATTGGATTCATCTGGGGTCTGTTGTCTGCCGTGAGTTTTACCGCCTTTTTATATGTAAGTGGTCGGGTGGCAAATCATGTGCCGGCGGCGCGCAAGAGTGCGGTGATGGCTTTTGGGGCGGTCATTGTTATTGCGATAGCTTTTCCGGTGACGGATTTTGCGCAAGGGGGAATTAGTTGGTCATTTGTTGGCTTGGGGGTGCTCCTTGGTTTGTTTGGAGTTGTGCTTCCACCGCTTTTATTTAGTCTTGGGATTCCGGTTGTTGGCAGTGGCCTGGGGACGATTCTTAGTTCAACGGAGCTGCCAACGACGATGATTTTATCGGCGATTGTTGTTTCAGAGGAAGTGACAGCTTTGCAATGGATTGGAATGGCTGTTGTTTTATTTGGGATAATCTTAGCAAATTATCCGGCGCTAAAACAATCCTATAAGTCACAGTAATCAAAAAAGCATCAAACTAGATGTACGAACAATTTGAAATTTAATATTGACTTGTACGTATAATTTATATAAAATAAAATGTAAGCGCTATATTAATAGGAAATTGTCCTTTTTATAGATATGGCAATATTAATACCTGATATTTATTTGTAAAAAGTAAATAAAAGGAGATGTAAATTATGTTAGAAATATTAAAACGTGAGGTATATGAAGCAAATATGCTTTTACCAAGCTATAATTTAGTAACCTTTACTTGGGGAAATGTAAGCGGTATTGACAGAGAAAATGATGTTGTTGTGATTAAACCGAGCGGTGTAGAATACTCTGAGTTATCACCCGACAGTATGGTAGTTGTTGATTTAGACGGAGATGTTGTAGAGGGTGAATTAAATCCCTCTAGTGACACAGCAACGCATATTGAACTCTATAAAGCATTTCCAGAAATAGGCGGTGTTGTACATACCCATTCTCCCTGGGCTGTTTCATTTGCGCAGGCGGGTATAGATATACCTTCTGCAGGAACTACTCACGGTGATTACTTTTATGGGAATATACCAGTAACTAGAAAAATGAGAGTAAATGAGATTGAAACCGAATATGAAAAAAATACAGGTATAGTAATTTCGGAAACTTTTGAGAAAAGAGAAATAGATCCACTACAAGTGCCTGCAGTTTTAGTTAACGATCACGGGCCGTTTACTTGGGGAGAAAATGCTAAAAATGCGGTTTATCACTCTGTAGTATTGGAGCAGATAGCAAAGATGGCCTACCGTACAATTAAGCTTAATCCAAATGGAGTGGAAATGGATCAAAAATTATTAGATAAACATTATTTAAGGAAACATGGTAAAGATGCTTATTATGGCCAAAATAATTAATTGAAAAGGATGTGTCATTATGTTGAAGATAGAACCTAAAGAATTTTGGTTTGTTGTAGGAAGCCAACATTTATATGGGGAAGAGACATTAAAAAAAGTTAGAGATAATGTAACGCACATATTAGAAACTATTAATCAAAATAAGGAAATACCTTATCCAATTATCTTTAAAGGTATTATGACAACTGAAGATGATATAAAAAAAATAATGAAGGAAGTAAATTATCATGATCGAGTGGCAGGTATCATTACTTGGATGCATACTTTTTCACCTGCAAAAATGTGGATCGCAGGAACTAAATTACTTCAAAAGCCCTTGCTACACCTAGTTACACAATACCAGAAATCAATCCCGTGGAAGAAAATAGATATGGATTATATGAATCTTCATCAAAGTGCACACGGTGACAGAGAATACGGTTATATCAATAAAAGATTGGGTAAAAACAACAAAATTCTAGTAGGTCACTGGCAAGATGAGACATTAAAAGATGATATAGCTAAATGGATGAGGTCGGCTATAGGGTTTATAGAAAGTCATAATATAAAAGTAGCTCGGTTTGGCGATAATATGCGAAATGTAGCCGTAACCGAGGGGGATAAAATAGAAGCTGCAATACAATTTGGATGGACAGTTGATTATTATGGTATAGGTGACCTAGTTGAAGAAATGCTCAAAGTATCTAATGAGCAGATTGAGGAAACTTTTGAGGAATTTCATGAATTGTATGATTTCGATTATGGTCATAATTCTGTTGATTTTTTTGAGCAACAAGTGAAGGAGCAAATAAGAATAGAAATTGCTCTGCGTTCATTTTTAGAAAAAGGAAATTATACTGCGTTTACAACTAACTTTGAAGATTTACATGGAATGAAACAATTGCCAGGATTAGCTGTTCAAAGGCTAAATTTAGAAGGTTATGGATTCGCAGGTGAAGGTGATTGGAAAACTGCGGCATTAAATAGACTGTTAAAAATAATGTCCGAGAATAGAGCTACAGGTTTTATGGAGGATTATACGTATAATTTTGATGAGGATAACGAATACATATTGCAGTCACACATGCTTGAAGTAGATCCTACTTTAGCTAAGTCTAAGCCCAAAATTGCGGTGCATCCTCTGGCTATTGGAAATAAGGAAGATCCTGCTCGATTAATATTTGATGGTAAAGCTGGTCAAGGGGTAGTTGTTTCAATGATAGATTTAGGTAGTAATTACCGACTTTTAATCAATCAAGTAAATGCTTTTGAACCTGTGGTGGAGGCACCAAAATTACCAGTAGCTCGTGTTTTATGGGAACCTAAACCATCTTTGCAAGAAGCTATAAAACAATGGATTAAAGCAGGTGGGGGACACCATACAGTCGTATCACTAAAGCTTACTGTAAAAGAGATAAAAGATTGGGCAAATATGGTTGGACTAGATTATGTGATTATAGAATGATCTTATAAATTTAACAAGGAGCTATCAATAAAAGTAAATATGGTAGCTCTTTTTCTTAAACTGAATATTTAACGGGAAGGTGAGAGCATGGAGAAGTTAAACCTAGAAAAAACAGCCCTAGGTATTGAGTTTGGTTCCACACGTATTAAAGCGGTTCTAATAGATGAAAATTATCAAATTGTAGGAAGTGGGGAATATAAATGGGACAATCAATACGAAAAAGGTATTTGGACATATGATTTAAACGAAGTCTGGATTGGAATGCAAGATGCATATCGTGAGTTAGCTAATGCAGTTAAGCAAAAGTATAATCTTGAGTTAACTGAAGTAGGTGCAATAGGGTTTTCAGGAATGATGCATGGGTATTTACCTTTTGATTCATCCGGTAAACAATTAGTCCCTTTTAGAACTTGGAGAAATACAACTACTGAAGTTTCAGCGAAGGAACTCACTGAACTCTTTTCATTTAATATTCCGCATCGATGGAGTATAGCTCATTTATATCAGGCCATTTTAGATAATGAAGAACACGTAAAATATATTGATTTTTTAACAACTTTAGCAGGGTTTGTTCATTGGAAGGTAAGTGATGAAAAAGTTTTAGGAGTTGGAGAGGCTTCGGGAATGTTCCCAATCGATCCTAAAACAGAAGATTATGATGGGGAAATGTTAAGATTATTTGATGAAAAATTATCTAAATATAAATATAGCTGGAGAGTTAGAGATATCCTGCCCCCGATTCAAAAAGCGGGAGAGATTGCGGGAAGATTAACAAAAAAAGGTGCTAAAATGTTGGATCCCACAGGTACACTGAGAAGTGGAATCCCACTTTGTCCACCCGAAGGTGATGCAGGTACTGGGATGGTGGCTACGAATAGTATAGATGCAAAAACAGGTAACATTTCAGCGGGAACATCTGTATTTGCAATGATTGTCCTTGAGGAGAACTTATCAAATTACTATCATGAAATAGATGTTGTTACGACACCATCCGCTAAACCTGTTGCAATGGTTCATTGTAATAACTTTACATCAGATATCAATGACTGGGTTTCAATGTTTAAAGAAATTATTGAGCTTACCGGAATGGACATTAATTCAAGTGAAATATTTACCCTACTTTTAAAAGAGGCCTTAGAAGCAAATTCTGATACTGGTGGCATAGTTAATTGTAATTATTATTCAGGGGAACCAATTACTGGCTTTGAAGAAGGGAGACCTCTTTTAGTAAGAATGCCAGACAGTAAATTAACATTGGCTAATTTTATGAGAGCCCAAATATATTCCGCAATAGCCACATTGAAAATTGGTATGGATATACTAACAGAAAATGAAAATATAGATGTCGATTATATATTGGGACACGGGGGCTTTTTTAAAACAAAAAATGTCGGTCAACAATTAATGGCTGATGCATTGAATATACCTATATCTGTAATGACAACCGCAAGTGAAGGTGGACCATGGGGAATGGCTATATTAGCTATGTATGCCTTAGATAACAATGGTCATAGAACATTAGCAGATTATCTTAATAAAGAGGTTTTCACGACTATAAAGAAAAAAACATTATATCCCGAAAAAGAGGGGAACAAATCGTTTATTAATTACATGGAACAGTATAAAAAGCTTTTAAAGGTAGAGCAAGCGGCAATTGAACACTTATCAATTAATTAACACGAATCCTCTATATCAAAGTAAAAACTCTTATCAAAGTCGGACCTTAGAAGTTATCATTATTTATAGTATTATATATATTAGAAATAGCTAAAAGTATAGGTAATTATTACTACTGAACGTATCAAATAATTAGGGGTGTATCAATGAAAACAAAATATAGCATAGTCAGGGATTCAATTAAAACTAAAATTTTAAATGGAACATATCAACCTAATCAAAGAATAAGTTCTGAAAGTGAACTAATGAAGGAATTTAATGTAAGTAGACATACTGTTCGCCAAGCAATAGGAGATCTAGTTACAAAGGGATGGTTATATAGAGTTCAAGGTTCAGGAACATTTTGTGCGGACATGTCAAGAGATCTGAATAAACGGAATGTAACTAGAACTAAAAATATAGCTATGATTACGACTTATATATCAGAATATATATTCCCAACTATTATCAGGGGGGCTGAAACACAATTAAGTCAACATGATTTTAATGTTAGTTTATTCAGTACGAATAATGATCATGAAATGGAAAAAGAAGTTCTAGAAAAGATTTTATCACAAGATTTTGATGGAGTAATAGTAGAGCCTACTAAAAGTGCGTTACCTAATCCTAATATAGGATATTATTTGAATCTAGAACGTAAAAATATACCTTATTTGATGATACACGCATACTATGATGAGTTAGAACCTCCTAATATAATTATGGATGACGAAATGGGAGGATTTATGCAGACGGAACATTTGCTTGAATTAGGGCATGAAAATATCGTTGGCTTTTTTAAAACAGATGATAATCAAGGAATCAAACGAATGAAAGGTTTCTTAAATGCACATAGAAAGTATGGTGTAGTAGCAAACCCAAATAATGTGATTGTATATAATACCGCTGAGAAAAAGACGACACCAGTAGAACAATTAAAAAAACTTTTATCAAAATCAAATAGTGATAAGCCAACGGCAATTGTATGTTATCATGACGAGTTAGCTGTTTTATTGTTAGAGGTGCTACGAGAATACAATTTAAATGTACCTGAAGATATATCCATTATTGGTTATGATGATTCTTATCTTGCAAGTGTTTCTGAGGTGAAGTTAACGACAGTAAAACATCCGCAAATTGACATGGGTTATGCAGCAGCCAAAATGATACTTGAATTAATTCAAAACAGGAAGGTGGAACCTATAGTTTTTACTCCTGAATTAGTTGTCCGAAATTCAACTAGAGAATTGAAATAGTAATTTTAATACTCACTAGACTACTTTTCGTATTATCTAAAAAGTTAGAATTCTCCTTGCATTTAGGATATACCTATTTTATAATATATGTACGTACAAGAGGGGGTGCATACAGTTCTGATGTACGAACAAGTTGATCGGGATAAATGTAAGCGTTTTAGTTTTTCTGAATATTGTTTAGAATGGGGGAGTTTATTATGAAAAGAATCAGTATATTATTTGTAGTCTTTTTCTCCTTATTATTTATAGCAGCATGTGGAACCGATGGCGAAAATGAAGGTGTATCAGAAAATGGAGATAAAATGGTAGGATTAGCGATGCCTACTAAATCTTCTGAAAGATGGGTCCGAGATGGGGAAAATATGAAAGAAGAATTTGAAGAGCTTGGTTATGAGGTAGATTTACAATTTGCAGAAGATGTGGTTGAAAATCAAGTATCCCAAATAGAGAACATGATTACGAAAGGCGTGGATATCTTAGTCATTGCATCTATTGATGGTGAAGCTTTAACAGAAGTATTAGAGCAAGCGGAAAATCAAGATATACCTGTTATAGCTTACGACAGGTTAATAATGAATAGTGACCATGTTAGCTACTATGCAACATTCGATAATTTTAAAGTAGGTGTCCAGCAGGGTGAATATATTGTAGAACAACTCGAATTAGAGGACAGTGATGAAACTTATAGTATCGAGTTGTTTGCTGGATCACCTGATGATAATAATGCATATTTCTTTTGGGATGGAGCTATGTCTATTTTAGAGCCTTATATAGAAGAAGGCAAATTAGAAGTAAAAAGTGAGCAAATGAGCTTTGAACAAGGTGCTACTTTAAGATGGGATGGGGCAAAGGCGCAAGAAAGAATGGATAACTTGTTAAGTGCACATTACTCTGATGAAGATATTGATGTTGTTTATTCTCCTTTTGACGGTATTAGTCGTGGTGTAATATCGTCACTTAAAGCAGTAGGTTATGGGACAGATAATAAACCAATGCCCATTGTGACAGGCCAAGATGCAGAATTGTCATCTATAAAATCCATAATTGCAGGAGAGCAGACTCAAACAATTTTCAAAGATACAAGAGAACTTGCTAAGAAGGCAGTTGATATGGCAGTATCAGTACTTCAAGGTGAGGAACCGGATGTAAACGACACGGAAACATATGATAATGGAGTGAAAGTGGTACCATCATATTTATTAGAGCCTATATCAGTAGATATAAATAATTACGAAGAAGTACTTGTTGAATCTGGTTATTATACAAAAGAAGAGCTTGAATAATATAAAAATGGGATGATTTGAGTGCATCATATCATCCCATCCATTTCATGTTAAGGTGTGATAGAAAATGTCTAAGGCAAAAATACTTGAAATGAGTAATATAACAAAAACATTTCCGGGTGTTAAAGCTTTGGAGAATGTTAATTTTTCTGTAAATAAAGGTGAAATACATGCTCTTATTGGTGAAAATGGCGCTGGTAAATCAACATTAATGAAAATCTTAAGCGGTGTCCATCCTGCTGGTACGTATGAAGGTGAATTGCTTTTCAAAAATCAAGCTTGTGAATTTAATGATATAAATGATAGTGAGGATTTAGGAATAGTTATCGTACATCAAGAACTAGCTTTAATACCAGAATTATCAATAGCAGAAAACATATTTCTAGGTAATGAACAAGCTAAACATGGAATAATTAATTGGAATACAACTGTAATGGAAACAAGAAGATTGCTAGAAAAAGTAGGTTTGGATATAGATCCTGAAGAAAAAATCAAAGATATAGGTGTGGGAAAGCAACAACTCGTTGAAATAGCTAAAGCATTATCAAAAAGTGTTAAATTGCTGATTTTAGATGAACCAACTGCTGCATTAAATGAAGAGGATAGTCAAAACTTATTGAATTTGTTGTTAGAATTTAAGGATCAAGGTATTACCTCTATAATGATCTCACATAAACTTAAGGAAGTGTTCCAAGTAGCTGATAGTATTACTGTATTACGAGATGGAAAGTCAATTCGTTCCTATAATTTAGAAAAAGAACAAGTAACAGAGAATCAAATTATTAGAGATATGGTAGGAAGAAGCATAGAAAATTTATTCCCTGACAGAACAAAGTTTGAATCTGAAGAAATTGCACTAGAAATAGAAAATTGGAAAGTATATCACCCCATAAATGTAGATCAAAAAGTTATTAACAATGCTAATTTATTTATTAAAAAAGGGGAGATAGTCGGTATTGCCGGGCTAATGGGTTCTGGTCGAACTGAGCTAGCTATGAGCGTTTTTGGAAAGTCTTACGGTAGTAATGTTTCTGGAACAATAAGAAAAGATGGAAAAGAAATTAAAATAAGTGATGTTCCTCAAGCAATAAAACATGGACTTGCTTATGTGTCTGAAGACAGAAAAGAATATGGGTTAGTGCAGGAAGATAGCATCAAAAACAATCTGACATTAGCAAATTTAGAAGCTGTATCCAAAAATTCGATTATAAATCATGGAGAAGAAGTCGTAGAAGCGGAAACTTTAAAAGAAAGAATGAATGTAAGAGCTCCAGGTATAGAACAACTTACTTTAAATTTAAGCGGTGGAAACCAACAAAAAGTAGTACTTGGTAAATGGATATTTATAAACCCAGAAATTTTAATTTTGGATGAGCCTACACGTGGAATAGACGTAGGTGCAAAATATGAGATTTATAAGATTATAAATGATTTGGCAGATCAAGGAAAAAGTATTTTAATGATCTCGTCTGAATTACCAGAACTACTGGGTATGTGTGATAGAATATACACTTTAAGTGATGGGCAAATTACAGGGAACTTTAAAAGAGAAGAAGCAAATCAAGAATTATTAATGACATACATGACACTAGACAGGGGTGAGAAATGATATGGAAAATATTAAAATATTATTGTCACAAAACATTAGAAGATTTGGAATGGTTATAGCATTAGTAGGTATAGCGGTTTTATTTGAAATACTAACTAAAGGTATTTTAATTACACCATTGAATGTAACTAATATAATTATGCAAAATAGCTATATTATTATATTGGCTATCGGAATGACACTCGTTATAATAGTCGGTGAAATAGATTTGTCCGTTGGTTCAGTAGCAGCCTTCATTGGAGCTGTAGCTGGAGCTTTATTAGTCACTTTTGATTTACCTGTTTATTTAGCGATAATTTTGTGCTTGCTTGCAGGTGTTATAATCGGAGCTTGGCAAGGGTTCTGGGTCGCATATGTTCAAATACCAGCTTTTATAGTTACTTTGGCTGGTATGCTTATTTTCCGCGGACTTACATTAGTGATCCTGCAGGGTCAAACGATCGCTCCATTTCCAGAAGAATTTCGTAGTATAAGTTCTGCTTTTTTACCTAATTTTATTGATGGCGGTGAAATACAATTAACTTCTATATTAATGGGTGTTATATTTTCTATACTACTAATAATATTGGAAATAAGAAGACGTAATCAAAATTTAAAATATGATCTCGAAACTCTGCCTTTTCCATTATTTGTTGCGAAAATTTTGGCTATAATCTTAATCATAAATGCATTTACATATACTCTAGCACTGTATGCCGGGATCCCTTATATTCTATTGATATTGGTTCTACTAATCTTAGGATATTCTTATTTCATGAATAATACAATATTTGGGAGGCATATGTATGCTGTAGGGGGAAATATTAACGCAGCTCGTTTATCGGGAATAAAAACTAGGAAAATGAAATTTATGGTATTTGTTAATATGGGAGTATTGGCAGCTTTTTCTGGTTTAGTATTTGCAGGTCGATTAAATGCAGCAACCCCACAAGCAGGAACATTGTTTGAATTGGATGCAATTGCAGCAGCTGTTATTGGAGGAGCCTCTTTAGCGGGAGGAGTAGGATCAGTAGTAGGGGCTGTGATTGGTGCTCTTGTAATGGGAATTTTAAATAATGGTATGTCTTTAATGGGTATAGGGATTGATTGGCAGCAAGCAATTAAAGGATTAGTACTGTTGGGAGCAGTTGCTTTTGATATTTTAAGTAAAAAGAGAAGAGGATAAAATCGTAATTCTCAGTAAAAATAAAGACGGGTCCGCTAGATCTATTTTTTATTATCTAGCGGCTTTATTTATTTTAAAATCCTTTACATATTCAACTTGTAGACGCATGCTCCCGTTTACCGATACTTTTATGTAGAACAGCAACGCTTTGTTGCATGGAAAATTGTACGATGGGGCCGAGGGAAAATGCCATGAAAACTGTCCCGACACCAAGTGGCCCACCGAGTAAATAACCGGCAATGGCTACAACGACTTCCATAATTGTTCGGGCGGTTCGGACACTTAGGCGGGTTTTGCTAACGATGAGCAGCATAAAGCTGTCACGCGGTCCGGCGCCGAGTTCAGCGGAAATGTACGTCCCACTTCCAAGGCCGATTAAGGCAATCCCAATAATGAAAGCTGTTAGTTGGAACGTAAAGGTTTCTGGGTTTGGAATGATCCAGTTAAAAAAGTCGATAAATAGGCCGACGGTTGTCATATTAATAAACGTTCCTATTTTGGGAAATTCACGCATTCCGATCGCCGAAATAATAACGATGACGATCCCGGCGATAATCGACCAGGTTCCGATTGTTAGGCCGAGTTGTTTAAAAAGTCCAATATGAAAAACGTCCCAAGAGCCGACGCCGAAACGTTGTCCTTTAATCGTTAGGGCAACGCCTAGGCCGAGAATAATAAGTCCCCCAAAGAAAAAGCTCCATCTGAGCATAGCTTCCCTCATGATGACACCCTTCTTTCTTTATGTAGTCCTACCATTATAACAGACG
>Ga0209487_1002350_pt1 | contig 15415 bp, 16 predicted proteins | sample Poulit2012_FD_187524 | JGI IMG/M metagenome (GOLD analysis project Ga0209487, IMG submission 187524) | Agricultural soil microbial communities from Georgia to study Nitrogen management - Poultry litter 2012 (SPAdes) (version 2) | ecosystem: Environmental > Terrestrial > Soil > Agricultural land... | reverse complement strand
CGCGTACGTCGTCATGGACACCCGCGGCCAGGGCACCGCCGCGACCAACGGCCACGGCGCCACCCCGGACCCGGTCGGTGCCGGCGTCGCCGCCCCGGGCACGCTCACCCGGGGCGTCGAGGACCCGCACGACCACTACTACCGGCGCGTCTACACCGACGGCGTCCGCGCCGTCGAGGCGGCCCGCTCCCTGCCCGGCGTCGACCCCGCACGCGTCGCCGTCACCGGGGTGAGCCAGGGTGGGGCGATCACCACCGCCGTGGCCGGGCTCATCGACGTCGCCGCCGCCATGCCCGACGTCCCGTGGCTGTCGCACATCCGGCGCGGCGTGGAGATGGCCCCGAGCGGCCCGTACGCCGAGGTGCGGACCTACCTGGCCGCGCACCGCCACCGGGTGGAGGAGACCTTCCGCACGCTGTCCTACCTCGACGGGGTCAACCACGCCCGGCGCGCCCAGGCACCGGCGCTGTACTCCGTCGCGCTCATGGACCCGGTCTGCCCGCCGTCGACCGTCTACGCGGCGGCGAACCACTACGGCGGCGAGGTCACCGTCGAGGTCTACCCGTTCAACGAGCACGAGGGCGGCACCGAGTTCCAGCGCGAGCGCCAGCTCGCCTGGCTCGCCGAGCACCTCTGACGGTCAGGCCTCTCCCGACCGTGTGCCCGTCGGTGCACCGTGTGCCCGTCCTACCGGGCGCGCAGTGCCATGAACGGGCACACGGACGCTCCGGCGAGCCGGCGGACGAGGCGTGAGCGCCCGGTCAGTCGCCGCCCCGCAGGATGGCGAGCAGGCGCAGGAACTCCAGGTACAGCCACACGAGGGTGACGAGCAGCCCGAAGGCCGCCGACCACGCGAAGCGGGCCGGGATGCCGCCCTCGACGCCGCGCTTGATCGCGTCGAAGTCCATGATGAGGCAGAACGCGGCCAGGCCCACGGCGAGGACGCCGACGATGACGCCGAGCGGGATGCCCATGATCTCGACGCTGGTCCGCAGCCCGAAGGCGGAGTCGGTGGCGCCGAAGAGCATCATGCCGAGGTTGACGAGCGAGAAGAGCGCGTACCCGACGAGGGCGATGAGCACGAAGCGGGTCATCTTCGGCGTCACGCGCACGGCACCGCTCTTGAAGAGCAGCAGGGTGGCCACGAAGGTCGCGCCGGTGGCGAGCACCGCCTGGAGCACGATGCCCGGGTACACGGTCTCGAAGAACTTCGAGATACCGCCGAGGAACAGGCCCTCCGCAGCGGCGTAACCGACGATCAGGCCGGGGCTCGGCTCCCGCTTGAAGGCGTTGACCAGGCCCAGGACGAGCCCGACGACGAGGCCACCGAAGGTGACGAGGAGGTTGCCGCCGAGGAGGAACCAGTTGAGCGCCCCCGCGACGACGACGAGGGCGAGCAGGCCACCGGTCTTGACGATGACGTCGTCGTAGGTGAGCCGGCCGGTCTGCGCGGGGCCGGCGGCGGGCTGCTGGTAGGCGTCCTCGACGCTCTGCCACTGCTGCGGGTCGACCTGCGGCTGCGGGTAGGTCGTCCCGGCACCCGGGGTGTAGCCGGGGTGGGTGGGGTAGCCGTTCGGTGTCGTCGCCCGCCCGCGCCGCTCACCGAAGTACGGACTGTTCTCGAATACTGGGTTGCTCACTCAGTGCCTCCTGGTCGTTGCGCGGGCGCGCCCGCGCCACGTTGTCGTACGCCATCCTATGCACGGGCACAGGGCCGGGGCCGTACCAGTCCAACGTGACCGGCCCCGCCGTTGTTCCATCTCATCCTCGAGGCTGATCCCCTCCGCCCGCGGGGTGAGCACCGCCCGGCACAAGATCCGCCTCGCGGGCGTCGGCCGCGCCCGCGGCCCGGTCGTACTGTGGACAGCGGACAAGGAGGCAACGCCCATGATCGAAGCCCACGAGCTCACCAAACGCTACGGCGCCAAGACCGCCGTCGACGGTGTGAGCTTCACCGTCGAGCCGGGGACCGTCACCGGCTTCCTCGGCCCCAACGGCGCCGGCAAGTCGACCACGATGCGCATGATCGTCGGCCTGGACCGGCCGACCTCCGGCACGGTGACCGTCAACGGCCGCCCGTACGCCGAGCACCGCACCCCGCTGCGGGAGGTCGGTGCGCTCCTCGAGGCGAAGGCCGTGCACCCCGGCCGCTCCGCCTACCACCACCTGCGCGCGCTCGCCGCCACCCACGGCATCCCCAAGCGGCGGGTGGACGAGGTCATCGAGATGACCGGCCTGCAGGCGGTGGCGAAGAAGCGGGTCGGCGGTTTCTCCCTCGGCATGGGCCAGCGGCTCGGTATCGCCGCCGCGATGCTCGGGGACCCGCGCACCCTCATCCTCGACGAGCCGGTCAACGGGCTGGACCCCGAGGGCGTGAAGTGGGTGCGCACGATGGTGCGCTACCTCGCGAGCGAGGGCCGCACGGTCTTCCTCTCCTCCCACCTCATGAGCGAGATGGCCCAGACCGCCGACCAGCTCCTCGTCATCGGCCGCGGCCGCATCATCGCCGCCGGCCCGGTGCAGGACATCATCGACGCCACCCAGGGCACGCTCGTGCGCGTCCGCTCGCCCCGAGCCACCGAGCTCAGCGAGCTGCTCGCCGCGCCGGACGTCACCCTGCGCGCCACCGAGCCGGGCCTCATCGAGGTCACCGGCCGCACCGCCGAGCAGATCGGCGACCTCGCCGCGCGGTCGGGCATCCCGCTGCACGAGCTCACCCCGGTCCGCGCCTCGCTCGAGGACGCCTACCTCAGCCTCACCCAGGACGAGGTCGAGTACCGCTCGGAGGACGCCTCCGACCACCTCGCCGTCGGCGGGCCGAGCACCGTCCGTGAAGGAGTCTCCCGATGACCGCCCAGACCGCCCCCGCCCCGACCCTCACCGTCCGGCCGGTGTCCTTCCCCCGAGTGCTGAGCTCGGAGTGGGTGAAGTTCTGGTCGCTGCGCTCGACCTACTGGACCGTCGGCCTCACCGTCCTCGCCATGGTCGCCATCTCCCTGCTCATGGGGTCGGTGACCCTCATCGCCGACGGCGAGGAGATGGGCCCGCCGCCCGAGCTTGTCATCGGCATCGGCTACTCCTTCGGCCAGGTGACCATCGCCGTCCTCGGCGTCATGATGATCGCCAGCGAGTACACCACCGGCCAGATCCGCTCGACGCTGGCCGCGGTGCCCACCCGGGTCCCGGTGCTCGCCGCCAAGGCGATCCTCATCGCGGTCGTCGGGTTCTTCCTCGGGATCATCGGCACCGCGCTGTCCTACCTCGTCACCCTGCCCATGGTGGGGGACAACGCGGTCGACCTCGCCGACCCGGAGGTGCTGCGCCTGTTCTGGGGCGCCGGCCTCTACCTGGCGGCGATCGGGCTGCTCAGCCTCGGCGTCGGGGCGCTGCTGCGCCACACCGCCGGTGGCCTCGCGCTCGTCCTCGGCGTCCTGCTCCTCCTGCCGACCATCGGCCAGCTGCTGGCGATGTGGCAGGACTGGATGGCCACGGTCTACCCCTACCTCCCGACGGTGGCCGGTGAGCGCATCGCCGCTCCCGCGATGGGCGAGATGGAGCAGGCGATGGGCCTGCCCGTCCCGCTCGAACCCTGGACCGGCTACGGCGTGCTGCTGATCTACGTCGTCGTCGTCCTCGTGGCTGCCGCGCTGCTCATGCGTAGGAGGGACGCCTGAGTACCTCGCGGCCCCCGGCGCCGGAGGGCACGTCGCACGGCGACGGCCCTCCGGCGCCACCTCGTGCCGTCCCCGTGGCGCCACCCGCCGCGCGGACCGCCCCGCAGGCGCCGCCGGTCCCCGAGCTGCCGACCACCGGCCGGGGACCGGTCCGCCGCTTCCTCCACCGCCACCCCGTCGTCGTCGACTGGGTCGTCGCGCTGTGGTACGGGCTCCCGGCCGCGGGCGGCGTGCTGTGGAACCCGGGCTACGAGTCGGTCTCCGACCGCCTCACCGGCGCAGTGCTCGCCCTCGTCGCCTTCGTCGCCCTCTTCCGGCGCCGCCACACGCCGGTCCTCGTCCTGGCCGTCATCACCATCGCCATGGTCGTGGCCCAAGCGACCGTGGGCGACACCGCCGGTCTGGAGATCGCGGCCGTGTTCGCCATCTACGCGGTCGCCGCCTACCGGCCCACCCGCACCGCCTGGGTCGCGTTCGTCGCCCTCACGGCCGTCCACGCGGCCACGGTGGCGGTGTGGCCCTTCACCACGGCCACGGTGGTCTCGGAGGACGGCACCGAGGTCGCGCTCGGGGAGCTGGAGTCCTTCGTCGTCAGCGTCAGCGTCCTGCTCGCGTTGTCGATGATCGCCCTCATGCTCGGCATGTCGGCCCGCGGCCGGCGGCTGCACATCGAGGCCCTCGTCGAGCGGGCCGCCCAGCTCGCCCTGGAACGGGACCAGCGCGAGCAGATCGCCCTCACCACCGAACGCAACCGCATCGCCCGGGAGATGCACGACGTCGTCGCGCACAGCCTGTCGGTGATGATCGCCCTGGCCGACGGCGCCCGCGCGGCCCTGGACAAACGCCCGGAGCACGCCCGGCTCGCCCTCGACGAGCTCGCCGCCACCGGCCGGTCGGCGCTCGCCGACACCCGCCGCCTGCTCGGGGTACTCCGGGAGGACGCCGGGGGCGATGCCACCGACGCGCCGCTGGCACCGCAGCCGACCTCACCGGACCTCGCCGACCTCATCGCCCGCTTCCAGGCCGCCGGGCTGCCGGTCACCTTCACCGAGTCCGGGCCGCCGCTGCCCGCGGACACCGGGCTGCAGCTCGCCGCCTTCCGGATCGTCCAGGAGGCGCTGACCAACGTCCTGCGCCACGCGCCCGGCTCGCCCCGCATCGACGTCACCGTCGAGCGGCGGCCCGGCTACGTCGTCATCGAGGTCGACAACGCGGACGGCGCGAGCTCCTCGGCGCCCTCCGGCGGACGCGGGCTGGTCGGCATGCGCGAGCGTGCGGCAGTGTATGACGGGCACGTCGACGCCGGCCCGACCCTCACCGGGTGGCGGGTGCGGGCGGTGCTGCGGTGGACGGAGGAGGACACGTGAGCATCCGGGTGCTGCTGGCGGACGACCAGGCGCTGCTGCGCATGGGCTTCCGCCTCGTCCTGGACGCCGAGGACGACCTCGAGGTGGTCGGCGAGGCGGCGGACGGTCAGGCGGCGGTGTCGATGGCCTCGGCGCTGCGGCCCGACGTCGTGCTCATGGACGTGCGCATGCCGCGGATGAACGGCATCGAGGCGACCGAGCGGATCGTCGCGACGGTGCCGCAGAGCCGGGTGCTCATCCTCACCACCTTCGACCTCGACGAGTACGCCTTCTCCGGCCTGCGTGCCGGGGCGAGCGGGTTCCTCCTCAAGGACACCCCGCCCGAGGCGCTCGTCACCGCGATCCGCACCGTCGCCAGCGGCGATGCCGTCGTCTCCCCGCGGATCACCCGGCGGATGCTCGAGCTCTTCGGGGAGCGGCTGCCCGCCCCGGCCGAGGAGCAGACCGCCGGGCCGGACGACGCGGCCCTGGCGGGTCTGACGGCACGTGAGCGCGAGGTGCTCGAGCTCGTCGCCGAGGGCCTGTCGAACGGGGAGATCGCCGAGCGGCTCGTCGTCTCCGAGGCGACGGTCAAGACGCACGTCGGAAAGGTGCTGGCCAAGCTCGACCTGCGCGACCGGGTGCAGGCGGTGATCTTCGCCTACGAGTCGGGGCTGGTCCAGCCCGGCTGACCGGGCCCGAGCCTCACTCCGCGGCGGCCGAGGGCGAGGGCTGCTTGTTCTGGTTGCCGGTGGCGGCGGCGACGAAGGAGGCCCGGGGGCTCTGCAGCGACCCGAGGGCGACGAGCTCGCGGCGGAAGAACAGCGCCGTCGTCCAGTCCAGGACGATACGGACCTTGCGGTTGAGGGTCGGCATCGCCCACATGTGGTACGTGCGGTGCATGAACCAGGCGGCCGGGCCGCGCAGCTTGAGCCCGCCGATGTTCGCCACGCCCTTGCCGAGCCCCAGCGAGGCGACCGTGCCGAGGTTCTTGTGCCGGTACTCCTCCAGCGGCTGTCCGCGCAGCTCGCGGACGAGGTTCTTGGCCAGGTGCTTGGCCTGCCGCACCGCGTGCTGCGCCGTCGGGCCGGTGGTGGCGCCGGGCTCCTCGGAGGTGAGGTCGGGGACGGCGGCGCAGTCGCCCGCGGCCCAGGCACCGGGCACGACGCCGTCGTCGCCGGCGACCTGGAGGGTGGGCAGGGTGCGGACGCGGCCGCGCTCGTCGAGCGGGAGGTCGGAGCGGGCCAGCACGGGGTTGGCCTTGACCCCGGCGGTCCACACGACGGTGTCCGCCTCGAACTCCTCACCGGTGGAGAGCTTGATGTGCCCGTCGACGCAGGACTCGAGGAAGGTGTTGAGGTGAATCTCGATGCCGCGGGCGCGCAGCTGCTCGATGGCGTAGCCGCCGAGCTCCTCCCCCACCTCGGGCAGGATCCGGCCGGCGCCCTCGACGAGGACGAAGCGCATGTCCTCGCGGCGGATGCCGTCGAACATCTTGGCCGCGTCGCGGGCCATGTCCTCGATCTCGCCGAGCGCCTCGATGCCGGCGAAGCCCCCGCCGACGAAGACGAAGGTGAGCTTGCGGCGGCGCAGCTCGGGGTCCCAGGTGGAGGCGGCGACGTCCATCTTGCCGAGCACCTGGTTGCGCAGCGCGGTGGCCTCCTCGACCTGCTTGAAGCCGATGCCGAACTCGGCCAGCCCGGGGATGGGCAGCGTCCGGGCCACCGACCCCAGGCCGATGACGAGGTGGTCGTAGGAGAGCTCGTAGCTCTCCCCCTCCTCGACGGGCTCGACGACCACGCGGCGGTCGGCGTGCCGGATCTGCGACACCGAGCCGGTGATGAGCGTGCAGCCCCTGAGCTCGCGGCGCAGCGGGGCGACGACGTGCCGGGGCTCCAGGTTGCCGGCCGCGGCTTCCGGCAGGAAGGGCTGGTAGGTCATGTAGGAGCGCGGGTCGACGATGGCGATCTCCACCTCGTCGCGCCCCATCTGCTTGCGCAGCCCCAGCGCGGTGTAGAGGCCGATGTACCCGCCCCCGAGGAGCAGGATCCGGGTGGTGCGGCGCGGACGGAGACCGGCGGACGGAGCGCTCATACCAGCGATCGTATGGTGCCGGTGCCCGGACCGCGCGACGCGGAGGGGCGCTGAGAGGGACGCCACCCGGGGCTAGATGAACTCCTCGGCCGCATCGTCGTCATCGTCGGTGGGCCAGGGCAGCCGCGCCCGCAACTTCTCCTGGGAGGTCTCGTAGGCGGCCAGCAGCTCTTCGCGCCACGACCGCACGCGCTTCGCGGGAAGCGTCACACTCATCGTTCTCACCATCCTTCACGGGTCCGCCCACCCGTTCGGAGTGCCCCAAGTCTTGTCGACCGTGCCGTGCGACGCATCCGCCGGGAGCGCGAAGCGGGGTGGACCAAAGAAGGAAACTGGTCACCGCGGTGACCGGCACCTTCGTGTCACCTCTAGGTATCGGCCGGGGGCCACGGTCGTTGAGGAGCTCGGATCGCGATCAAGGTCTTCGACGCAGTACAGCGGTCACCCGTTGCTGTGAGATGAACCAGTGCTCGACATCTGGGTCGATCTCCGCGAGGACGGCACGCATGTCCTGGAACTGCCTCCGAACCACGCCGGTGCGTAGAAGCGGCTCGAGGTGAGCCACGCGGTTCCGAAGCTGGTATATGCCATGGACGGAACGCCGCAGCTCATCGGGCGATCGCTGAAGATGTGGAAAAGCGTTGTGCAGCGCTTGGCGCCAAAGCAACTGACGCCCCGGATCACGATCTGGCAGTAGAAAGCGCCAGGTGCCGAAGGACAGTTGCGCCAAGAGGTCAGCGTGCGCGAGAGGACGCTTGTGCCGTCTGATTGCGCGCTCCGCCCGTTGCCGGGCGTTCTCGAGTTCCTGTTCACGAACCAGCCGACGCAGGAGCGGCGCTGGCGTCATGAGCCAATCGCGTGACAGCGGCTCCCCAGTCTCACCGTCCGCCTGGAGCGCATTCCATGTGCAGAGTTGCGAATCGATCGCATTGCGGAGGACGACCTCTACCACGTGGAGCGCTTGGTACACCGCCCCAGAGAGCTCGATGTTCCATTGGTACAGACGAATCGCCCGCCGCTCGACGCCATTGCACGCAACGAGGTACGGCGCCAGACGCGCACGGGCGAGATGCGGCTCCAGCGCTTCGTAGAGGCTTCGCCCATCGACAGTTTCCGACACGTCCTGTAGGCTACTGAGCCGAAAGCAGGGGCAGGTCTCCCTGTTAGACCTTCACCATGGGCCCGCCGGCAGCACGCCGGTCGGGCCCATGGCATCTTCAGTGCAGTACCTGTCCTCGTGCCCCCAGCGGGACTCGAACCCGCACTGAGCCGATTTTAAGTCGGCTGCCTCTGCCGGTTGGGCTATGGGGGCAGCGCCGGTGGCGCCCGGTCAATCCTAGGGGCGGGGCCGCCGGGCGGTGCTCAGGCCGGGGAGGCGGTGGCGCGGCAGCGGGCCAGGACGTCGTCGAGCATCGCCTCGGTGAGCCGGCCGGTGAACGTGTTCTGCTGCGAGACGTGGTAGGAGCCGACGAGGCGGACGCCGCGGCCGCCCGGGGTGGTCAGCTCCGCCTCCGCGCCGTGGCCGAACACCGGCCGGGGGCGCGGCACCGCCCAGCCGAGGGCGGCAACCGCCGTGAGCGTCGCCCGCCAGGCGATGCCGCCGAGGGCGAGCACCGCCGTCGTCGTCGGCTCCAGGAGGGTGATCTCCCGTTCCAGCCAGCCGCTGCACGCGGCCCGCTCCTGCGGGGTCGGGGCGTTGCCGGGCGGGGCGCAGCGCACCGCCGGGACGATGCGGGCGCCGGTGAGCTCCAGGCCGTCGTCGGCGGCGACGGAGGTGGGCTGGTTGGCGTACCCGGCCCGGTACAGGGCGGCGAAGATCCAGTCGCCGGACCGGTCGCCGGTGAACAGCCGGCCGGTGCGGTTGGCGCCGTGTGCCGCCGGGGCGAGCCCGACGACGAGGAGGTGGCCGGTCGGGTCGCCGAAACCGGGCGCGGGCCGCCCCCAGTAGGTCTGGTCGGCGAAGGCGCGCCGCTTGACGTCGGCGACGTGCTCCCGCCAGGCGACGAGCCGGGGGCAGGCTCGGCACACACTGGAGCGCGCGTCGAGGGTGGCCAGGTCGCGGCTGCCGGCGGCGAGCCGGCGCACCCCGGCGGCGGAGCGGGCGACGGGCGTCTGCGGCGTGGCCGGGTCCCCCGGCCACCCGCTGCCCGGCGCGACGTACCCCATCAGCGCAGGCTCAGGGCGATGCCGTCGAGGATGTCGTGCTCGCTCGTGCGCACGGTGGTCAGGCCGCCGGCGGCGTCGGACACGAAGGTGACGACCTCGGACCAGATGAGCGCCCCGGCGCCGATGACGTCGACCCGCCCCGGGTGCATGAAGCCGAGGGAGGCGCGCTGGGCACGGGTCGCCCCGAGGAGCGCGGCGCACGAGGCGAGCACGGTCCGGGTGGGCACCTCGGCGCCGTCGATCCGGTCGCGGTCGTACGCGGGCAGGCCCAGCGCGTGCGCGGTGACGGTGGTGACCGACCCGGCGACGCCGACGATGGTGCGCACCTCCTCCAGCGGCAGCTCGGAGTGGACGTGCTCGAGCAGCGTGCGGATGTCCTTGCGGGCGGCCTTGACCTGCTTGCCGGTGGGCGGGTCGGACCGCAGGTGGCGCTCGGTGATGCGCACGCTGCCCATCTTCACCGAGACCCCGGCGCTCGGGACGTCGTCGCCGAGGACGAACTCCGTCGACCCGCCGCCGATGTCGACGACGAGGATCGGGCGCTCCTGCTCGGGCCCGATGACGCTGGCGGCGCCGGCGAAGGACAGGGCCGCCTCCTCCTGGCCGCTGATGACCTCCGGCTCCACCCCGAGGAGCTTGCGGACGCCGGAGACGAACGTGTGCCGGTTCCCGGCGTCGCGGGTGGCCGAGGTGGCGACGAAGCGGGTGGTCTCGACATCGTGGTCCCGGCACACCTGGGCGTAGCGCTCGACTGCGGCGAGGGTGCGCTGGAGTGCGGCGGGGTCGAGCATGCCGGTGCGGTCGACGTCCTGGCCGAGGCGGACGATCTCCTGGGTGCGCAGCACCTCGACGAGCGGGCCGCGGCGCGACACGTCGGCGATGAGCAGGCGGATGGAGTTGGTCCCGCAGTCGATGGCCGCGACGCGGGTCATCGGCCGGCCTCGCCCGCCGTCTCGCAGCTGCAACGGTCCGGGCGCCAGTGCGGGCGCAGCAGCTCCAGCGCCTCGTCACCGAGCGGGTTGACGCCCGGGCCGACGGCGAGGGAGTGCGCGACGAGCACGTGGAGGCACTTGACCCGGGTGGGCATCCCGCCGGCGGACACGCCCTCGATCTCCGGGACCTCGCCGAGCTGGGAGCGCCGCGCGAGGTAGTCCTCGTGGGCCGCGGCGTAGGCGGCGGCGAGGGCCTCGTCGGTGCCGAGCCGCTCGGTCATCTTCTTCATCACGCCCTGGGCCTCCAGGGTGCTCACCGCCCGGACGGCGGGCGGTGCGGTGAGGTAGAAGGTGGTCGGGAAGGGCGTGCCGTCCTCCAGACGGGGGGCGGTGCGTACGACCAGCGGGCGGCCGCAGACGCAGCGGGCCGCGATGTCGACGACTCCGCGGGGCGGGCGGCCGAGCTGCTCGGCCAGGACGTCCAGGTCCGTGGCGGTCACGGAGGTGGGGTGATCGTCGGTCACCGGGCGATTGTCCCCCAGTCCGGCGCCGCGGCGAAACGCTCAGCCCTCCGGCGGGGGCTCCTCACCGACGGCCGCATCGCCGGCCATGGTCACCGACTCCCACAGCGCCAGGTACCAGGGGGCGTCCTCCATCCCCGGCACACCCGACTCCTCCAGCTCGGCCTCGACCTCCTCACCGACGACGGTCTCGGGGTCGACGACCCGGAAGGTCTGCTCACCGGGCATGACGTAGCCGAGCCGGTCGCGGGCCTGGGCCTGGACGAAGGTGTCGTCCTGCCATTGCTCCAGCTCCAGCTCCAGGGCGGCGTTGCGCTCCTCCACCGCCTCGATGTCGGCGCGCAGCTGGCGCAGCTCCTCCTGCTGCTCGACGGCGTGCCGCAGGGTGGGAGCGAGCACGATGAAGGCGACGAGGAGGACGACGAACAGCCCGAGGCTGCGCAGCGTGACCGTCGGGCGCGCGGCGGCCTCCTCGGCGCCGTCGTCGGTGCTGCGGACCACCGGTGCGGACGCGCGCGGAGTGCTGGGCCGGGTGGGTCCGGCGGGTCGCTGCGGCCGGCCGGGGCGGCTGGTGGGACCGGGGCGTCCGGTCGGTCCCGGGCGGGCGGTGGCGCCGGGGCGGCCGGCGGCACCGGGACGGCCCGGGCGGGCCCCCGCCGGGCGCCCGGTCGACGGACGCGCGGCTCCCCCGGTGCCCCGACGACCGTTCGGGCGGCGCGCTGTCATGCCGACCATCGTCCCTCACGGTGCGGGCTGGGTCCGGCAACGCGCCCACGTGAGTCGGGTGTTGGGGCGGGGTGCGTCACCCCACACACACCGGGCGTCCGCTCCGGGCGCGGTACCCGGCAGTGCCCGGGGCCCCCTCCACGCATCGTGCGCCCGCTCCGGGCGCCGGTACCCGGCTGCGCCCGGGCCCCCTACACGTACAGTGCGCCCCCCGGCCCCCGTACTCCCGGCAGAGCGGGGCACGGTGCAGGAGCGGGCGCACGGAGGAACGGACCGGCCCGGCCCCGCTGCGAGGGCCGGGCCGGTCGCTGTCAGGCCTGGGCGCGCGGGAAGGCCGAGCGGCCGGCGTAGACGCCGGCGTCGTCGAGCTCCTCCTCGATGCGCAGCAGCTGGTTGTACTTGTTGATGCGCTCCCCGCGGGCGGGCGCGCCGGTCTTGATCTGGCCGGCGTTCACCGCGACGGAGAGGTCGGCGATGGTGGTGTCCTCGGTCTCCCCGGAGCGGTGCGAGACCATCGCGGTGAAGCCGTTGCGCTGGGCCAGCGAGACGGCGTCGAGGGTCTCGGTCAGGGTGCCGATCTGGTTGAGCTTGACGAGCAGGGAGTTGGCCGCCTTGAGCTCGATGCCCTTGGCCAGCCGCTCCGGGTTGGTGACGAACAGGTCGTCACCGACGATCTGGGTACGGTCCCCGATGGCGGCGACGAGCTGGGCCCAGCTGTCCCACTCGTCCTCGCTCAGCGGGTCCTCGATGGACACGAGCGGGTAGTCCGAGACGAGCTGCTCGTAGTAGGCGACCATCTCCTCCGGGGTGGTCGCCTTGCCCTCGAACTGGTAGGCGCCGTCCTGGAAGAACTCCGTGGCCGCGACGTCGAGCGCCAGGGCGATGTCCTCCCCCGGCTTGTACCCGGCCTTCTCGATCGCCTCGATGATCAGGTCGAGCGCGGCGCGGTTGGTCTCCAGGTTCGGGGCGAAACCGCCCTCGTCGCCCAGGCCGGTGGCCAGGCCGCGGCCCTTGAGCACCGACTTCAGCGCGTGGTAGGTCTCCGTGCCCCAGCGCAGCGCCTCCTTGTAGGTGGCCGCGCCGACGGGGGCGATCATGAACTCCTGGATGTCGACGTTGGAGTCCGCGTGCGAGCCGCCGTTGAGGATGTTCATCATCGGGACGGGCAGCACGTGGGCGTTGGGGCCGCCGACGTAGCGGAAGAGCGACAGGCCGGCGCTGTCGGCGGCGGCGCGGGCCACGGCGAGGGAGACGCCGAGGATGGCGTTCGCGCCGAGCTTGCCCTTGTTCGGGGTGCCGTCGAGCTCGACGAGGGTCTGGTCGATGATCCGCTGCTCGCTGGCCTCCAGGCCCAGGATCTCGGCGGCGATGTCGTCGACAACGGCGTTCACGGCGTCCTGCACGCCCTTGCCGAGGTAGCGGCTCTTGTCGCCGTCACGGCGCTCGACGGCCTCGAACGCACCGGTCGAGGCACCCGAGGGGACCTCTGCCCGGGCGACGGTGCCGTCGTCGAGCGCGACCTCGACCTCCACGGTGGGGTTGCCACGCGAGTCGAGGATCTCGCGTGCTCCTACGGCCTCGATGCTGGCCACGGATGTCTCCTTCATGTCGACGTGATTTGTCGGGTCCACGATAGTCGCGCCGCGTCCGGAGGCATCGGGACCTCCGTCAGGTGGGCAGCGACTCCAGTCGGCGGAGGTGGGCACGCAGCGCGGCCTCGGCGTCGAGCCCGGCCGCCTCCGCCCGCAGCACGAGGGCCATGAGCTCGCGGCCGAGCGTCCGCTCGTCGGCGGGAGCGGCGGCCACCCCGGGGTCGGTGGTGCCGGCGTCGCCGGTGGTCGGGGATGTCCGGGGAGCGCTGTGGTCCGCGAGGAGGACGTCGTCGGTCACGCCTTCGCGCCGCAGCCGACGGGCGACCTTCTGCGCCCGGGCGAGGGCCGGCAGCGCCCGCGGGATGCCGGCGAGCACGTCCGCGCCGCCGCGTTCGCGCTTCTTGATCTCGTGCCAGGCGGTCTCCACCTCGGCCGCCGAGCGGGCCTCGCCGTCGGCGAAGACGTGCGGGTGGCGCCGGAGGAGCTTGTCGTGGAGCACCCGGGCGACGTCGTCGAGGGAGAAGGGGTCCTCGGGGTGCTCCTCGGCCACCCGGGCGTGGAACACCACCTGCAGGAGCAGGTCGCCCAGCTCGCCGCGCAGGGCGGCACGGTCGTCGGACTCGGCCGCCTCGGCCAGCTCGTAGGCCTCCTCGATGGCGTAGGGCGCCAGTGACCGGTGGGTCTGCTCGGCGTCCCAGGGGCAGCCGCCCGGTGAGCGCAGCCGGTCCATCGCGGCGACGACCGCCGCGAGCGCCTCGCCGGACCGGGCCTGGGTCACTGCCCCGAGACGATCCAGGGCAGCTCGTCGGCGAGCACCTCGCCGGCGGCCGGGTCGAACTCGCCGTACCGCGGGCTGACTTCGATGTCCGCCTCGGCGATCCGGGCGTTGACCTCCTCGATCGCCGCGTTCGCGTCCGGCGCCATCATCATCTGCTGGTTGACGATGACGACCTTCGCCACCTGGATGACGCCGTCGCTGTACTCCTCCGGCGGGGTCTCGCCGGCGGCCTCCAGCTGGCCGTCGAGGAGCTGGGCGGCCTCCTCGTCGGAGGCAGCCACGCCGTAGTCGGCGGCGACCTCGAGGATGGCGGGGGCGACGATGAGGGTGCCGAGCAGCTGGCGCGCCTCGACGGGCTGCCCGACCACGGTGGAGAAGTCGGCGACCGTGCGGGCGAGCTCCTCCTCGGAGATTCGCTGACCGTCCACGACGGCCGCGGCACCGGGGTTCGCCGAACAGCCTCCCAGGGCGAGCCCGGCCAGCAGGGCGGCTGCGGCGATGCCGCGGCTCAGCCTCGTCGATGTCACCGTGATACCTCCCTCGTCGTGCCGGCGGTGCACCGGCCACGGACCATCGTACGGGAGCGGGCGGGTGCCCCGGGCACCCGCGTGTGCCACCCTGGGGCCGACCGGCACACACCGCGAGGGCCCGGATGGGCGGCACGTCAGGGCAGGTACGGGTGCGGCCCGCGACGGCGGAGCGCTGGCCGGACGTCGTCACGGTCATGGGGACCCGAGGCGACCCCGCCGGGTGCTGGTGCCAGTACTACCGGCTGCGCGGCCGGGACTGGGCCGGTGCCTCGGTGCCGCAGCTGCGCGCCGCCCTGCGCGAGCAGGTGAGCTCCGGCCCGGTGCCGCCGGGTGTCCTCGCCTACCGGGACGGGGAGCCGGTGGGGTGGTGCGCGGTGGGGCCCAAGGAGGACGACCCGCGGCTGCTCGCGTCCCCGGTGAGCCGCGGCGAGGTCGCCGGGGTCTGGTCGGTGAGCTGCTTCGTCGTGCGGGTCGGCCACCGACGCCAGGGCGTGGCCCGGGCGCTGCTCGACGGCGCCGTCGAGCTCGCGCGGCGCCATGGCGCGGCCGTGGTCGAGGCCTACCCGGTCGACCCGTCCGCCCGGCGCTCGCTCTCCTCCGCCGAGCTCTTCCACGGACCGCTCGGGCTCTTCCTCGACGCGGGCTTCACCGAGGAGGCCCGCCCCTCCCCGGCTCGCGCGGTCGTCCGGCTCCCCTGCGGCTAGCGCAGGTCGTGGTCGGTGGCACCGCAGCTCTCGCAGAAGAGCTGGCGGGTGCGGCTCCAGGCCTCCGCCTCGGGGCAGTAGACCTCGATCCCGTCACGGTCGACGTCGTCCGGGGTGGGCGCGTGGGGCGCGGGTGCCGCCGGTGCTGCCACGGCGTTGGGCCGTTCGGCCAGGACTGCGGTCATGGGGCCTCCTCTCCTCGTCCCCACTGTCACACCGGCCACCGACATCGTCCGTGACGCCACGCCGTCGCCCGCCCAGGAGGGCGGGGACCGGGCCGGACCGGCGCGGACCGCCCGGTGTCTGCCCACAGTCCCCTCCACAGGGTGACGTGGGCTTTCGCCCGTTCTCC
>Ga0209487_1002349_pt1 | contig 15416 bp, 12 predicted proteins | sample Poulit2012_FD_187524 | JGI IMG/M metagenome (GOLD analysis project Ga0209487, IMG submission 187524) | Agricultural soil microbial communities from Georgia to study Nitrogen management - Poultry litter 2012 (SPAdes) (version 2) | ecosystem: Environmental > Terrestrial > Soil > Agricultural land... | reverse complement strand
ATGCAACTGTTGAAATCCAAATTATTCCAAAAAGAACTCGAAGAAAAAGAAGCTAAACTAGCAAAAATGCGGGGCGAACAAAAAGAGATTGGTTGGGGTTCACAAATTCGTTCCTATGTTTTCCACCCCTATTCGATGGTAAAAGATCACCGTACCAATGAAGAAACAGGAAATGCGTCCGGTGTATTGGATGGAGATTTAGATCCATTTATCGAGTCTTATCTAAGATCAACCATTAATGATCATCAAGAAATATAAGGTAAAATACGAAAAAAATCCAATCATTAAAACAGAGGCTGAGCCTCTGTTTTTTCTTTTCTATAGCAATAGAGGAGAATTCACATAAACAATAAACTATCTCATAAAAGAGTCCCTCTTGTCATTTAAAACGCTTAATAAATTAGAAAGCAATTTCCTTGACATTTAAAAAGAAATACAGTAACTAATTTTACTATGAAAAATATTTGAAACATTAAGATTCGATACCTATAGGGTTTACAGAAAAAAGTTACTTGTATGCACAATATATGAAATATTATGTTAGATTTGAAATATTAATGTAATGTAATTCACACATATTGGTTAGTAAGGGGTGTTATACTACCTTCGGATGGCGGTAGATACGGCCATTTTTACTTTAATAAATCTATAAATAAGGTGTTTACAAACTATGATAGAAATGAAAAACGTATCGAAAGTATACGATAATGGCATAACAGCTATTCACGATTTGTCTGTTCAAATTGAACAAGGCGAATTTGTTTATGTAGTAGGCCCTAGTGGAGCAGGTAAGTCAACCTTTATGCGTTTGATGTATCGAGAGGTTTTACCAACAGAAGGTACTGTTTCAGTGGGAGACTTTGATATAAAAGAAATGAAAGAAAAAAATGTTCCATTTTTAAGAAGACAAGTAGGTGTTGTTTTCCAAGACTTTAAATTATTACCTACACTTACAGTATTTGAAAATGTTGCTTATGCGATGGAAGTTTTAGAAAAAAGCACTCGACAAATTGAAGCCCGAGTAGCAGAAGTTCTAAAATTAGTAAAGTTAGAACATAAAACAAACATGTATCCCAATGAATTATCAGGTGGGGAACAACAACGTGTAGCCATCGCCCGTGCAATAGCTAATATGCCTCGTGTTTTAGTCGCTGATGAACCAACAGGAAACTTAGATCCTGATACATCCGCTGGAATTATGAGCATATTAGAAACCATTAATGATCAAGGGACGACCATTATTATGGCTACCCATAATAGTGAGATTGTTAATAAATATAAACATCGAGTGATTGTAATCGATGATGGACGTATTACCCGAGATGATGAAGAAGGGGGTTATACGTATGAAAATTAGAACCGTTGGTCGTCATATAAAAGAAGGTTTTAAAAGTATAAGACGTAATGGTTGGATGAGTTTTGCGGCAATTAGTGCAGTGGCCATCACCTTATTGTTAGTCGGTGGCTTAATTGCTACAGTAATGAATATTAATGAACTAGCTGCAGATATTGAAAATGATGTGAGTGTTCGAGTCTATGTAGATCTTGCTGCAGAAGAAGAAGAGCAAGATCAGTTGCAAAAAGATTTAGAAAATCTAGATAATGTTGAAAATGTTACGTTTTCAAGCCGTGAAGAAGAATTAGAAAATGTTGTTGGAAGTTACGGGGATACTTTTGAATTATTCCAAGGGGATCAAAACCCGTTATATAATGTGTTTATAGTCGATACAACTTCTCCAGAAGAAACAGCTAAAGTAGCAGAAGAAATTGAACCAATGGATTTTGTTTCAGAGGTAAACTATGGTGGCGCAGAAGCGGATCGATTATTCAAAATGACAGCAACCATTCGTAATATTGGTGGAATTATTATCATCGCCTTGATATTCACCGCAATATTCTTAATTTCAAACACCATTCGCATTACTATCTTCTCAAGAAGTACAGAAATAGAAATCATGAAATTGGTTGGAGCAACAAACTGGTTTATCCGTTGGCCATTCTTAATTGAAGGAGCTCTCATCGGATTTATCGGTGCATTCATTCCATCCGCTGCTTTATGGTTTATCTATGACTCAGTATATAATGCCGTTTCTGGATTTTTCCAAGGAACTTACTTCTCATTATTAGCACCGTCACCTTTTATGTATCAATTAATTCTGTTATTAACAGGTATTGGTATTGTGATTGGGGCAATAGGATCCGCACTATCCATTAGAAGATTCTTAAAAGTGTAATAAAAAATAAAATAAAAAAAACGAATATAAATATTTGGAGGAAACAAACGAAATGATTAAGAAAAAATTATTGTCTTTAGCAATGGCAGGTACAATTGGCTTAACCACTCTGGCTTCACCGACTTTATTAGCGAAAGCTGCTCCCTCAACTGTTTCAGAATTTGATTCTTTAATTTCTGATCTTACTTCAGAACAAAATGAAGCATCAAATAAATTAGCCAAACTTCAAAAAGAAATCAAAGAAAATGAAGCGGAAGCTGAAAAATTAATTGCTGAAATGGAAGAAACAAAAGAGTTACTTCAAAATTTACAAAATGAAATTGAAGATTTGAACTTAGTCATTGAACTTCGAGAAGAGCACTTAGAAGAGCAAGCACGCGCACTACAAATCATGGGTGAATCAGGAAATATCGTTAATTTTGTCGTAAATGCTGACTCATTAAATGATGTTGTAGGCCGAATTGATGTAGTTTCTACTTTGCTTTCTTCAAATAAACAAACGCTAGCTCAACAAGAAGAAGATAAAGCGCAAGTTGAAGAAAAAAAGAATGAAACGATTAAGAAACAAGAAGAACAGAATAAAATTGCTGGAAAACTAGAAGCCAATAAAAATGCTTTAGCAGAACGTCAAGCGGAACAAGAAAGCTTGTTAGCAAGCATTGCATCCGAAAAAGCAGAAGCTAAAGAAGAGCGTAATACACTTGTAGCTCAAGCAGAAGCTGCCGAACAAAGACGTCAAGAATTAGAATCAGCAAGAACAGTGGCTGCTTCTTCAAGTTCTGATGAAGTAACAACGTCAAGCTCTTCAGCAAGTTCAACAGCTAGTGCTGATTCTTCAAGTTCAAAAGCTAAAGCTGAAACTTCAGCAGAGCCAAAAGCACCAGCCGCTAATAGTGGTTCAGTAGTAAGTATTGCCCATAGCTTAACAGGTACACCATATAGCTATTCAGGAACAACGCCTGCTGCATTTGATTGTTCAGGATTTACATCTTATGTATTTAAACAAGCAGGACGTTCATTACCTCGTACAGCAGCTGGACAATATAGTGCAACCACTCGAATTTCTCAAAGCCAAGCAAAACCTGGTGATTTAATTTTCTTCAGTCAAGGCGGAGGAATTGATCATGTAGGAATTTACTTAGGTGGTGGAAGCTTTATTGGTTCACAAACTTCAACAGGAGTTGCCGTATCAACCATAAATTCAGGATACTGGTCAAACTATGTTGCTGGATTTGGACGTTAATTTGATTTTTTGTTAAATAAAATTTAAGTGATCACCCCAAAATTATATTCGTAAAAGGTCTCAAGGTAACCGCAAGTTACTTGAGACCTTTTTTTACTATAAGGTTGAAATATTTTAAAAAACGTGCATGATCCGCATATACGTGAAAAGAAGCACCCGCACGCATACGCCATAAGTAGAGAGTCTTAAAATTAAGAGCCATCCAATCTTTGGATTAGCGATCAGAATTAATACAGAATGCTTTTTATTTTATTGAAAAGAAATCATAGAGATTGTAGAATGAATTTAAGTTTTAAAATGACTGATTGGAAAGAAGTGAAGAATGATGAAGATAAATTTATTATGGGCAATTTTACTCTATTTTTTACAACCTGTTTTTATTATCGGATTAATCTATGTATACTATAATCACAACAAAAGGGTAAAATATTCGAGAAAGGAATTTCGTGTTAATTTTAATCGTACAAATTTTGAATTAAAAGATTATTTTTTAAAAGGATTATTGCCAGGACTCCTCATCTCGGTGGTCTCCATTCTTGTAGGAATTCCTTTAACTCTTGAGTGGTACTTGGTCTATCAAACAATAACGATTCTTTTATTATTGATAGGCGGTTCTCGACTCATTCATCCGCTATTTACATTTTCTATGTCTTCTATTTTATTTTATCTTTTAAATCGCTATGAAGTAGGATTTAAACTGAGTAAATTCCAACCTCTTTTAAATGAAAAATTATTTGATCTTGATTTTGAGCTAGAAACCATTTCTCTATTAATGAATAATATTTTATGGTTTATGCTGCTTATTTTGTTAGTGACAATATTTAAGATGAAAAAGCATGAAGAAAATAAAATTTTTCCGACGTTAACTCCCAGTAAAAGAGGAAAAAGCGTTGCAAAATATCCTTACAACACTTTATGGATTCTTCCTATGGCTGTAATCGTACCTGGGAATATCATTGAACCCTTTACTGAATGGTGGCCATTATTTAATATTGGAAGTGAACGTTATGCTTTAGTGTTTCTCCCAGTATTAGTGGGTCTACATTTCACTGTATCTTCTCAATTGCTTCACATGGCTACAGAAAAAATACGAAAAGATTTTATGAGATTATTTCTGTTAGGCGTGGTGGGGGTTATTTTTTCTAATTATTATCCATCAATCAGCATTTGGATAACAGGACTTTTACTTATTTTAGGAATATTTATTTTGTACAGACATCGTAGACGAGAAAAAATAGGAAATATTCAATATGGACCGGCAGACACAGGGCTTAGAGTCATTGCTGTGCGTCCAGATTCTCCGGCAGAGCGCTTGGATTTATCAGTTGGGGATCTTATTTTAACAATTAATGATGCAGAGATGAATCATCGCGTAGAATTTGATGAAGTTCTTGCTTATAATCGTTCTTATATAAAATTACGTATTCAAAGAAAAGATGGAGAAATAGTCATTGCAGAAACACCACTATATGATGACGATTATAATAATTTAGGTTTGTTGATTTTAGATGAATAAGACGAAAAATAAACAATGAAGCTGATTACCTAAAGAAAGAGATGATGATATGAAAAGAGTACTCATTATTGAAGATGAACTCTCTATTTTAAAATTATTAACTTATAATTTAGAACAGGAAGGCTATGAGATCGACTCTTCAATGGATGGTCAAGAGGGTTTAGATATGGCTTTAGAGAATTCATACGATATGATTTTATTGGATTTGATGCTACCGAATCGTGATGGTATGGATATTTGTCGAGCGATTCGACAGGAAAAAATGGATGTTCCAATTATTATGTTGACCGCGAAAGATTCAGAAATTGATAAAATCCTTGGTTTGGAAATTGGAGCAGATGACTATATCACAAAACCTTTCAGTCCACGAGAAGTTGCAGCGCGAATCAAAGCGATTTTACGAAGGATTCATGAACCAAAGTCAAAAAGTTCTTCCTCTTCGGATGAAGAAGTGATTATGGTGGGGGAGATTACAATTTATCCAGAAAAATATGAAGTGTTTGTTCGGGATCAATTAATTGATTTAACTCCGAAAGAGTTTGAATTGTTATTGTATTTATCTCGCCGAATTGGTCGTATTTTAAGTCGTGAACAATTATTGCATGCAATTTGGAATTATGATTTTTCAGGAGAAACACGAATTGTGGATGTTCATATCAGTCATTTAAGAGAAAAAATAGAAAAAGATTCAAAAAAACCCGAATACATCATCACCGCTCGGGGGTTTGGTTATAAATTAGAGGCACCCAAATGAATGATATTAAAAAGAAGCTTTATATCTTATATTTTATTACTGTAGCTACCTTTATGCTGACTTTTTATTTTGTTTTGTCCAATATTGTAGAAAGTCGAATTGAAGAACAAGAAACAAAAAGACTTGACCATGATATGATTTCTTTAACAACGTATATGAATGATCAGATTCAAAACAATGGGATTGACAAGTCAGATACCGAAGAAGCCATACGAATACTTGAAGCGATTGTTCCGATTGTAAATGAGCGAGTAACTTTTTTAGACTCTACGGGAAAAGTATTATACGACTCAAGCCAAGACCCTGAAAAAGTTGGAGAGTTATTTAATATTTTTGAACTTCAAAAACTATTAGATGGAGAAATGTTGCAGATTACTGACTATAAAACGCAAAGCTCCAAGCAACCTTTATATTTTGTTGCCCAGGCGGTTTATAATGAAGCCAATCAGCCCCTTGGAATTTTAAGAATCTCTAGTGAAATTCCAGATTTAGCAGATATTATTCGTTTAGTGTTTGTTGTGTGGTTCATAGGAATGGTATTTTTAGCAACCGTTTTGTTTTTACTTTTAAGGAAATGGACCACTCAAATTTCAACACCTGTCAATGAAATGCAAGAAGTACTCAGCAGATTATCGGCGACTGATTATGAGGTGCGCTATGCTGGGCAATCTTATAAAGAGATTAATGATTTAGGAAAGTCAATCAATGAACTCGCAGAAAATTTAGAACAACAAGAATTAGAACTAAAAACTAGTGAAAAACGCATGGAACGATTGATTAACCACTTAATTGTTGGGGTGATGCTCCTAGATGAAAATCGAATCGTTCGAATTGTAAATCCAGTCATGAATGAATTATTAAATGTCAATCTATACGGAGAAAAAACGCTATTATATACAGATTATATAAAGAGTGCTGAATTAATTGATTTGATTGAAAATTCGTATGCGACAAAAAAGACATTAAATGCAGAAATAACCATCTATTTTCCGGATGAGAAAATATTGGATGCGAATGTTGTTCCGATTCCCGGAAAAGAAGAAGGAGAAAAAAACTACATCGTTTTACTGTATGATATTACAGAAATTCGTCGTTTAGAAAATATTCGAACCGATTTTACAGCAAACGTTTCGCATGAATTGAGAACACCAATTACCGCATTAAAAGGTTTTAGTGAAACTTTGCTGGATGGAGCAATGTATGATGAAGAAGTTTTAGTCGAATTTTTAGAAATTATGTCAAAAGAAGCCACACGTTTAGACTCTATGGTGCAAGATATTTTACAATTATCCAAATTAGAACAAAGAAAACTGTCAATTTCTACAGAACAGGTAAATCTACGAGAAGTAGCTGAAGAAGTGTTGAGTGTTTTACAACAAAGAATCGACCAGAAAAAGATGACTTGCAGGATTGAAGAAGACTCACCTGTAACGGTTACGGCTAATCGTGATCAATTGAAACAGATTTTAATGAATCTAGTCGCGAATGCGATTATTTATACGCCGGCAGAAGGAATGGTTATCATTCACTTAAGTCAATCAGATAATGAAGCTCGCATTCAAGTGATTGATAACGGGATTGGTATCTCAGAAAAAGATCAAGCACGAATTTTTGAACGATTTTATCGCGTAGATAAAGCAAGAAGTCGAAATTCTGGAGGAACGGGCTTAGGTTTATCGATTGTAAAATGGTTAGTTGATAATATGAATGGACGTTTGGAATTATTCAGTGAGGAGAATTTAGGGACAACTTTTGAAGTGTATCTCCCGCTTGAAACAATGACAGATGATAAAAAAAATTAACCTTTACACAATATTTACATAAAATAGACCTTATATAAATAACGGAAATGTATGATAAAGCTAGAAGACAAAGAAATGTCCTTCAACTTTATAAACAGAGGAGATTTATATATGACTTTCAAAAGCTCAGTAAAATGGTTGTCGTTATTTAGTGGATCTTTATTATTAGCAGCATGTGGGAATGAGGGAGAAGAATCTACCGCTTCTGCTTTTGAGGATACTTCAGATATTCATGTGATTACACGTGAAGATGGTTCTGGAACTCGAGGCGCTTTTGTTGAAATTGCTGGAGTCGTTGATGAAAATGAAGATGACAACACAACCGCAACGGCGACCGTTCAAAATAGTACAAGTGGTGTGATGCAAGCTATCGCTGGTGATGTTCATTCTTTAGGATATATTTCATTAGGGTCCCTAGATGAATCGGTAAAAGGTTTAGCGGTTGATGGCGTAGAGCCTACTCCGGAAACAGTAGCTTCTGGTGAATATCAAGTCGCTCGAAACTTTAATATCGCTTATGGAGACGATTTAAATGAAGCGGCTCAAGATTTTTATGCATTTATGTTTTCAGATGAAGCACAAGAAATTGTAGAGGAACAAGGTTATGTTCCTGTAGAGGCAGAAACTTCAGAGTTTGAATCAAAAGAAGTATCTGGTGACATTAATATTGTAGGTTCAACTTCTGTAGAACCTTTAATGCAGGTATTTGCTGAAGCTTACAAAGAACATAATCCAAATGTAACGATTAATATAACAGCCCCTGGATCAGGAGCAGGGATTACTGCCGTGATTGATGGAAGTGCCGATATTGGGATGGCTTCGCGAGAGCTAGATGAGGAAGAAACAGCACAAGTTGGTGGAGTTGATGCTATTGCAATAGATGGAATTGCGATGATTGTTCATAATGATAATCCTCTTGAAGATATCACTTTAGAACAAATCCAAAGCATTTACTTAGGAGACACAACGACATGGGATGAAGTTGAATAATAAAAAGTAAAAAATATCTGGATAGAGAATAAAAATGGGAGGATACTCAGTGATCTTCCCTTATTTTCTTGTGTATCGGCTAGAAGCAAATATAATTCAACAGTAGCAATCTACTAGTGTTGGAGACGGTTTATTGTTATATTTAATATATAAATTTAATCAATGATCGTGATTTGTTTCATACCGGAGTTTCAATCGTATTGAGAGAGGATGATTCAGTTGTTTAAACAAAAAGAACGGATTATGAATGGCGTCTTTTTTATCTCAGCATTTATGTCTATTGTGTCATTGGTTCTTATCATTGCATTCATGTTTACTAACGGAATTCCTGTGATGAGAAAATATGGATTTAATGAATTCTTGTTTGGAACAGTATGGCGACCTACTGCAAGTTCACCAAGTTTTGGTTTATTACCTATGATTTTAGGATCTGTATATGTTACTTTGGGAGCAGCGATTATTGGAGTTCCTATTGGGGTTTTGACCGCTATTTTTATGGCAGAATATTGTCCGAAGTATTTGTATAAAATATTAAAACCAGGGGTCAGTTTAATGGCTTCTATCCCATCGATTGTTTATGGTTTTTTTGCCTTACAATTAATTGTACCCCTTATTAGAGATTACATTGGTGGAAATGGCTATAGTATGCTGACAGCGATGTTACTTTTAGCGATTATGATCCTGCCTACGATTATCGAATTATCAGAGTCAGCGATTCGAGCCGTTCCAAGAACTTATTATAATGGAAGTATTGGTTTGGGAGCCACACGTGAAAGAACGATTTTTAGTGTGATGTTACCTGCGGCTTCATCAGGTGTTCTTTCAAGTATTGTATTAGGAATTGGTCGAGCAGTTGGGGAAACGATGGCTGTAGTATTAATTGCCGGGAACCAGCCGATTATTCCTGATAGCCTATTAAGTGGTGTTCGAACATTAACGACAAATATTGTTTTAGAAATGAGTTACGCAGCAGGCGACCATCGACAAGCCTTGATTGCGACAGGTGTTGTTTTATTTATTTTTATTTTAATTATTAATACCGTTTTTATCATTTTTAAAAATAGAGAGGACGCAAACAAATGAATAAAAGTAAAATGACTCGAGGATTGGTTTATTTTGGTGCGTCTGTTACTTTTGGTGTCTTAGGCTTTATTATTTTATTTGTTTTAATAAAAGGCATCCCGCATATTACGCCTACTTTGTTTGAATGGAATTATACAACGGCTAATGTTTCATTAATGCCGGCATTAATAACTACTTTATATGTGATTGGTGGTTCACTTTTAATTGCTTCGCCGATTGGAATATTTACAGCAATTTATTTAGTAGAATATGCTGATCGAGATAAACTTATTGTCAAAGTGATTTCGATGGCGATAGATACTTTAGCTGCTGTACCTTCAATTGTTTATGGTCTATTTGGTTTTTTGTTTTTTGTGACATTTCTCGGGTTTCAATTCTCATTGTTGGCCGGAATTATGACTACTACGATTATGGTGCTTCCTTTGATTATTCGTTCCACTGAAGAAGCCTTAATCTCTGTAGATATGTCTTTAAGACAAGCAAGCTTTGCTTTGGGTGCTGGGAAATTAAGGACCATCTTTAATGTTGTTTTACCCGTAGCGATGCCTGGAATACTGTCTGGTGTGATTTTAGCAATTGGCCGAATTATCGGAGAATCAGCGGCTTTAATTTATACGCTAGGTTCATCTACAAATCTTCCGCATTCCTTATTTTCATCTGGGCGAACATTGGCGGTTCATATGTATATTCTGTCAAGTGAAGGTTTTTACGTAAATGAAGCCTATGCAACGGCAGTTATTTTATTAATTCTTGTATTAGCTTTAAATGGATTATCAACACTAATTGGTCGGAAATTGGCTGGAGGAGACGAATAAAATGAAGAGTAAAATGAAAGTACGCGATTTAAATTTGTGGTATGGTGATTTTCAAGGGTTGAAAGATATCAATATGGATATTTATGAGAATCAAATTATCGCTTTTATTGGGCCTTCTGGTTCAGGAAAATCATCCTTTATTAAAACGCTAAATCGGATGAATGATTTAGTTGAAGGTGCAAGAGTAGTAGGATCGATTGAATTAGATGGGAAAGATATTTATTCCTCTAAAACGGATGTCAATGTTTTACGTAAGAGAGTAGGGATGGTCTTTCAACATCCCAATCCTTTTCCAAAAAGTATTTATGATAATATTGCTTATGGCCCAAGAACGCATGGAATCACAGATAAAAATGAATTAGATGAAATTGTTGAAAATTCTTTAAAATCAGCAGCAATTTGGGATGAAGTCAAAGATTACTTAAATCGAAGTGCTTTGTCTATTTCTGGAGGACAACAACAACGTATTTGTATTGCTCGTGCTTTAGCCGTAGAGCCAGAAGTTTTATTAATGGATGAGCCAACGAGTGCTTTAGATCCGATTTCAACGACCAAAATTGAGGAGTTAGTAACTACATTAAAAGAAGACTATACGATTGCTATGGTTACCCATAACATGCAACAAGCTTCTCGTGTTTCTGATCGTACAGCTTTCTTTTTAAGTGGCGAGTTAATCGAAACTGGAGATACGATAAAAATCTTTACAAATCCTGATAATAAAGATACTGAAAATTACATTTCAGGGCGTTTTGGATAAAAGTAAATTTTAATAGGAGGGACAAGGTATGAGAAGTATATTTGATGAAAAATTGGCCGAAATTCACCGCGAGTTATCCCAATTAGGGAGAATGGTGAATGAAGCGATTTATAAATCGGTAAAAGCTTTAATTAATCATGATGCTGAATTAGCCCAAGAAGTGATTGACGGGGATATTAAAATTAATCAAAAGGAAAATGAGATTGATCGTAAGTGTTATGAAATTATTGCTTTAGAGCACCCCACTGCTTCGGATTTACGACGTGTTTTAGCTGTTATGCGAGCTTCAGCTGATTTAGAGCGAATGGGAGACCACGCAGTAAACATTTCGAGAGTGACGATTAATGTCAAAGGGAATAAACGGGATGCAGGTTTAGAAAAACAGATTGCTCAAATTGGAGATAAAATCAATACGATGTGTACGGATATTATTGATGCTTTTGTAGATTTTGATGTAGCTAAAGCAAAAGCGACGACTCAAAGGGATGATGAAATCGATGAACAATATCATCAATTGCGAATGTCGTCTATCGAATTAATGAAAAGTGATCCCGAGTCTGTTCTAGCTGCGGCGGATTACTCCTTTGTAGGGATGCATTTAGAGCGAATGGGAGACTATATTACAAATATTGCTGAATGGATTGTTTATTTGGATACCGGAGAGATTGTGGATTTAGATTAAATTAAAAAAATTATTTTGGGCCAGTTAACTTAAAAGAGTTAGCTGGTTTTTTAGGCTAAAGTGAAAAAAATAATTATCCGAACGTATTTTCTGTATTTTTCAATGGATTCCTGATATAATTTATAGATGAGTAGAATGACTACAAATAAGCTGGTAAAATAAAAAAAGTAAAAAGTAAAAAGGAAATGATGTTAGTGGCAAATGATAAAATAGAAGTACATGGTGCACGAACACATAATTTAAAAGATATCGATGTGACAATTCCTCGTGATCAATTTGTTGTCATTACAGGCTTGTCTGGTTCAGGAAAAAGCTCTTTAGCATTTGACACGTTATATGCTGAAGGACAAAGACGTTATGTAGAATCTCTATCGGCATTTGCCCGTCAATTTTTAGGGCAGATGGATAAACCGGATGTTGATAGTATAGATGGTCTCAGTCCTTCTATTTCGATTGATCAAAAAACAACAAGCAATAATCCACGTTCAACGGTAGGGACGACTACTGAGATTAATGATTATTTAAGATTATTATATGCGCGAGTCGGTACTCCAATTTGTCCCAATGACGGAACTGAAATTTCTAGTCAATCTGTTGATCAAATGGTGGAACAAATTAATGACTTGCCTGAGCGCACCAGAATTCAAGTTCTAGCACCCATCATTAAAGGAAAAAAAGGACAACATAAAAAAGTTCTTGAAAAAATTCAAAGTGATGGTTATGTCAGAATGCGCATTGATGGAGAAATAGTTGATGTCGGTGAAGAAATTGAACTTGAGAAAAATAAAACACATAATATTGATGTCGTAGTCGACCGCTTAGTGATTAAAGAGGGCATCCGCTCACGTGTCATTGATTCTTTAGAGACCGCCTTAGACTTAGCGGATGGTTACGCAACGATTGATGTGATTGACGGCGAAGAAATAGTCTTTAGTGAACATCATGCGTGTCCAGTCTGTGGCTTTACGATTCCAACTTTAGAACCTAGACTCTTTTCATTTAATGCTCCTTTTGGTGCTTGCAGTGAGTGTGATGGTTTAGGCACTAAGTTGATTGTTGATATTGATTTGGTGATTCCAGATGATTCAAAAACATTAGAAGAAGGCGCAATTGTTCCTTGGCAACCGATTAGTTCACAATATTATCCTGAAATGTTACGTCAATTTTGTGAACAATTTGATATTGATCAACAAGTCCCTTTTAAAAAATTACCTAAAAAGGACCGTGAACTCATTTTATATGGTTCAGGAGAAAAAGAGTTTCACTTTAAATATAAAAATGATTTCGGAAATGTCCGCGACACAAACCTTCCTTTTGAAGGAGTTATAAATAATATTTCACGCCGTTACCATACCACTTCCAGCGATTATACGCGTCGGGTAATGGGTGAGTATATGACGGAACTTCCTTGCCCAGTTTGTCATGGAAAACGTCTAAATCGTGAAGCACTAAGTGTCAAAATTGATCATTTAGATATTGCAGATGTCAGTAACTTTTCAGTTGGAGAAGCTTTAACTTTCTTTAATCAACTAGAATTATCTAAAAGTAATCAAATGATCGCTGAACCAATCCAAAAAGAAATTTCCGATCGCTTAAGTTTCCTTCAAAATGTAGGGCTCGATTATTTAACCCTCAGTCGACAAGCTGGAACCTTGTCTGGCGGAGAAGCTCAACGTATTCGATTGGCTACTCAAATTGGCTCAAATTTAACTGGAGTTATGTACGTTTTGGATGAACCATCCATTGGTTTACACCAAAGAGATAACAACCGCTTAATCGATTCCTTACAAACCATGCGTGATTTAGGCAATACCTTAATCGTCGTAGAACACGATGAAGATACCATGCGGGCAGCCGATTATTTAATTGATATTGGCCCAGGGGCCGGTGAGAATGGTGGAAAAGTCATTGCCCAAGGAACCCCAAAAGAAGTAGAAAAAAATAAAGACTCTATTACGGGGCAATATTTATCCGGTAAACAAAAGATCAAAATCCCCAAAAAAAGACGAACAGAAGACAAAGGAAAAATTAAACTTACCGGAGCCGCTGAAAACAATTTAAAAAATATTGATGTGGAGTTTCCTTTAGGTAAATTTAATGTGGTTTCAGGTGTTTCAGGATCTGGAAAATCTTCTCTTGTGAATAGTGTGTTGAAGAAAGCACTCGCACGAGTAGTGGGTCGGGCTACAGAGAAGCCAGGGAAGTTTGATGAAATTAGTGGTTATGAATCCATTGAAAAAGTCATTAATATCGACCAAAGCCCTATCGGACGAACACCACGAAGTAATCCGGCTACTTATACAAGCCTTTTTGATGATGTCCGTGAATTATTTACGCAAACCAATGAGGCAAAAATGCGTGGCTATAAAAAAGGGCGTTTTAGTTTTAACGTAAAAGGTGGACGATGTGAAGCTTGTCGAGGAGACGGCATTAAAAAGATTGAGATGCATTTTCTACCAGATGTCTATATTCCTTGTGAAGTCTGTAATGGTAAACGTTACAACTCTGAAACTTTAGAAGTAAAATACAAAGAAAAATCAATCGCGGATGTTTTGGATATGACCGTTACCGAAGCGCTTGAATTCTTTAAAAATATTCCAAAGATTGAACGCAAATTAAGAACCATTTACGATGTTGGTCTAGGTTACATTCGACTCGGTCAATCTTCAACGACTCTATCTGGTGGAGAAGCTCAACGAATGAAATTAGCCAGTGAATTGCAAAAAATTCAAACAGGAAAGAATTTCTATATTTTAGATGAACCGACCACAGGACTACACACTCATGACATTGCTCGTTTATTAGAAGTTCTCAATCGTTTAGTAGATAATGGTAATACAGTATTAGTGATTGAGCATAATTTAGATGTCATTAAAATGGCCGATTATATTATTGACTTAGGACCAGAAGGTGGAAACGGTGGAGGAACAATTATTGCAACAGGAACCCCTGAAGAAATTGCAGAAGTCCCCGAAAGCTATACCGGTCAATTTTTAAAAAATGTCTTAGAATAGAATAGGTTTAAACAAATAATTTCTTCCGTCAAGATCTTGATGGAAGAAATTATTTTTCGTTATGAGGTATTTTCTTAGAAAAAGGCTAATTTTTAGCGCTATTAGACATGAAAGTCGATCTGTGTCTAATAGGCCGGGCGCTATTAGACACGAAAGTCGATCTATGTCTAATAGGAAGGGCGCTATTAGACACGAAAGTCGATCTGTGTCTAATAGGCCGGGTGCTATTAGACACAAAAGGCGATCTATGTCTAATAGGAAGGGCGCTATTAGACACAAAAGTCGATCTGTGTCTAATAGGAAGGGCGCTATTAGACACAAAAGTCGATCTATGTCTAATAGGCCGAGTGCTATTAGACACGAAAGTCGATCTATGTCTAATAGGCCGGGTGCTATTAGACACAAAAGGCGATCTATGTCTAATAGGCCGGGCACTATTAGACACGAAAGTCGATCTATGTCTAATAGGCCGGGCGCTATTAGACACAAAAGTCGATCTGTGTCTAATAGACTCGATTATCTGGGT
>Ga0209487_1002348_pt1 | contig 15432 bp, 13 predicted proteins | sample Poulit2012_FD_187524 | JGI IMG/M metagenome (GOLD analysis project Ga0209487, IMG submission 187524) | Agricultural soil microbial communities from Georgia to study Nitrogen management - Poultry litter 2012 (SPAdes) (version 2) | ecosystem: Environmental > Terrestrial > Soil > Agricultural land... | reverse complement strand
GGCAGGTGGCATTGTATGATTTTACCCGTGCTGAGCAAGCATGCGCTGTGTGCTTGTATGGAGAGGGGGAAATGCCCGATGCTTACTGTCATGAAGCAGGAATCCTTGGGCCAGTGGTGGGGTTGATGGGTACTCAACAAGCGTTGCTCGCTTTGCAGTGGTTGCAGGGGATCAGCCGATTAAATCAGTTGTATGTGCTAGATGCTCAACGTCTTATTTGGCGACAATTAAGCGCAAAGAAAGACAGCCAGTGCCCTGTGTGTTCCCAATAGTAAAATAATAATGCCCCAGTGAGGTTTGCTTCACTGGGGCATCTGCTTAGCTGTGACGATGATTAGTCAGAGTCAGCTAAGGTCACTGTGCCTTCTAAATAGGGTTTGACGCCATCTTTAGCAAGCAGGCGGAAATGGTGGCCTTGTTCTGTTTTAACTGGCGCAAACAATACCTTGGCAGGAATAAACATGGGCAGTTTAAAGCTAACATCCACCGTGAATGGCTGCGTTGGCAGTTGCTCTTGTAGAGAAGCTAAGCAGCGCGCTTTAGACCACATGCCGTGGGCAATTTGGCGTTTAAAACCAAACATCTTGGCGGTGAAAGCATAAAGGTGAATGGGGTTTCGATCGCCAGAAATAGCACCGTAACGACGGCCAAGATTTTCTTTTACATACCAGGTTTCATACACAGAAGGAATTGGGCTGGCTGTGCGTGGTGCGCGTTCAGTGGTCTCGCCCGTACCGCCGCCGCGACGGAACATAATGGATTCGCTTTCCCACACTAACTCCCCACCTGTGCTAACCGTAGTGATAATAGAAAACTCATAACCCTTAGCGAGTCGTGTTAATTCACCAAAGCGGCATTCGATATCTAATTGCTCTCGTTCCTTAATTGGGCGATGCTGAGTGATAATATTTCGTACATGCACCAAGCCTAGCACTGCGAAAGGAAAGTGTTTGTCGAGCAGCAGCGTCATAAATAAAGGATGTGCATGCATGTGCGGATAGGTGATTGGCAAAAACCCATCAGAAGAGAAACCACACACACGGCGATAAGCAGCTAGATGTTTGCTGTCAAGCACCACATCAGTGAGGCGTACCGTAATGTTTGGCAGTACGGGGTTGGCGCCTGGCTTTACATTGGCGCGAACCAATGCTTTAGCAAACATGGGCATCATTGCTGGGGCTTGTTTTAATGTGCGCACTTCTGAGCTTGTCATGATCAAATCCTTTGGATGAAATTTGGCGAAAACAGGCGTAAGTATAAATGGCTAGAGGAATACATAAATTGGCCGCGCCGCCAAGGCTGATTAGCCAATTAAATAGGCAGATGAATGCTACCTACGATAATGACTTAGAACAAGCGTACTTATACCGCTCGGGTGGGCGGCTTTTTGTCTTGGCGTTGGTACTGCTGGCTATCTATGGCGTTTGTTTTCGTTATGGTGCCCTGTGGAGCAATGGTGCATGGTTGGGTATTGCTATGTCGTGGCTCTGCTTTTTAGTTTGGGGTGGGTGGCGGCAGCAGCGATTACGTAGGCGGGCGTGGTTAAAGGCTTATTGGCGCCAAAAAAGCCCTCTGCGTCGTTATTTGGCCGGCGGGGTGGTGATGTGGGGTTGGCAGCTAGGTAAAGCTGCCCTTATGTTGCCTTTCTTGTTGGTGGGGCCTTTCTTCTTTACAGACACTTGGCAGTGGTTGTGGTTAATAAGCTTAACCTTGTTGGCGCCAGTAGTGTTTAAGGGGTGGAGTCTTTATTTAGCCCGACATGTAACGCCCTTGTGGGTGCCTTTATTAGCATGGCGCATCACTTGGTGGCTGCTAATGATAACGGGATCACTGGCGTACTTGGCATTAGTCATTTCCTTCACCAATGCTAATCAATACGCCAATTTGCTCGATGAGTTTTTTCAGCATAGTCGCACGCAATGGATGGCGAGTTCTTGGATGTTCGAAGGGTATCAATGGCTGAGCTTAAAAGAAGCCTTGCGGTGGGCTTTGGGCGGGCAGCTAGGCACCTTGTGGGTGGATGATGAAATGCGTTTGTTGTGGCGCGCATTGCTGCATTTGCCGGAAGTGCTTTGGTATGGTCTGTGGTTAAAGGCCATGGGGCAGTTAGCGTTTTTACCCAGCCCTTCAAAAGCGGTAAAGACAACTGCGAGCCAGTTGGCGTTGGCAGTGACACTTGTAACTGTGGCCGCTACCGCTGGGTTGGTAATCCATGCGCAGTATCAACAGCCGCACTTGTTGCTGGTGGATGGCCGTTACTATGTGGTGTCCCGCGAACAAAGCACGTTGCTAGAACAGAAAATGCAATCTTTTTGGCTACACCAACAGCAAGAGCTAATTCAGCAGGCCAATGGGCTGGTGGAAGATGAGCTGGCGCAGTTATTTGCCGCTGCACGCCAGCGTGTCCCAACACTAGTGGAGCACTATTATAGTTTGGGTGCAGAGTATCAACGCGTGCTGTTGGCTGGAGCGTATTTATTGGGTGCAGCCAGTGATGACGCACAGGCTATTGAGGTGTGGCAGCGTTTAATGCCGGAGCTACAAACTGAGGATTGGTTTGATGCTTTATATAAGCGCACTGAAGAGCTAGAAAGCGCATGGTTGATAGAAGCTGTGGGGCAGTGGCATAAGGTGTTAACCCACTGGCTAGGTGCGCCATTAGAAGAGCACGTCAGCCCCCCAGCAGCGATGTCTGCTGTTGCTCCTAATGCGTGGCAGCCGCGGTTAGAAATTGCGCAGCAGCAATTTTTAGTAAGGCAGCAAATCAGCGGCTTTGCGTTTGGCGCTGGGATCGCTGCTGGAGTTGGCACTCGTTTTGTATTAAAGCGTGCAGCAAGTAAACCACTTTCTTCTCAATTATTAAGGGGATTGGTAACTAGGGCTGGAGGCAGCGCTTTGCTATGCTCACCAACAGGGCTAGGCGCCTTGGCGTGCGCAGCTATAGGAGCAGGTGTTTGGCTAACAACAGACTATGCTATGCTAAAGTTTGAACAACAGCAGCAAGGTAAGCAAATGGAGCAATCCTTGTTGGCGATGTTAGAACAACAAGAGCAACTTATGCGTCAAGCACTGTTGTATGATCCAGATAGGTAATACCCTAAGGCAGTTAGTTTCAAAAGCATAAGCGATGAAGCAGCAATAGTTTTTGGCTTATTGTCTGACAGTTTGGCTGTCTGTTGTTCCTTTTTGAGGTATACAAACTAACGCGAGCTAATCTGAGTACATACAATAAATAACATAAAGGTGAAAAAAGCATGGCTGAACTCACAGATTCTGGTGTGCTATTGCGCATGGCCTATGAAGGCATGCAAGCTGCAAATATAGATGCTGATGCGGTGTTGGCCAAAGTTGGATTAGATGCTTCTGTCTTGCACGAACCAGGTTTGAGAACTCCACACGATGCGCAAGAGTGGTTCTGGCAGGCTGCGGAAGAAGTCTCAGGCGATCCCCATATTGGGTTGCATTTAGGAGAGCATATCCCCGTTTTTAAGGGGCAGGTTCTTGAGTACTTATTTTTAAGTAGTCCTAATTTTGGTGAGGGTATCAAACGGGCTCTCAACTATCAGCGCCTATTAAGTGACGCTTCTGAAGGCGAGCTAGTTTACACCGAGCACGATGTTAGTTTGCAGCATATCTTTTTGAGTCGTCGCTTGCATCATTACAATGAATGCGGCATGGCCGGTTTGATTAAGTTCTTCCGCTTTGTTACCAACGGCGCTTTTAAACCAATTAAAGTAGCTTTTATCCATTCACAACACGCCGAAATGGCAGAATATGAGAAAGTTTTTGATTGTGAAGTGGTGTTTAACCAGCCTTATACGGGCGTCCATTTTGAGCGCAGCTTGTTAATGTTGCCCTCTGCTCATCACGAGCCTGAATTGCTGCGATTGCATGAAATGTTTGCTAGCGAGCAGGTGGCGAAACTTGAAAAGCAAGATTTAGTGGGGCAGGTGAGCCGATTAATAGCAGAGCTGCTAGAATCAGGCCAAGCGAACTTAGAAGAAATCGCGAATCGCTTAGATATCAAGCCACGGCAGCTGCGTACACGCTTGGCGGATGCAGGTACAAACTTTAACCAATTAGTGGCAGATTACCGCTGCCGTTTGGCGAAACGATTGTTGGGCGGTACCGATGAGTCCATTGATGAAATTGTTTATCTCACAGGCTTTTCTGAGCCCAGTACTTTTTATCGTGCATTTAAGCGTTGGGTGGGTATGACACCAATTGAATACCGACGAGCGAAAAAAGAGGAAGAAGAACGAGAAAATAGCGGTGGTTCTTAAGTTTTACTTAACCACTATGCAAAAAGGCTTAACTCAATATGAGTTAAGCCTTTTTTGTGCCTGACAGCTACGTGAGCTTAGGCGCCCAAGAGGCTCTGCCCGCATACACGCACAATATTACCAGTCGCTCCTTGTGAAGCTGGGCTAGCAAAGAAAGCAATAGCTTCGGCCACATCCACAGGCTGTCCGCCTTGGTTAAGCGAGTTAAGGCGGCGGCCTGCTTCACGGATTGCGAATGGAATGGCGCCTGTCATTTGGGTTTCTATAAAGCCAGGTGCCACAGCATTAATGGTGATATCTTGCTTGGCAAGCTCTTCCACCATGCCGTCTACCATACCAATCACTGCTGCTTTAGACGTGGAGTAGTTGGTTTGGCCCATATTACCGGCAATACCAGAAATGGAGCTAACACCAATAATGCGGCCGCCCTTGTTGAGGGTGCCATCTTCAAGAAGTTTGGCGTTGATGCGCTCTTCTGCAGCGATGTTGATGTCGATAACCATATCCCAGAGGTGTTCCTTCATTCCTCCCATGGTTTTATCGCGGGTGACGCCAGCATTGTGGACTAAAATATCCAAGCCGCCGAGCTCTTTGGCTTTTTCGCTAATAAGGGCGGGCGCATCATCTGCTGTGATATCAGCACTAAGGGCGACGCCATTGAGTTTGTTGGCAACCTTGTGCAAATCTTCGCTCATGGCGGGAATATCGAGCACCACCACCTTGGCGCCATCACGTGCTAGGGTTTCTGCGATGGCTGCTCCAATACCGCGCGCTGCACCTGTGACTAGGGCAGTTTTGCCAGCTAGGGGCTGTTGCCAGTCAAACTTTTTGCCATCGAATTTTGCTGGGCGAACGCGAACCACTTGTGCGGAAACATAGGCAGATTTAGGCGAAAGCAAAAATTGTAGTGCGCTGCTGGCTTGAGATTCAGCACCTTCATCGGCGTAGATGAGGTTTGCGGTGGCACCGTTTTTGATTTCTTTGCCAAAACTTTTAACCAAGCCCACCAAGCCGCGCTGAGCAATGCGCTGTTCTAGTGCGCAGGTTTCTGGTGTGCGACCGATGACCACGATACGACCACATTTGTCGAGCTTGCGAATCACTGGGTGAAAAAACGCCCACGCTGCTTTGAGTTCTTGCGTGTTGCTGATACCTGTAGCATCAAATACGAGAGCTTTAAACTTGGCTCTGTCTTCGGGAGCAGGCATATAAGTGTGCGCGGTTTGCTGAGTGGCAGTAGCCGCGGCCTCGATGCTTTCGCTTGCAATGGCATTAGCTAGTACGTGCGCTTGGGCTGCAGGCGCTAGCTTAAGATTGGCAAAGATAGTATCCAAAGCAGTGCTGTTTTCTGCAGCACCCACGAGCACAGCACCTTTGATAAAAGAGGTGTCGCCCAAAGTGAAGCGCTCTAAAGGCGTGGGAATAGGTAAGTTAATAGCGCTGAAGACTTTTTTGCCCACAGCGGAATTGGCTAGGGCATGGTAAAAATCGCTCATAGTCCTCGTCCTGAATGCGTGAGTTAACGAAAAACATAATCAGCCTTAGCTGTTATGGTGTAGTGAAAGCGCCAAGTCTAGCACAGCTGCTGTGGCTAGCATTCGCCCCAACGACAAAACTTTAACTGAAGTTGTAATAAGTGTTCATGGGAATTGGCATTTGGGCCAATTAGACTCTGCGGTCGCTATGCTTGTCGCTGCAAGGCCATTGTACCCATCGCTTGGTAAAGGTATTGTGCCCCTGTTTTAAGGCTTAACCCGGGTGCTCAATGTGCTGCTGTTGGTTGGGCTTGCTTAATTGATAGCTATTAATTCATGAGGAGAACCCCATGCTAGCAGGGAAAAAAGTTCGCAAGGTAGCCGTGATTGGCGGTAACCGTATTCCATTCGCCCGTAGTAATACTGCTTACTCTACAGCCTCTAACCAAGAAATGCTTACCGCAGCACTACAAGGCCTAGTGCAACGCTTTAACTTGAAAGGCGAGCGTTTGGGTGAGGTGGCTGCCGGCGCTGTAATGAAGCACTCGCGTGATTTTAACTTGGTGCGTGAGAGTGTGATTGATTCTGGTTTAGCACCAGAAACTCCTGCTTACGATTTACAGCAAGCTTGCGGTACTGGTTTGGAAGCGGCCATTCTCGTAGCTAACAAAATTGCTTTAGGCCAGATTGAAGTAGGTATTGCGGGTGGTGTGGATACTACCTCTGATGCTCCCCTTGGTGTTAATGAAGAAAAGCGCAAAGTCTTTATGGAATTAAACCGCGCTCGCACCACTGGTGATAAAGCCAAGCTAGCTCTTAAATTATTAAATCCAAAGTGGATGATGCCAGATATTCCACAGAACGCAGAGCCGCGCACCGGCATGTCCATGGGTGAGCACGCTGCGGTGACAGCAGTGGAGTGGGGCGTAAGCCGCGAAGAGCAAGATGAGTTGGCATGGCGCTCACACCAAAACCTAGGCAAAGCCTACGAAGAGGGCTGGCAGAAAGATCTCATCACACCTTTCCGTGGTTTAGATCGCGATAATAACTTGCGCGCAGATTCCACCTTAGAGAAGCTCGCAACACTCAAGCCTGTGTTTGGTGGTGCAGGTGGCACCATGACAGCCGCAAACTCTACACCATTAACTGATGGCGCCTCTGCTGTGCTATTGGCCTCTGAAGAGTGGGCTAAGGAGCGTGATTTACCAGTGTTGGCTTACCTGACTTTTGGTGAAGCAGCGGCGGTGGATTTTGTGCAAAAGCGCGAAGGTTTATTGATGGCACCTGCTTATGCAGTGCCGCGCATGCTTGAAAAAGCAGGCATTACTTTACAGGATTTTGATTTTTACGAAATCCACGAAGCCTTTGCTTCCCAGGTGCTTGCCACATTAAAAGCATGGGAAAGCGAAGAGTTCTGCAAAGAGCGTTTGGGTTTAGATAAAGCGCTTGGTAGCATAGACCGCGACAAACTAAACGTTAAAGGTAGCTCTCTGGCAGCAGGGCATCCTTTCGCTGCCACAGGCGGGCGTATTATTGCCAATGCCGCCAAGCTTCTTAATGAAAAAGGAAGTGGCCGTTGTTTAATTTCTATCTGTGCCGCAGGGGGACAAGGCGTTGTGGCAATTTTAGAAAAGTAGTTTTATCTGATTACTTTTAATCGAAGTAATGAGGTAAAAGCCGGGCCAAGGTCAAAAGCGTTGGTCCGGTTTTTTTGTGCCTGCTTACTACTTAAAAAAACCAGAAGGGTATCGTCATTAGGCCTAACAACAGGGTGATGCCGATACAGGTTAATATAAACCGAAACGGATGGGCTTTAATCATTTGCCACTGCGTGAGGTGAGTGCCTTGTTGCTTTTGTAGGTTCCAATCCTGGCGGGCTTGCTCTGCTCTATGCTGCTGGTATTGGTGTAATAAGGCGCTAGCCTCTTTTTGCTGGGCTTTGTTACGCAGCCAAATGCCACCTGGATTAAACCCCATAAAGCTTGGCGGCACCTCATAAAAATCAATTTGGTTGTCGACTAACAAGGCGCGCACTTGTTCAATTTCATCAGCGGGGGCATAGCGAAAACTAAGTAGCAGCATAAATTTCTCGTTATGAGTGTAAGTAGCTAGACAGCATAGCAGCAGCTTCTTGGCTCACGCTGCTCATGTCTTTGCTGGTGCCATAAATGCCATCTAGCATGAAACGACATAGACCATGCAGCATACCCCAAGTTGCTTGTGCTACGCGTAAGGGCTGTTTAGTGTGCTCAGGGTTAATGGTATCAAGCAGCGCGTGCATTCGTTCCGCATAAGCACGAAAGCTGTCGTGGGCAGTGGATTTAAGGGAAGAGGTGGGCTCCATTCGTTGCCAAATGGCGCGCCCAAACATCAGTTCATAGCGTGCTGGGTGTTCGATGGCAAAGTTAAGATAACCTTCAACTAAGTCTATTAAGTACTCATCAAGGTTGGTCTTGGCGGCCCAGGGTATATCTTGCATTAAGTAATTGAGCTGATGGAAACCTTCCTCTGCTAAAGCGCAAAGCAACGCATTTTTGTTAGCAAAATGGTGATAAGCTGCAGTGCGCGAAACCCCTAAAGCTTCTCCAAGCTTACGCAAACTGAGCCCCTCCACGCCATCGCGTTTAAGGATAATATTGGCTTCTTTTAGTAAAGCGTCGTAGAGATTGCCGTGGTGGTAGGGTTGTTTGTTGCTCATAACTGCGCCTTTTGAGTCTTGACAGTGTTAAGATACAACCCTATCTTAGCGCTGTAAAGATTGACTCACCGAAGGAGCATCCCCGTGACCACAGCACAACAAAGTAATTACCCACATATGCTAGCGCCGCTTGACCTTGGCTTTACTCAACTCAAAAACAGAGTCGTTATGGGCTCCATGCACACAGGGCTTGAGGATAGGCTGTGGCACAGAACTAAGCTCGCGGAATATTTTGCCGAGCGCGCTCGTGGTGGCGTGGGTTTAATTATTACTGGTGGGTTTAACCCTAACCGCAGGGGTTGGTTTTTTCCTTTTGCGGGTAGCATGATTCATTTGGCGGATGCGCTCAGTCACATTCCCATCACGCGCGCTGTACACAAGGCTGGGGGTAAAATTTGTTTACAGATTTTGCATGCTGGCCGTTATAGCTATCACCCCTTTTCGCGCTCTGCTTCAGCAATTAAGTCACCCATTAATCCATTTACACCAAAGGCGATGAGCACTAAAGAAGTGCGACAAACGGTGAAGGACTTTGCCAATGCCGCACGTTTAGCAAAAAAGGCAGGCTATGATGGCGTGGAAATTATGGGTAGCGAAGGCTATTTAATTAACCAGTTTACTGCCCCAGCTACGAACAAGCGTACTGATGAATATGGTGGCAGCCGCGAAAATCGCCACCGCTTTCCTGTGGAAATCGTGGAAGCAGTGCGCAAGGCTTGCGGTGATGATTTTATTATTATTTTCCGACTTTCTGTTATCGATTTAATCCCAGATGGTTCAACTCAAGAAGATGTTTTGGCATTGGCTCAAGACCTAGAAAAAGCCGGTGTTACTATTATCAACAGCGGTATCGGTTGGCATGAAGCACGTATACCAACCATTGTGACATCGGTGCCTCGAGCGGCTTTTGCTGAATCCACACGTAAAGTTAAAGAAGTGGTATCGGTACCTGTAATTGCGTCGAACCGAATTAATGATCCTGAGGTGGCCGAGACCCTATTGGCCAACGGCGATGCCGACATGATATCCATGGCCCGGCAGTTGCTCGCTGATCCGCATTTTGTGAATAAGGCAGCAGCCAATGAAGCGGATGAAATCAACACTTGTATTGCTTGTAACCAAGCGTGTTTAGACCACACGTTTAACCTGAAGCGTGCCACTTGCCTGGTGAACCCTCAAGCTTGCTATGAAACGGAGCTTAAATACCTCAAAACTCATAAGCCTCTGAATGTTGCAGTGGTGGGGGCGGGGCCGGCTGGGTTAACTGCGGCTACTGTGGCAGCAGAACGTGGACATAAAGTGACATTGTTTGAAGCGTCAGACCGCTTGGGTGGCCAGTTTAATCTAGCTGCACGTATTCCAGGTAAAGAAGAGTTCTGGGAAACCCTGCGCTATTATCAGCGTCGTTTAGAGCGTTTAGGCGTGGAGGTGAAACTGAATCACAAAGTAGAAAGCGACGAGCTAGAGCGTTCAGGTTTTGACCATGTAATTATAGCCACGGGTGTGGCGCCACGTATTCCAAGTATTCCGGGCATTGAGCATCCCAAAGTGGTTACCTATGCTGATGTGTTGAACAAAAAGGTGACTATTGGCCCTCGTGTGGCGCTGATGGGTGCAGGTGGTATTGGCTTCGATGTGGCGCAGTATTTAGCTCAAGATGCTAACGCGCCTTCGCCACAGCCATTGGCAGATTGGCAGCAAGAGTGGGGGGTAGAGCCTAATGATGCCACCTTGCCTGGTAATATTGTGCAGGCAAAACCTGCCCCTTCAGCCCGCGAAATTTATTTGTTACAACGCAAAACAAGCTCGTTGGGCAAAAACCTTGGCCGCACGACGGGCTGGGTGCATCGGGCGGCTATCCGCATGAAAGCAGTAAAAACCATTGCAGGTGTGCAGTATGATTATATTGATGATAAGGGGCTGCATATTACGGTGGATGGTGAGCAACGATTATTAGAAGTGGATCATGTGGTGCTGTGTACTGGCCAAGAGTCGGTGCGTAGCCTGTATCAAGAAAACGCGACGAGCATGCCAAAATTCCACATTATAGGTGGTGCGGATGTGGCCGCTGAACTGGATGCCAAGCGCGCTATTCGCCAAGGGGCAGAACTGGCAGCAAAGCTATGATGGAAATTACTATCGCTCAGATGGCGGCCTTGATGGCCGCCGGTATTTTTTTCTTAACAGGGTTGCTCACAGGAGTGTGGAAATATTGGCAAATGCACCTGTATGGACGCGATCATTACTATGTGGCCATAGCCCACCGCGCAAGCCTTATGTATGCTTTTGCGGCCGTGGTGTTGGAGCGTTTGGCGGCTTACAGTAGTTGGCCTGATTTAGTGAATTTATGGGCTGTGCTAGCCAGTTGTTTGTTTTTTGCATTGGCTATAGGCACTTATGTGATGCATGGGGCGCTTAAAGATACAACTAACCAGCTAAAAAGGCCGCACAAGTTGGGCAGTTATCACTTGCCAACTTGGTTGGTTATGGGGTTTATGCTGAGTTTAATTATGGCTGAAGTTGGTGGTTTTTTAGTGCTGTTTACAGGCGCTATTCATGGCTTTTGGGGCTAGTGGCCACATTGCCTGTGGTATTCCTGAACCACATTGGCGATGGAGCGATCTAGCATATCTACCCACACACGGTATTCTAAACCGTCTGCGGAAGTGAGCACCGCAAAATCCCTTTCTGATAGGGGAGCACTGCTGTGCATCCGCGTGCCGCTGTTAGGTGGTTTTTTGTTGTTTAGTTTGAGTAACGTCATACCTGCAGAAGTTTTGAGCATAAAGAAATCGCATTCGGTGTCTTGATTCACCACTAATCCATTCGTCTTTGCAATTGCGTGCGTGCACAAAAAACTTAGTAAAAGGGTCGCACAAAATTGAATTGCCCAATGCATGATGTTATTCCTATTTTTTTATTGTTTTAATTACCTTACCAGATAAACCATAGTTTAGCGGGATCTGGTCCCGCTTATTTAGACGGTTGAACGTAGTGATTTGGCTTTAGGGTCAAAGCATGCGGTTTATTCCGGGGAATCCACAGCCACTATGCAAAGCTGCGTGTCATCATTGATACCAAAAGCTCCTTCGCCACCTTTGACATGCCACTCGACCCCTTCGTCGCTAACGTAACGCGCGCCAGAAGCAGAGATGGCTTGCACCATCAGGTATTGGTGTTCATCTGTGCTAACCACGGCGGTGTCGCCAGCATAGGTGACCTCAATGGTGCTGTCATCTTCGCATTGGTAGATTTCTGTACGCGGCGCCTCAAATGAGAGCGAAGAAGTGTTCTCCTGCGCAGCGGGTGGTTCTTTATCGCAGGCAACAAGAGCAAAGGAAAGGACGAGAAGTGGTAATAGTTTGTGCATTGTATTGTTCCAGTGAGTGAGAAATTCTTTAACAAAGTAGCACAGGAAAGAGTTTGTTGTTGCAAAAAATAGCAAATGTGGCGGCAGTGCTGAGCTGCCGCCACAGAGGCTTAGCGTAGCTCCTGAGAGCTGAGTCCGAGTATACGGCGAGCAATAATAAGTTGTTGTATTTGCTGGGTTCCCTCAAAAATATCAAGAATTTTTGAATCGCGGGCCCACTTCTCTAGCAACTCCTCTTCTGTGTAGCCAAGGGTGCCAGCGAGCTCTGCGCAGCGAAGCGTGATGTAATTACCTACTCGGCCTGCTTTGGCTTTGGAAATAGAAGCTTGGACTGAGTTAGCTTGTCGGTTATCTGCCATCCAAGCAGCTTTTAAAACCAACCAATATGCTGCCTCTAGTTCGGCTTCCATGGTGTAAATTTCAGCTTCCACCGCACTCACTGTGTCCACGGGGGCTTGGTAGTCCAAAGTAATATGGTTAGCAAGCAGTTCGCGTAAACGTTCTAGTGAGGCGCGGGCACAACCCACAGCCATGGCGGCGACGAGGGGACGAGTGTTGTCAAAGGTCTCCATGACCCCAGCAAACCCTTTTTTAACATTAACTTCGGGGCTGCCGAGTAGATTTTCTGCAGGTACGCGGCAGTCAGTAAAGGTAATGGCGGCAGTGTCTGAGGCGCGGATGCCGAGTTTCTTCTCGAGACGTACCAACTCCATCCCAGGTGTGCCCCAAGGCACCACAAAAGATTTAATGGCTGCGCGCCCGAGTTTGGGATCAACGCTAGCCCACACCACGACGCTATCAGCGCGCTCACCGGAGGTGACAAAGATTTTTTCGCCATTAAGCACATAATGGTCGCCATCTTGAATAGCGGTGGTGCGAATAGCGGCAGAGTCTGAGCCACAGCCAGGCTCAGTAATTGCCATGGCAGCCCAAGTGCCTTTGAAGCGCTCTAGTTGCTCGTCGTTTGCGACGGCAGCAATAGCGGCGTTACCTAATCCTTGGCGGGGCATGGCGAGCAGAAAACCGACATCGCCATAACAGAGCTCCATCACACCGAGGCAAGTGCTCATGTTGGCGCCGTTAATTACTTGGCCTTCATTGTCACTTTTTCCCTTGCTGGCTTGGGTTGCGCCTGCACTGTTGCCGGGGTCGCCCTCATTAAAGCCGTCGAGGACAGCAGCGAGCATTTCTAGTTCCTTTGCCTCTTGGTGTTCGGCGCGGTCGTATTTCCGCGAGATAGGGCGGTATACGTTCAACGCTACTTGACGGGCGTTGTTAATAATTGGCTTAAACTTATTAGGTAAATCGATGTTCATGGGATAATCCTTTTTTGCACAAGTGGAAAGGTAAAGGGCTTACAGATGTAAGCCGCCAAATGCCACGCCTATAGCGCGTAGGTCGCGGTACCAGCGTTCCACTGGGAATTCTTTGGTGTAACCATGCCCGCCAAGTAATTGCACACCATTGGTGCCCACTTCCATGGCTTTTGTTTTGCACAATGTGCGTGCTAAATAAGCCTCTCGCTGGAAGCTTTTGCCTTGAGCGGCACGGCTAACAGCACGCCAAGTAAGGATGCGCATGCTATCAATTTCAATGGCCATATCGGCAATCATAAAAGCTATCGCTTGGCGGTGGCTAATGGGCTCGCCAAAAGCTTCACGTTCATTCGCATAGGGGATTACATAGTCGAGCACGGCTTGGCTAGTGCCCACAGCCAGTGCGCACCAAGCTAAGGTGCCAAGGTCGATGAAGGCTTGATAGTCAAAGTTTTCATCGCCAAGCACTTGGTCTTTTGAAACGCGCACTTGGTGTAAGTGAAGGGGGCGGGTGTCAGCTGCAAGCAGGCCCATGGCCGGGTCTTCACCAATAGTAAGGCCCTCGGAGCCTCCTTCGATAATAAAGACTTTGGGGCCAGCATCGGTTTGAGCTGCCACCAGAAACAGCTCAGCATCTTTGGCAAGAGGGACTAAAGATTTAGTGCCATTTAGCACATAGGTATCTCCCTCGAGTACAGCAGTGGTGCTGAGTTGACGGGGATTAAACAAGGGTGTGGGCTCGGCCACAGCCACTGTGGCCACCGGTGGCTTTTCATCCACGAAAGCAGGGAGATAGGTGCCTTGCTGTTCGCCTGTTCCCCAACGGGTTAGTGCATTGGCTACGCTGAGAGGGGCAAGAATGGCCACCGCTTGACCCATATCGCCATGTGCTAAATCTTCAGCCACTAGCATGGAAGTTACAGTTGTGCTTTCTGTGGCTACGCCGCCAAATGCTTCTGGTACTGCAAATAGATTGAGCCCTAAATCTTGTACCACCGCGAGTGTATCGGCAGAAACTGCGCCGGCTTCTTCTGCTTTTTCTGCTTGCTCGCGTAGGACTTCTTTGGCGAAGGCTTGTACGGATTCACGTACCATTTGTTGCTCTTCAGTAATATTTAAGTCAAAAAGCTGTGTGGTTTCGCCGGGTAGGTGTACAGGTTTGCTGCCTTTTCTAGCAGGTGTAAAAGCGCGAGCTGTAGTGCTGATTGCTTGGAAACCGGTTTTGGTTAGGCGATAGGCCAATTGTTCTGTGATTTTTCTTAAGCCTACTTTATCGAGGAAAGTAGAACTTGCGAGTTTATTTAAAGTAAACAGGGCGATGCCCACGGGATCTTTTTGCATATCTTATATTCACTTTTGATGAGTGGAAGAGATGCATTGAGTATGGCGGCTTAGTTTTTTGCTGCATAGACACTAATGCCTAGAGGATATGGCGCAATGGTAAAGCAAGGTAGGTTAAAAGCCCGGAAATAAAAAAGCAGCCCTATGAAGGACTGCTTTCTTGTAGCGTGATTAACTAAGGGACTTAGTTTGTAAACAATGCTTCTTCTGCAGTGGCGCGCAAAATAACTTCTACGCGACGGTTCTGCGCACGGCCTTCTGCGGTGCTGTTGTCAGCGATAGGCTCGTGTGGGCCTTTACCTACTGTGCTAATACGATCAGCATCTACGCCGTAGCGCTCAACAAGAGCATCTTTGACAGCTGCTGCGCGTTGAGAAGAAAGCTTCTCGTTAAATGCAACGCTACCAGTGCTGTCAGAGTGACCTTCTAGCTCTAGCTTAGCATCGGGGTACTGGGTGAGTAGCTTGTCGATTTGGGCTAATTGCTCGATGGACTCATCAGTGAGGTCAGCTTTGCTGAGCTCAAATTCAAGGTATAGGGTCTCACGAACGTCGCGCTCAAGAACTTTCTGGCAACCGTTTTCGTCAACCAAAGCGCCTGCTGGCGTATCTGGGCACTGATCTAAGTAGTCAGGAACGCCATCGCCATCGCTATCTAATGGGCAGCCTACGGAATCCACAGCTACACCTGCTGGTGTGTCTGGGCACTGATCAATTTCATCAGGAACGCCATCGCCGTCGGAGTCAATGATTTCTGGCTCTTTTGGAGCAGCAGGCTTAGCACCGAAAGCTAAGTTAATGGCAGCATAAATTTCACCATCCACACGATCGTCGTAGTCAGTCCACATGGGGCGTGCACCAAGATCGAGTACCCACTGATCTAGGAAGCCGCGCTGCAGACCAAATTCAACACCCACTAGCGCTTCTTCATCGCGGCCATTGCCACCACG
>Ga0209487_1002347_pt1 | contig 15433 bp, 14 predicted proteins | sample Poulit2012_FD_187524 | JGI IMG/M metagenome (GOLD analysis project Ga0209487, IMG submission 187524) | Agricultural soil microbial communities from Georgia to study Nitrogen management - Poultry litter 2012 (SPAdes) (version 2) | ecosystem: Environmental > Terrestrial > Soil > Agricultural land... | reverse complement strand
AAATCCACTTTGGCTGATCGGCTCATTGAGCATTGTGGCGGGCTTGAGGATCGCGAGATGTCCACTCAGGTACTTGACTCGATGGACATTGAGCGCGAGCGTGGAATTACGATCAAGGCGCAAACTGTGGCGCTTAATTACACTGCCAAAGATGGCAAGACTTACCTTTTGAATCTTATCGACACCCCCGGGCACGTTGACTTTTCCTATGAGGTCAGCCGCTCGCTGTCCGCTTGTGAGGGTGCCTTGTTGGTAGTGGATGCCTCACAGGGGGTAGAAGCCCAGACAGTGGCAACTTGTTATACTGCCATCGAACAGGATCTGGAGGTGATTCCCGTCCTCAACAAAATTGACCTGCCTTCTGCAGACCCTTTGTCGGCGATGGAGGATATTGAGGACGTGATTGGTATTGATGCCACTGATGCGATTTATGCCAGTGCCAAAACAGGACAGGGGATAGGGGATATCCTGGAGGCAGTTGTGGCCAAAGTACCAGCTCCAAGCGGGGATCGTGAGGCGCCTTTGCAGGCGTTGGTGATTGATTCCTGGTTTGATAGCTATGTCGGGGTAATCATGTTGATACGCATTGTCAACGGTTGCCTGCAGGAAAAGGACGCCATTCAGTTGATGTCGACAGGTTCTGAACACCACTGTGATCAGATAGGGATATTTACGCCCCGACCTACCCGTGTCAAGCAGCTTGCCGCAGGTGAGGTGGGCTTTATTGTCACGGGCATCAAGGAGCTGGAGCAAGCGCAGGTGGGGGATACCATTACCCATACCGCCCGGCGGGCCGCAGCCAAGCCTTTACCCGGTTTTCTGGAAATCAAGCCGCAGGTATTTGCCGGTTTGTATCCGGTGGATAGCGGTGATTATGATCAGTTGCGGGATTCATTGGAAAAGCTCAAGCTCAATGATGCCGCCCTGATGTTTGAGCCGGAGGTATCGCAGGCATTAGGGTTTGGTTTCCGTTGCGGGTTTCTTGGCTTGTTGCATATGGAAATTGTCCAAGAACGCCTGGAGCGTGAATTCGACATGGATATCATTACCACGGCGCCCTCCGTCATTTATGAGGTGCTGCGTACGGACGGTGAGCTACTTTACGTAGACAGTCCCGCGCTGATGCCCGAGGTCTCCGATATAGAGGAAATCCGCGAGCCTATTGTCGAGGTCAGCTTGCTCATGCCCCAGGACTATGTGGGGCCGGTGATGACATTGTGTAATGCCCGCCGCGGCATACAAAAAAACATGACCTATATGGGCAAGCAGGTGAGTTTGGTCTTTGAGATTCCCCTGGCCGAGATTGTGTTGGACTTTTTTGACCGACTCAAATCCGTTTCCCGCGGCTATGCTTCCATGGACTATGAGTTTCTGGAATACCGGGCTGCAGATGTGGTCAAGGTTGATTTGTTGATTAACGGGGACAAGGTGGATGCCTTGTCAATGATAGTGCATCGTGAAAATGCCCGTAACCGGGGGCGGGATGTGGCGGTCAAAATGCGGGAGATCATACCCCGACAGATGTTTGAGATTGCCATTCAGGCCACGATTGGTAATGATGTCATTGCGCGTGAGAATGTCCGGGCATTGCGCAAGAACGTCCTGGCCAAATGTTACGGGGGCGATATCTCGCGCAAACGCAAGTTGCTGGAAAAGCAAAAAGCAGGTAAAAAGCGCATGAAGCAGGTGGGTAATGTAGAAATACCCCAAGAGGCCTTTTTGGCAATTTTACAGGTAGAAGATTAATCAATTAAAGGTGGGGCATGCACTGGGATTTTGCCTTGATATTATTTGTGTTGCTCGTTTTAACGGGCGTGATTTGGTTTTATGATCGCTTCTTTCATGCCAGGAAGCGACGCCGCAAAGGTGAGCAGGCAGTGGCTGCGCTGCCTGCCGTGGGCTCGATGTCGGCTACTGAGCGAGCCAAACTGGAAAAGCAGACCTATGATCGAGCTGCCCGCATGCCGTGGTGGATTGAGTATGGGGCGAGCTTTTTTCCGGTGATTTTATTTGTTTTTATACTGCGCTCTTTTATCGTGGAGCCATTTCGTATTCCCTCGGGCTCGATGTTACCGACTTTGCAAAGTGGCGATTTCATTTTGGTGAATAAATACGATTACGGCATTCGTTTGCCGGTCATCAATAAAAAAATCATCTCCATGAATGAGCCCAAGGTCGGCGATGTGATGGTATTCAAATACCCCCTCAATACCGAGATCGACTATATCAAGCGGGTCGTCGGGACACCGGGTGATGTGGTGGAATACAAGAACCAGCATTTATATGTCAACGGCCAGGAGATTGAGCGCATACGGGACGGGGATTTTTATGAGCCTGACCGCAGCCAGTACATCAATCAGTATGAGGAGTTTTTAGGCGCCCGTTCCAATGAAATTCTGGTGAATCCTGATAGCCATCTTAATATCGCCCCCATCGTGCGCTTTCCGCACTTCGATCTATGCGAGTACCGCCATAGCAGTGTACGCTGTGAGGTGCCAGAGGGATATTATTACGTGATGGGAGATAATCGTGATAATAGCCTTGATAGCCGGTTTTGGGGGTTTGTCCCTGAGGAAAATATTGTCGGCCGGGCATTTTTCATCTGGATGAATTTTAATGATTTTGGACGAATAGGACGTTTTCACTAATGTCGGGTATGCAGCATTTAGAGCAATCTTTGCGTTATCAGTTCAAGGAGCGGGATTTGCTCAGGCAGGCGCTAACACATAGAAGTTATGCCGGCAAGCACAATGAGCGTCTCGAGTTTTTGGGCGATGGGGTGCTGAATTTTGTGGTGGCTGCGCTGTTATTTAAGCAGTTTCAGCGCATCGATGAGGGTGATCTGTCCCGCGTTCGGGCAAGTCTGGTCAAGCAGGACACGCTGGCCCAATTGGCTCAGCAGCTACAGGTAGCTAGCTATTTACGTCTCGGTGAGGGGGAGCTGAAAAGTGGTGGCTTTAATCGACCCTCTATACAGGCGGATGCTGTCGAGGCGATTTTTGGGGCGATTTATCTTGATGGTGGTTTTGCCGCCGTGTACAAGGTAATAGAGCAGTTGTACCGCCCCCTGATCGAGCAATCCGATCCAAAAACCCTGGGCAAGGATGCCAAAACACTATTACAGGAAACCGTACAGGCGTTGCGTATGGATTTGCCCGTCTATACCGTGGTGGATACTCAGGGTGCGGCCCATGACCAGACCTTTGTAGTGAGCTGCACCCTCGATCAATTAGGCATTAACACCCGGGCCAAGGGCTCAAGTCGGCGTTCGGCCGAGCAGGCTGCGGCTTCATTGGCACTGGCAGCCATTGATAAACAACATAAGGCAAACTAACCGATATGACAGATAATAATGCATTCAAATGTGGATTCATCGCTGTTGTCGGACGGCCCAATGTGGGCAAATCCACCTTGACCAACGCATTGGTCGGGGCCAAGGTTTCCATCGTCTCCAGAAAGGCACAAACCACGCGGCATCGGATTCACAGCGTGCTGACCCGGGAGCAGGAGCAGTTCATCTTTGTGGATACTCCGGGGTTTCAGACCCGCCATAAGGGTGCCATGAACCGCATGATGAATCGGGTGGTGACCCAGACCTTGAAAGACGTTGATGTGGTATTGCATGTACTGGAAGCTAATCGCTGGACCGAGGAAGATGAGCAGGTGCTGTCCTTGTTGCCCGAGTCCGGAGCCGTATTTGCCGTACTCAACAAAGTTGATCGCATCAGGGACAAGACCGAGTTGCTCCCCTATATTACCGAACTGAGTGAGCGGTTTGATTATGCCGAGATCATTCCGGTCAGTGCCGAGCGTAATATACAGCTCGATGTGCTGCTTGACGAGATTGCCCGCTATTTGCCTGAATCGGTACCGTTCTTTGATGAAGAAACCTTAACTGATCGGCCCATGCGTTTTATTGCTGCAGAGCTGATTCGGGAAAAGATTTTTCGCTTGGTCGGTGATGAGTTGCCCTATGGATGCACCGTTTTTGTCGAGCAGTGGGAGGAGGATGAAAACGGCGTGCGTATCGCCGCCTGTGTGCTCGTTGAACGCGAGTCACACCGGCCCATTTTGCTGGGTGCCGGAGGACTGCATATGAAGCGTATCGCCACTGAGGCGCGGCAGGATATTGCCCGCATGCTTGATAAGCCGGTCTTTTTAGAGGTCTTTATCAAGGTGCGTCGGGGCTGGCTCGATAGCGAATCAGAGTTGCGCCAACTCGGTTATGAGTAGGCAGCGGCAGCGCGTTCACGGGGCATCGGCTTATGTACTGCATACTATTGATTGGCGGGAGACCTCATTAATCGCTCAGTTATTCACTGAGTCGCATGGTCGGGTTGCGGTGGTTGCCAAGGGCGCCAAGCGCCCCTATTCACGCTTAAAAGCGGTTCTATTGTCTTTTCAGGCCATCGAGGCAGGTTGGGTCGGGGGGGGCGATATCAAGACCCTGACTACTGCTGAGCTTGCACGCATCCATCCGTTACCAGGAGGCGCATTGTTGTCGGCCTGGTATCTGAATGAGTTATTACTTTTACTGCTCCCCAAAGAGGATCCGCATCCGCATCTTTTCAAGGTCTATTGTGAGACCTTGCAAGCCCTGACTGATTCGCCTGATTTCCTGGCGCCCATTTTGCGGCGCTTTGAATGGATTTTATTGCAGGAGACTGGTTATGGCCTGGAAGGGAGCCTGCCTACATTGGAGCAATTCAGGGCCGATCAGGGATTGCGGCAGCTACTGCGTGAGCGAATAAACGAATTACTCGCACGGCCTTTGCGTACGCGACAGGTGCTGCAGGAGCTGCACCAGTTATAAATTTTATTATTACTCATCAGGAGCGGTATGAGCCAAGGTGTTGTTTTATCGGTTTTAGCCTCTGTCTTATTCGCCTGTGTTTATTATTTTTCGGCGGTTTTATATCCTCTGCAGGGGGCGGAGCTATTTGCCTGGCGCATCGTTCTGGCCTTGCCGGCATTGGCGCTTGTGATACACCATGCTCAACGCTGGCCGGAGGTACTGGCGGTTGGCAAAAGACTGGTGACTGATCCACGTTTTTTATTACTGACCCTGGCCAGCGCGGCCTTGTTTGGTACGCAGCTATGGCTGTTTGTCTGGGCACCCCTGAATAAAAAGGCTCTGGATGTTTCGATGGGCTATTTTTTGTTGCCTTTATGTATGGTTCTGGTCGGGCAGCTTTTTTATAAGGAGCGCTTGAGTGCATGGCAGTGGTGTGCCGTGGCATTGGCTGCTAGCGGCGTGCTGCATGAGCTGTGGCGCACGCATAGCTTTTCCTGGGCTACCGCCCTGGTAGCCTTGGGTTATCCGCCTTATTTCATGTTGCGCCGTTATCTGCAGGTGGGCACGCTGGTGTCCTTGTGGTTTGATTTTTGTGTGTTGTTACTGCCTTCTATTTATATATTTGCGGTCTATGGCTTGGCGGGCGGGTCCAACTTCAACTTGGTGTTTGAGCAGCCCAGATTGCTCTGGCAGGTGCCTTTTTTCGGGTTGTTTAGTGCAGTGGCATTACTTTTTTATATTGCTGCCAGTCGCCAATTGCCATTAGGGTTATTCGGGTTGTTGGGCTATGTAGAGCCAGTTTTGCTTTTTTGGGTGGCTTTTTTATTGCTGGGCGAACCCATTCAAGCTAGCCAGTGGTGGACTTATATCCCCATCTGGGGGGCCGTCGCCCTGTTGGTGTTGGAAGGTGCGCTGCACTGGCGCCGCCAGCTAAGGAGGGGTGCAACCAATTGATTTGTGGCACTCTTTAAACAAGAAAGACCGTATGCTGTGCATACGGTCCTCTCTATGTGCTGCATACCTCTGTTTTAATCCTGGCCACCAAAAATGCCAAGCAAAGCCAGCAGGTTGCTAAAGATATTATATAAACTCAGATAGACCGCCAAGGTCGCAGTAATGTAGTTGGTCTCACCACCGTTGATGATGCGCTGCAAGTCGACCAGCAAAAAGACCGAAAATATGGCAATGGCCATGACGGAAATGGTCAGCATCAGGGCGGGAATCTGCAAGAAAATATTGGCTACGGCGGCCACAATAAGAATAATGACGCCCGTAATCAAAAAGCGCTGCAAGTGGCTGAAGTCGCGTTTGGTCGTGCTGGCGATGGAAGCCATCGCGAAAAATACCGCACCGGTGCCGCCAAAGGCAAGCATGACCAGTTGTGCACCATTTTGAAAGCCCAGGACAAAGCCCAGGACGCGTGAGAGCATGACGCCCATGAAAAAGGTAAAGGCGAGCAGGAAAACGACGCCCATGCTGTTGTTTTTGTTTTTCTCGACAAGAAACATCAAGCCAAATGCGCCGGCTAAAAATATAATCAGGGAAGTACCAGGGCTATTCGCCATGGCTGCGCCAACGTTAAAGCTCAACCCGAAAAATGCCCCCAAAACGGTGGGGATCATCGATAGGGCAAGCATCCAGTAGGTATTGCGTAATACCCGATTACGCGCGACCGCAGACTCTGTGCGCGGTGTTGCCTGATGGGTTGGATGGAAGTCACTCATGATTTGTATCCTTGAAAGCTATAACTTTTATAATCCCTATAGGTTAACTGATAAGGCTTTGGATAAGCAAGGTGGGTAAACCCCCTAGTCCCCTGCTTTAGTGCCTCCTTGTTCCTATTAGAAAGAGCTTCAGCGCTGAAGTTCCCGAGCCTTGAGATCAAAACCACGGGATTGATAGGCGCGCCAGCGCAGGCGGGCTTGTTGGCGGCAATGCTCCTCGCTAGAGACCACCTCCAAAATCCGTTTGCTTTGTGGTAGCAAAGGGGGCACCTCCTGATCGAGGTTGAGTAGCCAGGGTTGCTCCAGCCATTGCTCTGCCTGCTGCATCTGGTTTTGGTCATGGCACAAAATAATGGGGGTTTGGGCGGCATAAGTATCACTTGCCAGGGCATGTGGGACAAAAGCCGTCGGCTGAAACCCCCATAAAAAGCGATTGAAATGTGCCAGCGCACGCTGATCGCCCAGATACACCATCAACTGCCGCCCACGTTCATAATGAGCCTGTAATAACTCACAACTTGTGCGGAAACGGTTGGTGGCACCAAAGGCAAAATCAACGCGCATGGGTTTACTCGTCGATTTGATCCAGGAGGTAGCTAAACAGCAAGGGCACAGGACGTCCTGTGGCCCCTTTGTTGCTACCCTCGTTCCAGGCGGTACCCGCAATATCCAGATGCGCCCAAGGATATTTATCAGTAAAGCGGGCCAGGAAACAGGCGGCCGTGGTGGCGCCGGCCCCGGGGGTACCAATGTTGGCTATATCGGCAAAGTTGGATTTGAGCTGTTCCTGATACGTATCATCTATGGGCAGCGGCCAGGCTGGGTCATTGGCCTCTCGGGCGGCTTCGAGCAACTCATTTTTAAGGCGCTCATTGTTACTAAATAAACCACTGTTGTGATGGCCCAGGGCAACCACACAGGCGCCGGTAAGGGTGGCCATGTTGATTACTGTGGCCGGATTGAAGCGTTCGGCGTAGGTCAGCGCATCGCAAAGTACGAGACGGCCCTCGGCATCGGTATTGAGGATTTCGATGGTGGTACCGGATTTTGCCGTGACAATATCGCCCGGTTTGTTGGCGGTGCTGCTGGGCATGTTTTCACAAGCGGCAATCAGGCCGATGACTGGACGATTGATACCCATGCGGGCGATGGCATGAAAAATGCCCAGCACGCTGGCCGCACCGCACATATCGTATTTCATTTCGTCCATTTTCTGAGCGGGTTTGATGGAAATGCCACCGGAGTCGAAAGTCAGCCCCTTGCCCACTAAGACGATTGGATCCTCATCTGAGGCATTTTCGGGGGTGTATTTCATCTCGATGAACACGGGCGGCTGGGCAGAACCTTTGGCTACTGACAGGAAGGCCCCCATTTTCAAGGCCTCAATCTGTTTTTCTCCCAGCACATCGGTGCTGATCTGGGGGAAGGTCTGAGCCAATTGCTTGGCTTGCTCACCCAGATAGGTCGGGGTACAGATGTTGGGGGGGAGATCAGCCAGCAGACGGGTCAGGTTTTGCCCCTCACCCAGGGCCTGCCCCTCGCGCAGACCGGCCTCGGCCTCGGCTTGCTGGGTCTTGCTCACCCACAGACCAAAGCGCTCCAGCACAATAGGATCAGCTTTTTTGCTTAGGGTATGATCATATTTATAAGTGCTGAGCAGCAGTGCCTGTGCAGCTGCGCGCGCCCGTACACGCAGGGACGATCCTGCGCAGTCATTGCTAGCCAGAGTCGAGACAGCATCGGTCAGGTTGGCGTCCACGCAGTATTGTGCAAATTGTTTTTCTGCTTCAAAGTGAGTTTTAGTGTTATATTTTTTCTTTTCTCCCAGTCCAATGATGACAATGCGCCGTGCCTTGATATTGGCCAGTTGGCGAAGCACAATGTGTGTCTTTGCCTGCCCCTTGAACTCGCTTTGCAAAATCTCTGACAGAGCCCCGTTCGCTACCTCATCCAGGGCTTTGGCGGCAGGGGTGAGTTCCTTGTCTGTAAACACCCCGACCGCAAGCGCTGAGGTTTCCACCTCGGAAACGGGGGTTGTGGTTAAGGCATTTAGTTTCATACAAATATCCTTTTGTTATGCAAATAGATTGCGTTGTTTACCGTAAAAATATCGAGTTTAGTATATGTCTTTGTTCAGGCGCAGCGTAGTCTCTGAAATATTAAGCCATGGTGGGGTCGTGTTGTCTACCCTGATTGTCGTGTGGCTCAGTGTGCTGCTGGTGCGTCTGCTCGGCGATGCTGCCAGTGGACGTATTGGCGCCGAGGTTGTTTTGGGTCTAGCGGTATTTTCCAGTATCACTGCGTTACCCGTCATCTTGGCAGTATCCTTGTTTATAGCAGTTTTGACCACCGTAAGCCGCAGTTACCGCGAATCCGAAATGGTGGTGTGGTTCTCCAGTGGGCTTTCACTCAGTCACTGGATACGTCCCGTATTATACTGTGCCTTGCCTGTAGCGCTCATTGTAGCTGCTCTTACTTTTTACGGGGCGCCCTGGGCTTATCGCCAAATTGCCGAGTACCATCAACGCTATGAGCTGCGTTCCGATCTGAGCAGGGTCAGTACGGGCGAGTTTATTGAGACCGAGGGCGGTGAGCGCGTGTTTTTCAGTGAGGAGCCCATCAGCGATGATGATGATTTGGGGCAGGTGGTTGTGCGCATTGAAGGCGAGGAGTGGCTGCATGTGATCACAGCACAGAGTGCTCATACAGAGATCATGGACAATAATGACCGCTTTCTCGTGCTGCATGATGGTCATCGTTATGATTTGCATCCCGGGGCAGGAGATATGCGTTTGTTCAAATTTGATCGCTATGGGGTACGGATGGAGAATCGTGATGAGGATACCAATCCGGAGGCGATCCGTGCCCAAGCGCAAAGGCAGCTCAAGGCTCGTACAACCGAGCGTTTGGTGCAGAGCTTTGATGAGGGCTCACAGGCTCACCTGATGTGGCGCCTGGCCATGCCCCTGGCTGCGCTGAATCTGGCACTATTGGCGATCCCCTTAGGTGCGGTCAACCCTCGTCTGGGACGTAGTGGAGATGTGCTGGTTGCCGGTTTGTTGGCTTTACTCTATATGAATTTGATTAATTTGTCGCGTGGTTGGATTAACAAAGGCACACTGCCTTTTGAACTGGGCTTGTGGCTGGTGCATGCTTTATTTGCTGGTTTGATGGTGTTTTTGCTTTGGCAAAGGCTGCGCGTGAAAAAACCTAAAGAGGAGTGACTGGCCTGTTGAAAAGCAAAAGTCCTATGCTTATAACCAAATGAAATAAAAAGCACTCCCTTTATTACGTATAATGGCTGCCTAAGGAGAGTAGCATATGAATCTACAGCAATTTCGCTTTGTCCGTGAGGCAATTAGACGTAATTTTAATTTGACCGATGCAGCGCGTGCCCTGCATACCTCCCAGCCAGGCGTGTCCAAGGCCATCATTGAGTTGGAGGAGGAGCTGGGCGTCAAGATTTTCGAGCGTCATGGCAAGCGCATACGTGGCCTGACGCGTCCGGGCAAGGATGTCTACCAGGTCATTGATCGAATTATGGCCGAGGTGGAAAACCTGAAAAAGGTGAGCGCTGATTATGCCCAGCATGATTCCGGTATCCTGACCATTGCCTGTACCCATGCGCAGGCTCGTTATTTATTGCCCAAGGTCATCCCCGAGTTCAGGCAGCGGTTTCCCAAGGTTCATTTGGTGCTGGCCGAGGGCAGCCCGCCGCATTTGGCTCAGATGGTCTTGCATGAGCGGGCTGATATTGCCGTGGCAACAGAAACATTGGCTGAAATAGACGGGTTGGTTGCGCTGCCTGTTTACCCCTGGCAGCATACCGTTGTGGTTGCCCCCGATCACCCACTGGCTGATTTACCTGCTAATCGGGCCACAGAGTTGACGCTCGAACGTATTGCCAGCTATCCCATTGTGACCTATGACCGCAGGTTTTCTGGTCGTCCCACCATTGATGAGGCTTTTGCCAAGGCGGGTATAGAGCCCAATATCGTCCTGGAGGCGATTGATGCTGATGTGATTAAAACCTATGTGGATGTCGGCCTGGGCATTGGTATTATTGCTGGTATGGCTTTTGATCCCCGACGGGACAAGGCCCTGGTCGGGCTACCTGCCGGACATTTGTTTGGCACGCATATCACCCGTGTTGCCCTGCGTGAGGGCAGCTATCTGCGTGATTATATGTATTTGTTTCTGGAAATGCTCTCGGCCGAACTCACCCGTGAGCGTGTGGACAAGGCCATGTTTGGTTAGTGTTTAGCGCTGGGCCAGACGTGCATCATCCACATCAAGCCTGCGGGCGCCAGTAAAACGCTGGCGCCAGTAGGAGACCCCCATATCCTCAATGCGTACCACCGCTCCGGTTCGGGGTGCGTGGACAAATTTGTTGTCCCCAATATAAATACCTACATGCGAAAAGCGTGCCCCGCGGGTATTAAAAAAGACCAAATCCCCCTGTTTGAGATCGGCCTGCTCAACGCGTGTGCCCATTTTTGCCAACTCGGCTGAGCTGCGGGGCAAGTTCAGGCCCAAGGACTGCTCGGCCACATAGCCGACCAGGCCGCTGCAATCAAAACCGCTGTTGGGGTCCTCGCCACCAAAGGTGTATTTGATGCCTAATAGATTAAGTGCCTCGCCGGCCATCTGATGGGTGCCGCGACCCAAGTGCTCACGTGCATAGGAAAAGGTGCGATCTGTCAGACCTCGGTTGGCCAGGTAGGCCCCCAGGGGATCAGACTGTGTCCGGTAGGCATATTCATTGCGTAATTCATCGAGCAGATCATCGAGCTCAGCATTTTGCTGGTGTGCGGACTGGGTCGCACAACCTGTCAACAGCGCCATCACCACAAGCCCCAAGGCCAAAGTGCTTTTTTTGGTTAATCTCTGTAAGGTTTGGGTGAGGATGGGTTGAGCAGGTGGTATGGACATGAGCGCAGCGTTGAAATTTATGATGACGAGAATAGACAGTGCAAATTTTAACCAAACGGGAAAATAAGTAAAGGGGGGTTTGCATCCAGCATATGCGGGGTGCGTTGGCAGCCCCGCATCACAGCATAGCCCTACATCCCGCTATAAACAGGTCCTTCGCCCCCCTGGGGGGTGACCCAGACGATGTTTTGATTAGGATCCTTGATGTCGCATGTCTTGCAGTGGATACAGTTCTCGGCGTTGATCTGTAGTTGATCCTGGCCCTCATCATCTTTGACAAACTCATAGACACCTGCCGGGCAGTACCTTGCCTCTGGACCTGCATAGGTTTTTAAATTTACCTCTACAGGCAGCTCAGCATCCTTGAGGGTTAAATGCACCGGTTGATTTTCCTCATGATGGGTATTGGTCAGATAGACCGAGCTTAAACGATCAAAGGTCAAGACCCCATCAGGGCGCGGGTATTCAATGGGTTCGCATTGATCGGCAGGTTGTAGGTAGACATGATCGGGCCGGTGGTTTTTCAAGGACCAGGGGAATTTGCCCCGCAGTAACCACTGCTCTACACCGGTCATCAGGGTACCAACGGTGCGTCCTTTTTTGAACCACTGTTTGAAGTTGCGCGACTGATGCAGCTCATCGTGTAGCCAGGATTGCTCAAATGCTAGCGGGTAGGCAGTCAGCTCATCATGCTGACGGTCCTCATTGAGGGCAGCAAACACAGCCTCGGCCGCCAGGGCGCCGGATTTGATGGCTGAATGGCTCCCCTTGATGCGGGCGGCATTGAGCAGGCCAGCATCACAGCCCACCAGGGCGCCGCCCGGAAAGACCATTTTGGGCAGTGACATCAGGCCGCCAGCAGTCAATGAGCGGGCGCCATAGGCGATGCGCTTGCCGCCCTCAAAGGTAGGGCGAATGGCCGGGTGTGTCTTGAAGCGCTGAAACTCCTCAAACGGAGAAAGCCAGGGGTTGGCATAATCCAGCCCCACAACCAGACCAACTGCCACCAGGTTATTATCCAGATGATACAGAAATGAGCCGCCATAAGTATCTGTATCCAGCGGCCAGCCCGCCGTATGCACAACCAGCCCGGGATGAGACTGCCCCGGCTCGACCTCCCAGAGTTCCTTGAGGCCTATGCCATAACTTTGGGCATTACGGTTTTTGTCCAACTGGTATTTTTCTATCAAACGACGTCCCAGGTGGCCGCGCGAACCCTCCGCGAAAATGGTGTATTTGGCATGCAGCTCCATGCCGGGCTGATAATTGGGTCCCTTGCTGCCATCTCGCTCCAGCCCCATATCACCTGTTACTACCCCACAAACTGCGCCTTCATCATTGTAGAGAATGTCGGCGGCAGCAAAGCCCGGAAAGACATCAATTTCCAGGGCCTCGGCCTGCTCGCCCAGCCATTTGGTAACCTCACCCAGGCGAACGACATAATTGCCCTTGTTTTTAAATGTGTCGGGCAAGAGCCAGTCAGGAGTTTGGCGGGCTTTGTCGGGGCTCAGAAAAAGAAACCTGTCTTCGGTGACAGGGACATTTAACGGGGCTCCTTTTTCCTTCCAGTCCGGGATTAGCTCGCCGAGTGCACGCGGATCCATGACGGCACCCGACAGTATATGGGCGCCGACCTCAGCGCCCTTTTCCAGTACGAGGATGCTGATTTCTTTTTGGGCTTCATTGGCCAGCTGTTTTAGCCGGATGGCCGTAGCAAGGCCTGCCGGTCCAGCGCCAACAATTACGACATCATATTCCATGGAGTCGCGTTCAGACATCTTTGATTCTCCGAATACAATTCTAGACGTAGATACTCTCAGTCATTAAAGTATAGTGAAAAACTGCAGTATGAGAGAGCAAGTTTTCATCAACTATACGGGTTTTTCAGGACTTAGCCTAGCATGCAAGCCTGTGAAGCGTTAATATAACTATAGGAAGTACCATCAAAATATAAAAGTCTACACCGATAGGAGCGCATAAATGAGCAAAGTTTATCCCAGTGCAAAGGCCGCACTCGACGGGGTGGTGGCCGATGGACAGACAATCGCTGTTGGTGGCTTTGGGTTATGTGGTATTCCCGAGGCCTTGATAACGGCATTGCGAGAAACCGGCGTTAAAAATATAACTGGGGTGAGTAATAATGCAGGTGTCGATGGTAAAGGGCTCGGGCAGTTGCTCGAAACCCGGCAGTTGAGCAAGATGATCTCATCTTATGTCGGCGAGAACAAGGAGTTCGAGCGTCAATATCTGGCTGGGGATATAGAGATAGAGTTTACTCCTCAGGGAACCCTTGCAGAGCGTTTGCGCGCAGGGGGCGCGGGTATTCCGGCATTCTTTACTGCTACAGGTGCTGGCACCATGGTAGCTGAGGGCAAGGAAACACGTGAATTTGATGGCCGTGAGTATGTGATGGAGCGGGCCATCGTGCCTGATGTAGCGCTGGTCAAAGCTTATATTGCTGACAAAAGCGGCAATCTGGTTTTTCGCAAGACCGCACGCAATTTTAACCCTAATGTCGCAATGGCCGGGAAAATCACTGTTGTCGAGGTGGAAAAGCTGGTCGAAATCGGCGAGCTTGATCCTGAGCATGTTCATTTACCCGGGGTTTTTGTCGATCGTATTGTGCTCAATGAACACCCTGAAAAACACATAGAACATCGCACCGTACGTACAGATTAAGGAGGTTTATAATGGCTTGGACGCGTGATGAGATGGCCGCACGAGCAGCCAGGGAGCTGCGTGATGGCTACTACGTAAATTTGGGTATCGGCATGCCTACCATGGTGGCAAACCATGTGCCGGAGGATATGACCGTCTGGTTGCAGTCAGAAAATGGGCTGCTGGGCATTGGACCCTTTCCGCGTGAGGATGAGGTCGATGCCGATTTGATTAATGCAGGTAAACAAACCGTGACCACTCTGCCGGGCTCCTCGTTTTTTTCATCGGCAGATTCTTTTGCCATGATTCGGGCCGGCAAGATTAATTTGGCCATTTTGGGGGCCATGCAGGTTTCCGAAAAGGGCGATCTGGCCAACTGGATGATTCCAGGCAAAATGGTCAAGGGCATGGGCGGCGCCATGGATTTGGTTGCCGGGGTTGAGCGAGTCGTGGTGTTGATGGAGCATGTGGTCAACAAAAAGGACGGCAGTACCGAGCTCAAGCTTTTGCCCGAGTGTACGTTGCCCCTGACTGGTGTTGGTGTGGTTGATTTGATCATTACCGATCTGGGTGTCTTTGAGGTGACAGGGGATGGGCTCAGGCTTACTGAGCTGGCACCAGGTGTAACCATCGAGGAGGTGCAGGAAAAAACCGCAGCCAAACTCGATGTGAGCGCAGTCACCGCCAAGGCCTGACCGCTGTAGTTAGCGGCTTGGCCGTGTCGTGGTTGGACGCCCGTTTTCATCTAGAAAGCGGGCGTTGTTCATTGGATGGATCATCGTATCCTGTAATTCACCTGTACCTCTCTTATTGGCAGTGAACATGACGATTAGCGATCAAATTTCAATCCGTTTGGAGGCGTTACGCACATTGATGATTGCGCATCAGATTGATGCCTATCTGGTCTTGACTTCCGACCCTCATTTATCCGAGTATTTGCCCGAGCATTGGCAGGCTCGACGTTGGTTGACTGGTTTTGATGGCTCGGCAGGCACCCTGTTGGTGACCCGGCACGAGGCCCTGTTATGGACCGATAGTCGTTATTGGGTGCAGGCCGAACAAAGTCTCGGGCAGTCAGGGATACAGTTGATGAAACAGGGTGATACAGGGGTGCCCGAGCCGGATGGTTATTTGCAACAGCATTTGCCCGCCGGCTCGGTGCTGTGTATGGACAGTACGGTAACGGCCATCACTGTCTATGAGCATTGGCAGGCGCTTGCCCGTGAGCAACGTTGGACCATACAGGAGCAGGATGCCTTGCTGGATGATTTGTGGGCGGATCGGCCGGCACTACCCACTGCACCTGTTTATGCGCATGAGCCCC
>Ga0209487_1002346_pt1 | contig 15435 bp, 12 predicted proteins | sample Poulit2012_FD_187524 | JGI IMG/M metagenome (GOLD analysis project Ga0209487, IMG submission 187524) | Agricultural soil microbial communities from Georgia to study Nitrogen management - Poultry litter 2012 (SPAdes) (version 2) | ecosystem: Environmental > Terrestrial > Soil > Agricultural land... | reverse complement strand
CACGATAATTATCAATATCATGTACGTAAAAAATCATTGGTCGTTTTAAATTAGCATAATCAAAGAAAACAGAAGAGTAATCAGTTATGAGTATATCTGAAACTAAATATAAATCACGAATGTCTTCGTGATACGAATAATCAAAAACAAAGTTATGATAATTAGATAAATCAATTTTTTCGGCAATTAAATAATGCAATCTTAATATAATAAGGTACTCTTCGCCTAATGATTTTTCCATTTCTGCTAAATCAAAAGGTAAATTAAATTTATAATGACCTACTTTTTTAAAGTCATCGTCACGCCAAGTTGGAGCGTAAAGAATAATTTTTTTATCCTTTGGTAATTGTAATTTATTTTTAATCGTATTAATGTCATCTTTATTATTATGTGTAAATAAAAAGTCATTTCTCGGATATCCCGATTCAATCATTGTTTTATTAAACTGAAAAGCGCTCTTAAATATTTCTGTCGAATATTCATTTGGTGAGATTAAATAATCCCATTTACTACTTTCAGTTACAAAATTCTTTTTGTACTTTTCAGTGTTCGTTCCAGGCATATGTACTTCATCCATATCAGTAGCTAATTTCTTTAGTGGTGTACCGTGCCACGTTTGTAAATAGATTGTTTTACTAGGTTTTGGGATCCATAAAGGTAACCGACTATTAGATACCCAGTACTTAGCACGCGTCATTAAAAATAACCACTTTACTGAAAATCTTTTTGCATATTGCACGTTATATTGAGCGAATGAATCAAAGTTTTGTTTATCAACACTCCAATATAATTTTAAATGAGGATAGTGTTCGGCGAGATATTCATAAATTGCTCTTGGATTATCGCTGTATTGTTTTCCTAAAAAGCTTTCAAAAATAATTAAATGTTCATCTTTAGGTAAAATTGCTCCGAACACTTTAAAAATAATTTTATATAGATTACTTATCATGTTTTTAATTTGATGCACATAATCACCTATTTCTAACTTATTTACAATTAAATAGTATAACATAAAAATAAAACAAAGGTATTAATATGAGAACAAGCGAAAAGCTGATTTGTAAATGAAACTTAATATAGAAAGTATAGAAATAAACAAATATCTACGTTATAATAATACAATTAGTATAATAAAAGAAAGGAAGAATAAGGCTTGAAAAAGTTAATAAATATAGTTTTAATTACACTTTTAATTACTTCAAATATGTTTATATCGCCAGGCTTTGCAAAAGAGTCAACCGATATGTCAGAAGAAAATCAAGTCATCTTATACTCACCTGAGTCAGAAGAAGATCTGATACTCTATGAAGATGAAGATTTGGAAGAAGAACAAGACAGCGTAAAAAACAATTTCTCGGCATTATTAATTGGAGAGATAAGTGAAAAAGAAACGAGTTTAGTTGAAGTAGAAACAAGTGAAAAAGTCATTCAAGGCTACATTGATTCTGAATCAGTCATTGATCCAAGTGAAATGATGGAAGAATACAAATTATATTCAGAAGATGAAAATGAAGAAATTCCAATGTACATAGATGAATCGCAAGAAGAACTTTTATATGAACTTGAAGAAGGTACAAGTGTCTTAGTGAACAAAATCTATTTAAAAGAACAAAGAACTGAAGATTATGTTCATGTTACACTCAATCCAGAAACTGAAGAAGTACCTGAAGAGTTAGAAGAAGAGTTTGAAAAACCAGAAGATGTGCAAGGGTTCGTGCAAATTGACCATTTAATTGCACCTGATAAAGAAGAAGTACTTCTTTCAGAACGAGAAGAAAAAGAATCAAGTGAAGAAAATGTGGAAAAACAAAAACCTACAAATGATGAGCAATCAAACGAAGAAGAACAAAGCAATTCAGAAGAAGCACAACCTGATGATAAATTAGAGTCAGATGATGAAGCGGCTACTGGAGAAACAGAAGAAGAAAAAGAAAACAATGAAATGAGTACATTCGCAAGTAAACCACAAACTTCAAGCACAAGTCGTTTAGGTCATATACGTGGCGGTGATGATCGAAAAATCTATAAAACATTAGGTGGTAAATCCACACAGCCATCATCCAAGCATTGGAATAAAGTGTATTACATTAAGCGTCAAGCTAAAATAGATTCGGAAACGTATTATTTATTAAGCCGTTCTCCGAGCGCCTCAAAGAATGTGGTGGGTTGGATGAACGCAAAGGATTTAGAAACACATAAACATCAAGGCGTCTCGAGAGAGTCCCATCAAATGATCATTAAAGGAACAGGTAGAGCTACTTCAAAAGCTTGGGGTGGGAGTAAAGACGCAGTTCATCGATCTTTAAGTAAATATAAAAATAAAAAATTACATGTCAATTTAACAGAAAAAGTAGGAAATAATATATGGTATCGTGGAAAAATAAACGGTAGTGGTCAGAATGTTTGGTTACATGAAAATCAAGTTAAGCAAATCGAAATAACTGAATCAGAAACAAGTCGTTTAGGTCATATACGTGGTGGTGATGATCGAAAGATCTATAAAACATTAGGTGGTAAATCCACACAGCCATCATCCAAGCACTGGAATAAAGTGTATTACATTAAGCGTCAAGCTAAAATGGATTCGGAAACGTATTATTTATTAAGCCGTTCTCCGAGCGCCTCAAAGAATGTGGTGGGTTGGATGAACGCAAAGGATTTAGAAACACATAAACATCAAGGCGTCTCGAGAGAGTCCCATCAAATGATCATTAAAGGAACAGGTAGAGCTACTTCAAAAGCTTGGGGTGGGAGTAAAGATACCGTCCATCAATCAATGAAATCTTTTACAGGTGATATTTTTGATATTAACCTTACAGAAAAAGTTGGCAAAAACACGTGGTATCGTGGAAAGATAAATAGTACAGGTCAAAATGTCTGGTTACATTCTAATAAATTAGAAAAAAATAATGACAAATTAATAGTCTTGGATGCAGGTCATGGAGGTCATGACGGTGGGGCAAGTGCAAATGGAATTATTGAAAAAGATGTTGCACTCGACGTTACCTTACGTGTAGAAAAAATGCTTAAAGCACGTGGTTATGACGTATTATTAACGCGTAGAACAGATCGTTTTATTGAACTGTCAGAACGCTCAAATATTGCTAACCGTAATAACGCAGATACATTTTTAAGTATCCATGCGAACTCAGGTGGCGGTATTGGAACAGAAACATGGTGGTATAATCGAAATAACGCTGTAACAAGTAAGTTATTTGCACAAACAATACAAAATGCAGTTATTAAAACAACTAATGCACGCGATCGTGGTATTAAACACGGTAATTTAAGTGTTAATCGCGAATCAAAAATGACGAGTGCATTATTAGAAATAGGTTTTTTAGATAGTTTAACTGATGCGAGAAATCTTAAAAAAGCATCATATAAAAACAAAATTGCAAAAGGTGTTGCAGACGGTTTCGATAATTATTATAAATAATAAAAATCACTTGTTATTTATTTAAATAACAAGTGATTTTTTATATTGTAAAAAGATAATTATTATCAAACGATATAATTCATAAAATACTTTTAATATGATTAGAAAAGAGAAAAAAATATTACTACGAAAGAGTGTTTGAAAACTGCTGGTTTTATCGTCAAACTTTTACATAAGGTAAATAATCTTCTGTAAAAAAACTTTTGTTTTACTTTGTGAATTTTTAAAATTAATAGTATTGAATAATTTAAAGAAAGTTGTTTCTAAAGCTATTTTAAATATTACATTTGAAGATGAGTCTAACACAATTATTATATCAACTTTATCAATTCAAAAAGAATACAAATTATGATATAGTAAATCCTGACCTTATTTTAATTTAAGTAATACATATTATGTTAATAGGTAGAAAAAGTATGCTAAATTCATTATAATTATTTTTGGTATGTATAGTATAGATATAAAGTTTTACAATGCTATTTAAGTTACATTTATAAGTTATATTTTTATGATAAATTAATTATCAATAATATAAAAGTATTGTGGAGGAAAATAAATATGAAATTAAAAAAAATAAATGACAATTTTAAAAAATCTGTCAATATAAAACAAGACAATAATCATATAATCATCAATGGTTCAGTATCTGATCATACATATAAAATTAAAGATCTTTGTTTTACTAATGAGGAGAGTAAAATTAGTTTCTCTGTTCCTAATCAAAAGAATAAAGGTGATTTTTATTATGATATAAATATTAAAAAGGAGTTTAATGAAGTAGTTCAAAAAGAAGGTGTATTTCGTCTTGATATTATCGTGCAAATATACAAAAAAAATATAACTAAAAACAGAATTAAAAAAATAAAATCTAAAAAAAGCTTTTTAAATGAAACTGAAGATTTTCTAGAATATTATATTAGATTAGGTAGATTTGAAGAAACTGTTACAGATAAATTAAATCCTACAATCATAAATGGAAATTCATTTACATTATATAAAACTATAAAAGGTAACCTTTCTTTAGCAGTTAATAAATCAATTAATCAAAAGTTTACTACAAATATAGAATCAATTATAAGCAAAAAAAACACGATAAAGTTCAGTGGTAAACTATTAACAAAAACGTATAAAATTAAAACTATTGAATTAATAGTATCAGGTAGAGAATATAACCGACAGGTTTCCTTCCCAGTAAGTATTAAACATTTAAATAGCGAAACAAAAAAGCAATATGGATTAAATGTTTACGAATATAAAACAGATATTTTATTAAAGGAAATGTTTAAAAATGTAAAAAAAGACAGTGATATTTATGAGGTTTTTTTAAAAGTCTATTCATTTAATAAAAAAGAACCAACTTTAGTTAAAGTAGGTAAACCTAATCAAAAGGTGAAAGATAAAGCTAGAATGGTTCATACAACAATAGGTGATAAAGTATTTACAGCGAATATTTACTATACCTATAAAATGGCTTCATTATGTTTTCAAGTAGAAGATTTTAAGAAAGAAAATTATAAATATCTTAAAAGATTAATGCGGTGGAGCTTCTTACTTAGACCATTCTATAAGAAAAAAGATATCTGGATAATTGGTGAGCACAAATATAGAGCACAAGACACAGGTTTACATTTTTTTAAACATGTTCGCACTAAACATCCTAAAAAAAATGCATATTACATAATTAGTGAGGATTCACCGCATACACAAAACGTTAATCCTTATGGAAATGTATTATACTATAAATCAAAAGACCATATAAAAGCAACGTTATTTGCTAATAAAATTGTTGCATCTCATGATCCACACTTTTTTTATCCTTTAAGAACAGAAAAATTTAAGAGAAAATTACACGCTAAAATTATATTTATACAACATGGCGTATTAGGAGTGAAAAACTTAACAGCTTTATATTCTAAAGATGCTGGAAGAATAGAAGCTGATCTAATGATAGTAAGCTCAGATAAAGAAAGAGATATTACTTTAAGAGACTTTGGTTATAAGAAAGACCAAGTAGCTGTTACTGGTCTTTCTAGATTTGATAGCTTGTTCAAAAACGATATTCCGACAAAACGACAATTATTAATAATCCCAACATGGAGAGAATGGTTATTACAAAAACATGTTTTTCTAGAAAGCGAGTATTTAAAAAGATATTTGAATCTTATTTACGATCAGCGATTACATCAGCTTTCTGAGAAATATAATTTTGAAGTTGTGTTATGTCTCCATCCTAATATGCAACATTTCACTGAAGTATTTAACAATGCACCATGTCGAGTTGTGAGCCAAGAAGAAGTATCTGTTCAAGATTTACTTAAAGAAAGTATTATGATGATTACAGATTATTCAAGTGTAGCTTTTGATTTTAGTTTCTTAGAGAAACCAATTATTTATTATCAATTTGACCGCAAAAGGTTTTTAGGTAAAGCTGGTTCTCATTTAAATTTAGATGAAGATCTACCAGGAGATATTGTGTTTGAAACTACGCAAATATTTAATCTGATTGACTATTATGCAAGAAATAATTTTAAAATGAAAAAAGAAAATAAGCAAAAAGCATCAAAATTTATAAAGTATAAAGATCAATATTCATCTGAACGTATATATAATCAAGTCAATGAGCTTAAAATAGAGAGTTCATTTTTGCGTGGAATTAAACAGTTTAAAAAAATTATAAAGTTAATATATAATAAGTTTATTCGTAATTGAAAATAAATCTAATTTAAATGTAAATGTGAAAGGAATTAATTTAATGAAATCAATAGTTTCAATCATTTTACCTGTATTTAACACAGAAGAGTTTATTGAAGATAGTTTAACTTCAATACTTAAACAATCTTATGAAAATTTAGAAATTATCATTATTGACAACGGTAGTTATGATTCTAGTCCGAAAATATTGGATAAATTAAAAGAGCGGGATGAACGTGTGAAACTTTATAGATTGGAAAACAACCAAGGTCCAGGTTATGCTCGTAATTTAGGTGTTCAAAAAGCTACTGGAAATTATTTGTATTTTATGGATAGTGATGATTATTTACCACGTGAAACTATCAAGATTTTGATGAATAATATAGGTGATTATCCACTAATTTTTGGTAGTCATAGAAACGTTAAATCAGATAAAGCAATAACAATTGTTTACCCTGGTGAAGTCAGTCCAAAACTTTATAAGAAAAATCGGTTTCAATTATTGAAATCAAGATCAATATTAAATCACCTTATAAAACGTGAATATGTACTTCAACATAATATTAAATTTTCAGAAGAATATTATTTATTCAATGATGTTCCATTTAAAATCTCAGCTGTTTTGGAAGCAGAAGTTGTACCATATATAAAAGAAGCAGTTTATTTTAAGAGAATTAGAAATGATTCTGTACTTAATCCTTCTTTAAGACAATGTTCGCGAAAAAAATATGCTTTAAGCTTTTTTAGTATGTATAGAGATAATAAAAATAAATTTAAACATGTAAAAATTCAAAAAGAATTGGATAAACAACTAATACATTTTTACGGGAAAAGTGTCGTGAAATATTTTAATGATTTAGTAGATATAGAAGATTTATTTGCAGATCTATCAAAAGAAATGAGTCGGGTTGATAAAAAATTGTTTAAAAATCATGGATTTTTTGCTCGTCGAGAATTAAAAGCAATATTTAATGAAGATGAAAAAAAATATCGTCGTATTCATAGCCAACATGAGTTTCTTAAAGATTTAAAAAATGGTTTAAAGACAAAACGAAAAAGACTAAGATTTTTAAATAAACATATTTTTCGTCGACTACCTCAAAAAGATAATTTAGTGTTCTTTGAAAGCTTTTTAGGAAGAAGTTATTCAGATAACCCAAAATATATATATGAATATTTAGATAAACATTATCCAGAATATAAAACAGTATGGAGCACTAGAAAAAAAACTAATATACCTGGTAATGCTAAACAAGTGCAACGTTATAGTTTAGGTTATTTTTACACGTTAGCACGTGCTAAATATTGGATTACAAATTCACAGTTACCACTATATTTTAAAAAACGTGAACAAGGAGTTTATTTACAAACTTGGCATGGAACACCTTTAAAACGTATTGGTTTTGATGTAAATGATAAAAAATCATCTTCAGACCCTAAATACAAAGAAAATTTTTATAGACAATCACGAAGATGGGATTATATGAATGCTGCAAATGAATTTTCTGCAAAAATTTTCAGAAGAACATTTCTTTTTGAAAATACTATGTTGAAACTGGGGTATCCACGTAATGATATTTTATATAATAAAAATAATTCTGAAGATATCATGAAGTTAAAAAAGAAATTTAATTTACCAACAAATAAAAAGATTATCTTATATGCACCAACTTGGAGAGATGATGGTCATGTTGCAAAAGGTAAATATAACTTTTCATTAGAATTAGATTTAAAAGCTATGCAAGAAAAACTTGGTTCTGAATATATTGTAATTTTAAGAATGCATTATTTAATTTCAGAGAAAATAGATTTAAGTGATATTAATGAGTTTGCATTTAATCTTTCTGATCATCCAGACATTGGAGAATTATATCTTATCTCAGATATATTAATAACAGATTACTCATCTGTTTTCTTTGATTATGCTAATTTAAAAAGGCCAATTCTTTTCTATACATATGATTTAGAAAAATACCGTGATGAATTGCGTGGATTTTACTTAGATATGGAGAAAGACCTTCCAGGTCCAATTCTTCAAACAACAGAAAAAGTAATCGACGAAATTATTAATATTGAGCAATTACAATTAGATTATGCTGATAAATATGCAGATTTTTATGAACGTTTTTGTAAATGGGACGATGGAAAAGCTTCAGAAAATACTGTTAAAGAAATATTTTTGAAAGATTAAAATTGAAATCAAAAAAATTGATTAATTTGAAATATATCTATAGTAGTAGTGTAATAACCGTAAGATTGGTTTACACTACTATTTTTTATTAAAATGAAAATTCAAATCTAAATCTAAGTTGTCATTCTGATTAATTAAATCAGATTATACATAAAGATAAATTAATACATATTATAGAAAGTGATATGTTAAAGATAATATACAATTTAATCGCAAATTTGAGTTTAGTATCTTGAAATAAATTTAATTGTCTTTTATATAATATACTTGTATAATCTATATGTTAAAGATAAACTTATAAAGTGAAGGGACAATTATATGAATTCTATTATTATAATATTAAAAGAACAAATCACTAATTTTTATCTAATCCGACGTTTATCACTATATGAATTAAAAAATAAAAACAGAAGCAATTATTTAGGAATGGCATGGGAGATTATTAATCCCGTTATTCAAATATTAATATATTGGTTTGTATTTGGAACGTTAAGAAATAGAGAACCTGTTGAAGTGAATGGTATAGAAGTTCCATTTTTTATATGGCTTTTAGCAGGTTTCTTTTTATGGATCTTTTCATTTCAATCTATGATTGAAGGTTCAAAATCCATATATACCAGATTAAAAATGTTATCTAAAATGAGCTTTCCATTCAGTGTGATTCCTAATTTTGTTATATTTTCAAAGTTTTATATACATATATTTATGTTAGCTATTACTATAATAATACTACAATTTAATGGCTTCTATATTTCAATATATTATGTGCAATTGATTTATTTCTTAATCTCAACTATAGCTTTATTGTATGCTATATCTTTAATCACATCTACAATATCAACTATTATTAGAGACTTTCATATGTTTTTAAACTCAACACTCAGAATGCTTCTATATTTATCAGGTGTATTATGGCCAATTACCATACTATCTGAATTTCCAATAGTTATGAAAATTATGCAACTTAATCCACTGTACTATCTTATCGAGGGGTATAGAGCTTCATTACTTGGACAAGAATGGTATATATTGACCCATTGGCAACTGGGTTTATATTTTTGGGGATTAGTGTTTATTTTACTAATGATTGGTTCAAAATTACACATTAAATTTAGAAGGCATCTTATTGATTACTTATAAAGGATAGTGAAGATTTTGGAAAAAGCAATTGTTTTAAAAAATATATCAAAAAAATATAAATTATACAGCTCATCAAAAGAACGTTTATTTGATCTACTGACACCTAAAGAATATGGTAATGATTTCTATGCTTTAAAAAATGTTAATTTTACAGCATATCAAGGAGAAGTTATCGGTTTTGTAGGTATAAATGGATCAGGTAAATCCACATTATCTAACATTATTGCAGGAATAGTACCACAAACATTAGGGGACATAGATATAAATGGAGAGGTTTCATTAATTGCTGTTTCAGCAGGATTAAAAAATGATTTAACAGGTAGAGATAATATTGAAATGAAACTTTTAATGCTAGGATTCAATAAAAAAGAAATTCAAGATTTAGAACCAAATATTATTGAATTTTCCGAACTAGGTGAGTTTATTGATCAGCCTGTTAAATCCTATTCAAGTGGGATGAAGTCCCGTTTAGGTTTTTCCATATCGGTAAATGTTGATCCAGAAATATTAATTATTGATGAAGCACTGTCTGTAGGCGATAAGGCATTTGCTGAAAAAAGTTTAGCGAAGATGAATGAGTTTAAAAGCGATGGAAAAACAATGATATTTGTCAGTCATTCGATTGCACAAATGAAACGTTTTTGTACTAAAATATTATGGCTAGAATTTGGGCAAGTTAAAGAATATGGAGATATGAAAAAAGTCATTCCTAAATACGAAAAATTTTTAACTAAGTGGGAAAAAATGACAAAAAATGAACGTTCATTATATAAAAATGCAGCTATGAATGAAAAATATAATATATCAAAAATTAATGTGGATAATTATTTTACTCCAAATCCAAATTATAATAAGGTTATTGAAAAACCTGTAACTAAAATAGCGCACTTTAAAGGCAAAGCATCTTATCTACTTAATTATCCAGATGAAAAAGAAAAAGTATCTACCAAAAATTTTAAGAATGCAGTCTATTATGTGAAAAAACAAGCTAGATACCAAGATGTAAGTTACTATCTATTAAGTACTAAAAGAAGTTCTATTGAAGGAGTAATTGGTTGGGTACAAGCTAGAAATTTAACAATACGTGATCATATTTTTGTAGATAATGATATAAAACAAATAATTATAAATAAGAATGGTAAAGCATATTCAGATCCTTGGGGAGGTCATAAACAAATTGTTATAGATGATTTAGCTCCTTATAAAGGTAAAACATATAGTGTGATATGTACAGAATATATAGGTAGAGTTTTATGGTATCAAATAGAAACAAATGAAAAAAACATATGGGTAAATAGTAAGAACGTAAATTTAGTAAATATGTAAAACTTGATCAGATAATTTTTAACATTAGTGAAAAGTTGACATGATTTTATTTGTCATGATGATTCACTAGTGTTTTTTTTATGTCTTAGAGATTCAATAAATTTTCGACTTAAATATAAATGAAATTACATTTATATAAATGTCTAATTTTTATTATAATTTTAATAGAATATATGTTAAAAACACTTAAAAGTAGTTTATATGATGAAGTCCAAAAATTAAATCAAATATTTAAGAAGCTAATTGGCTGATTTTTTAATGGTATTTAACCAGATTCATATCAGTCAATTTTACTTTTATACATTTATTATTATAATAATAAATATATCTCTCTACAGCTTTATTTAATACTTCTAATGAACAATATGTATTTTTACAATACATTTACTTGCTTCATAAAACCGAAGAAATTTTTATCGGTGAATTATCTAAACAAAACCCTCGTTAGGACATACTATGAAATATATTAATATTTTTTAGCTCAAAGCTTCTTTAGTAAGTATACTCCGCACATCAGAGTTTTATTTCTATTTCACTTTATTAATCATAGATGGTCGTCCCTTTCGTTTGGAAAGCTATTCTATACATTATTTTTTCTATACTATAAATTAATATTAACAAGCTTACTTATATTTTCATCGCTAAGGAAACCACTAAGATAACCTACTTCACCTGCTAAATAATCATCTACTAATTTATGTTTGAATTATGTATCATATTTAACCAAAAAAATAACCCTTAAAATTAGATTTATGATCTAACTTTAAGGGTGAAATTAATTTTATTGTTTCTAATTATTCGATAAAAAACCTTAGTATTGCTGGTATTCTTCCTGATATGATTGCTCTTCAGGATTACTTTCGATTTCTGGATCGCCTGACTCTGGTGTGTCTGTTTCAAATTCTTGTTCAAGCCCTGGAAGTTCCAAATGCTTTCTTAATAAGTTTTTCGTTTCAAATAGAGATTGCTCATCTAATTTCCAGTAATAAGTGTTACTTGGTTGATAATCAGTTCCTTCAACAGTATATGACTCAATATCTAAATCACCCGTAGAAGAACCATATGCAACTAAACTTTTCATATCTTTAAATGTTAAATTCGTACTAATGTTATCTGCGACTGCATTAATTAAATCGTCTAATTTTAAGATTGAAGTTACTGAGACTGATTTATCGACAATTGCTTGGATAATTTCTAGTTGTCGCTTTCCACGATCAACATCACTGTCGTGTTTTCTCGTTCTTGCAAGTGCTAAAGCTTCTTCACCATTTAATGTTTGTTCACCTTCCATTAAATGAATCGCATTTGCTTTGTCTGTTGAGTCTTGTTCTTTAAATTCATAAGGAACGTCCATCTCAATGCCATTAAGTGTATCAATTACGTCAATAAACGCTTCAAAATTTAATTTAACGTAATAGTCTACTGGTAGTTCAAATAAATTTTCAACGGTATCAATTGCTGCGGTCGTTCCTCCGTGAGCATGAGCGTGGTTTATTTTTGTTTCATAACCAACTTCAGGTATGTATACGAGCGAGTCACGTGGAATGCTGACGAGTTTGACACTTTTTGAATCTTTATTTAATGTAGCAAAAATCATTGCATCTGTTCTACCTGGTCCTTCTTGCTCGCGTTCTTCACTTGAATCAACGCCCATAATTAAAACAGAAACGTTATCAAGTTTAGGATTAACAGCTTCTTCTCTTAAACTTGATTTCTCTCTGCCATCGTTTTCAAATGAGCCTGTAAAAGCTGATTGAGCTTCGAAATATAAATAAGCACCATAAGCAAGAGCACCTAGCAATAAAATAAATATAAATAATAAAATAAAAACACGTTTTTTAAGTTTTCGCTTTCTTACAATTTTTGTTCGCGTTTGATTTTCCTGCAAGTTGTTACTCTCCTTAAAATAATCTAATAATTGCACACTCTAATTATACTATTAATTAAAACAAAAGTATATCACTTATATATTAAAGTTTAATGACAGATAAAGCTACTAATAGGTACGAATTTTTTTAAAATTACCCCTTTTTCAAAACATATCACGAGTATAGTTTGTGAAAGGGAGGTGAGGCAATGGTTACAGCAGATAAGGCAAGTTCGCAGCTACGTTTGGTGCTTGAGGTAGGAATCGACCCAGTAAATGGGAGTTCGATTCAAAAGACGAAATCGTTTAGTAATATAAAGACGGATTCGACTGATGAAGGAGTTTATAATGTCGCTCAGGCGTTATTAAGTCTTCAAACATCACTTGCATTAAGTATCGCACGTAATGATTTATCACACCTACATTTAAGCTAATGAAGGTAGAGTAGAAAGGTGGTGAATAAAATGAAAAAAATTGAATTACGTTTTAGAAATTATGATGATAAATTGGTAAGATTTCAATTAGATAATCCAGTTGATCCTATTGACCCGGTAGCTGTTAATGAAGCAATGGATACGATTATTGCAGAAAATGTATTCACTTCTGGCGGCGGTGACTTGTTAAAGAAGGAAAGTGCACAAGTCGTTGAACAAATTGTTGAAGAAATTGAACTAACGTAAATTAACAGGCAGAGAAACTAAAAGAATAGTTTCTCTGCTTTTTTTAAAAAATAAGGAGGTAAATAGATGGAAACATGGCTTGCGTTTGTTACAGAAGTTGGTTTTCCCGTTGTCATTACGTTTTATTTATTACACCGGATTGAGAATAAACTCGACGTATTAAATGAGTCAATTCGTGTCTTACCACATCGACTCCAAGAAAAAGAAGCATAGATTAAATAAACCTTTCTCAAAGTTAATTTGAGAAAGGATTATTACTCATATTACTAACACATGTCAATTTAGTTACAAATGATTGCCAGTTTGTACAAGGTTATGATATACTATTTTTTGATGTAAAGGAGGCGTTATTTTTTGACTAATAAAGAGTCGGGAAAAAATGCATATCGTACTTATTGTAGAGATCGTCTTATAGTAAGTGAGTCAGCAGAAAAGGTAGAAGCTGAAGATGCGATTAAGAGGGAAAAAGATAAAAAACCAAACAAACTAAGAAAAACGCTATCATTATTTATGAAATAAATTATATATAACAAGAGCTAGTTTGAGATTTCTCAAACTAGCTCTTTTTTTGTTCTAATTAAAAGAATAGTAATCCAATTGCAATTGGGAAAAAGCTATAAATTAAGATAATAGCACAAAAGCCCATAATATCTCTTACTTTTAGTCCTGCTATCGCTAGTAAAGGTAATGCCCAGAACGGTTGAATCATATTCGTCCAAGCATCTCCCCAAGCAACGGCCATGGCAGTCTTAGGTACACTTGCACCAATTTCCATCGCAGCTGGAATCATAATTGGCCCTTGCACGGCCCACTGACCTCCGCCTGACGGAACGAAGAAGTTAACAATTGACGCACTTAAAAATGTAAATAATGGAAATGTAAATTCAGTCGATATGTTGATGAAAAAGAGTGACATTTGTTCAGAGAGTCCTGAATCAACCATCATTCCCATAATACCTGCATAAAATGGGAATTGAATAACAATGCCACCGACATTTTTAACAGAATCTGTCACACTATGCAAATAACGTTTTGGTGTTTTATGTAGTAAAATCCCTAAAAATAAGAAGATGAAAATAACGATGTTTAAATTTAAATCAAATCCATTTTGGATAAAATGATAAACAATATAAACAAGTCCCATCAACCCAATCAGTAATGAAATAAGCATGCTATTTTCAATACGTGTCGCAGGTGTTGATACTTCTTCTTCTGGAACAAACTTTTCTTCCACGACGTCCCAAGTTGTTGGATCAGGAATTGAGTCTGTTCCTTGTGTACGACTTAAAATCCAGTTAACAAGTGGCAGCGTGACAATTAAGACAATCACAATAAATAAGTTAAAACTACTGAATATTGTTTCAGTTGCTGGAACAACACCAATTAAGTCTTCTAAAAAGTGTCCTTCGGTTGCGATTAAAAGCGGCGCTGATGCTGAAAGTCCCCCGTGCCAAAGTAAAAACCCACTATAAGCACTCGCAACTAGTAACCTAAAGTTAACTGAAGGAACGCGTTTAGCAACGTAAGTCGCAATTAATGCACCAACGACTAAACCAAATCCATAGTTAATCCACGAAGCAATTGAAGCAACAAGTGTCACTAAAATAATTGCTTGTGACGGTGTGTTCGCAAGTTTACTTAAATTTGTCAGCCCTTTTTGAACAATTGGTGTATCTGCTAAAATATAACCAGTTGTGACAACAAGTGTCATTTGCATAGCAAACTCAAGTAAGTCCCAAAAGCCGCCACCCCAATGACCAATCATTTCGATTGGTGAACTATCCGTAAATAGAAATCCCATGACATAGACAACGAATGTCAGAATAACTGCAAATAAAAAAGCATCTGGCAAATAACGTTGCACGAGTTGGTCAAAAAAATTCGTTAGCTTTTTAATTTGTTTCCCTCCTTAAAAAATGCATTTTTTATAATTATTACATAGATGAAATAAAAATACAAAACAGACAACTATTTGTATGTGTCAACTTTTACTCGGTAAGCTATTTATAGCTATATTTACAGAGGTCACTTCATGTACACTTCTTTTTCAGCACTTAAGTAATGCTTTTTAATAATCTACCAACTGCGCTTGAATGCGCTG
>Ga0209487_1002345_pt1 | contig 15435 bp, 19 predicted proteins | sample Poulit2012_FD_187524 | JGI IMG/M metagenome (GOLD analysis project Ga0209487, IMG submission 187524) | Agricultural soil microbial communities from Georgia to study Nitrogen management - Poultry litter 2012 (SPAdes) (version 2) | ecosystem: Environmental > Terrestrial > Soil > Agricultural land... | reverse complement strand
GTTCGATTACTTCCAAAGCATGAATTTCATGAAGGGACGTATCGTGATTGCTGGTTAATGGAATATAAAAAGATTGTGTAAGAATCATGAAAACGAGGCGGGATTTATGGAGATACATTACCAAGAATATGGAGATGAGAACGCTTCCCTAGTGGTGTTTTTGCACGGCGGCGGTGTGAGCAGTTGGATGTGGGATAAGCAAATTCGCTACTTTACGCATTATTACTGTTTGACAATAGATCTACCTGAGCATGGGAAAAGCAACGAGTTAAAGCCCTTTTCAATTAAATCGAGTGCAGAACGCATCACCAGTTTAATAGAAGAAACTGCCGCTGGGAAGGAGATCATTGTTGTAGGGTTTTCTTTAGGTGCGCAAGTAAGCATTCAAATGTTAAGCATGAAACCCAATTTAATCGATTACGCAATCATCAATAGTGCATTAGTTAGACCTAGCCCGTTTACTTTAAAGTTAATCCGTCCCTCTATCAAATTATCCCATCCATTAGTTAAAAATAAATTTTTTTCAAAGCTCCAAGCAAAAACACTTTACATTGGAAAGGAATATTTTAATTCATATTATGAAGAAAGCTCTGCAATGAAGTCAGGTTCATTGATTAGAATTTTAGAAGAAAATATGTCATTTAAGATACCTGTGGGTTTTAATAGAGCAAAGGCCAAAATATTGGTTACTGTCGGTGAGCAGGAAAAAGGAATGATGAAAAAGTCAGCTGAAGATATTACTATAAGTCATTCAAATTGTACAGGAATAATCATCCCTAATGTAGGTCACGGAATATCTTTGGCGAGTCCAGAGTTTTTTAACCATTTGGTAGAGAGCTGGTTGGAGGGAGGTACTTTGCCAGAAGATGCAAAAGTAATAAGTTAAAAGATATTGTTCGTGAGAAAAGAGTTTAAAAGTAGGAGGAATTTAAATTGTTAGATCAACAAGGCTTTAATTTATGGGCAGACAACTATGATAAAACGGTTCAAATAAGTGAAGAAAATGATGAATATCCATTTGCAGGATACAAAGAAATTCTGAATACGATATATAAAACTATTATGGAAGAAACTCATTCTAATGTATTGGATATAGGATTTGGAACAGGGATTTTAGCAACAAAATTATATGAAGCTGGGCATCAGATAGACGGTATAGATTTTTCAACGAGAATGATTTCTATCGCCCAGGTTAAAATGCCAAAAGCTAACCTGATGGAATGGAATATTTCAAAAGGGATGCATCCTGATATCATAGGGAATCGATATGATTTTATAGTAAGCACTTATGCGTTACACCATCTTACTGACAAGGAAAAAGTACCCTTTATTCGAGAGTTATTATCTTTAATTAAAGATAATGGGAAAATATTGATTGGTGATGTGGCCTTTGAAACACGAGAGCAACTTAATGCCTGCAGACAAAACAATATCGAACATTGGGATCATGATGAATTTTATTTCGTTTATGAGGAAATCAAGCTTGCTTTGGAGCATATCTGTCATTGTGAATTTCATAAAGTGTCACATTGTGGCGGTATTATAGTTATTACAAAATAAACGGATGAATAACTTTTTTAACATAAGTCAGGAAAAAAATAACAGAGGGGTCTTTAGTTTGATGGAAAAATTTCGTATCTCATACGGCAGTCATCTTTCTCAGTTTGGTGTGTTACGTATACCAAAAGAATCTGCTAAGTTCCCAGTCATTGTCACTATCCATGGAGGATTTTGGCAATCGAAATATAATCTTGAAGAAAATAATCCAATGGTTGAAGACCTAACTCGTCGTGGTTTCGGTACGTGGAATATAGAATATCGTAGAGTAGGAGAAAAGGGAGGTGGGTGGCCAGGAACCTTTAATGATGTGGTTGATGCGGTTAATCATTTGGCTCACCTACATGAATATGATCAATTAGACACTTCTCAAGTAACTATTATTGGTCATTCAGCAGGAGGACATTTAGCGCTTTGGCTTGCTTCCAGAAACCAAAGGAATGAAATAGATGGAGTATTTAAAAGGCTAACTATGCCGATTCAGAAAGTAATTAGCTTAGCAGGAGTTACAGACTTGAAAAAAATGTGGAACATTCATAAAGAGCAGGGGATAGACAGTCCTGTTGAGACATTCATGGCTGGCACTCCTGAGGAAGTAGCAGAACGTTATAAGATAGCATCACCAATAGATCTGTTACCATTTGGTTTAAATCAGGTTTTAATCCACGGAGAGCTAGACCGCCATGTTCCGGTAGAGTTGAGTAAGGATTATTACCACCGGGCTATGAAAAAGGAAGATAGGGTTCAGCTAATTACACTGCCAGAAATAGAACATTTTAAACTAATTGATCCGGACTCTGAGGCTTGGGAATCTGTTGTTAATTCACTATAATTTTACAGGATAACTGGGATCTATGTGATTTCATGTGAGAGAGAAGCTGTTATCACTGCAACAATCACCTGGTGCAAGTGTGAATAAAAGTAATTTGAAAGTTTACAAAACTGTTCTGTATGGTATAATAATCATAGAAAACCATACAATATTAAAAACCGTCCCATGCTAGTAACATAGGACGGCGCAATAGACCAACCCCATCAAGAGGGGCTAGGCGCAATAAGGAAAATAATCCCTCAAGTCCTCGCTAAAGCACATGAGGGGTTATTTTTTGTTTTTATCGGACATGATAAATGCAATTAACATGCCGAAAGATAGCATCAGCGCTAGTACATCTTCCATATCCATAGGTAACACCTCCCTTCTAGGGAAATATCCCAGAAGGCTACAGGTGCACCCAATCCCCCATGTGAAGCTAGTCTATTGTTCCGTGTATTATAACATAGTTTCATGTAGAAAAGTCAAAAAATTCACCCAATTCTTCGGCATAAGAATATGTTGGTGAATAAGTTGAAGTAAGTTGTGTTAGCGTCATTTAAGTTAGGGTGTTTCTGCAAAGGGGGATAGCTATGATAAAACGTGATAGAGGCTCAGCTATACTAATAGGAAATAACAATGTTGCACTTATTAAAAAGGTTAGGGATGATTCTATTTATTATGTGTTTCCTGGTGGTGGAATTAAAGACGGAGAAACATCAGAAGAAGCAACAAGGAGAGAGGCTTTAGAGGAATTAGGTGTAGACATAAAGGTGAATGATTGCTTTACAACAGTAGATTTTAACGGTACACAGTATTTCTTCCTGTCAGAAATTATTGGCGGTGAATTTGGCACAGGTCAGGGGGAGGAATATGGTGATAAGAGAAATAGTGGATTGTACATACCAATGTGGATCGATATAAAATGGTTATCATCTGTTGATGTTAAACCCAGAGAGGTTGCTATAAAGATACAAATGTATTTCAAACAACGGATTGGTGAAAAATAAAAATTATATAACAAGGCCAGGGAGAATTTATGATGATTAAAGAATGTGTCTTCTGTCATCCAGAACTTGAACCTAATCAAAGAATCATCTTGAGTAATGAATACTGCATGTTTTTGCAATTAGAACAGGCAAAAATAAAAGGTAGTCAGCTAGAAGGAGCAGGAATTATAGTTCCTAAGATACATAGAAAAACTGCTTTCGACCTAACATATGATGAGTGGAATGCTACATATAAACTTCTTCAAAAGGTAAAAGAATATGTAGACGAAAAACATCAACCACAAGGTTATAACCTTGGCTGGAACTGCGGTGAAGTTGGGGGACAACATATTTTTCATGCACATTTTCATGTTATACCAAGGTATGACGATGAGCCATTAGCAGGCAAAGAGATTAGGTATATGTTTAAAAGTGGGGAAAACAAAAGGTAAGAACTCACTATAAATCATACATATACATTAAAAAGAGTTTTATTATTAGGAGAGGTAGCGCATGAAAATCAGATTTTACCGTAAAGAAGATGAGAGAGGATGGGTTCGTTGCAGAGTTTTATCATTTTTAGATACAGCCTATTTTGATAATGTTTTAAAAGAAAAAGAGCGATATGAAAATCCATCAATAGAATTAGTTGCGGTGGAGGAAGGCCAAATCGTGGGTTTGCTAGATATAGAATATGAAGTCGAAGAAAAAACAGTGTGTTCAAGAGGCGCGGGTGTTGGCGGTATGATATGGCATATTGCAGTACATCCTGATTTTCGTAGACAAGGTATCGCCACACAACTTCTAAAAGAGGCTGAAGTTATAGCCGAAATTAAAGGCCTTAATCGCTTTGAGGCATGGACACGGGACGATGATTGGGTAAATAAGTGGTATGTGAAAAGCGGATTTAAGAATGTTGACTCCTATTTACAAGTGTTTGTGGACAGTGATGAATTAGTAGGAATAATGAAGAGTAACTTGACTCATTTCCAACCTATTCAGGCATTTGCCCATTATTTAGGAGACGAAACAGAGAAAATAAAGAAGCAATTTAAAAGAACACACGAATGTGTATGTTTTGAAAAAATGTTAAAGTAATTAACTTCATAATATAGAAAGTTGGTAAACATATGGAGAAAGACTCTGTTATTCAAATGTGGGAAAACTACCGGAAAATTAATCCCGAGGCACCAAAAGATTATGATGTATGGGCATTTGGCAATTCAAAAGAGGTTGCCGATAAGCTGTTGGGATTAGTGTTAGAGGAGAAGAAAACAGCAACATCGTCCAATTATAATTTATATGAATTAGGAAAAGAGAAAGTCCCGTTTGTTGGTCTGTATAATATTATTCTTGATGGAAATGGGACAGCAGCCGCCATTCTCGTAACGACATCAATAGAAATTATTCCCTTTGAAGAGGTCTCTAAAGAACACGCATATTTAGAAGGTGAAGGTGACCGCTCTTTAAAGTATTGGCGTGATGTTCATGAGGAGTTCTTTAAAGAAGAGTTAAAAGGAACAAATCAAGAGTTTAATTATCAAATACCAATAGTTTGTGAGAGGTTCAAGCTTGTTTATAAAAAATAATTTTTGAAATATACATTTTTCTAGATGGTTTAAAGTCGGCTATCCTGGACAAGAATTCAGAAATATCTTTAAACTGTGACTAGCACATCACTTTTATGGCAGACGGTGTATCCTAATGAGGTGAGACAGGGTAGGATAAAATAATATACTTAAATGCGTGAAAGGTCCACTTTCGGCTTTATGGTGTTTTTTTGGCCAAAGGATCAAAATCAAGATGAAACTCACGAAATATGTATCTCACCTTGAATGCTTAGGGATCTTGTTTGAATCGCTTTTTTCCTCTTTCGTCATTTGGTTTAATTTGCGTTTATAGTAAGAACACATATTATTTCGATCTTTAATGCGTTCTAACGTTATGAGGACACTTAAGACCAGCTCCCTTAAGAAAACTGTTCTTTTTACTGAATAAGCAAGCACACACCTTACACTGATATTGTCCTATATCACCGTTATTAGCGTAAAGATAATCAGATGGTGCAGAGCATCTAGGGCATGTCAGATTCGTTAATCCAATTTTTCTAACGTTTCAATGATGGGGATTTGATTAAACTCTAGCCTACGGTAAGGTTTATCAACAAGTCCATCGTAAAGACCACGGGCAACCGATTTACCAAGGATCATACTCATCAGGGCAAATATTACTTTTTCTTAAAACTTGATATGTTGAAGCAAATAGGTATATTAAATTGACATAGTCCCATATCTTCACTTGCATATTGTGTCACACATACTACAGTGTATTATTTTTTCATTGCACTCACCACATCAGTAATCGTACCTTATGATTACATTTTTATTAAAAATCGGCGGCTCGGTGGATTGGAGGTCAGCTCTTCCGTTACTCCGGTCGTTTTCATGGTGGTGAAGAGTTTTAACCGTCACATTTCTTGTATCAGCTTTTTGTTCGAATAAAAGAAGGAATCATTAATATCAAAAATAATAATATAGCAGTTATATTAGGAATAATTTTTATAATAAGTAGTCCATTTGTTATATTTTCTTTAGAACGTGAAGGAGAAAAACACCTCTATGTAAGGAAACGTACCGAGTTTTGATTCGCTTCCTTGTCCAGAGGCCCTAATTTACTTCATGGAATCTAGGGGGGAGTTGCCCAATGGTTATCCTACTTCAATGTTGATTATTTACTCCAAAAGATTGAATTGACCGAGGTGGCAAGGAAGGATGCCAATTATTTATCAGGTGGTCAAAAAAGGAGACTTTCTTTTGCAATGTCATTAGTGTCAAACCCACAAATTTTATTTTTGGATGAACCAACTGTTGGGATGGACACAGAATTTCGTATGGAATTTTGGAAGATAATCAATGAGTTAAGGGCTAATCATAAGACAATATTTGTTACATCCCATAATTTAGATGAGCTGAATGATTATTGTAATAGATTTATTTTCATACATAATGGATTGATTGTAAAAAATATTACAAAAGATGAATTAAATGGGGAGAAGATACTTGTAGTAGTGAATGAAAACCAAGAAAGCTTGAACCATATTCAAGCAACTTATGGCGGCAACATTATAGAAAATAAATTATATTTGACAGAGATGGAAAGGCATCAGGAATTAATGGAAATATTTGAAGAGGAAAAAATGGATTACGAATATCGATTTAAAGAAGTCAAAGATTTGTATCGAGAAATTAATATGATTTCTTAAGTGAACGAATTTCATAATTGCCCTAATCAGCTTCTTCGCCACGATATGAAGTTGTGAACGCATTAACAAAACTATACATCGTGGTGAAGAACGGTAAATACGTGTTATGGAATTCATTACAATAAGCTACATCATAAACTAAAATGAAAAGAGGTTCGCTATATGCCAACGATTCTTAAAATGGAGACGCTAAAAGTCATTCGTAATAAACGTTTTATCTTTTTTACACTAGTAATTCCGCTTGTATTATATACCGTATTATATAATTTTCCAGGTTCAGAAGCTGATAAAGAAAATGCAGCCGTTGTTTTGGCGATAATTTCTTCGATTTTTGCAACTGTAGGAAGTGGTTTAAATACGTTAAGTAGTAGGGTTTCAAGAGAAAAGCCATATATTGTTAACATACTTAACATTACTCCTTATAGTCCATTGAAATTTATCACGGTTTCATCACTTGTTCAGCTTTTTTTAAATGCCGTTATCATTGCAGTTATTGTTCTTTACGGCTTTATTGTATTCAGTTTAGATGTGACTTTCCAATTAATATTAATGGAAGGGATCATATTGTTTTCAAGTATATTTTATATATTATTAGGCTTGTGTCTTGGGTTATTACTTGATAATGTGACATTAAATTCCGTTGCTTTTCCTTTGTACTTTTTCGTAATGGCTACTCATATGACAGAGAATTTATTTGTTGGTATTGTGAAATTTCCAGAATTTTTTACGACCATTCAAAAAGTATTTCCTGGAATTTATGCCAATACTGCTGTACTCAATATATTTAATGGTACTAACTTCTCAATAAATTTTTTCATGTTAACTGGTTTTGTCACTGCGATGTTCATTATTTCCATTGTTCTTTATCGAGTTAGCAAGAATAAGGTGGCCTCCTAGAATGGGTTTAAATACGTTAATAAATATTAGGAGAAGTTTACATCAGATTCCGGAGATTGCTGGTAAAGAGGTGAAGACGAGAGAATTCATACGCTCCCTTGTTATACATAAAACCAACAACATCCAGATTGACTATGATACTGAATTTGGAATAATTGCTAAGTATCATAGTAATAAGGGAGCCCCGACTCTTGCCTTTCGAGCAGAAATGGATGGGCTCCCTATAGAGGATAAAAAAAAGTATAGTTATCGTAGCTTACATAAAGGAATGAACCATGCCTGTGGTCACGATGTACACATGGCTATATTATTAAACCTACTTCTTCATGTTGACCAGTCAAAATATAATGTCAATATTCTATTTATTTTTCAGTCAGCTGAGGAAGTTTATGCTGGTGCTAGACGGTTAATTCAACCGCTCGAATATTATTCCATTGATTATTTATTTGCTTTACATGTGGCACCGAATTTATATGCTGGATATTTTTCGCTTTCTTCCGAAGTAATGTTAGCGGCTAATTATTCACTAGAACTTAATTTAAAGTTAACCAGTGGACATGTGGCGGAAAAGATCGATGTAGTTTCACTGTTTGCTAGTATTCATCATTTTCAGGAATCATATAACAATACTAATCGTTCTATTAAATTAACAAAAATCGAAACAAATGGTTATTACAATATCAATCCAAATCAAGCAAAAATACTCGTTAATCTTCGTGGGGAAGACCAGGAAACGAACTATAATGGACTAGATGAATTCCTGAAACATATACGGGAGCATGATAGCGTAGTTTCGATTAAATTTGATGTGGTATCCGATTATCCGTCTTTGAAAAATGATAACCAACTTAATCAATTATCGGTTAAAGTTTTCGAAAAGAAGTTCGGTGCTGACTCTATTCTCCAATGCCCATTTATATTGTCAAGTGATGACTTTGCGTTTTATGGTAAAGAATTAAAAGGTGTGAAGTGTTGTTATTATTTTATTGGTTCATATGTTAATCAGGATATAATGGTCCATACGGAAAACTTTGATGTTGATGAAAACAGTTTGTTTTATGGGTTTGAAAGCTTTAAAACCATTGTGAATGTATTTAGTAAATTCGCCAGTAGTGAAATAGAAAATTGAAGAAAAAACGTTTACTTTTCATATAAAAACTGGGATATGAAATGAATGATAGCCCACATTTGCCATTTCGGAGAGACATTATACAAAGGATAACAAGTAAATATAGGTAAATAGTCTGTCATACTATTGATAGTAAAATATGAATATGATGTTTCTTTTATAAAGTGAAGTTTGAATATTTTGTGTACTATGAAAAGTATGCATTACTTAAGAATCCGGATGACTAGTCGAAATGGGTTGTAAGATAATCATTTTAAAAACTTTTAAATGTATTTTTAAAGTAATTCTTATGTTTTAGTATCATGAATGATGTTCATACGGTGCAGTACAAAAACATCTTTATAACCATTTATGAGGTAGGAAAAAGAGGAGGGAACCAATGTTTATAACCCTAACCCTGGTATCAATTGCGTTTACAATTCAAACTATTTATTTATTATGTTATAAGAGGCAAATCAGGGGTATTGGAAACCAATTATCATTTATTTTAAAACATGAATCTTTTAAACTTATTCAATTGCAATTCAAACCTAAAGAAATATTAAGACTAGTTGAATTATGCAATATGATGCTCCGTCATAAAAGGGAACTGAACAACGAATTTACAGAAAAGAGCGAAGAGATTAATGCTACGATTGTTAGCTTATCACATGATATACGTACTCCAATTACATCACTAGATGGTTATCTTCAATTAGCCGAACGTTCTGAAGATCCAATAGTGAAAGCGCGTTATGTCACGATTGCCCAGACTAGAGTAAACCAGATTATAAAACTTGTTGATGAACTATTCTTGTATACGAAATTGCAAAATCCAGATTATGTATTGGAATTCGAGTCGGTAGATGTGATTAATGTGTTGAAAAGACGCCTATTTTCTTTTATTGACGAATTTCCTCAGAATGAATATGAACCGAATATCAATCTTCCAGACTCTTCAGTTAATATACTGGGAAATCAAGGTGCGTTAGAAAGGATTTTCGAAAATATTATAAAGAATTATTTATTGCATGGAGAGGACGTTTTATCTATAAGTTATGAAGATAAGCAGAATGAAATGTTTATTCACTTTAGTAATATGTTGAAGCAAGGTCAAGAAATCAACTTTGACATGGTGTTCAACCGTTTCTATAAAGAAGATCCATCCCGTCATGCTCACTCCTCTGGTTTGGGATTATCTATTGTGAAATCACTTGTGGAGAAGATGAATGGCTATGTGAATGTTGACTTAAAGAGTAAACAATTTTGTATCAGTGTAGCTTTTATCAAAACAGGAAAGGGAGGATAAGCATGATTGGTAAGTTGGAACAGCCTAAAATTCTGATTATAGAAGATGATGTACATATTAACGATATTTTATATGATATGTTACAAAAAGAAAACTTTTTGTGTACACAAGCATATTCTGGCAGTGAGGGAAAAATAAATGTTTCTCATCATGTGTATGACCTTATAATATTGGACCTGATGCTTCCGGGTCTCTCCGGTGAAGAATTCATGCATGAATTAAGAACGAAATTAAAGCGTGATACACCAGTTATTGTTCTATCAGCCAAAGAAAAATTAGAGTATAAATTAAATTTATTTGATTTAGGAGCCGCCGACTATGTTACGAAACCGTTTGAGGTCGAAGAATTGTTAGCTAGAATCCATGTGCATTTAAAGAGAATTTTAGAAATGGAGTCTCCTTATCAATATGTTCATAAAAGTTTAATTTTGGACAGCGATAAAATGAGTGTTTGTATCAATGGCTCTGAGTTGAACCTAACAAGACAGGAATACAGAATTATTGAGCTCCTGGTGAAAAATCCCACTAGAGTATTTACGAAACAGGATTTATATGAGCTTGCATGGAATGATATATATATAGGAGAAGATAAGACAATTACTGTTCATATCAGTAATATCCGCAATAAAATTAAAGCCTATACCAAGGAAATTTATATTGATACTGTGTGGGGAATTGGTTTTAGGTTGAGTACATAATATATCTTTGAACTTTCTTAACTTTTTATTGACGATATTTTAGCTTTTTTCATTTAACATAATTGGCAGGAGGAGGTAGAAATATGTCAAAAGCAATTATTGAAATTAATCAGCTAACAAAGCAATTCAAAACGAAATTAGCAGTGGAAAAAGCGAGTTTTAAAATATTTGAGGGAGAAATTTTCGGTTTAATTGGTCAAAATGGAGCTGGAAAATCAACTTTACTGAAGATGATAGGAGGATTGATTTATCCGTCTTCTGGTGAAATTTATTTATTTGACCGTGCCATTCACGGTAATCATTCTTATTTTGAACGGATGGGTTTGCTCATTGAGGAACCCGGATTATACCCCCATTACACAGCTTATGAAAATTTGGATTTTATAGCAATGTCCTATGGGTTGAAGGGTCGAAAAAAACATGTTAAATATTTAATGAAACTTGTCGGATTGGATGAATTAAACAAGACAAAAGTTAAAAACTATTCCATGGGAATGAAACAAAGGCTTGGTATTGCGGCTGCATTAATGGGGAATCCAGATATTTTGATTTTAGATGAGCCAATCAATGGTTTGGATCCGCAGGGAATCGTTGAAATTAGAAATTTGATTTTAGAATTAAATAAAATGGGGATGACCATTATTATCTCTAGTCATATTCTGGAAGAGTTATCCAAAGTTGTAACTAAATATGCTATTCTTCATGCAGGAGGCATAATTGAAATAAATTCTAGAGAGGAACTTCTGCTTCGATGTGAAGATCGTATTGAAATCGATGTAGATGAAGCAAGAGAGGTCATTCCCATTCTGGAGATGCAACTAAACATAAATAAATACAGAGTGATTGATGATAGTACAGTGTATATATACGATACACATGTTGAAAAAAAGCAAATAATAAAGCTTCTAGTCGAAAGTGGATTATCAGTTCACTCAATTACAAAACATAAACAAAGTTTGGAAGAATATTTCTTAGAAAGAACAGAAAGTGGTGGGGGTGACTCGTTTGATCAATCTTCTTAAAATGGACTTACATCGATTTTTAACTAACAAATTGATGTATTTACTGTTACTCCTTTTTATTGCTTTTCATGAATTTGGTATATTTATGTTGAAAGAAAATGAGCAAACCGTTGAACAAGGCAGTATGTTAGTTAGTAGTATGAATGAAAGTCAGTTTATTCAAATAATATTGGCTCAGACACCATCATGGACACTAATGTATATTACTGTATTTACTGTTTATTTCTATATGAGTGAGTATAATTCTGGCTTCTATAAAAATTATATTTCTATGCATAATGCACGGATATATTCAGTTTTTTCGAAGATTATTATTATGGGCTTATTTACACTAATTATGTTCTTAGTTATGGTTATATTTGACTTAATCGGGCGGGCGATTTTTTTCAATAATGCATCGATTGGAGATTTGGGTGTTTTTGCTAAGCTATTAGTCAGTCAAATCTTACTTCATTGGGCATTTTCAATGGTGATTTTGTTTATCACCATGGTTATTAAGAGTATAATTCCAAGTATAGTAACTGGGGTCATCCTTGTGCTGAATGTCCCTGGAATGATTGTGAGTTCAGTAGAGTCGCTTATAAGCAATGGCGATCTATCTTCATATTTATTGGTAAATACGATTGTTAGTACGAAAGATTTTAATAAACTGAATGATCTCATTCATGTCGTTGGAGTGGCAGCCATATTCATAATAATCTTTTCTTTTATCAGCACCAGATATAAAATGAAAGAAGATTTAGGATAAGGTTGTCTTTGATTAAAAAACATAAAGATATTTTATAAGACGCCAATTAAGATCAGAAATATGTTAATTGGCGAATTATTTTTTATGAAGATTTTACTAAGACGGGACTGGGACACAACTCCAATAAAGAATGATTGAGAAAGGTGATAATATGGAGTTTCGTGAATTTGGTTTAATATTATTTGTAGAAAGTTATCAGGAATGTGTTAATTTTTACCGAGATGTTCTTCAACTTAAAGTTAGAAATGTAAAAAAGACTTTAGTATCTTTTGATCTTCCATTTGGATATTTAATGGTTGAAAAAGGGGGCGTGGGGGAAGTTCGAGAAAAATCTAGGAACCAAAATCCTACTGTACTCCGTTTTGATGTAGAATCCATAGACTCAGTGGTTAAAGAATTAGAAAAAAGTGGTGTGTCTTTTTCAAAACGAAAATTAAAGTTTGATTGGGGTACGATTGCTGTTTTTAATGATCCAGACGGCAATCGAATAGAGATAGGCGAAATCAATAGTACTAGTGGGTCTTATATTAATAAGTAAATATTTATTATACCATCTTGCTATTTAGGTTATTATTGTAAGATTAAATAGTCTCAACCTTACTTGAAAGATAATTAAATAGTAAAGGATGATTTTTTGCAAAAGGGCTCCATCATATTGAATTATATGTTTCAGATTTAGAAAAGACGACTGAATTTTGGGGATGGTTGCTTGAAGACTTAGGGTATACGATGTTTCAAAAATGGGAAAGCGGCCGTAGTTGGAGACTGAATGATACATATATTGTTTTTGTCCAGGCAGAAGATAGATTCCTAGATATACCTTATCATAGATGTCGAGTGGGGCTTAATCATTTGGCGTTTTATGCTTCATCGCGTGACCATGTTGATGAAATTACCCACAAATTAAAATTAAAAGATGTAAACATTCTTTACTTAAATAGGCATCCATATGCAGGCGGAGCGAATCATTATGCTGTTTATTTTGAAGACCCAGATAGAATAAAAGTTGAACTCGTCGCACCAGAATAATCAATGTCTTAACCTTTTTAGACCTAAATTATTATTTTAGAATGTTATTTCTATCGAAGGGAAGTATTTGATTGCACAAAACAAAAAGATGCATGATTGATACCATACGAGAAACAGACTTTAATGACGTGAGAAATTTATATATGAATCCGGGAGTAAGAAAGTATCTCGGTGGTATACGCGGGGAAGATTCAATTAAATCGGCAATGGGAAAAATGCTTAATCCTTCTCAGAACTCTTTTTATTGGATAGTGAGGGAAAGGCGAGCAGGTTGTTTTATTGGATTGGTATCGCTTGATCCCCATCATGAAGGTGATTACCAAGAAATTTCCTATCAATTTATGCCTGATTATTGGGGACAAGGCTATGCAACAGAAGTTGTTGGGCATATTATCAATTATTCATTAAGTGAGCTAGCCCTTTCTAAAGTAGTCGCTGAAACGCAAACAGCCAATACAGCCTCCTGTAAGCTCTTAGAAAAGTTGGGTATGACATTAGAGCGGACCGTTTATCGATTTAATGCCGAACAAGCTAAATATTCTGCTGAATACCCGTCAGGTGAACAGAATAAGTAGCGTTATTTTATTCAGTAATTTATTGAAAAGGAGATTTTAAACAATGGAAATTCAAAACGAGAATGACATAGTTAAGGCTATTAAAGAAGATGAGTGGATGATGAATATACTTTTTGCTGTAAAATCATTGGATTTGCCTGATTGGTGGATTTGTGCAGGTTTCGTTCGTTCAAAAATATGGGACATGATCCATGATTATAATGAAAGGACGCCTTTGCCTGATATCGATGTTATTTATTTTGATTTAGAAAATACAAGTGATTTTGAGGAGAAAGCGATGGAAGCGACATTAACCACACTCCTTTCAAATGTCCCTTGGTCCGTGAAAAATCAGGCTCGAATGCATATCAAAAGTAACTTGCCACCATACTCTTCTTCGGTTGATGGTATCTCTAAATTTCCCGAAACAGCAACGGCTTTAGGAGTTAAACTCGATGATAAAAATGATATTGTCTTAGCAGCCCCATGGGGAGTTCATGATGTTATAAATCTAGTGGTAAAGCCCACACCTCTCTATAACACAGACGAAAGAATAAAAATTTATCATAATCGGGTGAGCAAAAAGAATTGGGATAAAACTTGGACCGGAGTTAGGATTTATAATAAGAATATTCCTACTATTTAAGAAGGTAAATTGATATAATAGATTTAAAATAAAATGAAAGGTTGAATGAACAATGGAATATAAATCTCGAACCAAACCAAAAGAATTAGCTATCCTAGAAATATTGGACAAGCGTATGAATTTAAAAACTGAGGAGAAGCAACGTTACTACAGTTTGAAAAAAGGATATGAAGGAGAGGTTCACTTCGATTCATTAACGAAAAAGTTGCAATGTGAATGCCTCATACTAAATGATCTTTTACTGACACAAAATCACACCACCTTTCAACTCGACACGACAATCATTGGCCACGGAAAAATTCACCTATTTGAGATTAAAAATAATGAAGGAGACCACTACTACGAATCAGATAGTTTATACAACAAATCTGGAGTGAAATTGAATAATCCAATTCATCAATTAGTAAGAAGTGAATCTCTCTTCCAACAATTAACCTACACCCTTGGTCATAAATATACGCTTGAAGCCTCAGTCGTCTACATTAATTCATCCTTCACCATGTATCAAGCCCCACTTCATCTGCCGATTATTTATCCAACTCAAGTTAAAACCCACTTAAGTCAACTCAATAACAAACCATCTAAAATTTCGGAGCAGCATTATAATTTAGCAGATAAATTAATCGCCCTTCACCAAACTGATTCACGATTCGAGCAAGTGCCTGATTATGAGTATGCACATTTAAAAAAGGGAATAACCTGTTTCAAGTGTAATTCCTTTCTGGTGCCAACCCAGAAAAAGACAATTACTTGCCTAACGTGTGGGTATAGCGAGGACTTTACAAAAGCAGTTCTTAGAAGTATT